>Ga0265297_10003817_pt1 | contig 26163 bp, 22 predicted proteins | sample Munlanlwell13791_FD_192502 | JGI IMG/M metagenome (GOLD analysis project Ga0265297, IMG submission 192502) | Leachate microbial communities from a municipal landfill in Southern Ontario, Canada - Leachate well 137-91 | ecosystem: Engineered > Solid waste > Landfill > Unclassified | place...
GGAAACAACGACGCCTGTGACGACGAGTACCACGACGCCCGTCACGACAGAGACGACAACACCTGTCACGACGACAACGACGCCCGTTACAACGACAACGACGCCTGTCACGACGACAACGACGCCCGTTACAACGACGACAACGCCTGTCACGACGACAACGACGCCCGTTACAACGACGACAACGCCTGTCACGACGACAACGACGACGCCAATAACAACCAGAATAACGCCGACGCCAAGGCCAACCTGTCCCGGAGATGTTTCTTGCCCGACGACAACAGTGACAACGACCGTTCCGACCACGGAACCGACGACGGTAGCAACGACCGTTCCGACCACAGAACCGACGACGGTAGAAACGACGGTTAAGCCGACCAGAACCGTGCCGACGGCAAGGCCGACATGTATTCCGGGAGAAACTTGCGACGTATAATCCGGACGTAACGTAATAAGGGTTGGTTCGCCGAGTTTTTCCTTTGGAAATCGGCGAAACCCCTTATAATCGGGATATCCTTTTTTGGATCTTCCAGCGATGAATGCTTCCGCCGCCTTTGATTTTGCTACCGCCCGGCGCTCTATGGTTGATGGCCAGTTGCGCCCCAACAATGTCACCGACCCCCGCATTCTTGCGGCCATGGGGGATATTCCTCGCGAATTATTCGTGCCATCCACTCACGTCGGTATCGCCTATGCGGACGACAGCATACGGCTGATTTCGGACAGATATTTGATGCAGCCGCTTGTCCTCGCGCGGCTTTTGCAGGCTGCGGAAATCAAAGACAAAGACCGCGTTTTAGAGCTTGCTCCTGCGACGGGTTATTCGACGCTCGTTCTGACAGCTTTGACGTCTTCCGTTATTTGCGTCGAACCGGATGCCCTTTTGCACAAAGAGGTCGAAAAAAACATCGAAAGCTATGCTTGCGGAAGGGCTGTGGCTCTGGCCGGCGCGCCCATCGAAGGATGCATCGTTCATGCGCCTTTTGACGTTATTTTCTTTAACGGCTGCGTTGAGTTTATTCCGTATTTCCTGTTCGATCAGATGGACGAAAACGGCCGCCTCGTCGCCGTTGTGCGCTCGCACTCAGACGGCCGTGCGGCGCATGTCGGACAAGCGCGCCTGTATCGCAAGACGAACGGCGAGGTTTCGTGGACGGCTTTGTTCGAAACGAACACGCCGCTGGTGCCCGGCTTTGCGAAGACTGAAGAGTTTGAGTTTTAGTAAAGAAGAAACAAAACGGGATGCCCGCCTTCGCGGGCATGACGGTGTTTTTTTGGAGGGGGAAAGAGAGTGGGTCAGGTGTTTTTGAATTTTTTGACCATCACTTCCAGCTCTTCGATCATTTCCATGGCTAGCGGGTCTTTTTCGTCGTGCATGCTGGAATCAACAATCATTTTCATAATAATCGCGTGCGTTTCAACCACCTGAAGCTTGGCAAGAACCTTGAAGCTTTCCGGATTTCCGCCCCAGACAAAGCCGCACAGAAGGTCGCCGACCTTCGTCAATAAAGGATAGCCAAACGTGTTGCCCATACCTTTTACGTCGAGGGCTTTCTTATATATGCCTTCGAGGATGTCCTTGATCGGCGCATCGGGCTGTTTCATCGCGCGGACAAGATTGAATATCTCGGCAATGTCGTCGAGGCGCACTTTGCTGTAATTATCCGCTTCTTGCGCGATGGCGGCTTCTCCGGCCTTTTCCATTTCGTCGAGCGACACGTCTCCAAGTTCCGCCCCTTTCTCGTCGGCGGAAGTGGCGGCAATATCGGTTGTTTTATCCTCCTCGACAGGCGGGGTGTTTATAACCGATACTTTTTCGTCCGGCTTCGGCGGCGGCGCCATTGCCGCTGCTGTTCCCTCCGTTTTGGCGGGCCACCCTGCCCGGCGTTCAGGTCCGTTGAAAGGCATTTTCTTGCGGCGGCGGCACGGCCCGATATAGGTTTTCGACTTTACATAAACTCTCGGCATACAAAGGACGGATACGAACGAATTCAGAAGCCGCCTCATCACGATGGGACGCGTAAGATAATCGTCAACGCCCGCGTCTCTCGCGGCAACGATCGCTTCGGGACTGCCCGTTGATGTCAGTATAATCACGGGAACGGCGCTGTTTTGCAATTGCGTCGAGGCTCGGAGTTGCTTGACGAAATCTATCGAGGATAACGGCGCAAGCGCCCAATCGCACACAACCAAGTGAACGGGATTTTTTTTCAGAAGCTCGAAAGCCTCCGTCGTCGTCCCCGTCGTAAGAATATTTCCAAAATGGAGATTGCGGCAAATCGAACGTATAAATGTGCGTGCAAACTCGTTCGGGTCTACGATTAGAACCGTGACTTTCCGCAAATTAATCTTCTTGGTTTGCGCCGCTATCGCCGCATCGTCCTTGAGCTGAGGCTCGCTCATTCATTACCCCTACGATTGTTTTGATGAAACGTTATGACTAAAACCGGATACAACTTATACGCGATTATTTGATGCGGATTTCCCTTAAAAAGAGTTAAGGCGCATGCGGTTGTTTTCAACTGTCTTGGATAAACAGACGATTTTCCCTCAGCTCTACGCTATATGGTTTTTCGGGTATGCCGCTCGGAGGAAGAATGTACGTCGGCGCTTTGCGCCTCGTATTTAAATAGTGGTGCCTGGGGACGGAATGTACTTCGGCACTTTGCGCCTCGTGGCGCCTTCGCCATATATGTATGCGCGCGGCGTACGCGTGCGCCGCGCGTTAAGGAATGGCTTGTCGTGAACCGCCTTTCTCGGCGGTTCTGTCTCTAAATACCATAAACTAGAAACGCCCCAAGCGGGGCGTTTCTAGTTTATGGTGCCTGGGGACGGAATTGAACCGCCGACACGAGGATTTTCAGTCCTCTGCTCTACCAACTGAGCTACCCAGGCTTTGGGAAAATCGCAGCGACAAGGTGACGCTTATAAGCAAGCTTTTCGGGCTTGTCTACCCTTACGAGGCCTTATTATCCCTGAATTATTCACAATTTTCGCCTTCTTCCGGATTTGGTAAAGATGCTATTTCTTCATCATTTTCGGCACTTTCCAGCTTATAGCCCTCGCCCAGCCATTTACCCAAGTCAATCATCGAGCATCGCGATGAACAAAAAGGCTTGTATTTCTCGACCATCGGCTTGCTGCAGATCGGGCAACGGGCTCCTTCTTTCATTATCAAAATCTCCATCCCGCGCCGCGCAGCATTTGCGCCACTTCGAACAGGGGCAGGCCGACGATGCCCGAATAGGAGCCGGACGTATACCGGATGAGGGCTCCGGCTCTGCCCTGAACGGCATAGCCCCCTGCCTTGCCGATGCCTTCGCCGCTTTGGACGTAGGCTTCGATGTCGTCCCGGGAAAGCTCGCGAAAAATTACAGTACTATCGCTGACACGCTGCATTATCTTGCCCTGCGGCGTTCCAATCGCAACGCCCGTAAAGACGTGATGCCTGCGTCCTGACATCAGCTTCAAAAACCCGCGCACATCGTCCGGCGTTTTGGCTTTCGGCAAAATACGGCGCCCTACCCCGACGACCGTATCAGCCGCAAGGATGAAGCTGCCCGTTTTTTCAGTTTTCATGGCTGCGTTCAATTTTTCCAGCGCCAGTCGTTCGGCCAGAAAACGCGGTTTTTCTTTCGGCTGCGGCGTTTCGTCAATGTCGGCGGCGATGATCTTATCCGGCGTAATGCCAATATCCGCCAGCAGCGAAAGTCTGCGCGGCGACGACGAAGCCAGGATTAAAACAGGACGGGTCATGTGGTTTTCTAATATATATGGACAATCGGGCTCAGACTTTATGAAGGATTACGCGATTTTCGCAACATCTATCAAATGAAGGCTTTTGCAACGTCCTCTATCCTAAACTTTGACAATATGTTAACACTGTTTAAGCTATCAAAAAGGGTTCTCTTTTTTCCCTTAAGGGGAGTATCCGTGCGGTCTCTTTTGTCCTTTTCCGGCTTGACTGTTTTGAGCTTGGCTCTTTTGTGCGCGATGGGCACCCCCGACGCCGAAGCCGCCCTGCCCTCCAGCGTTCCCGCGCCAGCCAAGACCGAGGCTCCCCCTGCGCCCGCCCCTTCGCAAACGGAACCGGTTTCCATCGCCCCTCATCGCGCGATTTACAAGATGTCTTTGGATTCGGCCAAAAACGGCAGCAACGTTTCGGATATTTCCGGACGCATGCTGTTCGAATGGCGCGACGTGTGCGACGGATGGGCTTTGCAACAGCGCATGCAGCTTCATTTCTCGTACGTGGACGAAGACGATCAGGAAATCGTAAGCAACGAACTGACGTGGGAATCCAAAGACGGCAAACGCTATAGTTTTAACGTTCGCCGCTCTACCAACGGTCAGGAAACCGATAACTATCATGGAAAGGCCGTTCAAAATGCCGACGGTACGCTGACCGTTTCGTATGACTCTCCCGAGGGCAAAAAAGTTAAATTCCCGACCGGAACCATATTCCCAACGGCGCACACCAAGCTGATCCTGCAAGCTGCCGCAAAGGGCGAAAAGTTTTTCTCGCGCCGCGTCTTTGACGGTTTTGACGAGGACGGCGCCAGCGATATAAGCGCCTTTATCATCCCCCAGCGCCCTCTTGCAAAAGAGACTCTTCTCAAGACAAAAGGGAAAAAGAGCCCCATTCTTTTAGATAAGGCGTGGCCCGTCCATCTGGCTTTCTTCAGCGATGCGACGGAAACGGGCGAGCCGGATTACGAAATGGACATGAATCTTCTGGCCAACGGCGTTTCTCATGACATGAAGATAGATTATGGCGATTTCTCCGTTACCGGAAAATTAGAGGACATTCAGGCTTTAAAGCCCCAAGTTTGCCCATGACCAACGACCAGAACAAAAAACTCGTTCTTATTGTCGAGGACAACGAGCTGAACCTTAAGCTTTTTCGCGACCTGCTTGAGGCTCATGGGTATGCCACAATGCACACAAGGGACGGTTTTCAGGTTCTCGATCTTGTGCGGAATAATCATCCCGACCTGATTTTAATGGATATTCAGTTGCCCGAAGTTTCAGGCATCGAAATCACCGGCTGGCTGAAAGCCGACGAAACCTTAAAAAGCATTCCCGTCATCGCCATTACCGCCTTTGCCATGCGCGGCGACGAAGAGAAAATCCGCGCCGGAGGGTGCGACGACTATCTGTCGAAGCCCATCGCCGTCCATCAATTTATTTCAACCGTCAAAAAATATCTGTAATATACTGGCGGTTCAATTACCGAAAGTCCGGGGCTTATGTCTTCCCGCATTCTTATCGTTGACGACATTCCTGTTAACATCAAGCTTCTCGCCGCGAAGCTGGCGCGCGACTATTATGTCATTTCGACCGCTTCAAACGGCTTTGAAGCCTTAAAAAAGGTCGAGGAAGATAAGCCAGACCTTATCCTGCTTGACGTCATGATGCCGGAGATGGACGGCTTCGAGACTTGCCGCCGCCTGAAATCCAATCCCGCGACGGCTCATATTCCCGTCGTTATTATTACCGCGCTGTCGGATGTTTCCGACCGCGTGCGCGGGCTTGCCGCAGGCGCCGACGATTTTCTGGCCAAGCCGATTAACGACCTCGCCCTTATGGCGCGCATTCGTTCTCTTTTGCGCATGAAAATCCTTATGGACGAATGGCGGTCGCGCGAAGCGACGGCTTTGCAATTCTCGGAAGTTCTGAACGAAGCGACGTCCGACCCTCTGGATGTCCGCAACTGCAACATTCTGATCGTTGCCGACGATGAAAACGATACCTCTTTTATCCGCGAAACGTTGAAGCCGCTTTCGGCGAACACCGTAGAAGCCAAAAGCATCGCCGAGGCCGAGAAGATTATCGAGAAATTCTCGTTCGATCTCGTTTTCTCGCAACTCGATCTCAGCAACGAAGACGGCCTGATGATTTGCCCGTGCCTGCGTTCCAATCCGGAAACCCGGCATGTGCCTATTTTGATGCTTTCGGACGAAAACGACATGGAACGCGTCGCCAAAGGATTTGATCTGGGCGCTAACGACTACCTTTTACGCCCCTTCGATACGCACGAGCTTTTTGCCCGCACAAGGACTCAACTTCGCTACAAGCGCAACTACGACCGCTTGCGCAACGGCCTTGAACACAACCTTATGCTGGCTCTGGTCGACCCTCTGACGGGCGCTTTTAACAGGCGGTATCTCGACGCCCATCTTCCTCGCTTTTTCCAGCACGTCGAGACCGTCAAAAAACCTCTTTCGGTTCAGATGATTGACATAGACTTTTTTAAATCCGTCAACGACAAATACGGCCATCCCGCGGGCGATGCCGTCCTTAAAGAGGTGTCTCAGCGCCTGCTTAATAGCGTTAGGCCTTCGGACTTCCTCGTCCGCATGGGCGGCGAGGAATTCGCCATTGTCATGCCGGAAACGGAACTGCGCTATGCGGAAAAAATCGCGGATCGCATTCGCCAGAAAATCGCCGAAGATCCCTTTGCGGTTCCTCAAAACAGCGAAAAGATTAAAGTCACGATCAGCATCGGCGTCGCCGAAGCCAAACCGGGCAACACAGAGATAGCGGCCAAGGTGTTCGACCGCGCCGACGTTGCCCTTCTTCTTGCCAAAAAGGGAGGCCGCAACGCCGTTGTTGTTGACCCGAGCGCATAATGGCTGAAGCCTCGCCCACACTTTTCGACAGGGCTTCGGTACGGCAACATGCTGAGCGCGCAAAACCCGGGTTTTTAGAGCATAGCGATCTTTTTAACGATACGGCCGCGCAGCTTGGAGAGAGGCTTGGCGAAATTTCGCATCCCTTCCATCAGGCGCTTGATTTGAGCCCCTTTCCTTTTTTATCGCAACGCAAGGACAACGCCTTTGACGTTCTGACTCCCCCTTCCGCCATTGACGAAGAAAATTTGCCCTTTAAACCCCAAAGCTTCGACCTCATCGTCAGCAATCTGGGGCTCCACTGGGTCAACGACTTGCCCGGAACGCTTGTTCAATGCCGCTCAATCCTGAAAACCGGCGGTTTGTTTCTGGCGTCCCTGATCGGGGGCGAGAGCCTGCGCGAATTACGCGAGTGCCTTTTGGAGGCCGAAATCTCGGTCTCGCACGGCGCCAGCCCTCGCCTGTCGCCCATGATTGATCTGCAAACGGCCGGAGCCTTGATGCGCCGAGCCAACTTTCAGCTTCCCGTTGTGGATGTCGAGACCGTGACGCTGCTTTATACCGACATGTATTCCCTTATGCGCGATTTGCGCGGCATGGGGCAAACGAACGCTCATCGCGAACGCTTGCGTCATTTTACCCGCCGCGCCGTTTTTGAAGAGGCCGCACAGCTTTATCAAAAGCGGCATTGCAACGCCGACGGGCTTATTTCGGCGACTATTGACGTTATTTACCTTCATGGATGGAAATAGGCGGCGTTCCTTATGTCGCGTCTGGTTTAACCCAATTTTAGGGGTTTTGCGCAACTTTTGACCCATGCTGCTCGATCAGTCAAATCTGTCTCAGGAAGAACTTGTCGCCACTTTACGCGAGTGCGCACACAAGTACCGCATCGTTTTCGAAAACGCCGACATCGGCATCTTCCATATCGGCGCGGACGGAAAATGGACCAGCGCCAATCCTACGGCCGCCCTTCTTCTTCATTATGACAGTCCGGATGAGCTTTTGGACGTGCAGCCCGATTATATCGGCAAGCTTTTCGTCAATCCGGCCGAACGCGGCGCATGGCTTGAAGGCGTACGCGCCCGCCAGCGTCACGCCATCGAGTGCGCCGTCAATACCAAGGACGGTCAGGTTTTGTGGGTCAGCCTTAGCGGGCATTTGACGCAAGACGCGCCGGGCGAAACCGGTTTTGAATGCACGATGGGCGATATTACCGAACGCAGAAAAGCCGAAATGGCGCTGTATCAGGCCAAGGAACAAGCCGATTACGCCAACCGCAGCAAGTCGGAGTTTTTGGCCAATATGAGCCATGAATTGCGAACGCCGCTTAACGCCATTATCGGTTTTGCCGAAATCATCAAAGACGAGATGTTCGGCAAAGCGGGAGTGCCGCAGTACGTCGAATATGCCAAGGATATTTATGACAGCGGCCAGTTATTGCTTTCGCTTATCAACGACATTCTCGATATGTCGAAAATCGAAGCGGGCAAGCGCCAATTGAAAGAAGCGACGTTGGATGTCGGCGTTATTGCTCAATCCGTCTCGCGCCTTGTGAACGGTCGCGCCAAAGAGGGAAAGGTGCATATGAACATTCACGTTCCCAACGACCTTCCCTTCCTTCGCGGCGAAGAAAAGGCAATGAAGCAAATTTTGACCAATCTTCTGACAAACGCCGTCAAGTTTACCAACGAAGGCGGCAGCGTGACGCTGTCGGCCATGCTTGACGAACGGGGCCGGATGATGATCAACGTCGTTGACAACGGCATCGGCATTGCGCCGAAAGACATTGCGCTTGCTTTATCGCCCTTCGGCCAGATCGAGAGTGCTTTAAGCCGCAAACATCAGGGCACCGGCCTTGGCCTTCCCCTGACTAAGGCTTTGGTCGAGCTTCATGGCGGGACGCTCGACCTGACAAGCGAGCTTGGCGCCGGCACGACCGTTTCGCTTGTTTTCCCTCCCGAAAGAATCGTCAAGAGAACGGACGCTCCTCCGGCACAACAATAATTTGCCTGTTTTGTCTTTTTGCCCTTTATTTTGACACAAACTTCTTCCATGCTGGAGACATGAAAAAACTTCTTTTGGCTATTGCCCTTTTTGTTGTCTCTTTGACGGCTCCACTTGCTTCGTATGCGGCCGATCAGGCTGCCGTTCTTTCCGCCAAAGATAAAAAAGACCTGTCCCGCATCGAGGTCTATCTGAACGGGCTGAAAAACATCGCCGCCGACTTCTTGCAGGTTGACGACGCGGGCGGCTTTATGCGCGGGCAGATTTCTATCTCGAGACCCGGAAAAATGCGCGTGAATTACGATCCTCCGAGCAAGGACTTTATTATTGCAGACGGATCGTTTGTTCATATATGGAACGACGATCTGAAATCCCAGACGAACGTCCTTCAAAGCTCGAGCCTTGCCGAGTTTATTTTGCGCGATCCGATCAAATTCAGCGGCGAAGTGACCGTCACCAAGATCGAGCGTTTTCCGGCAAAGCTGGAAGTAACTTTGGCTCAAAGCGACGACCCCGGCGTCGGCAGCCTGACTTTGGTTTTTCAGGATAAGCCCCTTAAATTGCGGCAGTGGAAGGTCGTTGACGCCCAAGGCCGTTTGACGGGCGTTACTCTTGAAAAAGTGACGGAAGACATCGTTTTTCCAAGCGATAAGTTCGTCTTTACGCCGCCCAGTTTCGAAAATAACCCCTGACGATTTGCCAATACGGCTTTTTGCGCTGCTTGACGCATGCCTCTTCGTAAAATAAGGTGGTTTTGCCATTTTCTTACGATAAGGCGCGGACATGAAACTCGGCCAGATTCTCCTCGTCATAGTCCTCTCGGTTGCCGCAACGCTGGTTACGACACGGATTGCGGATAACTCTCCGCAGCAAAACGAGGGAATTAAGCAACCTGTTGTTAAACAAACCCGTTTGGAACAGGTTAAAAACTCCGGCGTTCTTCGTTGCGGTTATTTTATTTGGCCGCCCTTCAATACAAAAGACCCGAACACCGGAAAGATGAGCGGGTTATATTACGATCTGGTCGAGGAAATCGGGCAACAACTCGATATAAAAATCGAGTGGGCCGGAGAGGTCTCGACAGGACAAATGCTCGCCGATTTGGCGTCTAATCGCTATGATATGATTTGTTCGCCTTTGGGCCTGACGCCGGGACGCGCCCGAGAGGGCGATTTTACGACGCCGTTTTTGTACACGCCGGTTTATTTATATGTGCGCAAGGACGACACGCGGTTCGATAATAATTTTGAGAGAGCCAATCAGCCGGACATAACTCTCGCCATTATGGACGGCGAGTTATCAGGCATCGCTGCCAATGAAAATTTTCCTTCAGCCAAGCAGACTACCATTTTGCAGCTTTTGAACAGCGCCGATCTGTTCATGGCTGTTGCCAACAAAAAAGCGGATGCGGTTGTACAGGACCCCTTTTCTTTCGAAACATATGACAAGAATAATCCAGGCATTTTGCGTCCTACCGGCAACACCCCCTTACGCATGCTTGCCGCGGGGATGCCTCTTCCGGCAAACGAACCGGCTTTAAAAGCCATGATTGATACGACCATCAACTATCTTATTGACAGCGGCTATGTCGATAAACTGTTCAGGAAGTACGAGGGCAACTTTAAGTATTTTCGCGCGGCAAAACACTATCAGGAGTAGTCCATGAAACTTTCGCACGTCATTATCGTTGCCCTGCTTTCGGTTGCCGCGACCCTGACAACTGTGCATTTTTCGGATAATCGTGGGGAGCTGGACTCCGCCGTTAAAGAAAGCGCCTATGACAGGGTTAAACGAACGAGCACGCTTCGCTGCGGGTATTTAATTTATCCGACGTTCGTCGAACGCGATCTTAAAACAAACGCTTTCTCGGGCATGTGGGTTGACGTTATGGAAGAGATTGGAAGGCAATTAAGCCTGAAAATCGAATGGACGGAAGAAGTCGGCACGTCCAATGCCTTCGACGGACTGAAAACAAACAGGTACGACATCGTGGTTATTCCTTTCAACCAGACGCCCGGGAGGGCTCGGGAAACGGAATTCACCGAACCTATTATGTTTATGCCTTACTATGCCTACGTGCGGGCCGACGACACGCGGTTCGACAATGCTTACGAAAAAATCAATGATCCTTCCGTCAGATATGCCTATCTGGAGGGCGAACTTTCGCAATATCTCAAAGCCGATAAATTTCCTAACGCACAGTCGGTGTCCCTGCCGAGCCTGACGGATATGGCTCAGGTCTTCTTATCCGTGGCTATGGGAAAGGCCGATATTACCTCGGTCGAGCCATCAACCATACAGCCGTTTCTTGAAAACAATCCCGGCAAACTTAAACGCGTCCCCGGCCCCTCTTTAATGATGCTTGCGTCCGGCTTCGACGTCGCTGTGGGGGAAGATGCTTTGCGTAACATGCTCAATACGACAATCCGCGCCATGCACAGAACCGGAGTCATTGAAAAAATTGTCAATAAACATACGACGGCGCCGGAGCAATTCTTTCTTCCCATAGAACCTTGGGGAAAGGCGTCGCAACCGAATAAATAACGCCTGTTTTTTGAACTTTGGCCGGGGAAAGTATCTGTGTCCGTTTTTGATATTCTAGCAAACTACCATGTTGCCTTTCTTCAGGGGCTTGGCGTCACGTTGCAGCTTTGCCTCGTTATCTGGACGTCAGGAATTCTTCTGGGCGTTCTGCTGGGCGTGACGGGAGCCAATTATCCTCAAAGCTGGGGGCATTTTACGCGCGCGATGTCGTTTGCTTTTTCGGCTATTCCGACGCTGGTCGTTCTGTTCTGGCTTCATTATCCGGCACAGGCCGTTTTTAACGTCGTTATTGATCCCTTTTACACCGCATCGCTGACGCTTTCCCTTGTCAATATCTTCGGAGTTGGGGAATTGGTTCGGCAAGCCGTCGCCGATTTTCCATCCCAATACATCATCGCAGGACGCGTGTGCGGACTGAAACGGCGCGATTTAATTGCCCGGATACAGTTGCCCATCCTCTTTCGCCAATTGCTGCCCGGCCTTATGGTGCAGCAGGTTGCGATGCTTCATGCGACGCTGTTCGCGAGCCTTATATCCGTTGAGGAAATTTTTCGCGTTTCCCAACGGATCAACAGCACGATTTATCGTCCGATTGAAATCTATACGGCGTTGGCTCTTTTCTTCCTCGCCGTGTGCTTGCCGATCAATCTGGCGGCCGCCTATTTGAAAAAGCGCTATACGCGCGATTTGTCGGAGCGCTGACATGTTAGAGGTTCAAAATCTTAATTTCAGCTATACCGACATCAAGCCTATTTTGAAGGGCGTGAATTTGAAGGTTTCTACAGGCGGCATTACGGTTCTGATTGGGCCAAGCGGATGCGGCAAGACAACGCTTCTGCGCTGCATGTCTTTGCTGGAAGAACCTCAGAGCGGAGAGGTTCTGGTTGATGACGAGTCCTTTCGTTTCCCGTTGCAAAAGAACAAGCCTTTTACGCCTCCATGGCCAAAACTGACGGCTGTGTTTCAGCAGCTTTTTCTATGGCCGCATTTGACGCTGCGGGAAAACATTCTTCTGCCCGCACGGAAACGCTGCAACGGAAACGTTGAGGATGAACTTGACGCCCTTGTCGAGGCTTTCGATATGGGCGAATTTATAAACAACTATCCCAATGAAGCTTCGCTGGGCCAACGCCAGCGCGTCGCCTTGGCTCGCGCCTTAATCCTTAAACCGAATTATCTTTTGCTGGACGAGATTACGTCGGCTCTGGATGTCGAGCAAATTGCAAAAATTCTGGCTTATCTTAAGACGCTGCGGGGCAAGAATATCGGCATCTTTATCATTACGCATTTGCTTGGTTTTGCGCGGCATACCGCCGACCAGATTTTGTTTATGGATGGGGGCGAAATTGCGGAAAGCGGCGGCCCCGATATTCTGAAAAACCCCCAAACCGAACGGCTTTTCAGGTTCCTGTCGGTTATTGCGGCGGCAAGTTAGGGCTTCGGTAAAAGCTCTTTCAGTGCAAGAGCTACATCCTGGACGACGGAAATCCAGTCTCCCTTTTTGGGTTGGCCAAAAATGCGCGCCGCCGGATACCACGGACTTGTCGGGAGATTGTGCATCCACCGCCAACATGCATCGTGGCGAGAGAGAATCCACACGGGCTTGCCGAGCGCTCCCGCCAAATGCGCCACCGACGTATCAACGGAAATGACCAAATCCAGTTGTTCGATGATCGCCGCTGTGTCCAGCATGTCTTCGACGCCGTCCATAACGTCAATAAAGCGGTTCCGCAGATTGAGATCGTCTATTTGTTTTGATTCCTCCCCTTTCTGCAAACTGCAGAAAACGACGGAGTCGAAGTCAAACAACGGCAGAAGCTTTTCCAAACCTACGTTGCGCTGGACGGCTCGCAAATCGCCTCGGCGCGCGCCCTTAAACATGCTGCCCGACCATACGAGGCCGACTTTGAGCTTCGCTTTCGGAACGACGATTTTGTTTGCCCATTGCCGTTTGATCTTCGGCGGGAGCACAAAATAGGGAACGTCGGCAGGCACCGTTTCAAGCGTTGTTTTAAAAATGGCGGGAAGGCTCAGCATGGAAACCTGCTCGTCAAAACCCCACCGGCTGATGCCCGTATAAACGCCGTCAACGGATGGGCAGCATTCAAAAAGGCGTTTGAGCGGCTTGGAACATAAAACATAGACTTTGCCCACGCGCTCTTTGCACAGAGCCGCATAACGAATAAACTGAATGTTGTCCCCGAGCCCTTGCTCGCAATGAATAAGCAATGTCGTTTTCGGATTGTTTGAGCCAGTCCAAACCGGTTTTTTAGGAATAAATTTCACATTGCGATGATAAGGGCTTGGCAGCAAGCGTTCGTGTAACGCCCAGCCTTCTTCAAATCTTCCGGATGCCAAAAGAAGAGTGACTTTTGTGAAGATATAGGAATAGTCGTTCGGCTCGGTCGACAGGGCTTTGTCAACCATCTGCAGCCCTTCTTCGCTTTTTCCCTGTCTGTCCAAAAGAAGGCCGAGGCCGTGAAGCGCGAGGGCTAATCCGGGCGACTCTTTTTGGGCTCGCGCAAAATATAGAAACGATTTTTCATAATCGTAGTGTTCATAATAATAGGCGCCGAGGCTTGCCAATAGTTCCGCCGAGCGCGGGAAGCGCTTCACGCCATCTTCGAATACGGCAAGCGCTTTTTCATCTTCTCCCTTCAGGAAGTATCCGAAGCCCAATCCCATGATCAAGAATATGTGGTTCGGATTGTTTTTCAAGGCTTGCAGAAGCATCGGCACCGCTTCGTCATATCTTTTGCTGTCAATCAGGACAAAGCCGTAATTTGCCGTTACGTCCGCGTTGTCGGCATAGAGACGGTGTGCCTCTTCGAAGCAACCGAGGGCGGCGGAAATCTGGCCGCTATGGTGATATATCCGCCCAAGGTTAAGAAGAGCGTCCCCGTTTTTGCGATCAATTTTGAGGACTTCCCTATAGCATTGCGCGGCTTCTTCGGCGCGTCCCGCATTGCCGTGAGCTTTTGCAGATGCCAGTTTTTCATCGATTCTGGCGTTTGCTTTTTCGGACAAAAAAGCCGTTTGAGAAACGACGACGCCCCCTTCACTCTGATCCGGCGGAGGCACAAAACGCGCCATGACACCGGCAATCATGCGCCCTATATGGGAATGCAGGATGACCTTTATTCCTCCTGCAGCGGGAAAAAATTGAAGCACGCCCCTGCCCTGTTCTTCTGCATAGGCGGAATATTTATTTTCTATTGATGAGCATATGGCATGCACAGCGGCCCTGTCGCCCGCCGATAAATATCCGGCGGCAATCGATATTCCACGGATAAGATCAAGCCTGCGCGCACATTTTCCAAAATACTGAATATCTTCCTTCAGTTCATTTTTTTCTTCGTCGCCAATCGTATCCGCTTCGCGTAGTTGATCAAGCTTATTGGCCAACGCGAACGCATACGTCGCGTAATCCACAGCGCGATCTCTGACAAAGGCATTGGAAATCGTCAAAGACAAAGCTTCCGCCTGTTTCAGGCTGAGATTTCCCTGAACAGCGGCTTCGGATGCTTTTTTGCGCTTACTTCTGACCGAGTGCCCCATGACTTGATACCGCACTACTTATTTTGCGCTTTATGATAGTCGCGATACCATGCGACAAATTTGGGTATGCCTTGCTCGATATTTGTCGTTGGCTTGTAGCCTAAATCGCGCGTGCTGGAAGCAATGTCGGCAAAGGTTTCCAGTACGTCGCCCGGTTGCATCGGTTGAAAATCAATGACGGCTTTTTTATCCAAAGCTTCTTCGAGCACGGAAATAAAGCGCATAAGATCTTCCGCATGGGAGTTGCCGAGATTGTAGAGCGCTATGGGAGGCTCTGTCCCTTTGTCGTGAGGAGGTTTGTCGAGCGCGGCAAGGACGCCCTGCACAATGTCGTCAATATACGTGAAGTCGCGCCGCATCTTTCCTTTGTTAAAAACCTTAATCGCCTGTCCCGACAGAATCTGCCGCGTAAAGAGATACGCCGCCATGTCAGGACGCCCCCACGGCCCGTAAACGGTAAAAAAGCGCAATCCCGTCGCTGGCACACGAAAAAGATGCGCGTATGTATGAGTCATCAGTTCGTCCGATCGCTTGGTCGCCGCATAAAGCGATACAGGTTTTTCGACCCTGTCGCTGACGGCAAACGGGGTTTTCGTGTTGCCCCCGTACACCGAGGAAGAGCTGGCATAAACAAAATGCTTAAGCTCTTTCGTATGCCGCGCAAGCTCAAGCATAACTACCTGCCCCATCAGGTTGGATTCGGCGTAGGCATAGGGATTCTGCAACGAATAGCGTACGCCTGCCTGCGCCGCCAAATGGACGATATGTGAGGCGCCGAATTCTGCGAGCGGCAGCATTCTGTCCTTATCGGCGATATTAATCTTATGAAATGAAAAATTCTTATCCGAAAGCAGAGGATCAAGACGCGCTTGCTTAAGGGCAACGTCGTAATAATCGTTCAGATTATCAACGCCCTTGACTTCAACACCGCGCGCCAACAACGCTTTGGCAACGTGAGAACCGATAAAACCCGCTACGCCCGTTAATAGAACTCTCATTTTTTGCTCCGTGCGTTTTTACTCAGCTAAACTACATAAAAATCGTTTCTATTCATAGCCTTTTGACTCTTTTCCCTTTTGATCTATGCTGACTATCCTCTCTTTGAAAAGGAGTTCGGCCATGCCCACACCCTTTACTCTTCCTCCCTTGCCCTATGCCGATGACGCTCTGGCCCCTGTTATTTCCGCTAACACCATGGGCTTTCATTACGGCAAACATCACAAAGCCTATGTTGATAATCTGAATAAACTTTGCGAGGGGACGGACTTTGCCTCTCTGTCGCTAAAGGAGATTATTAAGAAAACATCCGGAATCCCTGAAAAATCAGGCATTTTTAATAATGCCGCTCAGGCGTGGAACCATACGTTCTTCTGGGAAAGCTTGGCGCCGAAACAAGGGGGCAAACCGTCAGGAAAAATAGCCTTCCTGATTGATCGGGATCTGGGCGGCTATGACAAATTCAAGGCCGACTTTGCCAATGCCGCCGTCACGCAATTTGGCAGCGGGTGGGCATGGCTCGTCGTTGAAAACGACAGGCTGTCAATCCGAAAAACGAGTAATGCCGAAACGCCTGTTTCCGGCACGGCAACCCCGCTTCTGACAATTGATGTATGGGAACATGCATACTATCTGGACTATCAAAACCGCCGCGCCGACTTCGTCAATGCCGTGATTGACAATCTTCTGAATTGGGAACGCGCCAACGACAGAGTAGCCGCGCAAACAACGGCGTAAATATTGTATACATACATTAGTATGAAAATCTTTACGCAATGTTGACTTCCTTCGTGCGAAGCTTTGCCTCCGCACCTAAATCAGGCGGGTAAAGGCCGCAGGGTCTTGCGCGACCCGCCAGGTGTAGGTGCGCGCAAGAAGAATGAGGAGATGCGACTTGTTCAGTCAGGCGTTGGAGTCAATTTTCTATCTCGAAGATTTATCGGCAGGAGTCGAAAAAGGAACCTATGTCCCCCTTCTTGTCTTAACTTCCTTTATCGTTGCCGCGCTCGGTTCCTTTGCCGGGCTGTCAGCGGCGCAGACGATTTCTTCCGTCTCCCCCCCTTCCCGCAAACGCCTTCTGCGTTGGATTGCAGCCCTTGCTTACGGAGGTTGCTTCTGGTCCACCCATTATATTGGCATGCTTTCCTTCAAGACACACCTTCAAGTGTCTTATAATCCGAGAATTACTTTGCTTACGATGTTTATCGCGGTTCTTTCCGCTTATTTTGTTCTAATAATGACGCGTGATTGTATTCGGCCTTCAAAGAAAAAATTATATTTATGGGGCGTTTTTCTTGGAATCGGCATTTGCACAGTGCACTTTCTTGGCATGAATGCCGTGCAGATAAATGCCGCCATGCGTTTTGATCCCGTGCTATTCTTATTGTCCATCGTCGCGCCTATTTTAGGGTGTGAGGCGGCGTTGTGGCTAACTTTTATCTCTCGCCGTTTTAGCATCGAAAAACCTTTTGCAGGACGCGTTCTGGCCGCACTTTTTTTGGGAGCCAGCATTTCCGGTTCTTACTATATAGGCGTCGCAAGCATTGTTTTTTCTCCGTTCCCGGATCCCTTGCATAATATGGCTCAATTTCCCGAATTTCTGACTATGGCGGCAATTGCCGTTACTATTCTTCTTTTCGCAATTCTGACTTTTTCAATTTCGGGGCGCATCTATATGACCATCGGCTTTGGCGCTCTTTTCGCCCTGCCCTTGGTTATCATTGTCCATCAGGCTCTTTTCTCGCTAAATGCCGAGATCAACAGCCTTAGAACTGAGCAATACGGCCTCGTTTATCATAAAGAATTGTATCAGCTTTATCACCGAATTCAGGATGTGCGCGATCTTTCTTATGCGGTACGCAACGGCGGCGCACAATTCGGCAATCTTCTTGCATTCAAGACAAAGGAAATGGATGCCGTTTTTGCAAGAGCCAACGATTATGCTCTCTCTTCCAATGGAAATATCTCAATAATCCAAGGCTGGAACAGTCTGAAGATGGACATATTGTCTCTTAAACATATTCAGGATCCATCCTTTTCCGAAAATGATTATAAACGTTATACGGTTGTAGCTGCATCCCTTTATGGCCTGATGAATACTGTCGCCGACACTACAAATCTGTCCGCCAATCCAGGCAAGGGCAAGGATCGTCTTCTTGATTGCACCATTCATATCGTTCCCAAGCTTCTGGAGGCTTTAAGCATTATTCGCAGCAGCTTGTATGAAAAGCCATCTTATAACAGAGCCCCCGATCAGTGGACGGATGAAGAAAAATCAAAACTCAAAAACGCAATATATCTATTCAATAATCAGAACGAGGAAGTTGAAAGTGTACTGCTGCTCGCCGAAGCGCAGAATGGAAACCCTCTTGGATTACTCAGTTATAATGAGAATGTCGTTACACCTCTCATCCAAAAAATTAAACATAACATTGAATTTATTGCTTCCGGCAAAGGCACTCCTTCGCCCCGCAACGAATTGTTTTCTTTAACAACCAAGGCGCTTGCATCAATTGATCAATTATATGAAAAACCTTCTGCCGCTTTTCTCGATCTTCTCAAACAACGAGAAAATACGCTCGAGTTCTCCCGTAATTTGATGCTCTATTCAAGCACAGCAGCTTTTGTCGGATTTTTTGCGCTTTTCTTTTTTCTTAATCAGGCTCTTTTAAAAACAGAGCGCGCTCAGGATATTGCCCTGAAGACGCAGAACGAACTTGCCATACGCCTCGTCGAGAAAGAACGGCTCGAACATCAAATGCAGGATTACACGGACAGGCTGGAACTGTCGCGCTTTGATGTTATTCAGGCCAACGAAAAACTGAAAGAAGAAGAAGCCAAGATTCGCACCATTATGGATAACGTGATGGAGGGAATCGTCGTCCTGAACGATTCCGGCGTCATTCTGGCATTCAACAAAGCCTCGGAACGCTTGCACGGCTATTCAGCCGATGAAGCCATAGGACAAACCATCAGCCTTCTTGTCCCCAACGAATCTAAAACCGAAACAGAAGAACGTTTTAAAAGATATATCGAGACAAAGGAAAGCGGTTATATCGGCGTCGAACGCATCATCACGGGACAACGCAAAGATGGCAGCGTATTTCCCATGATTGTCACTATGAGCGAAGTGTTTTTCGGCAAAACGCGATTGTTTATCGCCCTTGTGAGAGACATCACTCAACAGATGGAAAAAGAGGAGGATTTGCTCCGCACCAAAGAACGCGCGGAAGCCGCCAATAAAATTAAGAGTGAATTTCTGGCGAATATGTCTCATGAACTGCGAACGCCCCTTAACAGCGTTTTCGGTATGACGCGCCTTCTTCTCGGCACAAAATTAACGACTGAGCAGGAAGAACTCGCCAATACGGTTCTTTTGTCCTCGACCAATCTTATGGAAATTGTTAACGACATTCTTGATCTTTCAAAAATCGAGGCTGGCGAGGTGCGATTAGAGCACATCGGGTTCGATCCTCATCAGGTTCTCCATTCTGTCGTGCGATCCCTTGCGCATGCCGCCAAAGAAAAGCATGTGCCTATCGTTCGGTTATATGAAAACGAGACAATCCCCTATGTCATCGGCGATCCATTGAGGGTTGGCCGCATTATGACAAACCTCTTGAGCAATGCGATTAAATACACGGAAATCGGGCATGTCGAAGTTCGTGCGACGGCAAAAAGATTGGACAATGCTCACGTCGAATTGCATTGCGAAGTGACAGATACGGGGGTTGGCATACCTGAGGACAAGCTTGAAAGCGTTTTTGACAAATTTGTTCAGGCTGACTCTTCAACGACCCGCAAATACGGGGGCACAGGGCTTGGCCTTGCAATTACACGCGAGCTTGTTCTTCTGATGAACGGAAAAATCGGCGTTAACAGTGTCGTCGGTCAAGGCACTACTTTCTGGTTTACCATTCCTTTCGAAACAACCAAACATTTATACGAAGAAAAAAGCATTCGCCGGCAAAAAGCCTCGCTTGGCATCGTGCCCCGGAAAGATGCTCGCATCCTCGTTGCCGAGGATCATCCTATGAACCAGCTTCTAATCAAACGATTGCTGGACAAATTCGGCATAGGGACATCCACTATTGTCGCCAACGGAAACGAAGCGTTGACTTTCTATAAAACAAGCCCTTGGACAGCCATCCTTATGGACTGCTATATGCCGGACAAGAATGGCTACGACGCAACGGCCGAAATCCGGCAGATTGAAAGATCCACCAACACTCATGTGCCGATCATCGCCATGACGGCAAACGCCATGGTTGGAGACAAAGAAAAGTGTTTGCATGCAGGTATGGACGAGTACATTAGCAAACCGATAAATATCGAAGAGTTGAAGGAAGTATTGAGTCAGTGGATTGTATTCGACGAAAACCTCTCAAATGAACCATTAGGAGCATCCATGTCCGAAGAAACACCGCCTGTAGATTTGACAATGCTTAGGACCCTTACCGGGGGAGATGCTGAAGTCGAAAAAGAACTCATGAAAACTTTTGTTGACCAGTCCGACAAAAATTTGAACGCTCTTAAGGAGTACTGTTCCGCAAACGGCGAATGCAAGCCTTGGATGGAGGCCGCGCACATGCTGAAAGGCGGCAGCGGCAGCATAGGAGCAGAGGAACTGCGTCACTTCTGCTCCGACGCCCAGCTATATTCTGGAGATTCAGCCGGACGCCATGCCCTTCTCGAAAAGATCGAGAAAGAATACGCTCGAGTCAAAGAGCATCTTAAAAAAGAGGGGTTGTTGTCTTAGAGTACGGAGCTAATTGTCGCTCTTCATAATTTTGTATCCGGTTAGCCTTTCGAATAAGGATTTTTTCTCGACCGGAACATCTCCTGCATTCAGCTTCACCGGGTTTGCCGTCGCTGGGGCTTGGCGCTTTCCTTCTAGCTCATCGTCGTACGCATCGTGCGTCAGAGGATAAAGATTCTGGGGCTCGACATTGACAAGTCGGGTTGGCTGGACATCTTGCGCATGGGCATAACAGTCCGTTTCGCCCATCGTCCTGTAGCACCATACTTCATGCTCCGGGATTTGAGTTTTTGTATCGGCAGGCGGTAGTTCTTTGGGGCGCGTCACAAAGACCATAGCCGCCGTCTTAACCGCCAGGGACTGCTCGGAACACCCTGAAAGCGCCAAGCATCCAATAACGAGCAATAGTATGTTGCTTTTCATAACCAAGCTGCTTTCAAAAGCTTTCCCCCCTGCTATCCGTTGAAAGCCTAGGGAGAAAGTGGTTAAGGAAGGACTAAATGGGATAAAACGAAAGATGAGGAAGGCGCTTTTATAATTATCTTATTTTTCGATTCGGAAAATCCTTTTTTCCCAATGTATTGTAACGCCTTTCCGCAGAATGATAATTTGACGCCATTGCCACAAATCGTTAATGTCCCAACCCTAAACGTGGGCGTTGCCCTTTAAACCTGTAGGCTTTTGAACTTTTTTTATCATGCATCCTTATCGTACGCATACGTGTGGCGAGCTTCGCCTTTCTCATAAAGACCAGATCGTCCGCCTTTCCGGCTGGGTACATCGCAAGCGCGACCACGGCAGTTTACTGTTTATTGACTTGCGAGACCATTATGGCTTGACGCAGTGCGTTATTGATAGGTCGAGCCCTCTTTTGGATGCTGTCGAAGCGGTCAAAAACGAAAGCGTCATTACGGTTACCGGCAAAGTCGTCCAACGCCCGGAAGACACCAAAAACGACAAGCTGCCGACCGGAGAAGTTGAAATTGATATCAACGAATTCGTCGTGCAAAGCGCGGCAGATCCTTTGCCGCTTCAGGTCAATGCCGAATTTGACACCGAAACGGGAGAATCAACAAGACTGCAGTACCGTTTTCTTGATTTGCGTCGCGACCAGATGCAACGCAATTTGAAATTGCGCGCGGATGTCATTGCTTCGTTGCGTCGCCGTATGTGGGCCGCCGGATTCCGCGAATATCAGACGCCTATTCTTACATCCTCAAGCCCGGAAGGCGCTCGCGACTTTTTGGTGCCGAGCCGTCTTCACCCGGGAAAATTTTATGCCCTACCTCAGGCTCCTCAACAGTTCAAACAGCTTTTGATGATTAGCGGCTATGACCGCTATTTTCAGATTGCGCCCTGCTTCCGCGACGAAGACTCGCGCGCCGACAGAAGTCCCGGCGAATTCTATCAGCTCGATTTTGAGATGAGCTATGTCACGCAAGACGATGTGTTTAATACTCTTGAACCCGTCATTCAGGGCGTCTTTGAGGAATTTGGGGGCTTTAATAAGGAAAAGAAATCCATTGTTTCGTCGTTGCCTTTCGTACGCATCCCCTTTGACGAAGCCATGTTGAAATACGGCACCGACAAACCTGATCTACGCAATCCGCTTTTAATTACGGATGTGACGAGCGTCTTTAAACGACCGGATGTCGAATTCAGGGCGTTCCGTTCGATTATTGATCAGGGCGGCGTCGTTCGCGCCATTCGGGCGCCGAAGGTATCGGGTCGTCCGCGCAGCTTCTTCGATAAGCTCAACGATTGGGCTAAAGAAATCGGCGCACCGGGATTGGGCTATATTACGTTCGAAGCAAATGCCGGCAAAGGCCCTATTGCTCGTTTTGTCGGAACGGAAGCCCAAAAAGAATTACGTCAGATCACAGGCTGTGAAGACGGCGATGCCGTATTCTTTGTTTGCGACGAAAAATCCAAGGCCGCAAAAATGGCCGGAGAAGCCCGCACCAAAATTGCGCATGATATGGATATTGTCGAAAAAGGCGCTTATCGCTTTTGCTGGATCGTTGATTTCCCGATGTTCGAGTACGACGAGGAACGAAAGAAAATCGACTTTTCCCACAACCCTTTCTCTATGCCGCAAGGCGGGCTGAAGGCGCTGGAAACGCAGGATCCTTTGCAAATTAAGGCGTTCCAATACGATATTGTCTGTAACGGCATTGAGTTGTCGTCAGGCGCCATTCGCAACCATCTTCCGGAAGTTATGTATAAGGCTTTCGGAATTGCCGGATACAAACGCGAAGAATTGGAAACACGGTTTGGGGGCATGCTGTCGGCATTGAAACTGGGCGCCCCCCCTCACGGCGGCGCCGCGCCCGGCATTGACCGCATGGTTATGCTTTTGGCCGACGAACCCAATATTCGCGAAATTATCGCCTTCCCCCTGAACCAGCAGGCGGAAGATTTGATGATGCAGGCGCCGAATGTCGTTCCGCCTGAACGTTTACAGGAACTGCATATCAGGCTTGCCCTTCCGGTTAAAAAGGGATGAGCTTCCCCATTTCTAGCCCCACCCGACGGCTGTACCGCACATAAGTTACAACCTTAGATTGTATCTTATTGTCCGCGAATCATATGCCCGTATGCACAAAGCGTGGGCTATTTCTTTATTTTATCCAAATGTTACAAAAAGTTGTCCTAGTTCGGGAATTTTTAACTACCTAACCCTTAGGTTGTAGAAACGATAAAACAAAAAATTTCAGGCCCCATGCAGCTACACCTCAACATGATTGAAATAGACATTCCCCTTTTTGATTTCCGCCGCCTGCACATGATTGCGGAGACGGAACAGGAAAAAATATCTTTTCTGGAGGTATTTTTCGATATGGCGGAAACAATTCTGACCGAAATGGAATCCGCGCTTAGAAATAACGCATCTCTTCAATGGACGGAAGCCGCGCACAAGCTGCGCGGAGCCGCAGCCAATATTGGCATGTCTACGCTGGAAAGAATCTGCCTCGAATCCGAAAAGGAAGGCGGACAGAAACCCGATTCCCGCATCATCTATCTGAAACAAACAAAGGATGAGCTTATACAAATTAAAAACTACATAGCCGAAAAGCATCCGCCCCTCATAGCCACCTGAGAGAATCTGCCATGTCCCCCGCAACAACCGAACTGTCCCAACAAATCATGGATTCGCCGATCATGATTGTGGACGACGTCATGATTAATCGCGTCTTCCTTGAAAAGACGCTTCGCGCCTGCGGATTCCGCAACCTTTTATGCGTTGCCAATGCCGAAGAGGTCTTTTCCAAAATCAACGATTTTCAGCCAGATCTGGTATTGCTTGACATCCTGATGCCCGATGGAATGGACGGTTTTGAATGCTGCGAAGCCTTACGGTCTCAAGAAAAGTTCCGCGATCTTCCTATTCTGATTGAAACATCGATTGTCGAACCTGAATTGCGCGTCAAGGCTTTTAAAAAAGGCGCTACGGACTTTGTCAGCAAACCTATTGACGCCGACGAGCTGTGCGCGCGCGTCATCGTTCATCTTGAAAAGCGCCATTCATTAAAAACACTTCAACAATACAAAAGCCGCATCGAAACGGAATTGGAAAGCGCCAGACAGTTGCAGCTAGGCATATTGCCAGAACAGGAAAAGATTCAGGACTATAACAAACGTTGCGGGCTGGATATTGCAGCGGCTTTTGAATCTGCCTCCGAGATCGGCGGAGACTTTTGGGGGCTTGAAAATCTGAGTCCTGAACAAACGGCTCTTTGGCTTGTCGATTTTTCGGGACACGGCATGCCTGCTGCGCTGAACGCTTTCAGATTACATACCTATCTTAAGGAACATATTCCTGAAACAGCGCGGCCAGGCGAATATCTATCCAAGCTGAACGACAAGCTATTGAACCTGTTACCGCGTGGTCAGTTTGCGATGATGTTTTACGGCATCATCGACAGGCAAAATAGCCAACTACATTTTTCCCGCGCCTATATGCCCAATCCTATTGTCCTGCATCGTGCGACGGGAAAAGCCGAAAAAATCAGCGGAAGCGCTCCACCTCTTGGTATAGGAATGCATTCGTATTCGACGGAGACGATCCCTTTTACGACAAACGACGTATTGCTGGTCTATAGCGACGCACTTACAGAAACATCTAACATGAAAAGGGAGTTTTTAACCGAAGAGTCTCTTGCAAGGCTCATCGAAGAAAATTCTTCGGCCTCTGTTTCCGAACTTAAGGACATATTATTGCGCCAATTTAAAGAGCATACAGGCGGAATCCTGCGCGACGATTTAACGATCGTCGTATGCGCACATACAAAAAAACCTTCCTGAAACCTTTATCTTACGCCGACCGCTCCGCGAAAGTCTGCTTTATCAATGGCGGCGCCTCGTAAATCTGCGTTCGTTAAATTGGCGTCGAGAAAAACGGCTCCCTCCAAGTTTGTGTCGCGCAAATCCGCTCCGGCAAGAAAAGCTTTTTCAAGGTTAGCGCCGCGCAAATCAGCGCCGCGTAAATATGCTTGCTGCAGATTTGCTCCTGAAAAATTGGCAGGCCAGCACGTAGGATTAAGCGAACGCGATATTGGCATTGCCGAAAAGTCGGCATACTGCAAATTTGCGCTATCGAGCCGCGACATGGAAAAATTGACGCCACGACAATCCGATTTTTCAAAAGATGCGCCGCAGGCGTTGCTGTCCGATAAATCCGACATCGTAAAGACCGAATTTGTAAACGAGGCGCCGTCCAAAAGAGCTTTTTGCAGACTTGCGGCCTGTAACTGCACCCCATCGAGCAGAACGTTCGCAAGGTTAATCCCTATCAGGTCGGCTCGCTTACCTTCGCGTCCCAACGAATTTACCCATGCACGGTGTTCGGCAATAATCTCTTTAATGCTGTGCTCAAGATTTTCTAAAGACCGCGTCATTTTCGCGTTATTGAACGTATCCGGCGCAAAATCTTCCGTATGAACCAAGCTCGCCGTCAAATCGGTGCCGTCAAATACGGCGCCTTCGAGATTCGAATGCAAAAGCACCGTTGAGCTCATGTTCGCATTACTGAAATTACAGCCGCGTAAATCGGCATTTTCAAACGTTACGCCGTGCAGATTGCTTCCGACAAAATTGACGCCATTTAGTTTTGCCCCTTTGAAATTGGCAAAGCTGAGGTTCGTTGAAAGCTCTATTGCGCTCGAGAATTTGGCTCGCTGCGCCGTTGCATTTTTAAAAATGGCGTCGCTCAGTCTGAGCTTCGGATCTGCATTCTGGACGGGCATTCCTATCCCGCCCCCTCTTTCATGATGCAAAAGCAAACCGTCCGAAAGATTCGCTTCGTTCAGAATCGCGTTGGTAAAATTTACTCGTTTCATTTGCGCGCCGCGCAAATCCGCTTGGCTAAGATCGGCTTCAAAAAAATTTCCGCTATCCAGCGTCGCACCAAAAAAATTAGCCTGCCGAAGCCTGCAGTATGAAAAGTTTGCGTAACTGAGAAAGGCGCCGACAAATTCCGCCGACGACAGGTCTTTCTTCATAAAATCAAGCTCATGCCCTGTCTGCATAGACAGATCCAGACGACGTCCTCCCCGCACGCCGCGCATATACTGGTCATGCCTAGCGATCCGTTCGATAAGCTCACTTTGGAGTATGACGGGCATTATTGCATCCGGTAGGGTAAGGCATTCAAAAAGTGCCTAAATT
>Ga0265297_10003818_pt1 | contig 26152 bp, 24 predicted proteins | sample Munlanlwell13791_FD_192502 | JGI IMG/M metagenome (GOLD analysis project Ga0265297, IMG submission 192502) | Leachate microbial communities from a municipal landfill in Southern Ontario, Canada - Leachate well 137-91 | ecosystem: Engineered > Solid waste > Landfill > Unclassified | place...
CCCCCGCGCCAGTCGGAGCTCTATCCCGAGCCCATGGGGCACCACATCTTCATCTGGCGCATCGATCCGGGCACCCAGGTCAAAACCGGCACGATCTACATCCGCCACAACATCTTCTGCGAGGCGCCCGACGGCATGGCCATTTACTCGGTCATCGATCCGGCCGACGAGCGGCAGTTCGTGATCGAGGACAACTGCTACTGGCAGCCCGCCGGCCCCTGGCTGATGCGGATGAACGGGCGCGTGTACGCGCCGGCCGAGTTCGGCCGCTACCAGGCGGACACTGGCCATGACCTCCGCAGCGTGCTGGCGGAACCGCGCTTCGTCAACCGCGCCGCCGGCGACTACCGCCTGCAACCGGGCTCCCCCGGTGCTTGATCCTGTTGGGGCCACCCTTTTGGAAAAGGGTGCCCCCCCCGCGCTTCGCGCTGTGCAGCCCCGGCTCCGCCGGGTCGCTCACATGTTCGCTCTGCATCCCCCTTCCCAAAACTTTTGTTCCTAAAAGCCGGCGGGCGATTTTACCACAAGCAGTTCTGACCAATCCTCGCGTTTGTGCGCGTGGGCTTGTGGTAAAATCGCCCGCCGTGTTTAAGGCACAAAAATGTTTGACGGAGGCCTTGGAAACCGCCTTTCCTCAAAAGGGGGTTCCCAACGGCCGCGTTCCCGGCTCTGCCGGGGGCATGACGGCCGGCCGGCGGCATGATAGATTTAACTCGGTTTTGCCGCCTGCCGGGTATCAATGGGGACGATTGTCGGGGAGCTGCAACATGGCGCGGTTCGTCTGGATTTTCTGTCTCTCGATACTTTCCTTGACCGCGCTTGCGGATGGCTGTTATATCCCGGAAAGCGCCGTCAAAAAGCTGCCGTCCGTGCCGGCACAACGGGCCATTGTCTCCTGGAAAGACGGCGTTGAAACCTTGGTGATTTCGTCGGCACTGGATTCGGCGTCGCAAAAGCTGGGGTGGATCATCCCGCTGCCTGCGGTTCCAACCTCAGTAGAGAAGCAAAGTCCGGGGCCCCTGAAGACGTTGGGGGGGGGCATTCAGCCCAAAATTACCCATGACCTGCAACCGGAAATCATGGCGGCGTTCTACATCGTCTTTTGGGTGAATTCGCTGCTTGTCGTCATCTTGTTCAAGCCAGAACGGTTGCTTGGGTTGTTGCTGTTTTATGCCTTTTTGGCTCTGCTTTCTGGGAGTATGCTGTCGGCCTCCGGTGGCCATGGGACGGCCGCCGCTAATGCCTCGCTTGTCCAAGTGGAAAAAACGGCTCGCGTCGGCGCCTATGAGACAGCCATTCTGCGGGCACAAAAGGCCGCCGACCTGAATCTCTGGCTGGGCGAGAATGGGTTTGCGCCACTGCCGGAGAATGCCGTCAAGATTGTTGACGGTTATATCGCCGAACACTGGGTCTTTTCGGCGGTCAAACTGGTGCGCGAGGATGCCGGGGCAAATGCGCCCCATCCCTTGAAAATGGTCTTTCCCGCCAAGGCGCCGGTGTATCCCCTGAAGCTTACCGCCGTTGCCGGCGACAGCACCGCTTTTGAGATCTTTGTCCTGGCCCAGACCGGCGTCTCCTGCGATCTCTTGAAGAAGGAGTTCTCCGACCGGTTTGTCACGCACCAGGAAAACTCTGACAGTGAACAGACCACCTGGCGGCTCAGCGGTGTGAGTTCAAAGCTCAACATCCGGCATCCCGTTCTCTGCGACATGATGTGGGATGGATGCGTCTTGACCAAGTTTTCCGGTTCACTCCGGTCTGGGCAAATGACACAGGACATCCGTTTTGGCGAACAGCCGTTCAAGCCGGTCCGGGAGCATTTCTATTCCCACTGCGGTGCCCGTTCACTGGCGGTTCTGGTTTTTATCTGGGCTTGCGGCGGATGGTTTTTCCTCTCCTTGCTGCCCTTTGCGTCCAAGAAACCCAAAGACTCAGCGTCTGTTAATGGCTATCTGGCCCGGGTTTTCCTGCCGCCGGCCTTGTTGTTGGTGGTGGCGGCGGGCATCCTGTACCTATGCCTGCCAAAGCTAGACGATGCCGGACTCACGTTTTCCCATGACCGCTGGCAAGGGCGAAGGACGGCGGCAAAATTACGGCAGGAGATTGCCTACCTGATTTCCCAGCAGCCCGACAAGCAGGGTGACATCGGCCAGAAATCCGAACGCGAAATTGCCGCCTTGATCTTGCGCGGGCCGTTCGCTTCCCCCAAGCCCGGTTTGCTCGTGGAGGACAGTCCCGGCAATTTTACGGTCGAAAAAAAGGGGAAGCAGGTGCTTATCCGCACGTACGACCATGACGGCCGTCCCAATCTGTTGGAGTATTGAGCCGTGACGCCATCGTCCTGGGGATTGTGGGCAGTGCGCGGCGGCTCCACGCCGGCGCTGGCGGTGGCTGTGGGGGGGCGGTTTGTTCTTACTTGTTTTCTTCACCGTCCACTGGGGTGCTGATTCCGCGGGCCGGCTTGTGCGATCAGTCATTTGCCGATCTGCCAAAACGCGCTATCTTAAGGGGTGAAGATTGTCGACAATCGACAATTGTTGTGCCCGGTGCGAAGCCAGGCCGGGGGCGGGCCCCGGGAGACGCCGGGCACCCGTCATTTTTCAGCATCCAATACGGAGGAACCACCGCCATGTCCGTCACCCATCTGAATTGCATCAACGGCGCCTGGGTGCCCTCCGCCGGGGGCGAGACCTATGAGCAGCGCAATCCGGCCGATTTGACCCAGGTGACGGCGCGCTTCCAGAAATCGACCCTGGCCGACACCCGGGCGGCCGTGGCCGCCGCCAAGCAGGCGTTCCCGGCCTGGGCGGCGCTGAGCGTCTACCAGCGGGCGGACTATCTCAATCGCGCCCTGCAGCTGATGAAGGAGCGGATCGAGAGCATTGCCGCGGTCATCACGGCCGAGAACGGCAAGACGCTCAAGGAGGCCCGGGGCGAGGTGGTTTCCGCCATCAAGGAAATGGAATTCCAAATCAACGAAGGGGTGCGGCTGGGCGGCGAGATGCTGCCGACCACCCAGGCCGGGGTGCTGGCCTACCAGATCCGGCGGCCCATCGGCCCGGTGGCGGTGATCGCGCCTTGGAATTTCCCGTTCAACGTTCCGGCGCGCAAGATCACTCCGGCACTGATGGCCGGCAACACCTGCGTGCTCAAGCCGGCCCAGCTGACCAGCGGCGCGGGGGTGGAGTTTGTCCGCCTCTACGTCGATGCCGGCCTGCCGCCTGGCGTGCTCAATCTGGTCACCGGTTCCGGCAAGCTGATCGGCGATGAACTGGTGACCCATCCCGACATTCACGCCATCACCTTCACCGGCTCGACCGAGGTGGGCATGGCGATTCATGAAAAGGCTGCCCCGGGGCTCAAGCGCACCCAATTGGAAATGGGCGGCAAGAATCCGCTGGTGGTGATGGCGGATGCCGATCTGGAGGCGGCGGCGGCCTCGGCGGCGCTGGCCGCCTTTGCCTGCGCCGGGCAGTGGTGCATCTCCACCAGCCGGGCGCTGGTCCATCGCAGCGTGCTGGCGCCGTTCCTGGAGCTGCTCAAGGGGCAGGTCGCCAAGATCGTGGTCGGCGCCGGCACGGAGGCCGCCACCACCATGGGGCCGGTGTGCGGCGAGGCGCAGTTGAAGGGGGTGTTGAAGGGCATCGAGAAGGCGAAAGCCGAGGGCGCCAGGCTGCTGTGCGGCGGCGAACAGCTGACGGCCGGCGGCAAGGGCGCCGGCTGCTTTGTCGCGCCGACCGTGTTCACGGAGGTCACGCCCGAGATGTCGATCGCCCAAGAGGAAATTTTCGGGCCGGTGCTGGCGGTGATGGTGTTTGACGATTTCGAGGAAGCCGTCACCATCGCTAACGGTGTCCGCTACGGCCTGGGCGCCTCCATTTATACCCGGGACCTGGCGCAGGCCATGGCGTTTGTCAACCGCATCGAGGCGGGGCTGGCCCACGTCAACATGCACACCGCCTACAAGGAGCCGCAGTTCTCCTTCGGCGGGGTGAAGCTCTCGGGGCACGGCATTCCCGAGGCCGGCAAAACCGGCATCGAATTCTTCACCGAACACAAGACCATCTTCATTAAGCCCGTTGCCTAGTCCCTTGTAACGCTTAAAATTTTGGATTCACCACGAAGCCACGAAGTGCACGAAGTTGGATCGAAGAATGCGTTTTTGTTGATAAAACTTCGATTGGGCTTCGTGTCCTTCGTGCCTTCGTGGTAAAGAATTAAAGAGAAAACACCATGGCCAAGCTCAAAAAACTCAAGCCCGTCTTTGACTGGGCGGAAGTCGTTGCGGACGAGAAGGACTGGACGGCCGCGCCGCCCGCCGCCCTGCGGAACCTGCTGTTCCAGATGTGCCTGATCCGGCGGTTCGAGCGGAACCTGCTGGAGTTGAAGAAGAACAATCTCATCCACGGCCCGGTCCACACCAGCATCGGCCAGGAGGCGGTGGCGGTTGGCACCATGGCGGCCCTGGGGCGGGCGGACGGCATCGGCGGCACCCACCGGGCGCACCACCAGTACCTGGCCAAGGCCTGCTCCTATCATCTGGCACCGGCATTCGACCCGGTGGCGGACGAGTTTCCCGCGGCGTTGAAGCAGGCGATGGCGACCCTGCTGGCGGAGATCATGGGGCTGGACGCTGGCTGCTGCCGCGGCCGCGGCGGTTCCATGCACCTGTGCGATCCCAAGATCGGCGTGCTGGGGACCAATGCGATTGTCGGCGGCGGCATTCCGCTGGCGGCCGGCGCGGCGTTTGCCGAGAAATACCGGAAGAGCGGCAATGTGGTCGTCTCCTTTTTTGGCGACGGCGCCACCAACCAAGGGGCGTTCCATGAGGCGCTGAACTTGGCGGGGCTGTGGAAGCTCCCGGTCATCTATGTGCTGGAAAACAACCGGTACGCGGTGGCGACGTCGCTGGCCGAATCCTCGGCGGCCGAGGAGCTTTCGGTCCGCGCCGCCGGCTACGGCATGACCGGCCGCATCGTCGACGGCAATGACGTGCTGGCGGTAAAGGCCGCCATCGCCGGAGCCGCCCAGTCGTTGCGTGGCGGCGACGCCCCGCCGGTGTTCATCGACATGAAGACCTACCGCGACTTCCATCATGCCGGCGACATTCCCGGCAGCGCCTTCGGCTACCGCTCCCGCGAGGAAGAGCAGGAATGGAAGGAGCGGGATCCGGTGGAGACGTTCAGGCGCGGCCTGCTGGCCCGCGGCTTCCTGACCACGGCCCAGGACACCCAGTTGCAGCACCTTGTGGACGGCCTGGTGGCGGAGGCCACCGGGACCTGCGTTGATGCCGGCGCCATCAAGCCGGCGCTGCTGCCGGTGCCCTCCTCAATTGCGGAAGGGCTGCGCGGCTCCGGTGCGGAGTTCGCAAACGTGTGCTTCTCGGAGCCGGAGGCGGTGTCCGGCCCCCGCAAGAAAATGAAATATGTCGAGGCGATTGCCGCGGCCACCGGCCGGTGGCTGGAACAGGATCCGAGTGTCTTCGTCCTGGGCGAGGAGGTCGGCCACATGACCGGCGGCCCGTACCTGGCCACCAAGGGGCTGGCCAAGCGCTTCCCCGGCCGGGTGCTGGACACTCCGATCTCGGAGGCCGGTTTCTGCGGTTTGGCCGGCGGCGCCGCCATGAACGGCCTGCGCCCGGTGGTGGAGATCATGTTCCCCGATTTTGCCCTGGTCGCCGCCGACCAGCTGTTCAACCAGATCGGCAAGCTCCGCCACATGTACGGCGGCCGCAATGTCGACATGCCGGTGGTGGTGCGGACCCGGATCGCCGTCGGCTGCGGTTACGGCGGCCAGCACTCCATGGATCCGACCGCGCTGTTCGCCCTGTTCTCGGGCTGGCGGATCGTGGTGCCCGCCACCGCCGCCGACTATGTCGGCCTGTTCAACACGGCCATGCGTTGCAACGACCCGGTCCTGATTGTGGAACACCACGAGCAGTACAACCAGGTCGGCGAGGTGCCGGAAAACCTCGACTACCACATCCCCTTCGGCAAGGGCCGGCTGATGGCGCCGGCTCCGACGTGACGGTGTTGACCCATTCCTTTGCGACCACCCTGGTGGCCCAGGCTGCCGCGGAACTGGCGGCGGAGGGCATCTCCGTCGAGGCGATCGACCTGCGGACGGTGAGCCTGCCGGACATTGATTACGCCTTGATCGGCCAGTCGTTCACCAAGACGGGCAGCCTGGTCATTGTCGAGCAGTCGCCGGCCAGCAACTCCATCGGCGCCCGGATCGGTTACGAGTGCCAGCGGCGCTTCTTCGACCAGCTCGACGGCCCGATCGCCACGGTCACCGCCGCCGACATCCCCACCCCGGTATCCAAATGGGCCGAGGCCGCGTCGCTGCCGTCGCTTGAACAGATCAAGGCCACCATCCGCCAGGCCGCCAAGCGGCAGCTTTGAAGAACGTCCAACATTCAACGCTCAACATCCAATTTCTTTTCAGTGTTGGGCGTTCAATGTTCTTTTCGAAAGCCGAACACCGAAGACTGAAAACCGGACATTCCCACGGGGACGCCTAACGTCACCTCCGGGATATATTTTTCCCTCATGCGCGCATCCCGCCCCATCCATCATGACTCGCTGTCGGACGGCGTCTACCAGGCGCTGTTTGACGACATCGTCAACGGTCGCCTCCGGCCGGGGCAGCGCATCACCGAGCAGGAGATCTCCGCCGGCCGTGGGATCAGCCGGGCGCCGGTCCGTGAAGCCATTGCCAAGCTGGCGGTGGACGGTCTGCTGCGGCTGGTGCCGCGCAGCGGCTGTTATGTCTGCACGCTGACCGAGCGCGACATCGAACACATCTTTGACATCCGGGTGCGCCTGGAGACGCTGGCCCTGGACTATGCGTTTGACGCTTTTGACCGCGCCCAGCTGGCGAAGCTGCGGGCGAAGATTGCCGCCTGCCAGGAACGCCGGGACGAACGCAAAATGCTTCGCGAGGAGGAGCAGTTGGACACCCTGTTCCATGCCACCATCCTGGACGCCTCCGCCAGCCCGTTGCTGCAAGACCTGCTGGGCAAGCTGCTCGCCCGGGTCCGGGTTTTTCAGGCCATTGGCTCGCGGGATCCCGGCAAGGCCCGGGCCGCCCTGGAAAACCATGTGGCCATCCTCGATGCGATCCTGGCCGGCGACCGCCCGGCCGCCCGGCAGCTGCTGCAGGAACACATTGAAGTGGCCCGGAAAAACGCCGCCGGTATGGCCGAGTTTTTTTCAGGCAACGCCGGCTCCGGCGTTGCCTGAAAAAAATGTCAGGTTGAAGGTGATAGGCCAGTCCGTTGCAAAATCTATGACCATTCCCGTTTCTAGGTCTTCCATCAAGCATGCCTTGGCCGGTGTTCAGGCAGGGCCAAAGGCCCGATTTGATAATAGCCTGGGGCAGCGCCCCAGGTTTGCGAAAAGGAGAAGCCGAGGGCTGAAGGCCCGTTTCATGAAACGCCCCTTCAGGGCTCAAACCTTATTGTCGCCTTTCCTGGGGCGTTGCCCCAGGCTGAGATAAAGGCGCGCCGTTGGCGCTCAAAAACGCGCTTTGCCTGACGGCGCATGGACAATGTGCCCATGCCTGCAGTAACGACGTTCCGTTGTATGATGTTACGCATAACGCATCAAACTTCGCGGTGACCGCGAAAGGAGAGGTATCCAATGATCAAGAGCATGAGCCACGCCGGGCTGAGCGTCACGAACATGGCGCGGTCCCTGGCCTTTTACCGCGATTACCTGGGCATGCAGGTGCTGATGGAACTGGACATTGCCGACGACCGCATCGCCCGCGTGGTCGGCATTCCAGGCGCCAAGTGCCGGATCGTCCATCTCAAGCTCGGCGAAACGGTGTTGGAGCTCTTCGAGTACAGCCACCCCCGCGGCGAGCCGTTCGCCCCCAGGATGCGGCAGTGTGACATCGGCTTCTCCCATGTCGGCTTCGAGGTGAACGACATCCACACCCATCTTCGCGAGATCAAGGCGCGGGGGCTGGAGATGCTGGGCGAGGCGGTCGAATTCCGCCCCAACGTCTGGGTCGCCTATTTCCGGGGCCCCGACGGCGAGGTCGTGGAGTTCCGCCAGCAGCCGGAAAAACCGGCACGCTGAGAGCCCGTAAGCCGTCCGGCGGCGGTGGACCGGGTGGACGGCGTGGACCCGGTGGACGAGGGGGGATGCCCAATGCCCGCCGCCCTTGGGTGCGGGCTAGGCCGGATTGGGCCGTATTAGTCCACGGTGTCCACTGAGTCCACCGTGTCCCTGCACCGCCTTGCCCTCCTTTGCGGCCCCCGTGGTGTTTATTGTCCGCCGGCTGCAAGCTTGCCGCGGGGTGTATATTTTTGGCCTTTGTTGTCATCACGCCAAGAAAGCCCCGCCCATGGACCGTTCATTCTACGAAAACCCCCTGTCCCAGCGCTATGCCAGCCGGGAGATGAACCACAACTGGTCGCCGGAAAAGAAGTTTACCACCTGGCGCCACCTGTGGGTCGCCCTGGCCAAGGCGGAACAGGAACTGGGGCTGGCCATCACCGACACCCAGGTCGCCCAGCTCGAGGCGTTTCAGGACCAGGTCAATTTCGAGGTCGCTGAGGCCAAGGAAAAGGAATTGCGCCATGACGTCATGAGTCACATCCATGCGTATGGCGAACAATGCCCCGAGGCACGCCCGATCATCCACCTCGGCGCCACCAGCTGCTATGTCACCGACAACACCGAGTTGATCCAGATGCGCGACGGCCTCGTGCTGCTGCGCGGCAAGCTGTTGGAGGTGTTCCGGCGCCTGGGCGGCTTTGCCCGCCAGTACCGCGACCTGCCCACCCTCGGCTTCACCCATTACCAGCCGGCCCAGCTCACCACCGTGGGCAAACGTGCCTGCCTCTGGCTCTACGACCTGCGGCTCGACCTCGATGCCATGGACCGCCTGATCGCCGACCTGCCGTTCCGCGGCGTCAAGGGCACCACCGGCACCCAGGCCAGCTTCCTTGAGCTGTTCCACGGCGACCACGACAAGGTCAGGGCCCTTGACCGGCGGGTCACCGCCATGATGGGCTTCCGCCACAGCGTCCCGGTGTCCGGCCAGACCTACACCCGCAAGCTCGACTTCCAGGTGCTGTCGGCGCTTTCCGGCCTGGCCCAGTCCGCGGCCAAAATGGCCACCGACATCCGGCTGCTGGCCAACCTTAAGGAGATTGAGGAACCGTTCGAGCGCAACCAGGTCGGCTCCAGCGCCATGGCCTACAAGCGCAACCCGATGCGCTGCGAACGCATCTGCGGCCTCTCCCGCTTCCTCATGAACCTGGCCGACAACGCCGCCCAGACCCATGCCGCCCAGTGGTTCGAACGCACCCTGGACGACTCGGCCAACCGCCGCCTGTCGCTGCCCCAGTCCTTCCTGGCCGCCGACATCATCCTGTCGCTGCTCGCCAACGTCACCAAGGGCATGCAGGTGTGGCCGCGGGTCATCGCCAGCCACGTCCAGGCCGAGCTGCCGTTCATGGCCACCGAGGCGATCCTGATGGCCGGCGTCACCGCCGGCGGCGACCGCCAGAACCTGCACGAGGCTGTCCGCCGCCACTCCATGGACGCCGGCCGCCGCGTCAAGGAGGACGGCCAGCCCAACGACCTCCTCGAACGCATCGCCGCCGATCCTTTGTTCGCCGCCATCCGCGACGAACTGCCCAACCTGCTCGATGCCCGCCGCTTCGTCGGCCGTGCCCCCGAACAGGTCGACGACTTCCTGGCTGAATACATCGATCCCGTTATTCAAAAGGATAATCTCGAAAAATTTCTTGATGACAAAGTTGAGGTATGATGTTTGGAGTTTGGCGCAAGGTACGGAAGTATCGGGCGGATTTCGTCCCGTAGGGACTGAATGAAAATAGGCAGGGGCTTCAGCCCCTGTTCCGAAAAATGAAACGAAGGCGTGCCGTAGGTACGCCGCGGTTCGCCGCGTACCTAACGGCACGCGAAACGGGGGGGGCAAAACAGGGGCTGAAGCCCCTGCCTATTCCCGCCCCGTCCCGCTGGGACGGGAAAACCGCAACCGTTGAGTTCAGCAACTTCGCCCAATTCATTGCTTTCCGTTCCACCTCCGTTCTCATGCCCAAACGCGCCGCCATTCACACGCTCGGCTGCCGGTTGAACCAGGCGGAGAGCGCGCTGCTGGCCGGCCGGCTGCAGGCGCTCGGGTTTGAGCTGGTGGACTGGGGGGCGCCGGCGGAACTGCTGGTGCTCAACAGCTGCACCGTCACCGGCGCCGCCGCCCGCAAAACCCGCAACCTGCTGCGCGCGGCACGCCGCCGCTTCCCCGACGCCTGGCTGGTGCTTACCGGTTGCGAGGCGCAACTGGCGGCGGCCGCCGCTTGGGCCCAGGCCGCCGGCGCCAATGCCGTCGTGCCCAACTCCCTCAAAACCCAACCCGAAACCTGGCTGCCGCCCGCTGTTGGGGCCACCCTTTTGGAAAAGGGTGCTCCCCAAACCCCTTCCCAAAACTTTTGTTCATTTTTACGGATTCCGCAGGCAGCCCGCGGGCGATTGGCCATGATTGGAGCTGTGGAGCTGCCTGCGGAATCCGCAAAAGGCACAAACAGGTTTGACGGAGGGTTTGGGAACCGCCTTTCCTCAAAAGGGGGGTCCCAAGCAGCGGGCGACGCAACGGGTGGGCTGGCTTTGTTTCGCGAGGCCGGGGTTGGCTTGTTCCGCGACCATACCCGGGCCAACCTCAAGGCGCAAGACGGCTGCGACTGTCATTGCGCCTACTGCATTATTCCGCAGGTGCGCGGCGGGCCGCGCTCGCGGGAGCTGGCCGACGCCGTGCGCGAGACCCGGGAATTGGTCGCCCGCGGCCATCGCGAGATCGTGGTCACCGGCGTCAATCTCGGCCTTTATCGCGACGGTGCCGCGGGGCTGCCGGAACTGCTCGCCGCCCTGGCCGCACTGCCCGGCGATTTCCGCCTGCGCCTTAGTTCGCTCGAGCCCGGCCCTGCCGTCGCCCCCGTGCTGGAACTGATGCGGCGGCAGCCGGACCGTTTCTGCCGCTTCCTGCACCTGCCGCTGCAATACGGTTACGACGCCATCCTGCGCGCCATGGGCCGCCCCTACACCGTTGCGGAGTTCGCAACCCTGGCGGAACAGGCCGTGACGGCGGTGCCCGGCCTGTGCCTGGGCACGGACGTCATTGCCGGACTGCCGGGCGAGACGGATGCTGTTTTTGATGAGTGCCTGGCCTTTGTGCAGCGGCTGCCGCTCGCCTATCTGCACGTCTTTCCGTTCTCGCCGCGCCCCGGCACCCGCGCGGCCGCCATGCCCGGGCGTCCCCCCGAACGGCTGGCCGGCGAACGTTGCCGGCGTCTCACGCTCGCGGGCGACCGGTTGGCCGCCGCCTTCCGGCAGAGCCAGCTCGGCCGCCGCGCCACCGTGCTGGTGGAGGAACAGCGGGACGCCGCCGGCCACCGCGTCGGCCTTTCCGACAACTACCTGCGCGTCAGCATCGAGGGTGGCCCCGGCGATCCCGCCCCCGGCACCTGGTGCGAGGTGCGGCTCGCAGAAGCAACCCCTGACGGCACCCTGCAAGGCCGGTGCGGACTTTGAACGGGTGACGAGCGGTGACGGGAAAGTATTTTTGAAAAAGGGAAGTTGCTTTTGAATCCTTGTTTTGCTGGAAAATTTATTGGATTTTTGTGATTTTATTTAATTGTGTTCACCAGGCTCGCCACTAATACCTAACGCAATTGGTTTAAATCCCGCCCAGCCAAAACTATTTTTGCCGGTTTTATCCGCGTCATCCGCGAAATCTGCGGTGAAAATGGTTTTTCAGGTCACCGATTTCTCTGTGGCTCCAGGTCTTCGTGAGCGGCCTGGGGGCGGCGAATCCCCTTGATTTTAAAATTTTTGCCCATCCAGATTCGCATTTTTACCTTCATGTGCTATTATAATAACCGGTTTTTTAATTGTCACTTCACAAAAGGGGGATGCCAACATGTTAAAGATAAAAGAAACACACGAGGACGGAAAATGGTTTGATATTATTCTCTGGCGGACCAATAAGAATAGAATTTTTTTCGAGGTTATCGATCATAAAGGCAGCAGCTATAATTATATCGGCAAACCGGATAGTTATAAAAATTGTGTTGCCGCGATGATGGAGATGGCATTGGCTCATCCGCCGGGATTGGCACAAAACGAAAAACTTGAAATACAGAACGCCTATTTGGAACAAGCGTGCAAGATCATTCGGACTTTAGAGGAAAAACAAGCCAGGATCAAAGAAAATCAGCACTATTTGAGTTCATCCAATCAAAGCCGAAAAGGGAAAGGCAAATGACGGTTGACGAGGCTGCATCCGAGATGATTCCCGCAACCCCCGGGGCTGGGGAGCCTGTTGCCCCGGCGGCGGTGCCACCGGGCACTGGGGCGCCGCTGCTGACGCCGGAGGAGGCGCGGGTGTTGGGCAGCCTGGTGGAGAAACAGCTCACCACGCCGGACTATTACCCGCTGACCCTCAACGCCCTGGTCGCCGCCTGCAACCAGAAGAACAACCGCGACCCGGTGGTCGAGTACGATGAACGGACGGTGGTCCGCGCCTTGGACGGCCTGCGCGGCAAAAAGCTGGCCTGGCTGACCTCGCCCGCCGGAACGCGCGTGGCCAAGTATGAACATCGCCTGCACGAAAGCCGTCCCTGTGTCGGCCGGCCGGAACTGGCGCTGCTGGGCGTCCTGCTGCTGCGCGGCGCCCAGACGCTGGGCGAACTGCGGACGCGCACGGAGCGGATGCATCCGTTCCCGACTCTGGAGGCCGCCGAAGACACGCTGCAGCGGCTGATCGTCCGCGACGAACCGCTGGTGGCGCGCCTGCCGCGGCTGCCGGGACACAAGGAATGCCGCTTCGTCCACCTGTTCTGCGGTCCCCCCGAAATGGCGCCCCTGCTGGCGCCCCCGCCCGAACCCGCGCGCCTGGCCCTGGCGGCCGAGGACGCCCGCCTGGCCGCCCTGGAAGCCCAAGTCGCCAGCCTGCGCGAGGAACTCGCCGCCCTCCGCGCCGAGTTCGCCCAATTCAAAGCCCAATTCGGCTAATGTTGGGAACCCCCTTTTGAGGAAAGGCGGTTCCCAAACCCTCCGTCAAACCTGTTTGCTGCCTTAAACACGGAGGGCGCATTTACCACAAGCCCATGCTGGCAAATCATGGCACTTGTGCGTGTGGGCTTGTGGTAAATGCGCCCTCCGGCATTAAGCAACAAAAGTTTTAGGAAGGGGGATGCAGAGCGAACATGTGAGCGACCCGGCAAAGCCGGGGCTGCTGAGCGCGAAGCGCGGGGGGAGCACCCTTTTTCAAAAGGGTGGCCCCAATATTTTGATCTTGTCGCGGCGTTGGGCGAGTTCGCGCCAGGTGGTGAGGATGATGTTTTCCTCTTTGATGACCCGGCGGACTTCCGGGTCCAGCATGGCGTCCAGTTCGGCCTGGCGCATGGCGCCCGAGCCGGAGATGCGGCCAAAGGCCGGCGTCACCCGCGTGCAATGGACGATGAACTGGGTGATGCCCGGCTTGAGCGTGCGCAGGAACGCCATGACCTGGGCCTTTTTCTCCTCCGGCCGGGCGCAGCCCTGGCCCGTGTGCAGGTCGTCAATGACCGGCAGGCCGGCGGCCCAGGCCTGCCGTCCCATTTCCCGGGCGGCCTCGACTTGGGCGGGATTGCTTTGGGCGACATACGTGAGATGCCCGCCGGGAACGAGCACGGGAATGTGCTTTTCGGCGCCGACCTTCAAATAGCGCTGGAAGAAAGCCGGGGAGGCGAACAGCGTGCCCATGTGCGAGTCCAGGTGCGTGGGTTTGATGCCCAGGGTCAGGCAGCGGTCAAGCTGGGCGCGGATTTCGGTTTCCACCTCGTCGGGCGTGGCGTGGGCCACCACCGCCGCCACGTTTGGCCACAGGCAGCCTTCGGTGTCCACCAGGCCGGGCACCGCGCGCTTGCCCGCCACCGGGCCCCAGCGGTAGCCCCGCCATTCCGACGTGAGCGTGAGGTGGATGCCGGCGTCGGTTTCGGGGTGCTGCCGCAGGTACTCGGCGCAGGGGCCGACCCACGGACAGGGGAACATGATGCTGGCGGAGGTCGCGACCCCGTTCTCCAACGCTTCTCGTGTGCCCTGGTTGGAGTCCGGCGACAGCCCCGCGTCATCGACATGGAAAATCACCACCCGCGCCCCCCGCGGCCAGCCCAGCCGTTCCGCATACGTCGGGACGGGAGCGGTTTCGGGAAGGGGAACGGCCGCCGGTGCGGACTCCGCACCACCGGCCTGGCCGCCCAGGGACACGGTGGCGAAGAGCACCGCCGTCAGTCTTAACCCGTTTATGGTCATGCTATTTCTGCTCCGCGTGTGGGGACGGAGAAAGATAACGCATGTTTACGGTGTTTCATCTGATCGCCTGGCGCGACATGGAAAAGCCAAGTCAACGGCGTTGTGCCCAGCCACCTTGGTGGGGGAGCGGGACTCGATGGACTCCCTTGACTGGAGAGACCGGAGTGTGTGTTGTCCCCCAGCTCCGGTCTCGCCAGTCCCTCCAGTCACTCGCGTCCAAACCGCACGTTCAGCGTTAGGAGGTGCGTCCGCTGGGCTGGTTAATTCATCATGAAGTGCATGAAGACCATGAAGGCTTTGGGATGCAGCATGGCCCGATCTTTGATTTTGGCCTGCCTGCTTCATGCTCTTCATGACCTTCATGGTGGAAATGAATGATTCGGGTTGGGGGCCGGGTTGGGGACGGGCAACTGTTTCCGTTGTGCCCATAAAAAACATGCTATTTTAAATAATAGTTGGAGGTAGGCATGCCAACGGTGATGCGCATTGGCGCTTATCGGTTTCATTTTTTCTCTGACGAACGGGGTGAACCGCCGCATATTCATGTGGCCTCCGGTGATGACGCATGCAAATTCTGGCTCGATCCGGTACGCTTGGCGACGAATACCGGCATGGAGCCCCACCGGATACGCGAGGTTGAACGGTTGGTTTTTGAGCACGCCAGTTTTTTCCGGGAGAAATATCATGAGTTCCACCAAGCGTGATGCACAACCTGGCGCAACCCCGGTGGCCGTGCGGGCTTGGGCTGAAAGCCGCATGATTTTTGTGGAACTGGCTGATTACCGGGTCATTGGGTTTCCCGCAGACCGGTTTCGGATCTTGCGCCAAGCCACGGAGGCTCAACTCAGGGGGGTGACGATACGGGGGCATGGCACGGCGTTGCGGTGGGAAGAGTTGGACGAAGACCTGACGGTCGCCGGGATTGTGGCCGGGCGGTTTCAGTTGCCCATGCCGGAGCCGGTGACCGCCATGGTGGCGGAGCCGGTGGCGGCCTATCGGACGTGACGGTTACTTGGGGGGACCTTCAAGGCGGGGTGCCGGCGGCAACGTCGCGGCGGCCTGCCGGAGCTCGGCGGTGAGTTGCCGGACCAGGCGCGCCTCCTTCGTGCTGGCGGCGCACGTCTCAGCATCGACTTGGAGCAAGGTGTCGCGCCGCATCAATTCTTTCTCTCGTTGTTCCAGGTATGGCCGGCTCAGGAGCGATAGGACAATCACGCTCAGTGAGAGAAGCGGCACCAAGGTGCGGGCCAAACTACCATGATAGAAGCCAAACTCGCGGCGACTTTTAAAGGAGCGCAGGGCGTCGAACGCGAACAGCCCAAGCCCGCTCCAGGTGAACACAAGCAGAGCCCAACTGGTGAACGCCAGCCAGCCATTTTGCGGCGTGCTGTCATGCAACGACGTTAGTTGCCATGACAGGCTCATGGCCAAGAGGATGGTCATGAGGCATGCGGCTCCCCACCAATTACGGCGACTCTGGGGCACGGGCATGCCGAGTTCCCGGCACCGACGCCGGACTACTTGGGCGGCCAGCCGCAACGGCAGGGCGGCAAGCAACAGCGAAAGCAGGGTAAGTTCCGTCAGCAACACTGGCGTTCCCGAAAAAAACAACGACCATCCCAGGCTGTAGTTATGGCTGTTCCATGGCAGCCAGCGGGTGTACAGGTAATAGCCCAGGACCGGCAACAGTGTTCCGTAACCCATTACGTAAGCGATGTCGCGCCAACCGAGCATCAACCGCAAGGGGATGAGTGTTTCGTCGGTCGCTGTCAACCGCCACCGTCCGTAGACGAGGCCGCACCCGGCCATGCAGAAGAAGAGGCACAGGATTGCCCAAGCCAGCATCAGCCGTTCCACCTGGAGGTATTCCAACTGTCGGATCGGGGCAAGTTCTTCGGCGGTCACTTGAACGCCGAGACCTGCCAACAACAGGTAGGCCAGCAGGCTGCCGGATTTTTGAATGGTTGAGTTGTTGAATTTTTTCCGTACCTGCCGCCAAGCCGCCACCGGCTGGCTCAGTCTTTCTGCCTCCCGTTGGGCCACTTCCGCCTCTTTGGGGCGGCTGATTTTTCTCCACATCTCCGGCGCGTCCGTTTGGCCAGTACACAGAAGGCCGTCAATTTTTACGATGTCGACCAGGGAGACGCTATCCATGATGAGTTGCTGGGTCAAAACCCGCCAAGCATGAAGGTAGGGTTCCGCCTCGTTGAGGGGATGTCCTTCCCGGATGAGCAGACCCGCATACCAAATGGCGGTGTCGGCAAGAGTTTTCAGACTGTAATCATGGGGTGGCAAGGTGCTTAAAAGCAGGCTGAGTTGATCCACTTTCTCCGGCATCGTTTGCGGCTCGCCCAAAAGGGACAGGCGTTCCTTCAACATTTCCCGCACATACCGCCGGTATTCCGGTTTGGCCATTCCCGTTCGTAACAGGGCCATTGCCTGGTCGAGCTTGGCCCGGTCTTTGATGGTCCAAGTCAATTCCAGAGGATCGGATCGCGGCGGTTTTTTGCCAGTTGGGAACAGCTTCAGTCTGGATGTCGGCTTATACTCGACGGTAATGGCATGTTCTAATAGTCTATAGGCCAAAAGATAATCGAACCTGGCATTGGCCGAATCCAGTTGCTGGCCAGCGGCAATTGCGGCGTCCAGTTCGTCGTTGGCCTTGGCATGAACGGGGAACTGGTTCAGATAGTGGTGCAAATACACCTTGTTTTGGGGATGCGCCTCCCAGATCGCCCGCTGTTGTTCGGATGGGGTAGAGCGCCGGAGATCGCCATCCAAAATCAAGGTCTGGTCTGGTGTGAAGCGGGGCTGGTTCCCGAACCAGTTGGCGGGTAACCACCTTGCGGCAAGCTGGCAACTATGAACAACGGGCTTTTCGTGGATCCACAAGTTTATGGCGTTCCATGTAAACAGGGGAGTAAGGTCAAGGGCGTACAACGTTGCCGTAATGAACGCCGGTATCAGCAGCCAGCGCTCCAGGCGCCGGAGGCGGGCCCGCCGTTTTATGCGCGTTCCGTTGGTGGCGGCCAGTTCGGCGGCGACGGTGGCGGCCGGGGCCAGGCCAGCCAATACGTGCGCCACCGGATCTGCCGCTGCCGCCTCGTCCCCGGCCGCCGTTTTCGTGGTTTCGGCCAGTTGGGCCTCGATTTGGGAGCGCAGTTTTGTCTGCGCCTCAAGCTCCAGCTCACGGTCGGTGCGCAGACCGGCGGTTGCCGCCACCAGATAACTCTCAATCCGTTCGTCGGTGGACATGCGTGAGATTATCCCGATCTTTCGCCGGCTATTGATTGGTGGCGGCAGATTTTGCGGCGGCGGCCAACCGTGGAAAGGTAATGCCGGGAGGTTCTGGCGTCTACCATTCGCCGGCGTCAACGGCCCCCACTGAAGTGGGAACTCCGAACCCGCACCGCCCCCGGGGGGACTCCTTCTTCAGGCGGTGCTTTGCTTGCGCAGGATTGTGTCAGGGACAGGTGCCGAGGTGCGCCTTGGTGGGGGAGCGGGACTCGATGGACTCCCTTGACTGGAGAGACCGGAGTGTGTGTTGTCCCCCAACTCCGGTCTCGCCAACTCGCGTCCAAACCGCACGTTCAGCGTTAGGAGGTGCGTCCGCTGGGCTGGTTAATTCACCACGAAGTGCATGAAGACCATGAAGGTTGGGGGATGCAGCATGGCCCAATCCCAACTTTTTATCAGCCTGCTTCATACTCTTCATGGCCTTCATGGTGGAAATGAACCATCAGAGGTTTGTTTTTCCTCCTGCCGTCCAGTAGAGTTCCGCCTTGTGCCCGGTAAAGCTCATCCCTTTCACCGCGAAGGCGCAAAGGACACGACGTTTGATCGACGCGCTTCACATGAAACCGACTCTCTACATTTTTTCCGGTCTTCCCGGTTCTGGCAAGACCACCCTTGCCTCAAGGCTTGCCAAGGCCTTGGCCATACCCTATTTCCGTCTTGATACGATCGAACACGGGATGCGGCAAATCTGTTCGCTAAAGGTCGGGGGTGAAGGCTATCGCCTGACGTATAGAATCGTCGCCGATAATTTGAAGATCGGAAACGATGTCGTGGTGGATTGCGTGAACCCATGGGCGCTGACGCGCAGGGAGTGGGAAGCCGTGGCAACCGCCAACGACGCGCAATACCTCAACCTTGAGGTGGTTTGCTCGGACCGGGAAGAGCATCGGCGGCGGGCCATCTCAAGAGTATCCGACATCGCGGGTTTTGAGTTGCCGACCTGGGACGAAATAACCCAAAGAGACTACCAGGCATGGACGGAAGACAGAATGGTCATTGAGACAAGCAAGAAGGGGATTGATGACTGTGTCGCTGAAGTGCTGAAGAAAATTGGAGAAAATAAAAAAGACAATGCCTGACGCTGATTATTGTATGTTGGAGCGTCTAAGGTATTGGGATGTGAATATCCTATGAATATATCAATTGTAAGTTCAAAAGATGCCGACCTCATTGCCGTTTTAAATGAGACGGTGCAGCGCCTTCACCAGGAACGTTATCCGGCATACTTTAAGGCGTATGACTATGAAGTGGTGAGAAAGTCATTCAAGGAGATGCTTGAAAAGGACAATTGGTTCGCTTATGTCGCATACGACGCTGACCAACCCATTGGCTATATTGTTTTTTATATACGAAACTATGGCGAGAATCCATTTCGGTATTCCTATAAGGGGATCAGTGTCGATCAATTGAGCGTCATAAAAGAGTATCAAAACCGCGGCATCGGGTCGCAATTGATGAAAAAAGCCGAAGCCATGGGGCGTGAAATCGGGGCAAGCCAAATCGAACTGACTTTTTGGGATAAGAATACGGAAGCCAAAAAATTCTATAATAAAAAAGGATTTGAGGAAGGAATACACTTTGTAGTAAAGCGATTCTAGGAAATAACGTTCTGTCGCCAAGGCTTGGCACCGCCCGTCCTCGGGTGGCCCGGTGACGTTCCATCGTTTTTGCCTGGCTTGGTTGATTCACCATGAAGCGTATGAAGGCCATGAAGGGTTGGGGATGCCGCATGGCCCAATCCCAGATTTTGCCTGCCTGCTTCATGCTCTTCATGGCCTTCTTGGTGAGATGAATGATCCGAGTTGCCGTGTACTGCGATAATTGCCCTTGTCACCCGTGCGTGATACAGTGCGGCCAAGGCAACGCAATTGATGCCTTTTCGGAACAGTTCAAGGGTGTTGTGGTTAGACATTAATATCATGCTGGTGTAAGTACACAAAAGACATGAAAGAAAAATGTTATCTCTGCGGATCTACGGAGAACATCACTCGGGATCATATACCGCCTCAAGGGTTATTCGTCCCTCCCCTCCCGTGTAACCTTATCACCGTTCCCTGTTGTCACGCCTGCAACGACTCATTCAAAAAGGACGATGAGGCGGTTCGTGTGTTCTTTTCTGCGTATCGATGGCAATCGGACAAGGGAATGTGGATTTGGAAAAACAAGGTAGTGGAGGCAACATTTAAGAGAAGTCAAAAGCTTGCACAACACGTTATTTCTTCTCTTCTGTATCTGCCGGTACAGACTGAAAGGGGCGTTGAAGTCATGCCGGCAATACAGTTTCCCGTCGGTAGGATGAAACGGTGGATGATCCGCATCACCAAGGGACTTCTTGCGGAATATTACCCGCATATCAACTCAATAGATATGCATTTCCATGTCCAGCAGGTTGTTCCTTCGCAAGAGATTGCCGATTTCATGTTTGCTAATCTGCAGTACGATGAACGGGGCGACGGTGTTTTTCGTTTCTGGCGTGCCCTCGTAGAGGATGACCCACATTATTCGGGCATATGGTCATATGTCTTTTATGATGGAATGTGTTTCAGTGTGACGCACAGCAAAAACGCAAATGACCTCCAGAAACTGTGTGGCGACGGATAGTGGCGCCAATGAAGCATCGGCGAGGGTCTGCTATTGGTAACCATAGAGCGGAAAATGAGGAGTCGGGTTAGTGCGAATTGTGGTGCGCCCGCCATCAGCGGTTTTCGCCCAGTTGCCCATCTGAATACAGGCAGGCGTTGGGCCGTTCTTGCGCAAGCATACAAGCCTTGTATATTCATGGCGAGAGGTATTTATGCGCACTGTAACGGTCAATATTTCGTTCCAGGGCAGTCTGTTGGCGGAGATTGACGCGGAGGCCCGGCGCGAATCCCGCAGCCGGTCGGAGCTGTTGCGGGAGGCGGCACGGATGTACGTCCAGCGCCAGCGCCGCTGGAGCGGCCTTTTCCAGCTGGGAGATGCCCTTCAGGAACGGGAACCGGTCACGGAACTCATGGTGGCCGACGAGATCGCGCAGTATCGCGCCGGGAAAAAGACGCGCCGTTCATGAAGGTGGTCTGCGACACCAATGTTCTGGTTTCTGGTGTTCGCTATGGGGGCAATGCCCGCCGGATTTTGGCGCTGGCCGCCCGCGGCACCATCACCAATCATGCCTCCGCCGAGATCCTTGGCGAGGTGGAAGCGGTTTTGTCGCGCCCCAAGTTCGGCTTCACGCCGGAACTGGTAGTGGGGATCGTGGAACTTTTCCGCGACACGTTTGTGCTGGTTTCCCCGCGCGTTGCCGTGGATGTCATGGAGTCTGATCCGGATGACAACCGGATTTTGGAAGCGGCGTTGCAGGCCGAGGCCCAGGTCATCGTTTCCGGCGACCATCATCTGCTGGCACTGGGCACGTGGCGGGGCATCCGCATTCTCTTGCCCGCGGATTTTCTGCGGATGCTTGATGGAAATGAATGATTCGGGTTGGGGACGGATAACGATTTCCCCGGTTGGGGCGTCGTCCCGAAAATCACTTTTTGGGTTCGGCGCTGGGCGGTGGTGGCGGCGCCTCGGCGGCCAGGCGGATTTCATTGATCAGGCGCTGGGTCAGGCGCGTCTCGGTGGAGGTGATCCCGTCACCATTGGGAGCGATGTGGATGAGCGGGTCGCGCCGCACCAGTGCATGTTCCGTCACGGTCAGGTACGGTTTGCCTAGCAGGGACAGGGCGATGACGCCCAACGCCAGGAACGGGATCAAGGTGCGGGCGAGGCTGCCATAATACAGGCCAAAGGCGCGGCGGCCAACCAGGCCAGCCAGCAGGGTGCCGAGCGCCGCCAGGCCCAGGCCGGCCAGGGCGACCAGACTGGGGGTCAGGACCAGTTCCAGGTTTTTGGGGATTTGCTCGCCGTTTCGCACGAGGACGATGAGCCAGGCCAGGCTCGCCGCCACCCCGAGCATGGCCAGGCTGGCGGTCACCCACAGGACGGTGCCGCCGCGGGGGGACGGCAGGGCGATGCCGAGTTCGCGGCAGCGGCGCCGGACCGCCCGGGCCGCCAGCCGCGCGGTCACGCCCAGCAGCGCCAGCAGGAGCAGGGCGGTTTCCGCCACCAGCAGCGGCCAGCCGACGCCCAGGCCGTACTCCCGGCCGTTCCACGGCGCCCAGCGGGTGTACAGGTAATAGGCGAGCAGCGGCAGGAGCGTGCCGTAGGCCAGCACGCGCAGGGTGTCGCGCCAGCCGGGCAGCAAGAGCAGGGGAATGGCCGCGCCGCCGGCCGCCGTCAGCCGCCACCGCCAATAGACCAGGCCGCACCCGGCCAAGCCGAGCAGCAGCCAGCCGGCCGCCAGACTCAGCATCACCCGTTCCGCCATGATGTAGTCCAGGCACCGGCCCGGTTCCAGATCCTTCATGGGAATGGGTTGCCCAATGGCCGGCAAGAGCATGGCGGCCAAGATGCTGCCGCGCGCCTTGACATTCTTGGTCACCTGCGGATCGGCGGTGCGGGCTTGGTTGCGAAAATCGGCCACCGGCCGGCCCAGCCGCTCCGCTTCGCGCCGGACCTGTTCCGCCCGGGCCGGCTGGCCCGCCAGCCGCCACACGTCCGGCGCATACTGACGGCCCATCTCACAAATGGCGCCTGTAACCAAGGCGTCGATCAAGGTGAAACTGTCGCCGTTGAGCTGCAGAGCCAGGGGGCGCCAGGCCTCGAGGAAGGGTTCCGCCTCCGCCGCCCGGCCCTCCCGCACCAGGAGATCCGCATACAGCCAACTGGCCCGGGCCAGTTGGCGCAGGCCGGACAGGTCAGGCAACAACACGCTTGCCGCCCTGGCGATTTGGTTCACGTTTTCGGCCATCGTTTGGGGCTGGCCCAAGATGCGCAACTGTTCCGCCAGCATCTCCCGGCTGTAGCGCCGGTACTCCGGTTTGGCCAGCCCCGCTTGTAGCAGGGCCATGGCTTGGTCCAGCTCGGCCCGGTCCTTGATGGTCCAACTGTAGGCGTACCGGGGCCGTCCGTCCGCATTCTTGCCCGCCGGTTTTTCGGCAACCACGACTGCGTGTTCCAACAAGTTGGCGGCCAGGATGTAGTCAAACCGGGCATTGTCTGAATCCAGCTTCCGGCCTTCGGCAACCGCGGCTTTTAACGATTCATCGCCGGAGTGGCCGGACAGGAGCCGGGTCAGATAGTTGTGGAAGTAGACCCGGCTTTCCGGGTGCGCCTCCCAAATGGCCCGCTGTCTCTGGATGCGATCCGGGCGCTGAAGGTCACCGTGCAGGATCAGCGCCTGGTCCGGGGTGAGGCGGTGGCCCACCTTGAACCAGTTGGCAGGCAACCAATGCGAGGTGGCCAGGAACTGAATGCCGCGCCTAGCGGGACGGTTGCCGTCCCATAACACATTGTCGGTGAAGGATAGCGGTGAGAGGTCGATGGCATACAGCGCCGCGATGACCGCCGCCGGCACCAGCAGCCAGCGGCCCAAACGCTGGAGACGTGCCCGCCAGCGCATGCGTGACTGGTTGGCGGCGGCCAGTTCGGCGGCAACGGTGGTGGCCGACCCCATGTCGGCCAGGGCGTCCGCCACCGGATCCGCCGCGCCAGTTCCGGCACCGGCCGCGGCCGCCGCATCAGCCAGCCGTTCCTCCAGATGGGAACGCAGTTCCGCCTGCACGTCGAGCTCCAATTCCCGGTCGCCTCGCAAACCCGCGGTCGCCGCCGCCAGGTAGTTCTCTATCCGTTTGTCAGTGGACATGGCTCGGCTCTTTCCTTCCCATATGTACCCAAGTGATGTCGGTTAGGAACCCCCTTTTGAGGAAAGGCGGTTCCCAAACCCTCCGTCAAACCTTTTTGTGCCTTTTTGCGGATTCCGCAGGCCGCCTCGGTTGTCCCAATCGTGGATTGCTGCGCTGGAGCGGCCTGCGGAATCCGCAAAATGAAACAAAAGTTTTAGGAAGGGGCTTGGGGAGCACCCTTTTTCAAAAGGGTGGCCCCAACATCATCCGACAGGATGGTTATGCACCTGCCAGCAGCAGGGCGTTGACAGCGTGGCTGACGACGGTCCATTCGGCGGTTTTGTCCTTGAGGACGGCGAGCCCCTGGCGGGTGATGCGGTAGTACTTGCGCTGGCGTTTGTTGTCCGCCTCGACCCATTCGCTCTCAACCAGGCCGTCGCCGGCGAGCTGGTGCAGCCACGGATAGAGTGTGCCCTCCTTGTAGGCGAACACGTTGTTGGTGCGCCGGTTCACCTCCTTGATGATCTCGTAGCCGTACATCTCGCGCTCGCTGAGCAGCTTGAGGATGACCGGCACCACCGTGCCCTTGATCAGGGGATTGGATGTGTCCATGACGTGTACTCCCGACTGTCCCCGGCATCCGGTTCCGCCCTCGCCGGGTTCGGCGCGGGGTTGATGCCTCGGATACCAATGTATTATACATCGAATTTCGATGTATGCAAATTGGGAAGCCGCCCGGCCGCGGGCGGACGGTTGGGTGCCGGAGCCAACAGCCCCCACTAAAGTGCGTTAGGAAGTGCGTTAGGGACAGGTACAAAGGTGACAGTCCACCCACTGAAGGGGGAACTCCGAACCCGAACCATCCGAGTTTGGAGTTCCGTCTTCAGGCTGGCGCGGTTGGCGATGGGTTCTCTTTTTAATGAGCAATAAAAATGCGCATTGTTAAAATAATTAAACTTTTTGATCAAAAAATTTGCTTTGTTTAAAAATATGCATATAGTGGTTTCGTATGAACGACCTGAGCAGTTACGGCACGAACAAGGTGATCCGGCTGGGCCAGCGGATCGTGGCGGAGATCGACCGCGGCGTTTACCCCCGTGGTTCGCAGTTGCCGTCCCAAAACGAACTGGCGGCGAAGTATGCGGTGTCACGCCGCACCGTGCGCATGGCGGTCGACCTGCTGAGCCAGAAAAACTATCTGAACAAACGCCACCAGCGTGAAATCCTGATTCCAGAGACCGCTCCCGGCGGGGTCGGCATTGCGCAGATCGCCTTCATCGCTCCCGCATTGTCGGGCGACACCAATCCCTACCTCAAGGGGATTGAGGAAGTGTTGGACCATGATCGTTTTTCGCTGGCCATTTACGCCACCCAGTCCAATCTTGACCAGTACCGGAAAATGATCCGGAATGTGGTGCGCCAGCAGCCGGCCGGGGTGGTCATCATGACGGTGTCGGAGGAATTGTGCGACCTGCACGGGGAAGTGCTGGCCGCAGCCGGCATTCCGACGGTCACCCTGGGGCAGGAAAAGATTCCCGGCCTGCCGTGCGACGCCGTGCGTGATTCGGTCGATGACAGCATGGCCCAGCTCGCCGCCTTCATAATTGAGCACGGCTACCAGAAGGTGTGTTTCTTTGGCAACGAGCCGGCCAGTGCCTCGCAGGAGACCATTGCCGCCCTGCGGATGAACCTGGTCGCGGCCGGGAAGACGCTGCCGGACGACCGGCTCTATTTCTATCCCGCCCCCCGCGGTTATGCCGATCCGCCGGATCCGTACAGCGACGCCCGGGAACACATGGCGCGGCTGCTGGCCGATGGCTTCCGTTGCGACTGCCTGGTGTGCAGTCACGATTACCCGGCGGTCGGCGCCCTGGCGGCGATCCGGGACGCCGGCATCGCCGTGCCCAAGAAAATGGCGGTGTTGTCGGTGCTGCAATGCGCCGTGGAAGGGGTGTCGCCGCTCAGGCTCACCACCATTGACAGCAACCGGCGGCAGCAGGGGCGCAAGGCGATGCAACTGCTGGCCCGCCGGCTGGACGGTTACCGGGAAGGTCCGGAAATCCATTATATCTCGACCCGGCTGGTCGAGGGCGAGACCACCTTATCGAGACCGGCGGATGGGCCGCTGGCGCTCCATGAGACAGCAACAAGAAAGAAAAGGACTCGGTCATGAAAACGACACCTGCTCGCGACATGGAAATGGGGCGGCCACAGGACGCATTCATGAAAGCGCGGAGCCAGCTGTTGGGCTGGAGCGCTTTTCTCCTGATGGGCGGTGCGGGAACGGCCGGTGCCGTCATGCTCGCCGACTTCAACAATCCCGCCACGTGGTCCGACGGCTGGACGTTCGCCAATTATGGAGAACCCAAACAACAGGCAACATGGACCAGTTATGAGGGCGATGGCTCCCTGCTGACGTACTTTTCCTCCACGCAGTGGAACGAGGTCACGCTCAACTTCTCCGCCCAAGACTGGAGCAGTTTCAATCAGCTCAACATCGCCGCCAAAACCGCGGACCCCGGCAACACCGGTTATTTCCACATTCGTCTTTTGGGACCTTCCTCTTCAACGCTCTTTGAGACGGGAAACCTCAACATCACCGACACGTGGAACGATTTTAACCTCAACCTTGCGGAGGTAAATCGCACGTCCGTGACTGGAGTCAAACTCCTTTGGCATGGAACATGGGCTTCTCCGGCAACCCGTCCTTTTTACTTCGACACGCTTGAGGTGGTGCCGGAACCCGCCTCCTTGGCCTTGCTGGCCATGGGCGGGCTGGTACTGCTTCGCCGCCGGCGGTGATTGGCGCCCGGGTCATCC
>Ga0265297_10003819_pt1 | contig 26151 bp, 30 predicted proteins | sample Munlanlwell13791_FD_192502 | JGI IMG/M metagenome (GOLD analysis project Ga0265297, IMG submission 192502) | Leachate microbial communities from a municipal landfill in Southern Ontario, Canada - Leachate well 137-91 | ecosystem: Engineered > Solid waste > Landfill > Unclassified | place...
CTACAATCAAGGCCCTGGGATTAAGCTGTTTTAACCTGGCCGTAATTCCCGAAGTATCCTGTCCTGGCTTAACTTGAGTCAAAACAAATATATCCGCACGGGCCAGCCCACTCAGCGGCTCGCGCAAGAAACCCGCCGGAAGCAGGCGGAAATTCCCAAAAGGGTTTTGAGCGTTAATAGTAACAATTTCTAAATCTTTGAATATCCGCCACTGCTGCAGGCCATCATCCAGAATCAATGTATCCACGGCATAATCTTTTATTGCCCGGGAAGCCGCCCTCAACCTCTTCTTATCAACAAGCACAGGTACTTCGGGAAGTTTTCTTTGCAGCATCTGCGGTTCATCGCCCAAGCCCTGCATACCCGAAAGCCTTGCGTCTCTTTTATAACCCCGGCTGAGCACCGCTATTTTATTGCCCTTCTGGCTGAGTTTATCAGCCAGATATTCCACAAGGCTGGTCTTACCCGTGCCGCCCAAAGTAATGTTGCCTACGCTAATCACTTTACAATTAATCCGCGCAGGACGCAGCCTGTAAAAAGCAATCAGGATAAACACAACTAAACCATAAACCAAAGAAAAAATAAATAACAGCCGCCTCAAGAACGCCGCTTGCGGCCCTTTTATTTTACCGGTAACTAAATTATAGAGATAGTCTCTCAACAGAAATACCCCGGATATCTAAATTACCTTAAAAAGCATTAAAAACCCGATAATAATAAACAAAGACGCGCCGATATAACGGATCAGCTCCGGCCTGATAAATTTAGCCAAAATCGCTCCCAGGAAAACCGAGATTATCGTAACAATAACATAGGCCGATACTGAACCTAACCATACAGAAACCGGCTTGCCGGTCTTAGCCGCCATACCAATACCAACTATCTGGGTCTTATCCGCTAATTCCGCGAAGAATACCGCGCCAAAAGTAGCCAAAAATATCTTCCAGTCCATACCCCTTCTCCTTCCTGTAAATAAGTTTCTTTAAATAAATATGATAGCACACAAGGCGCATCCAGGCAAATGGTTTCAAGGATTAAAACGCTAGAATACCAATAAGATATGTAATTAAAGCGGGATATAATCTAAGATCTGATCAAGCTGGCTGACTATAATATCAGCATCAGACAAATACTCTTTGGGAAGGCTGGTGGAAACAGCAATACAGGGCATCCCCGCCCTCTTGGCTGAAGTAATACCAAGGGGCGCATTCTCTATAACCAAACAGGCTTGCGGCTCAAGGGCCAATAGGCCGGCTGCCCTAAGATACGGTTCGGGATGAGGCTTGCCGCGTTTAACCTGATTACCGGCTACTATAGCGGCGAAAAGACCACGCAGTTTAACCGGCAATATCCTTTTTACTTCATTGAGCGGGCTGCCTGTAACTAAGCCCAGCATAAAACCCTGTTTCTTTAATTCAACCAATAATTCATAAGCGCCATGGAAGATATGGCGCTTAAAATAACGCTTAAATACTTTCTGGCGCAAGCCAAATATCGCGCTTAAAACTTTCCGCGTCGGCTTTATTTTCCCGCGTTTCAACAGCCCCTTTAAAGTAGTTTCCCAACGTTCGCCTTCCTGCGCGTAAACCTCAAAACAACTCACCCTTACACCCCACGGCCTTAAAGCCTCATACCAGGCGATAAAATGATACGGCATAGAATCAACAATCACTCCATCCATGTCAAAAATAATTGCCCGGGGTTTATTTCTAAGCTTTTTCATGTTTTATGATTATTCGGAAGGCATAAAGGAAAGATTGCGCTCAATGAAATCAATCAATTTTTGCTGCACATCGGCGGAGATATTGCGGAATTCCACGCCGATACCCGGATACTCATGCGGCTGGACCTCTTTATCCGGAATCCATACTACAGATGCTTCAAGCATAAGCTCTTCCTGTTTTGGCCCCAGCTTCATACTAAGCACTACTTCGTCACCAAGCCTGAATTTATCGCAGCCGAATATAAACGCGCCCACCGCGCTTAAATTCAATATATCGACCTTAAGGCAGCTTGGTAAACCGCTTTTTTTAGACTTTAATTCTATTTTTAAATCAATGGGCAGGCGCTTGAACCTGCGACGCAGCTGCATCTTCTTGATATTTTCAATCGCCTTATCATCCTTGAAACTATTCAAAGCCAGATCCTGCGTAGCGTAAATCTCCATAACCCTGTCCATTCCGGAAACAGCAAACACCCCCTTAAGATGCGCCGGGATATTCAGAAACTTCATTCTGCCATGGTTATTGGCCACCTCCTTATAAGCGATAACCACCACGGATATCCCCATGTAATCAATACCCTCTACCTCCTCTAAGTTACAAAGGATGTCTGTATATCCTTCACGCAAACACTGGCCGACTACCTCTACAAGGTTGGCGGAATTCACATCTATACGGCCGAACAAGTCTATAATGATTATGTTATCTTTCTGCCTTAGCTTGATCTCTAACATGCCAATTTAAATTCTATCTCCTGATTATGCACAACTTCTATTCTATACATTTGCCCCCCTCTTTCTGCAGATTAATAAGCCCTGGCCGATTCATGCTCGCGCCAAAAATTAAAAAGTTCGGTATTTTCTTTTACTGATATTGCCGGAGTGATCCTGACTTTACTTTTTGCCATCTTTCTTAACTGCAGGTTAGAAACCCGCAATTCATTAAAACCATAACTCTTGGCAACTTTAATTGTACAGCCGAAAACAATACGCCGGATCCTTGCCCAATGGCAGGCCGCAAAACACATCGGGCACGGTTCGCAAGTAGAATAAATAACGCATCCGGACAAATCAACTTTCTTAAGCTTTTTACATGCCTGGCGGATTGCCGTTATTTCAGCATGAGCCGTAATATCGCTATTTTCCCAGACAAGATTATGGCAGCAGGCAATGACCCTGCCTCCTTTCACAATGCAGGCGCCAAAAGGAGTCTGGCCTTTCTTTACCCCTTCTTTGGCCTTTTCTATAGCCATGCGCATAAATTTATCATCCTGTTTTTTTATCAACTTTTTACCCTGCCTTACTGAATAGTAAACCCAATATACAGGACAAAGATGTCCCTAAATTAACCAGGATAGTCATTGCGCACACTTTTTCAAGCAGCAGCCTGTTCTTATATGCTCCTCTGAGCATTAAAAATGCTAATACCACAGCGATAATCAATACCGGAAAATAAAAAAACGCGCTCTCCAAAGGCAGGCCCTTAGTTAATGCCAGCAAAAAGCTTGCCGCCGCGCAAACAACAAGCAGGGAATAAAGAAAAACACCTTTTTCTTCTCCCAGGCGTACCAATAAATTTATTTTAGCCGCCTCTTTATCCGCCGGGTAATCCGGGTATTCATTAATCAATATTATATTCGCCACGGCGCAGGTGACAGGCAATGATACAAAAAGAGCTAAAATATTAAACCTGGAAGCTTGGATATAAAATCCGGCATTTACGGCTAAGAAACCAAAACTATAAGCGATGAAAATCTCACCCAGCCCTCTGCTCACCCAGCGCAGTGGCGGCTTAGAGTAAAATAACCCGCAGATTATTCCTGAAGCGCCTAATAAAAGGGTCCATTCTCCGGTTTTAAAATAAAACTGCAGGATTATTCCTATCGCCAGGGCCAGCAAAATAACCGCGCGGATCAGAATTTTTACTTTACCCTCGGGAATTAAATTCTTAACCAATACCTGGCTGCCTCCGCTAAACGGGCTTTTAACTAAAGACTGCGCCAAGCGGTCTTCTTTAATATCATAGACCTCTCCGCTGTAATGGGCGGATAATTGTATAAGGATTGCACCCAATAATCCCAGCCAGAAAACAGCCGGGCTAAATTGTCCCGTAAGCCGCTGCGCAAGCAACGCGCCTAAAATATAAGGCAGGATAACTACACTTAGAAATGGGAGACGCGAAAGCAATATCCAATATTTCATCATGTCAAATCCTTATTATTACTCCGGCGAATAGCTTTCACCATACGTTCGTAAGCTTCCTGCACTGACGTACCTTCGGTAAGGTGGTCAAAGCAAACAGCGGCATACCCTTTGCGGTTTTTGATCTTGAAAATCTGTACCTTAAGATGGCCGATCCTCTCCATCATATTTACCTGCCTATATCCTCATTCCATATGCGCGGGTTATTTTTAATAAACTGCCGCATCAATTGCTTGCAATCTGCTGAATCTAAATTGACGATTTTTGCCCCTCTTCTTTTTGCATAATTCTCAGGGCCTTTGAAGGTTTTATTTTCCCCGATTACCACTTTGGGTATTTTATAAAGCAGTATTGCGCCCATACACATATCACAGGGTGAAAGAGTCGAATACATAACACATTTTTTATAATCTGCGCTTTTTAACCTGCCGGCATTCTCCAGGCAATCCATCTCCGCATGCAAAATCGCCGAACTCTTTTGTATGCGCCGGTTATGGCCCCTGGCGATAATTAAACTGTCTTTAACCAATACCGCGCCGATCGGGATTCCCCGCTCAGCTAAACTTTTTTTCGCTTCTTTAATCGCCTCCTGCATGAATTTTTCCATAAACGCCTAACGCGATATTTTAATTATTTTATATTTCAACATCCCGGCCGGAACCTTTATTTCCACAACCTCATTTTCCTTATGCCCCAGCAAACTTTCCCCCACAGGAGAACTTACCGAAATCTTATTTTGATTATAATCAGCCTCAAGCTCTGAAACAAACGTGTACTCCATCTCTTCTTCTGTATCCATATCCATCAACTTTACCTTCGCCCCGATTAAAACTTGATCCTGGGGCATGTCCTTATCCAGTATGCGCGCCCGCGAAAGTTTCTCCTCAAGCTCTGCGATCTGCTTTTCATTATGCCCCTGGGCATCCTTAGCCGCGTCATACTCGGCATTCTCGCTGATATCGCCATGCGAGCGGGCTTCGCCTACCGCTTTAGAAAGCTGCCGGCGTTTAATCGTCTTTAAATGCTCCAGATCACTGACTAATTTCTCATAACCTTCTTGAGTTAGATAAATATCTCCAGACATACTTCACTCCTTTACCCGCAAGGGTACACCGGCCACTTCCTCTCGGGCCGGGTGTTAGCCCACAAGGGTACACGACGCGGAAACGTCGCACTTGTTTCTCAAATAAAACAATGTGCCGTTAACAGCTGTTTAATAACCTCAATATTCCTTCTGGTTGCTCCCCTGTTGCCGGCGATCAAATCATACGCGCGTTCAGCCAACTGTTTAGCCAATAAGCTGCTCTCCAATATTTCTTTTGCCTTAACTGCCAACTCATTGGCGTCATGCACCATAATGCCGGCTTTATTCTCTAGAAACAGGCGGCTGATATCCCGAAAATTATGCATATACGGACCGAAAAATACCGGCTTTCTTTGACTGGCCGGCTCAAGGATATTATGCCCGCCGTTCCTAACCAGGCTGCCGCCGACAAAAACAATATCCGCGGCAGAATAATAATTTAACAACTCGCCCATAACATCAAGGATGAATATGGGATGATTTATACAGGTAGGGCATGAGCCGGATATATTCGAAACAAATACCGGCATAAAATAATTATCCGAAACCAGCCTGCCGATATCCTTGCTGCGCTCCGGATGCCGCGGGGCAAGAAGAAGTTTCAGTTTGGGAAAACTAATTAAAAGTTCTTTATAGGCCTTAATAATTATTTCTTCTTCATGCGGGTGCGTGCTGCCGCAAACCCATAATTTATCATCCAGGCCCAGCCAAAGCTTCTGCCGGACTGCCGAAACATCCAGCCCTGCCAGCGCATCCAAATTAATGTCAAACTTTACATTCCCGGTAACCTGGATATTTTCTTTAGCCACACCCAGGATCTTCAGGCGCGCCTCATCAGCATCTGATTGCACACAAAAATGCCTGACCCTGTGCAAAATCGGCCGGATCAATAATTTTATCGCGCGGTATCCGGAATAGGAGCTGTCCGAAATCCTGCCGTTAACCGTCACAACCGGTATATTTTGTTTATGCAAACAGGTAATTAAATTCGGCCAGATCTCAGTTTCGGCGATGATAAACAAACAGGGATTAATCTTTTTTATTACTTTTCTTACAATAAAACTAAAATCCAGCGGAAGATAGGTCAAAAAGTCGCCATCGTTGACTAAGCCTCCGGCAATCTTATTGCCTGTGGCAGTTACTGTAGAGATGACTATCTTTTTATGGGGATAAGCCTTTCTTAATTCATCAACCAGTCCTTTTATAGAAACAGCTTCGCCCACACTTACCGCGTGGACCCAAATAGGCCTCTCCAGGTTTAATCCATCCGGCAAAGATCCCAGCCTCCTGAAGAAACCCCGGTGAAACTTACCCTTGAATAAATATACCGGCAGATAAACCAGCGTAAAGATTAAAATTATTAAATCATAAAGTAGAAACATTGTTTTGGCTTTTCCCTACATACTACCTACCATATACTAACTACTGCTCTCCTACGCATGCGGATGCGCCTTATCATAAACACTCTTTAATTTTTCAGTTGTTAAATGCGTATAAATCTGCGTCGTGGAAAGATTAGCATGACCCAGGAGCTCCTGCACCGTACGCAGGTCCGCCCCGCGGTTTAAAAGATGCGTGGCAAAAGAATGCCGGAATGTATGGGCGGAGACTCCCGGTTTTATTTCAGCTAATTTCAAATATTTCCCCAGGGCGAAACGGACTCCGCGCGTAGTAATGCGCGATGAGTTTTTATTTAAGAATATCGCGGTAGACTGTTTTTTCCTTTTATCCAAATACTTTCTGATAGCCAAAAGCGCCGACTCCCCCATCGGCACGATTCTTTCCTTTTTCCCCTTACCCCTGATCTTTACAATACCGCTGATAAAATCAATATCTTCTGAATTCAAACCCACCAGCTCCGAAATACGCAGGCCGCTGGAGTAAAATGCCTCCAGGATTGCCCGGTCGCGTAAACCCAAAACATCTTTGTCGTTCTTGGCAAAAGCTGATTCAATAAGCTTCTTAACCTCATCCTCGGTCATAAAAGAAGGTAAATGCTTATCCAATTTCGGGCTTGAAAGCATAAGGATGGGATTTGTCTTAATGTAGCCCTCGCGGGACAAAAATCTGAAGAAACTGCGCAAAGCTGAAAGCCGGCGGCCGACTGTACGATTGCCTAAATTCTTTTCTTTTAAAACCGCCAGATATTTCCTAAGCGACAGATAATCGATTTTCTCTAATTCGGCTCCGGAAAGAAACCTCCCAAAATCTTCAAGGTCCAGTTTATAGTTAATAACCGTGTGTACTGAATAATTCTTTTCTATCTCCAGGTAGCGGACAAATTTCTCAATATATTTATCCATAAATCATCTCTTCCGCGCTGGGATATAATTCCTTTCTCCCGAAAGTTTGATAGATTGCAGCTATTGAACTTTTGAACGACTGGTCCTTTTCTTTCCCAAAAAACTCGAGCCCTCCAAATCTCTTTTTTAGCTGATGAATTACTGTTATCGCATCATTATAAGAAAGCCTGAATTTTTCTTCTTTTGAGGTTTGTGAAATCTTCAGCTTCTTATAGTCATAATCATCCAGAAGCTCAAGACCATAGCTATAATTATTTATAACTTCAATAAGCCCCAAAGCCTCTTTATATTCAAGCTGTTTCTTGTCTTTTATACTTCCGATGAGTTTGATTGCCAGCTGTAAAGCCCGGAGTTTATCAGTTTGCTGTTTTAGGCGCTGTTCATTCAACGCATAACCGTTAACCAGATATTTCTTGAGGATGTTAGTTGCCCAAATCCTAAATTGCGTGGCGCGAATAGAATTAACCCTATACCCCACAGAAATAATAGCGTCCAGATTATAGTATTTAGTGCTATATATTTTGCCATCCCCGGCAGTATGTTCCAAAATGGAACATACTGAATTTTCCTGCAGTTCCTTGCTTCCAAATATATTATTCAAATGTTTTGTTATCGCCGGTCTCTGGATACCAAATAATTGCGCAATTTGTTTTTGAGCAAGCCAAACAGTTGCCCGCTCAAGTTTAACCTCAAGCTGAACTGTTTTATCTTTAGCTTGATAAATTATTATTTCGCCTCTAGGTAACATTTCACTCATCCATTAAGCCCTTTTCTTTAAAGCTTAGATATCCACTCTTAGCGATAATGATATGATCTATCACCTCGATACCCAAGATCTTTCCCGCTTCAACCAGTCTTTTATTCAATGTTAAGTCGTCTTCGGATGGCTCATTATCTCCGGATGGATGATTGTGCGCCAAAACAACCTGGGAGGCAAGATGTTTTACTGCTGGTTCAAAAACCTCGCGGGGATGAACTAAATTAGTATTAAGAGAACCGATAGATATGATCTCTCTCTTTATCTCCTGATTACGGCTATCTAAATAGAGAATAATAAAATGCTCTTTTTTATGCCCCCTTATATCTTTTAATTCCTGCCAGATGTCTTCCGGACTTAGATAAAGGTTTACGGTTTTTCCTTTAAGAAGCCTTTTTCCTAATTCAAAACAAGCGATAATTTCACAAGCTCTTGTTTCTCCAAGCCCTGCGAAAGATTTTAATTCGCTATAGGCCAAAACAGGCAAATTTTCCGCCTTATATCTCTTGAGCACCCGGTTAGATAAATTAATAACGTTTTCGCCTTTATTGCCGCTCCTTAAAAGAATTGCTAAAAGCTCTGAATTGCTCAACCTGTCAGGCCCATATTGGATCAATTTTTCTCTTGGCCTTTCAAATCTAGGCAGATCTTTTATTCTTTGCATAATTTATACTATTCTTTAACTTCCGGTAAGTTGCGCGAGGTGAATGTACACTTGGGAAAGTTTGAACACCCATAGAAGAAACCGCGCTTTGACCTGCGTTCGATCAATTCTCCGCCGCAATTCTCCGCCGGGCATTTAACTCCGGAGGTAATAGACTTTGAATTCTTGCACGCCGGAAAACCCGAACAGCTCAGGAATTTACCGCGCCGGCCCCACTTTATGATAAAAGGCTTGCCGCATTTATCGCAAATCTGATCGGTAGCAATAACTTCCTTTTTTATGTTTGCCTGGGCAAAATCCAGGCTCTCTTTGAAAGGCGCGTAAAATTCATTTAATACTTCAATGCGCTTAAGCCTTCCTTCTTCAATTTCATCCAGTTTCTCCTCCATAAGCGCGGTAAACTTAACATCTATGATCTTCGGAAAATATTCTACCAGCATGTCGCTTACCTTAAAGCCCAATTCTGTGGGATTAAGATAACCCTTGATCCGGCGCACATAATCACGCAAAATAAGCGTATAAATTATCGGCGCGTAAGTTGAAGGCCGGCCAATCCCCTCCTCTTCCAACGCCTTGATTAAAGAGCTGTCCGAAAACCTCGGCGGCGGCTTGGTAAAATGCTGGGAAGGAGTAAGTTTATTTAAACCAAGGATTTCGCCTTGAGCTAAAGGAGGAAGCACATTTCTGGTTTTTTCTTTCTCATCCTCTTCGCCTTCTTTTTCCTCTTCCTCTTCCTTGCTATAAGCGGCCAGAAAACCCTCAAAAAGCAAATGGCTTCCATTAGCTGCAAATAAATATTTATCCGCGGTGATATCCACAGAAGTAGCCAAAAACTCCGCCGGCTTCATCTGGCTGGCTAAAAAACGGTTATAGATAAGTTCATATAAACGGAACTGATCATGATTAAGAAAATCTTTCATGCTCTCCGGAGAACGCGAAACATAGCTTGGCCGGATTGCCTCATGCGCCTGCTGAGCTGATTTCTTGGCCTTAAAAACATTGGGTTTTTCCGGGAGAAAATCTTTGCCAAAAATCCTGCCGATATGCTCGCGTACTTCAGTAATCGCCTCCGGAGCGGTATTCGGCGAATCCGTACGCATATAGGTAATTAAGCCTAACGGGTTATCTCCTCCGATATCAATACCTTCATAAAGTTGCTGCGCCACCAGCATAGTCTTGGAAGCGTTAAACCTTAATTTATTAAAAGCCTCCTGCTGCATAGTACTGGTAATAAATGGAGCAGGAGAATAGCGCTTTTTCTCTGTTTGCTTAACCTCAAAAACTTTAAACTCTTTGTCCTTGAGCCGGTTTGCGATCTCCTCCGCGTCCTCTTTAGATTTAATCTCCGCTTTCTTACCGTCTATTTTTTCAAGCTTAGCGCAAAAATTACTCTCCCCGGAAACTTTGGGCTTAAATAACTCCGCGGCAATCTCCCAATACTCGCTGGCAGTAAACGCCTGGATCTGGCGCTCCCTTTCTACAATCAGCCTTAAGGCTACTGATTGCACGCGTCCTGCGCTTAAACCCCGGGCAAGTTTTTTCCATAGCAAGGGGCTCAAAAAATATCCCACAATACGGTCCAATATCCTGCGGCCTACTTGAGCCTCAATCATATTTGCGTCAAATTCACGCGCGGCTTTAAAAGCCTCGCCTACCGCATGCGGCGTAATCTCATGGAAACTTACACGTAATACATCCTTGCCCTTAAAAACCCTTTCTTTTATCTGCCAGCCGATTGCCTCTCCTTCCCGGTCAGGGTCGGTAGCCACATATATCTTCTCTTTTGCCTTAGCCTCTTTTCTCAGCTGAGTTAACAATTTTTTCCTGGCAGGAATAACCACATATTCCGGTTTAAATTTGTTATCTACATCTACCCCCAGCTCTTTTTGCGGCAGGTCAATAATATGCCCCATAGAAGAAACCACGCTAAAATCCGGGCCCAGAATTTTACCTATGGTTTTGGCCTTTGTAGGCGACTCGACAATAACCAGATTTTTGCTCATTTAGCTCCTTATAAACTGCTTACCCGGCAATTCCTTGATTAATTTCTTAAATTGTAATTTTAAAATCAGGGTTGAAATCTTGCTGCTGGCCAAAGATGTTTGTTCTACTAAATCATCGATTGTCATGGCCTTTCGGCTTATGCAATTATAAATCATATCTTCTTCTTTTACAGATAAATTATTCTCTTCTATGTTTTCACTCCGCTTTACTACAGAAGGCTCATCTTTACCTGAAACGCTTAAAGCTAAATTCAGCTCTTCGAGTATATCTTCGCTGGAGGTAACCAGCTTTGCGCCTTGCTTAAGCAGTTCATTAGTCCCCATTGAACCGCTTGAATCAATCCTGCCCGGTAAAGCAAAAACCTCTCTGCCCTGCTCCAAAGCAAAATCCACGGTAATTAAGGCCCCGCTGTTTTTGGCTGCCTCGGTAACCAGGATCCCCAAACTCAAACCGCTGATCAGACGGTTGCGCCGCGGGAAATTCTGCGCCAAAGGTTTTGTATCCATGGGAAATTCAGAAACCACTGCTCCGCTCTTGGCAATCTGGCCGGCCAGGTCCCGGTTCTCCGCCGGATAAATATGATTAAAACCGCTTCCCATTACCGCGATCGTGCGTCCGGAAACTTTTAAGGCTCCGCGATGGGCATAAGTGTCTACGCCCCGGGCCATACCTGAAACAACAGTCAAGTTGCTTAAAGCCATCTCCGCGGCGAATTTTTCCGCGCTGCTTAACCCGTAAAGAGAAGCCCGGCGGCTGCCGACAATACCCAGGCTTAAATTATCCTCCCGGGTTATTTTACCGCAAATATAAAGCACAATCGGCAAACCGGATATTTGCTTTAAGTTTTGCGGATAATCCGCGTCAAAGAGCGTGACAATCTCAATGCCTGCTTTTTTAGCTTGAGCCAAATCAGTATCTAAAACCCTGCTATCAAACTCAACAATATCCCGGCTGATCCGGCTGCCTACAACCGCTTCCAGACTCTGGCGGCTGGCTTTAAATATATCTTGCGGCTTATTGAAATACTTAAGTAAATTTCCTAAACGTACACTGCCGATCTGGGGGATAAAGTTTAAGCTTACCAGGGACTCGAAATCATTCATCTTTTTCCGGCAAGTATTTTAGATATTTTCCCAACCACCTGTTTAACCGTTAAATGCGACGTATCAATTATTTTATCGGCTTGCATATAATAAGGCGCGCGCATTTTTAATAGAAGCTCTATGCGTTTCTGAGGTTTATCTACATTTAAAAGCGGCCGGTCTTTATCCGCAGAAACCCTTTTGAGTATTTCTTCAGGAACAGCATAAAGGCAGATCATCATCCCGGTTTTCTTCATCAGTTTGATATTGTCTTTATCTAAAACCACCCCGCCGCCGCAGGCAACCACAAACCGTTTTTGGGTAGAAACCTGTTTTAAAACCTTTTTCTCGATTTTACGGAAGTACGCCTCGCCTTCTTTTGCGAAAATATCCACAATCCTGCGCTGCTCCTGCAATTCAATCAATTCATCCAAATCAACAAAGCTTATTCCTCTCTCTTTAGCCAGTTGGCGGCCGACAGAGGTTTTCCCAGTACCCATAAATCCTACTAAATAAACATTCATCTTTAAACAGGGACGTTTCTTGAGCCCATCGGAGAAGTGTCCCCATGCTCAAGTAAATTTCCATGCATGGGGCATTTTCCCGTTGGTTAAGAAACGCCCCTCTCTTGGTTAACTGTTATATGCTTCTAATACCGCTTCGCTTAACTGCTGTTTTAACTCTTTAGTAACAGGATAAACTGTGTTATACCATTTTCCATCTTTGCCTTGATGGCGCGGCATACTCACGAATAACCCCTTACTGCCATTTACTACGCTAAAGCCCTTGACCACAATCCCTGATATCGAAACATCGACAAAAGCCTTAAGCTTTGAATCACTGTCTAACTTACAGACACGGCTGACGCTTATTAGCTTATCATCCATTTTAATCACCCCTTTCTGCGCCAATAGACGAAAGAGATGGAATTATCTAACTCTAAATCTTTTCAAGAGATCAAAAAGCGGTTTCGGTATAGATATCAAAACGGTTAATATCCCTGCCTACCTGCTCATAATCCAGGTCATCAATAGTCTTTTTGAATGCCTTAGTGGATCCCGAAGGCAACCCGTTGAGTGTAAAAACCATATTGGCTACAGTTACACTCCTGATAAAGAGCACAATACGCACTCCTACGGTAGAAAAAGATTTATCGGTATTATTAGTAACTTCACCCTTAACAACTACCTCTTTAGTATTATCGGATTTAGCAATTACTATATTATGGTAACTGAGATTAGGCATGCGCTATCCTATCCTTATAATAAGCATAAGCTTTTTTAATATCACCTAAAGAATCCGACCCGAATTTCTCAAGAAATGCTTCAACCAGAACAATGGCGCATGCTGATTCGGCAACGACTCCTGCAGATTCCACTACGCATACATCCGAACGTTCCACCGCAGCCTTAGCGGGTTTCTTGGTACGGATATTTACCGAATCCAGCGGATTCATCAATGTAGCGATCGGCTTCATACAGGCGCGCAAGAGAATCTCCTGGCCGTTAGACACCCCGCCTTCGATGCCGCCGGCATTATTAGTCCGCCTGGAATATCCGGAGTTCTTATTATAGTAAATCGCGTCGTGCACCTCCGAACCGAAACTAACCGCATACCCCAAACCCAACCCAACCTCAAAAGATTTTATTCCCGGGATAGAAATGACCGCCGCAGCCAGGCGGCTATCCAGCCTGCGGTCAGCCTGTACATAACTACCCAGGCCGACGGGTACTTTCTTGACAGAAATCTCAAAAACCCCTCCTACCGTATCTTTATTCCTAATCGCTTCGGTTATTTTTGCGGTTATCCCCTTGGCGGTAATTTCTCCGCCCACCGACAAAACCCTGCTTGTAATAGTTATGCCGAATTCATCCAGAAATTCTTTACACAATGCGCCTAAACCAACGGTAGCTGCCGTACTGCGCGCAGAGGCGCGTTCCAATACCTCTCTTATATCTGTAAAACCATATTTCAACAACCCGGCTAAGTCCGCATGGCCGGGCCTGGCAGCCATAACCTTATGCAGATTTTCAATACTGGCGTCTTTATTTTTTATCACTAAGGTAATCGGGCTGCCAAGAGTAAGATTATTCTTCAGTCCGGAGGTTATTTCCACCCGGTCATTTTCTATTTGCATGCGCCTGCCCCTGCCAAATCCGGACTGCCTGCGCTTTAGCTCCTTGTTTATCCTGTTTACGTCCACCTTAAGCCCGGCGGGAAAACCCTCCAGGATAGCCACCATTGCTTTTCCGTGCGATTCACCTGCGGTTAAATATCTTAACATAAATTCCTCCTATTGCCTCCAGAGCCCGCGCTTATTTTCGCGCGCCTGCCGGTATAAAGTTGAAAATAATTCCGCGTATTTTACATTCGGCGGGATAGTCAAAAGTGAGGCGTAACCCTGTTCTACGATTTCCGCGTTGACGAATGTCCCGTCGTTTAAATATACATAGGCAAGCAGCCTCTTATACTTATCAAATTTCTCCGCGTCAAACTCTAATCTCACGCGCCGTCCTTCAACGAGCTTTTTGGTAAATTCATACGACTGCATGCCCAATTCTTTTATGGCCGCCTTATCCTGGCCGCTTCGCTGGATATCCCGGGCAAGCTTGCTTGATTCATGTATCTCCGGAGTATCGATACCGATCAGGCGCACCCGCTCATTATTTTCCAAGACAAGCGTATCTCCGTCCACCGCCCGGCTCACCAAAGCATTGCTATAATCATAATCCCTGCCGAAGGATACCTGCCATTTAACCTCTTCCTTGGAATGTAAACGCGGGTCCAGATCGCCGCTGTAGAGATAACCCCCCCAGGCCAGCATCAACGCCAGAAAAAATAAAAATATTATTTTCTTCCGCATTAACCCCTCCTTATAATCCTGCCGCGACAAGGCCGGCCAAGACTATTATGTCTTCAATGCAAAAAATATCCTTAATGCCGGCGTCAAAATACATGTTGGCGTCAGGCCCGAATTCGCTGTCTGCCTTCCATAATTTTATCAACACCGGGACATTGGCGAAGGCCTCAATCTGGATTGCGACATCCCCTCCCTCGGCAAGCTCTGCCGGCAATCTTCCTAAAACTTCTTTTACGGCATCCGGGTTCTTTCCGTACTTGCGGATTACCGGCTCGATGCAGCGTTTATGATAAGCCTCATAATAACCCTCAACCCCGGAGAGTTCCCGGAAGGTAAGCCATTTCCCGGCAGGCGCGGCTAAACCCTTTATTTTCTGCGCCAGATAATGCAGGATCAGGATGCTTGTAAGCTCCTTGGCCGGGGCATTGCAGGATAAAGAAAGGATCCTGCCTTCTCCAATATCTACGCTATATTCATCCGCCATGAATTTAACCGATAAATTCTTGGCAGGCTTAAACTTAGATATTTCTCCCCAAGCCTTCTTAAACGCCGTCTCATAACCCATTGCCTTATTATATTATTTTCCGTAGATAAATCAACAAAATTAGGTATAATGAGTTTATGCAATATGACAGATTCCAACAGGAAGCCATTGACCACATAAATCATGGCTATTCAGTGATCGTCTCAGCCCCAACAGGCGCAGGCAAAACCGCTATTGCCGAACATATTATCTCTTCGTGCATAGCGACTGAAGAATGCTCAAAAGGCGTAATCTATACCGCGCCCATCAAAGCCCTCTCCAACCAGAAGTTCCGCGATTTCCAGGGGCAGTTCAAAGATAATATCGGAATTCTTACCGGGGACGTTTCCATCAATCCTCAGGCGCCGGTACTGATTATGACTACCGAGATCTTCCGTAACAAGATACTAGATGAACCGGACAGCCTTAACAAATACTCCTGGGTTATATTTGATGAGATCCATTACATAGATAACCCCGAACGCGGCACAGTATGGGAAGAGTCGTTGATCTTTTTGCCCAAGCACATGAATCTCCTAGGGTTGTCCGCGACAATCCCCAATATCCAGCAATTCGCCTCCTGGATTGAATCTATCCATAATAAAACCATTAAAGTAGTCATTGAGGAAAACCGGCCGGTGCCTTTGCATTTTCTCTTCCAGTGCCAGAATGAAGTCGTGGATAAAATTGAGCGCCTTAAACGCCTGCGCTCAAGCAAACCCAACAGGCTCAATTCCCTGATTGATTATCTGCGTGCAAACGACGGATTGCCGGCGATATATTTTGTCTTTAGCCGTAAACGCGCGGAGGAATTAGCCCAGGATTTATACGGATTTAAATTTTTAGACGCAAAGGAAAGCCGCGCCATCACCCAGATGTATGAAGATTTATTGGAACGTTTTAATTTAAAACATGAACAATCGGCGCAGCTGCTTTATCCCCTGGTTCAGCGCGGCATTGCTTATCATCACGCCGGAATGCTGCCTACGCTAAAAGAAGTAATTGAAAGGCTCTTTACCAGCCGCCTGCTTAAGGTTATTTTTACTACCGAAACCTTTGCCTTAGGGATAAACATGCCCAGCCGTTCAGTGATGTTTGACGGCCTGCGTAAGTTTTACGGCACATACGTGCGTAATCTAAAAACGCGCGATTTTTATCAAATGGCAGGCCGCGCCGGAAGACGCGGTATAGACAAGGAGGGGTTTGTTTATACGCGGATTAACCCGCAGAGGATAAACTTTGAGGAGGTCTCAAGAATAATCTTCGGCAAACCTGAAGAAGTAAAAAGCCAGTTCAACACATCTTATGCCACTATCCTTAACCTCTATGAAAAATACCAGGAGGAACTGTTTAAAATCTACCCCCTCTCCCTGCATTATTATCAATCGCGTAAAAATGAACAGAAACAGGCCTTAAACCTGCTGGATGCAAAACTAAGGCTGCTTAAAGAATTAGGCTGCATCCACGAGGGAAAGCTCACGGAAAAAGGCAAGTTCGCCAAGACTGTTTACGGTTATGAGTTGGTCCTGGCGGAGTTATATGACCAAAATATCCTTGAACAATTAGATGAATTTGAATTAGGAGTTGTGGCTTCAGCGGTTGTCTTTGAGCCGCGTAAAAACCAACGCATGCCCTCAAGCATCTCTAAATCCAGCCGCACACTTAAACGCACCTGCGAAGAAACTTACGACAGGATAAAAGATAAAGAACGCCGTTATAAAATTTACCCCTTCAGCAAGCTGCCATATTTTCATTTATGCTCAAGCATGGAAGCCTGGCTGCGCGGGACAAACTTTGACAAGACTTTGCAGATGACTGATTGCGATGAAGGCGAGGTAGTACGTTATTTCAGGATGAGTGTGCAGGTCTTAAGGGAAATCTCGCAGGCGCCGATTGCCTCTTACCTGCTTAAAGACAAGATAAAAGAAACTATCCGCGTAATAAACCGCGATATTGTTGACGCCGAAAAACAACTCCGCGAAGGTTAAAACCAGGGACGTTTCTGATCTTAATCGGAGAAGTGTCCGCATATAGGGGACACTTCTCCGATTGGGTTAAGAAACGTCCCTATTTAATTTTAAGATAGTCCTGGAGGATATCTTTGTGGTCAAAAGCAAAATCCAACTTCTTTATCTCGGCAGGCTTAATAACCTTTAAACCCGCTGCATCATCTCCTGCTTTAGGCCTGCCTTTTGCTTTAGCGGTAAAAACCGTCCCGATAGTATGAAACCTGGGGTCGCGCTGCGGGTTTGAATAAGTGTGGAATTGTTTTATCTCGGTTAAATCCAGGTTCGTCTCTTCTTTTGCCTCTCTTTTTACCGCCTCCTCAAGGCTTTCTCCGTAATCCACAAATCCACCGGGAAGAGCCCAGCCAAAAGGCGGGTTGCTCCGCTGGATAATTACTATTCCTTCGGACAATTCAATAATCGCGTCCACCGTAACAAAAGGTCCACCGGATAGCTTTGTAGTCACGTACTCCAAATAACCTAAAACACCTTTATTAAAAACCGTAAACGCCTCCTGGTCATAAAGGCAGAAAATAATCTCTTTTAAAGCAGCGTCTTCCTCGCGCAAGAGTTTTAATACTTCCTGTGCCATGATCTTTGCGGAAGCCAAAAGCGGAAAACCTCCCGTGCCGCATCCTAAAGCCGGAAAGACAATAGAATTAATCTTCAACTCCACAGCCAGCTTTAGGGAATTCCTGCAAGCATCACGAATCATTATTTCATCAGTCTTAAAATCCATGCCCATCGTCGCCGCGTGTATTACGTATTTTGCCGCCAGCTCTCCGGCGGAAGTAGCAATCGCTTCTCCAATTTTTATCGGGCCTTTCTTAAGCGCCTCCTGCTCAATAATTTTACCGCCCTTTTTCTTGATTACGCCGGCAACCCCGCCGCCCATGAGAAGCTTATTATTGGCGGCATTCACAATAGCATCCGCCCTTATTTCAGTGATATCTCCCAGGACAACTTTAATTTCAGTATCTTTAATTTTCATTCTGCTCCCCCTGTTAACTAAAATATCATTTATTAGCAGAACTGCCGGCTATTCGCCGATTATCTTTATCAGTACGCGCTTTTTGCGCTGCCCGTCAAACTCTCCGTAGAAAATCTGCTCCCAGGGCCCGAAATCCAGCTTCCCCTTGGTTATTGCCACCACTACCTCCCTGCCCATGATCGTGCGTTTTAAATGCGCATCCCCGTTATCTTCTCCGGTCATATTATGCTGATACTTGTCTTTCCCAAACGGAGCCAGTTTTTCAAGCCAGATGGAAAAATCTTTATGCAGGCCGCTTTCGTCATCATTAATAAAAACACTGGCAGTAATATGCATGGGGTTAACCAGGCATAACCCCTCATTGATGCCGCTTTTACGCAAAGCGCTCTCCACCTGGTCCGTAATATTGATAAATTCCTGCTTCTTTTCCGTATTAAAATAAAGGTAATCTGTGTAAGTTTTCATTTACAATTTCTCCAATATTAATTTGTCGTTTTTCTGGTCAATTTTAAAATTAAATTTTTTCAAGAAAGACATCCCTAGCAGCCCGTCTTCGGGGATAGATGCGGTTTCCTTTTCAGGCAAAATCGCCGCCTCTATATTTTTGACTTCAGAATCCTGGACGCCGACACTATCTAAAACCACCATCTTTGCCTTTATCCTGCGGCCATCGGCCACTATCAACTCTACCGGGGTAGCGCTATCGGAATTAAGATTAATACCTAAATTAGCAGCTATTTTATTTGACAATATTATTAAAGAGGCTCCGGTATCTAAAATGAGATTGGCTTTGACCTTCTTATTCAGAGTAGTCGCCACCATAACATGTCCGCTTTGCTTATCCACGCTTACCTGTTTCGGCTCATACTCTCTTATTAGCTCCGCCTCCCTTGCCCTTTCCTGCGCTTTTATTTTCTCATCAGCCCATTGCTGTCTGATTAGTTCAGCCTCCTTAGGAGAAGACCTGTCAATGCGGCCTATCTGCTTTCTAGATAATTTCATTGAACCAAAGCTAATCTCCAATTCAACATTGTCCGCGTCTTCTTTCTTAACCAACCCCTCAATGCTGCGGCCGTTTTTTAAATAAAGGGTGTCTGCCCCTGCCTGGTTTTTAAAACTAAATAAACTTAAAGATAACAGTGCCAAAAGAATATTTTTGTTAAAAGGTTTCATTTTCTTTGCCTAAGTTAACGCGATTTATCTATGCCTATTCTTTTACAAAACCCATAAACATTGCATTTGCTGCAAAAGGGCGAAACAGGTAAACATATATTCTGGCCGAAGGTCACCAGGAGAGTATTTAACTCGATCCATTCTCCCTTGGGAATAATTTCCTGCAGGGCAAACTCTGTTTCTTCGGGGCTGCTCGTTTTTACCCAGCCCAGCCGGTTTGAGATCCTGTGCACATGCGTATCCACGCAAATAGCGGGGATGCCAAATCCCAAACCTAAAACCAGATTAGCTGTCTTTCTGCCTACTCCCTTTAATCCTAAAAGCTCATTTAGCGTATCAGGGACTTTGCCGAAAAAATCCTCCAATAACTTTTTACTTAAATTCAATATTACCTTGCTTTTGTTGCGGTAAAATCCCACCGGATAGATTAATTTCTGGATCCTTCCTGCAGTTAATTTTATCATACTTTCAGGTTTATCTGCAATCTTAAACAACCTTTGGCTGGCCTGGATTGTGGTCCTGTCTTTTGTGCGCAGAGAAAGCAGGCAGGAAATTAAAACACGATAAGGGTCCTTGCTCTTAGAAAACTGGGTAACCGAAGGGACAACAAAAGTCCTGATCTGAGCTTTAATAAATCTTAAAGTCCTTAATATTCTGCTGGCGCTCATACCGATATATCCAGGCGCAATTCAGTATATAAACCGTTTTTAATGCCTACCTTGCCCAAATTTTCATCCCTGTATTTAATAGAGCGGTTGAAGATGCAACCTGCGGAAACTGATGTTTGGATATATTTATTCACTTGATATTTAAACCCCATGCCTAAATGCGTTTCATTATATTCAAGCACCACATTTTTAAGGTTATCTTTGCCCACCTCAAACTCATCCGCTGACATTTCCGCCTCAAGCAGCAGAGTCAACTTGTCATTTACAGCATAAGTGATTTCCGGCCTGCTGGGGACAATATTGAAAGTAAGCCTGGAATCAGGTTTATAGATAAAACCCAGGATCGGCTCGACCACGTCTTCAAAACCCGGGAAAACACCTACCCCGCAGATAAAAATCCATTTTTGATCCGGCTGGTAAATAAAAAAGTAGCGCTGTGGTATGCGAAAAGAGGCAGAATTAAGGTTCCAATTATCCGTGTAAAACGACGGTGCGGCCCCTAAGGTAAAATAAGTTTTATCAAAAAAGAACGGCAGGGTAGTTTCGACGCCGGCAGATACCTGGGTTAAGCGCGCCGGCAGTTTTACGCCGGTTGTATTATGTATCCCTATATACCTTGTGCCGGCCGCAAACTCTACCGGTAACTTTCCAAAGGCCTTAAAATCATAACTAAACTCGGAAGCTGAATCCGTAACCGCCACCTTGCCCGCCTGGGAACGCGCTCCCCGTGAAGGCATATAACGCACATAGCTATCTAATTCATAAGGAAAGTCTTCCTCTTTTTCTTCTATGACATGCCCGAGTTTCTGGCGATAGGCGGGATCTTCCGTATCCTCGGTGGATTCCGCGTACACATCCGGCCAATATCCCCGGATAAAAAAACAGATAGAAAAAATAAACAACACCAGCTTACATTCCCGCATTTGCATCCGGATATTACCCCTCTATTTTCTCTTCAAAGGAAATACTAAGGCTTCTTGCCAAAAAATACATCCGCAAGCCCTTTAATGATATTAGTTACCGCCGGCCTGAAAGAATATTTTGGCTCCTGGAGCGATCCGCTTAATTTAATTGCCCCGATTTTACCTACCTGCCCCATAATCGCGGTAGTAACATCCTTTAATGTGCCGCTTAAGGGGACCATCTCGCTTAAGATATCCACATCTAAAGACCCGTCGAGAGAACCATTAAAGCCGATTCTTAAGGCGCCGGAGAGCTCAGCGACATTACCTTTTAATTTCAGGTTATCCGTATAAACAGAGCTGTTTTTTACCAGGAAAGCACAGGCGCACTCTGAAAGATCGATACTGCCCAGGTCCTTGGCAAACAACAGTTTTCCTATCCCCTGGAACAAATTCAATTCCCAAAGCTTCCCTTCTTTAACAGAAAATTCTCCTGAACCGCTAAGTTTATTTAAATCTCCCGAGAAACCGCTAAGCTTCATTGCCCCCTGGAAAATCCCGGAGATATTTTTATTTTTGGATAAAGTATCCTCTTTTAGCTTATCCAGCCTGACTCCGCCTGCCTGAAGTTCCATGTAATACGGCAAATTAACAGTATCAAGGTTAAGCGAAGCCCCCCCGGTAATTACCCCGCCGTAAAAAGCGGCGCGCATTGAACTTATCCTGGCTATTTTATTCTCCTGGGAATAATCCGCCAGGAACTCCTGAACGTTTAAGCCGTATATGGAAAAGTTATCGCTGGAAAACTTTGCCCGGATAAAACAATTCTTGGGATCATAAACCGGGCCGCTTAAATTAAACTGCACGCCCAACTGCCCCTTTGGCTGTATATTTTTTATAGCGGGATATTTCTTCTCCAGCGCCCCGCTTAAAGATGCAAGGTTTAAGTTGATTTTCCCGCCAGCCTCTACCTGCGGCCCGGCAGGGTCAGAATTATCAATATCGGCGTCGATTAAAAACTGCGAATCAAGATATTTGCCCTTGGCCTGGGTAATTTTGATTTTCTTGCCGGTAAATTCAAAGACTCCGGTCAAAGACAAATCCCGGGAAGATAACTGCAATCTTATTTTAGGCGCGGAGAAATTAGAAAGCTCTCCGCAGCTTTCATAATCCATGCCTTGATACTTAAATTTTACATCCGACCAGCTAAACCCCTGCTGGCTGAATTCAAAAGCCGCAAAAATATTCTCAAGCGGAAAATCATGCTTAGCTAATTTTAAGGCCGCCTCCGCGATATCCACTCTACCCTGGGTTACCCAGCCGCCTTTTCCATCCGGATGCAATTTGATGAATAACTCCGCCTTACCAAGGGCTGTACTGATATGCGTAAAATTTAATTTCTCTTTGGCAATACCCGGCAGAAAGCTCAAATTCAAGCTGGTGTTTATATTCAAGGCAAAAGTTCTGAAATCCTTAATCCCCAGGTTGACCTCAAACGGGATACCCAAAAGCTCCGCCTTTAAGCCCTGCGCCACCAAAGAACGTTCGTTAAAAACAACTTTGCCATAAAGGTTTTTTAATTCGCCAAAGAAATCTAAACCGCTTATACCTGCCTGCTGGATATCGCAACTACCGTCAAAAGATATTTTTTTAGTTTGCAGGCTATAATCGATTTTGGTTGTCAGGCCTAAATCTAAACCTGCCCTGATCTTATCTTTGGCAAAAACCAGCTTGGCGGCCTTTGCGGTTACATCTATATGCAAAAGCCGTTCCTTAAGATTTATTTTTGCCTGGCCATCGACTAAACCTGAAATCAAATTCAGGCCAAAGCCGCTGTAATAAGCCTCAAAATCCTTAACCAGCAGGTTATTCACCGACAAATTAGCCGACAGCTGCCGGCTTAAAATCTTGTATTCTCCCCAGGCATAGATAAAAGCCGGCGGGTTATTGGGAAGTTCCCCCTTGAAATTAAATTTTACGCTTGCCGGTAAAGCAAGGCCCAAGCTAAGCTGGATATTCTTTATCTCTTTTCTAGATTGGACTGCCAGGGTCTCATCCTGAAAAAGAATACTGCCGGAAGAGACGATTATCTTATAAACCGATATCCTGAATCCAGATTTTTCCGGCTTAGATTTTTTGGGCGTAAAAAAATCCTGAAGATTGAAAGAACCGTCTTTTAAGCGCTCCAAGAAGATATAAGGGCTTTTAAGATTTATACTGGGGATGATAATCTGCTTGCGGAAAACCGGCCAGATAAAAATAGCGCAATTTGCCTGGCGCGTACTCAAGATTACATTTTGGCCTTCGGAGATAATCAGGTCGCGTAAAACCAAACCTTTGAATATATTAAACTCTAAAGAACCTAAGCTGACTTCTTTGTGGGTTTGTTGAGCCAGGGCCGATACAAGAAGCGATTTTATTTTCCCGGGCAAGAAAACTTTATTTAAATAAACCACCCCGGCAAAAATTAATAAAATTGAAATCAGGGCGATTATGATAAACTTCTTCATTTCTTTCGCTTAATTATGGAAGCCGCCAGCTTCAAAGCCCCTGCCTTGTTTTTAACCTTACCGATAGCCTGGGCTTCCTCCAATTCATCAAGCACCTTGCCGATTAAAGGAGAAGGCGGTAATTTGAACTTACGCATAATGTCATTGCCGTTTAAAAGTCGGACTAATTTCTTTTCGTTTTTCTGTTTTAATAACCGGTGGATTAACGCCTTGACTATTTTCTCATGGCGCAGGCGCGAGACTGCCGTAGTCAATGGGCCCTTGGTGGCGCGCTGGTCAGCCAGCGATAATAAAAGTACTGCCAAGGCATCATCGCCGGTATCGCGGAAATACCTGAAGATTGCCCGCTCAGTTGGCCGGATGCAATCCGCAAGGTAGCCCGGCCTTAAATGCCAGAGGACTATTCTTTCCAGGGAACGAATTTCATCGTTGGCTAATTTCAGCCTGCGCGAAATTATCCGGGTTAACCCCAACCCTATCCTTTCATGGCCATGGAAGATGATTTTGCCTTTTTCCCTGCGCAAGGCCTTAGGTTTTCCTACATCATGCAAAATACAAGCCAGTTTCAAAAGGCTAGACCTTTTACGCTGGCTGGAAAGCTCTTCAGCCAGATATTTGCTTATCTCAGGGTCTTGTTTGACAGAACGCGACAATAGCTCAAACTGATTCAAAGTTTCCAGGGTATGCTGCCAGACATCCAGGTGATGATACGGCCCCTGGCCGATGCCAGACATAGGTTTTATCTCGGGAAAAATGATCTCTAAAATCCTTAGCTTATCCAGGACAGCTAAAGAAGTATAGGCGGTAAGGCTGTCAAAGATTTTAAACAATTCTTCGCGGATGCGCTCGCTTGAGACCGAATTGATCAAATGTTTTTCTTTTTTTGCCAGGCGTAACGTTTCCTTTTCCAGACCAAAGCCGAGCATACAGCTAAAACTAAAAGCGCGTAAGATCCTTAGGGGGTCTTCTTTAAAAGAATCCTTGCTGCAGGCCCGGATAGTCTTACGCTTAAGATCCTCCCTGCCAAAATAAGGATCAATAATTAAAGCGTTCAAATCCTGGCCGCTAAAAACATCTTTGAGCTCAACAGCCATGGAGTTTATGGTAAAATCCCGGTGTAAAAGGTCTTTTTCTAAAGTCTTGGCGCGGAAATCCGTAAAATCAAAGGTATAAACTCTGCCCCCGATCTTCTTTACCAGGCGGCAAGCGGCATGCTCTTCATCCAGGACCACAAAGCCGGCCCTTAATTGCCGGGAAAGTTTTCGGCCGAAATTTATTGCCCCGGACGGCAGGCAAAAATCAAAATCCGGGTTTTCTTTCCGTCGGTTTAAAATTAAATCACGCAGAGCTCCTCCGACAAGATATAACTTCGCCTTCCTGGATTTGGCAAAATTATAAACCGGCTTTAAAATACCTTTGTCGTTTTCGTTGAAGTTAAGCATCATAAGTTTTAATCTAAGGGGGGCTTTTTACTGCTTGTCTTTATCAAACACCTCAAACTGCCTGACAATCTCATCTTCTACAAATATCGGAGCATGGAACCTCACTGCCAGGGCCACGCTGTCCGAAGGACGGGCATCAATAATTTTCAAATCTCCGCTTCCTGTCTTGATAACAATCTTGGCATGAAATGTAGTCTCCTCCAGCTTATCGATAATAATTTTCTCTACGCTAGCGTTTAAATCCTTGAGCATTATATAAATCAAGTCGTGGGTCAACGGCCGGGGAGGATTAAAACCGCTGATCTTTAATTTTATAGCCGAGGCTTCATTCAATCCGATAACAATCGGCAAAACACGCGAGCCGCCTTTTTCTTTCAAAACAATCAATTGATCATGCCGCTTTTCATCTATAACAATTTTATTCAACTCCATCTCTACCATTGCCAACTCCTCTATACATATGATATTTTAGGCAACTGTAAAACATTGTTAATAACGGGTGGTTGTCGAGCCGAAGCCCTTGCTGCGCGCATCCGCCGTAGGCGGAGAGCACAGCGAGGTGGCTCGGCAAACAGGACCCGTTATTTCTTTTTCTTATCCTTGCCTAAAATATCCCTGAGCTCAACCATAAACTGCCCCACATCCTTAAACTGCCGGTATACCGAGGCAAAACGCACATAAGCAACATCATCAATCTGCTTAAGCTTCTCCATAACCAGCTCGCCTATCCTGCTGGATAAAACTTCACGGTCGTTTTTCTTCTGGATAGCATGCTCAACCTGGACAACTACCCCTTCCATCTTTTCCACGCTCACCGGACGCTTTTCGCAGGCGCGGATTATGCCGGCTAAAATCTTTTTGCGGTCAAAAGGCTCCCGGCGGCCGTCTTTTTTGATCACCAGCAGCGAAACCTCTTCAATATATTCATAAGTAGTGAAACGCTTGCCGCATTTCAAACATTCCCTTCTGCGCCTGACCGCCGACTCCTCGGCTGTAGCGCGGGAATCCACTACCTTATCCTCTTTATATCCGCAGAACGGGCATTTCATATCTTCCTTATTTTTATCTTTGCCTGTTTTAAAAAACTCAGCGCCATTTTATCCGGGTAACCTTCGGCAATCACAATCTCTTTTATCCCGGCATTAATCAGCATTTTAGCGCAGATAACGCAAGGCTGGTTGGTAGCGTAAAGAACAGCCCCTTTAACGCTTATCCCATGCAGGCATGCCTGGATAAGGGCGTTTTGCTCGGCGTGCAGCG
>Ga0265297_10003821_pt1 | contig 26135 bp, 25 predicted proteins | sample Munlanlwell13791_FD_192502 | JGI IMG/M metagenome (GOLD analysis project Ga0265297, IMG submission 192502) | Leachate microbial communities from a municipal landfill in Southern Ontario, Canada - Leachate well 137-91 | ecosystem: Engineered > Solid waste > Landfill > Unclassified | place...
GAAACCAAGAGCGAATCCTTGTTGTTCACCAGAGGCGATACAACCAGTATGGGACAACAGACCGCCACAGCTGGTGATACCCATGGGTGTTTTCCAGCCGACGAAAAGACGAGGAATCGGAGTCATCAGAAGGGGGATGAACCGCGGGAGGATGATGATAGGAAAAGCAGATCCCTGACCCGCTGACGCGAAGTTACAGAACAATTCCCGGCTGGTCCCTTCGTACGATGCAGACTTGACACCATGATCACTATTGGTGGCCACAAGGGTTTGACCCTTTTTATGCAATTGTGTCAGGATCGTTGCTGCGGACAGACCCCGGGGCAAGAGATCATGCTGTTCTGCATAGAGGAGTATCTGGTGTTGAAGCTCCTGGGTTTCTCTGGAGTCAGGGTCTCGGGCAGATGCTTCTACCAATGTGTTGAACAGGTTTTGCAGAGAGACACCGGTTACCGCGGGCAGCACCCGGGTGTGTGGCACACCACCAACATAGCAGGTGATGACCGCATCCTCTTTTTTTGTTTGCATCAGGTGTTGATTCAATGTCTCAATATTTGTTGAGGTGATGGTCCCGGAGATGCTTGAGATACCGCAACTCATGAGAAAGATGATGATGACGCCAACGGTCATGATTAAATTTTTTTGAGATTTTTTCATACTTTTTATTCCTCCTTACAGTCAAATAAAGAGTAACACGTATATAGAATTTGTTACGAAATAGTGCAAAAACAAAGGGATTTTTTACAATGTTCTCCTATAGAAGAATACCCTCAGAAACAGAAGTATTGACACGGTTTACACAGACTTCAGATTCTATATCTGTTGGAAAATGGAGATAACCGAATCGTACAATTATGCCTTTTTCGTATCAAGACTATGGAGTAAGAAGACCATGAAATAAAAAAAGGGAATAACTTCAATAGAGATGTTAAAAAAGTGTTGAAAGATATCAACGGTATAGAAAACGTGAAAGAAAAATCAGGCAGCTATAAGATAAAAGGCGAAAAGAATCTCTTTTATCTCCACGACGGTGCGCGAAAACCATGTGTAATTGGCTTGGGACGAATTGAATAAGAAACATATCACGATAGCAAGTAAAAAACAGTTTGATGATATTGTTGATATAATCAAGAAAAACGCAATGAAGAAATAATATTTTTTTGTTCCGCAAATCACTTTTTAAATATGTAGTGTATTCTGATACTCTGTAGAACTCTCCAAAAATGACTAACTGTATTTATATATCACGATAAACACATATATCGGTTCGGTATTTACATCAACCACGTAGTTACCTCTCATGCGGGGGAGCTCTTTCACATCAACACCATCAACCCTGGGGAAAATGGTACTTTCAGACCTCACTTATCTCGGTGGTAAGAATGTCAACGGATAAGAAAAAACAACAAAGCAAAAAACTCCAAATCGCCTTGTACTGGGCTGCTAGCTGTGGTGGTTGTGAAATCGGGATGCTTGATATCGATGAGAAGATCCTGGATTTGGCCGCTGCCGCTGATATCGTGTTTTGGCCGGTGGCTATTGATACAAAATACAAGGATGTCGAAGCTCTCGAAGATAACAGTCTTGACGTCTGTTTTTTCAATGGAGGGATCCGCACTTCAGAACATGAGCATCTTGCCAAGCTTCTTCGGAAGAAATCGAAGATTTTGATTTCCTTTGGTGCTTGCGCAGTGAGTGGTGGGATACCAGGTCTGGCGAATTTAGCGAATCGAGAGGAAGTCTTTAAAACGGTATATCAAGAGAACCCTTCGATTGAGAACCAGGAGAACCTGGTGCCCAAAACGACATCAAAGGTCAAAGAGGGGACTCTTACGCTCCCCGAGTTCTACGATAGTGTCAAACCACTGCATGAGGTGGTTGATGTGGACTATTACCTCCCCGGTTGCCCACCCCCCCCCTGGTTAATTCTTGATGCATTTAATGCGATTGTGGAACACAAGCTCCCCCTGAAAGGTTCTGTGCTGGCACCCTTGAAATCAGTCTGTGACGAATGCCGCTTTAAACTTTCAGAGAAGAAGATTAACACCGTCAAACGGATCTATGAGCTGGAAAAAATAGAGGAAAAGTGCTTCCTGGAGCAACACGTAATTTGCCTTGGTCCTGCGACTCGCTCAGGCTGTCGCGGCAGATGCATGGAAGCAAACATGCCATGTACTGGATGTGGAGGACTTCTCCCCAATGCTCTTGATCAAGGGGGAAGTATGATCTCCGCGCTCGCCTCAATCCTTGGTGTGGAGACGGAACAAGGCATGACCGACGAAGAAGTAGACAAACTCATCGAAGAAATCCGGGATGTGGTTGGTACATTTTATAAATATACGTTGCCAGCGTCGCTCATCAACCGGAAGGTGATGAAATGAAAACGATCACGATTGACCCGATCACCCGATTAGAAGGCCATGGGAAGATCAATATTTTCCTCAACGATCAGGGGGACGTCGAGAACGCGTACATCCAGATACCGGAGCTAAGAGGGTTTGAGAAATTCTCAGAAGGACGACGCGCGGAAGATATGCCGCAAATCACCTCGCGGATCTGCGGTGTCTGCCCAGTCCCACATCATATCGCGTCTACAAAAGCCTTAGACGCGGCGTTCCATGTCGATGCCCCCATTGCTGCAAAAAAACTCAGAGAACTCCTGTATTGCGGGTACATCATCTATGATCATATCCTGCATTTCTATTTCCTCGGGGGCCCTGATTTTGTAGTCGGCCCTGAGGCACCAGCTGCAAAACGAAACATCTTTGGGGTGATAGAAAAAGCAGGTCTTGAGGTCGGTAAGGATGTCATAAAACATCGGGCATACGGACAAAAAATCACTGCAATCCTTGGAGGGAAAGCAACCCATCCTGTCTGTGGACTACCAGGAGGGGTTTCCAAGGGGCTTTCCAAAGAAGAAGTTAGGGAAATCAGAGATATGGTCGCGTCATGTAACACCTTTGCGAAATTCTCCTTAACACTATTTGAGGACATTGTCCTGAAAAACAAAGTGTACGTTGATTTGATTCGCTCCGATCCATACACATTAAAAGTTTACAACATGGGTCTGGTCGACAAACATGATAACCTGAATTTCTACGATGGACTCATCAGAGTCACCGACCAAGAGGCACAACAACTAGAAAAATTTGATGTCAAAGACTATACGAAGCATATCGCAGAATGTGTTGTAGAATGGAGTTATATGAAATACCCCTATCTGAAGAGTGTTGGCTGGCAGGGACTCACTGACGGGAAAAAGAGTGGGATGTACCGCGTCGGTCCCCTCGGGCGGTTGAACGCAGCAGAGGGAATGGCAACCCCTCAAGCGGACAAGGAATACAAACGCATGTTCGACACCCTGGGAGGAAAACCAATCAACTCAACCCTCGCGTTCCATTGGGCTCGACTCATCGAGCTACTCTATGTAACCGAGCGAGCAAAAGAGCTCATCGAAGACCCAGACATCACCTCATCTCATATCCGAAATCCCGTAGGAACCCCTGGGGAAGGCTTTGGGGTTGTGGAAGCAGCACGAGGCACATTGATTCATCATTATCATGTGGACAAGAACGGGTTGATTGAGAAGGCGAACATGATTGTTGCAACGACGAATAACGCTGGGGCAATCACTATGTCTGTACGGGATGCGGCAAAAGGCGTTATCCACAAAGGACAGGTGAGCGACGGGCTGTTAAATACGGTGGAGATGGCGTTCCGTGCGTACGACCCTTGCTTCGGATGCGCAACCCATACCCTCCCAGGTGGACTGCCGATGACAGTGAATATCTACGATCATACAAAAAAATTATATAAAACAGTATCACAACCGTAGGAGACTGCAATGAAAACAATCGTTCTTGGTGTTGGCAACCCAATCCTGCAGGATGATGGTGTTGGATTGCACGTAATTTATGCACTTCGCCAAGAGATGCATGATCCGATGATCACCTTAGAAACCGCTTCAACGGGGGGAATGAATCTGTTGGACCTGATTCGCGGATATGAGAAGGTCATTCTTATTGATGCGATAAAGGACCATCAAAGCACGCCAGGGGAAGTGAAACGGTGCCTCCTTTCCGATTTTCACACGGTTCATTCCTGTAATCCTCATGATGTGTCATTGTCGGAAGCATTGCTAGTGGCAAAACAACTCGGGGAAACACACCTCCCCTCTGAGATTATCCTCATTGGTATTACCGTAAATCACACTGATGAGTTTGGGGAACACCTCAGCAGCCAGGTATCTGCTGCCCTACCAACTGCGGTAGCCATGGTCCTGGAGGAACTGAAAAAAGCGTAAGGGTGCAACATATGCCAAAAGAATTTGAACCAAACATCCTCGGATTCCTCTGCAACTGGTGTAGTTACGCAGGAGCAGATCTCGCAGGAACCAGCAGGATGAAATACCCAGCGAACCTGAAATCAATACGGGTCATGTGCAGCGGGCGTGTGGATCCTTCCTTTGTGCTGGAAGCGTTGCGAAAAGGAGTGGACGGGATCCTTATCGCAGGATGCCATCCTGGCGACTGTCATTACCAGTCAGGGAATTACAAGACGAATCGAAGGGTAAAACTCCTTAAAAAATTATTAGAGGAACTTGGAATCAATCCGCAACGCGTCCGCTTCGAATACATTTCTGCTTCGGAAGGACAAAAGTTCGCTACAGTTGTCACGGAGTTTGTCGCAGAGATCAAGAAACTTGGACCCAATCCTCTTATCCAAGATAAAAAATAAAAAAGAATAGGTGAAGAAATATGGCTGAAGAAAAAAAAGACTCTATTAAAGAGGCGGCTGAAGAAACCGGGAAAGTAATCGGAAAAGGCGTCAAAAAAGGATGGGGCACTGTCAAAGCCTTTGGCAAAGGAATAAAAGACGGAGTGTCTGAGGAGAAAAAGGAAGAAAAAAAAGAATAACTTTGATATTCTTATGAATTCTTCTATGGTAATTTTGTTTGTAGGACATCATGTACGATTTTGCCATCGATTCTGTTTCGAGCCACCTTCATGACCTCCCCCATGACCCTATCAAAGTGACAGTCGATTTCTGTAGACCTTGTCCATTTCGCAATCACTTCATCAACAACATCTCGAAGGGCATCAAGGGAGAGAGGGGATATTTTTAATTCCATCAATGCCTCAGATACCGTCTTCTCAGGGTTCTTTATTAAAAAAGCGAGAATGACGGGGAGAGCTTCCTTGCTATATTTTTTCTCGCTCAGCGATTGAAAAACCTGATAGAGAGTTTCATCTGAAGGTCTCTGACCATGTTTTTCTTTTCGTTGGAGGGATTTCACTGTCTCCTCTAACGTTACAGCGACCAGCATGGGGTTGATGTTCAGGGTTTCGACAATCCTGTCAAATATTCCGAGATTGTTTGAGATGCTGAGAGACTGAACAAGAAAAGAGGGAAGGCCAAGGGCTGCTAAGCGTTTTTCAGTGACCCAGAGTGGTTCACGCATCCCTTTCTGAATATTCTTTAAGGATTTTTCAGAGATGGGGGTGGGGGGCGTATCCGTATCAGGATACATCCGGTTTGGACCGGGTAGGATTCGTTCAAAATCATTGGTCCCATCAGGGAACACCTGCCGAGTCTCAGAGGGGACCCCGATGGTTGCCTCCACGGCTCTGATTCTTATTTCTTTGACCGCGGTTTTCACATCCTCCGCAGAACCCCAGACAAGAACGATTGTATCTGTCGGTTTTGCGTCAAACATCGTCTCAAGTTTTGTGATCTCTTTCCATTTGAACCCGAATTGTCGAAAATGGGTATTGGATACGATATTGGGCATGACATCAAGACAGGCGATGACCCGCACCCGTCCTGCGATCTCATCATGAAAGGTCTTCCCCGTCTGGGTGGGTAACTCGAAAATTCCGGCAAACCCCCGCAGCAAAATTCCATGGATTTTTCCTTTGTTTTTCAACACTTCTTTCAATCGTTTGGATCGCGTCTGTTTCAGAACAGCGGTGACATCTTTCTGTTCGCTTTGGAAGGTGTGTTCCGTAATGCCACGAAGTCGGAGTTCATCCCGGATATCAAGCAACGCTTTTTGTCGCTGCACCTCATGTGCTACTGCTTTGGGGATGTACTGCAGTTTCGAAACTCCTTTTAGCTCAATGCGGGTGCTTCCCTTGATGCTGACGTTAATGTCTTGGCGGATGCTGCCTAAACCCCGCCGGACTTTCCCGGTAGAACGAAGCAAGCGGCCGATCAGTTCAGCCACTTCCCCGGCTTCCGTGGGAGTCTGTATATCAGGGTGGGTGACAACCTCAACAAGGGGGATGCTTAACCGGTCGGTTTTGAACGTGATCTGATGTCCCACATCGCTAATCTCACGACAGGCATCCTCTTCCAACCCGAGTTGGATGAGACGTATTTTTCTATCTTTATAGGGGATCCATCCTTCGACACCGACAATCCCGGTTCGTTGAAACCCTGTCGGGATGCTCCCGTCCAGATATTGTTTTCTGCTGATATGAATCTCATCGACGATGCTATAGTTCAATAAGAGAGCGAGTTCTAAGGCGATATCTAACGCGTTATGGTTCAGCCGAAAAGGAGGAGTGTCATCCATCTCATAGGTACATACGGTATCATTATACAACTGGTAAATGACATTCTTTTTTGTTTTAAACTCCATCAAGGCGGTCCCGTCATATTCCCCTAGCTCAGAAAGTGTTGGTCTCATATGTCGTAAGATGATGGCACCTGGTTCATCTCGATGTAACACAGCCTGACAACGGCAGAATAATTTTTTCTCGGTCAGTAACTGTTGATGAATCTCCAGACCGCAGCGTAACCCTATCTCGTGATAGTACGTGTCGGTTTCTAATAAGGCATCAGACATTCGGGGGGTCAAATACGTCACTTCTATCTAAATATTGCGTCTCCTCCCCAAAAAATCTCCTTGTTTTATCTCCTAAAGCGGGAACTATATTTCTTTATAGTCCTTTCCTCTTATCGTTTTTCAGCGCGATCATGGTGATTCACATGGGAAATGAAGACAGGTACAAGGGGTATCGAGGGGCAGCGAAAAACAAACTCATCGAGTTGGGGGTGAAAGTCTGGAGTGATGTCATCATCACGTCTAGCAGAGGCACCTTCAACGGCATTATTCTCCCACGGGCAGAAACGGAGGATGATCAGCATATTGTACTCAAGCTGCATAACGGGTATAACGTAGGAATAAAAGTCGACTCAATCGAATCGGTTCAGGAAGTTGGTTACAAGGAAGGTCATTATAAGATTCCTGAGTCGGAATTCCCAAAAGATGCAAAGAAACCAAATGTGACGTTGTTTGGAACCGGAGGGACGATTGCCTCACGGCTTGATTATCGCACAGGAGCAGTGATCCCCGCGTTTTCCCCCGGAGAGTTGTATGGCGCTGTCCCGGAGTTGGCAGGGATCTGTAACTTAAAGACCGAGAAACTGTACGGGATTTTTAGTGAAAACATGGGCCCAGAACAGTATATCACCACCGCGAAAGCGATTGGTAGAGAAATCGAAAGTGGTGTCGATGGCATCATGATCGGCCATGGAACCGATACCATGCATCACACGGGGGCGATCCTTTCCTTTATGGTGCAGAAACCACCAGTGCCGATCGTCTTGGTCGGATCGCAAAGGTCTTCAGACCGACCATCCAGTGACGCAGCGTTGAACCTCATCAACGCAACCCGGACGGCTGCATATTGTGATATCGCGGAGGTGATGGTCTGCATGTTCGGACCGACAAGCGATCAATATAACCTATTACACCGCGGAACACGCGTGCGGAAGATGCATAGCAGCTATCGAAGCACTTTTCGTACCATTGGGGACATCCCCCTTGCGACCGTGACTCCCACGGAATTCCGATACCTCCGCAAGGATTACAACAAACGCAGGAAAGACAGGGATGTTATCATCGATACTGCCTTCGAGGAGAAAGTCGCGATTGTGTACTATTACCCTAACATGCAACCGGATATGATTGAATCACTCATCGACCATCACTATAAAGGAATCGTCATTGCTGGGACCGGGTTAGGTCATGTCAATAAACCCTTATACGCCCCGTTACAGCGGGCGATTGAAGAAGGAATCGCGGTGTATATGACGGTGCAGACCTTATGGGGATACGTGCAGATGTATGTGTATGACACCGGACGGGATCTCATGAAGATCGGGGTCATCCCTGCGCAGAACATGCTCCCCGAGGTTGCATACATGAAACTTTGCTGGGCTTTGGGGCATACGAGTAATCCTGATGAGGTTAAAGAAATCATGCTGACCCCCGTTGCTGGGGAAATCACTGAAAGAGAACCCCATAACGGGTATATCATCCTGCAGGGTGGTCTGTCTGAGGTTGATGAATTTGTCGCAAAATACATGCGATAAAAGGTAAATTTGTAATAAGCACGATTACTGTTGTCTGGGGTCGACAATGGAGAGTATGGTCACTTTCACGACCAGCCGTTTCCCGGCAAGGAGATGGTTCATGTCAAGGGTGATGGTGAGATCATCCATCGTTACTATGGTTCCGATAAAGGATTTCCCGGTCGGTGTATCGATTTTTATCCGCGAACCAATCTCTAAGGTTACCTCTGTTTTGAACACCGATTTGGGTACTTTGATGATGAGATCCTCGATATGAGGACCAAACGCATCCTCGGGTTCAAGGGTGACGACTTTTGATTCCCCTTCGGTCATATTATGTAACGCTTCTTCGACAGATGGAAAAAATTTCCCTTCCCCAACCACGAGCTCGATTGGATTTTGTGCATCGTTCGTGTAGCAGAGTTCACCGTTTTCGAGTTTCGCTTCACATAACAGCTGAACGGTATCTCCTTGCTTAATATTCTTCATGGTCTCTCCTTTCGAACATCTTTGCCCAACAAATAAAAACAATACACTAATTGGAGAAATGGTGCATCAATTTCATCCGTAGGGTAGGAATTCCTATCTCGTGAGGATACTTAAACATTTGTTTTTTTTGCGAATTAATGAGGACACAATCCGGTCGGGCATCCTCCTGCATAATCCGTGGTAACAACAATCGGTTTTCCGGTTCCGAGATATAAGACCTGTTCAGGTTTGCTCCCATAGCGGTACACGGTAATTCCTTTGCATTTGAGTTTCCATGCAAGAAGGTAAATTGTTTTTACTTGTTTCTGTGTACAGTTCTTTGGTAGATTCACTGTTTTGCTGACCGCATTGTCAACATGTCGTTGGAACGTCGCTTGCATCTGAACATGGAATTCTGGTTGGATGTCGAGTGATGTGACAAAGATCTTTTTTAAATCCCCCGGGAGTTTGAGGTGTTTGATATTCCCGGTTTTGGAAATCAGGTGAATCAGTTCCTCGGAATAGAGGTCACGTCGTATCAATTCGCGTTTGAATATCTCATTAATCTCCGGCAATTGCTTTCCATCCATTACTCGTCGGATGAAGGCCAACGCAAACACTGGTTCGATACCTGAGGAACATCCTGCGATGATGCTGATAGTCCCTGTTGGAGCAATCGTCAGACAGGTCGCATTCCGCATGGCAGGATACTTCTTCTTCCAGGTGCTGTGCTCGAAATTCTGAAACGATCCTCGTTCTTTGCCAAGTTCCATGGATTTTTCATGTGCTTCCTTTGCGATGAACCTGATGAGCTGCTCTCCGAACTGCAAGGCTTTCTTGCTATTGTACGGGATTTGAAGCATGAACAATATATCAGCAAATCCCATCACCCCAAGACCAATTTTCCGGTGTGCTTTGGTAATTTTTTCTGTTTCTTTCAGCGGATAATTATTCGCATCGATGACGTTGTCAAGGAAGTGTACTGCAAGTCGGGTGGTCAATCGTAATTTTTTCCAGTTCAGTTTTCCGTTCTGTATCATTTTCGTCAGGTTAATGCTGCCAAGGTTGCATGATTCGTAGGGGAGTAACGGGACCTCGCCACAGGGGTTTGTCGCTTCAATACAACCAAGGGATTTGAGGGGATGTTTTTTGTTGATTTCATCATGGAACAGGAAACCAGGGTCCCCACTCTCCCAGGCGTTGCGTATGATCATTTCGAATAACTCCGCTGCGTTGATTTTTTGGATGATTCTATTCGTTTTAGGGCTTCGTAAAACCACTGTTTGATTCTTTAATGCTTTTCTCATGAACGCATCGGTCACTGCCACGGAGATGTTAAAGTTGGAAAGGCGTTTACCTGATTTCGCGGTGACAAAATCAACGATGTCCGGATGAGTGCAATGCAGGATGCCGATATTTGCGCCACGGCGTTTCCCTCCCTGTTTAATGACATCGGTGGTGCTGTCGAAGATGCGCATGAAGGAGATGGGACCACTTGCGACTCCTTTGGTGCTTTTCACAATCGCACCTTGTTCTCGCAGACGACTGAAGCTAAACCCGGTTCCTCCACCGGATTGTTGGATGAGTGCCATGTTCTTCAGTGTGGTAAATATCCCGTCCAGGCTGTCTTCGATAGGAAGGACGAAACATGCGGACAGCTGGCCTAGCGGCGTTCCTGCGTTCATCAGGGTCGGTGAGTTTGGTAAGAATTCTAAATTCCGCATGGCAGTAAAAAATTCTTCTTCTGTTTTTTTTGAATCCTTTCCATAGAGTTCATCTTGTGCTGCGATGGCTGTTGCCACTCGTTTGAATAGCTGTGTTGGTGTTTCGATGATCTTACCGGTTTCGTCTTTCAAAAGATATCGTTCTTCGAGGACTTTGAGGGCGTTCACGTCGAGTTTCAGATCGTCATGGATCTTGAAATACTGGCGGATCTCCCGGGCGATTCCTCGCGAGCGTCGATATAAGGAATACGCTTTGTACACGCGTGTTTCTCGTTTCTCAAGGATCTCTTCTACCGTATCTTGGATTTGTTCGATTGTGGGAATCCCTTGAAAAAAGCCAGGTTGTTTTGTATGCAGTGACTCGATGATTTTCCTGGTAAGTGCCTCAGCTTTTTTTCTGTTTTTTATCCCTAGATAACGCATTGCTTTTTGAATGGCGAGCGTGATTTTTTCAGCATCAAACGGAACGATCTCCCCGGTTCTTTTTCGAACATGCGTAATCGTCATAGGTTCTAATCGTTGTTTTGTTATAAAAATATATAGACCTCCTGTGTATATAGGATGAGAAATGATAAGTTGGAGATTCTTTGGGAGATATTGGTGAGTGTATGTTCCAAGAAATAAGCTATTATCTGATTGGTGGAGTTCCATTTGTTGTGTATTTGGGGGTTGTTGTTTTTCTCCTGTTTGGTATCACAGGTATGATCGCAACGCTTCGGAAGAGAGTAAAAACGAAGATCTCGATTCAATGGCATGTTCGTCTTGCGTATCTTTCAATCATATTGGGAGCCGTGCATCTTCTTTTAGGCATATTTTCATATATATAAAAAGATATACTGACCACCAAACGTTGAAATAAATTAGAGAGAATCGTTCAGAGACAGGGAGAACCGGTGAAATAATGAAACAAAAACAAAGGATCAACCCGCAGAAGAAGCGGCACTATTGGAACGCTTTCGCGATCATCCTCATCGTCTTCGTAAGTATATGTTTCACGACGTTCACCGTCTCTGCGCACTCACCCTCCACACTGACAGTCGCATATGATCTTGAAACCCAAAACCTGCGTATCACCATCTCCCATCAAGTAAACGACCCCACAGACCATTACATCTCAAAAGTGGAAATCAAGAAAAACGAAGCAATCTACAATACCTCATTGTACACAGAACAACCCAACGCAAACAGCTTTTCCTACAACTATGTAGTCAATGCAACGATTGGTGATACGATTGATGTCTCTGCGTCATGCAACCAAGGTGGTTCGAAAACAACGCAATATACTATTACTCAAGGGGGTGCGAACAATGACGAGCCCGAGACGTCCACACCAGGTTTTGAACTCCTGATTTTCCTCGCTGCGCTCATAACGAGTACGATACTCTTGCGAAAGAAAGACCATTAACCATGTGCCCGCAGATGAAACATTCCTTTCTCTAATGCTTCTAGTGCTTCTTGAAATACAGACGGGTGACATCCATAGGAAATCCGAACAAACCCATCCTGATTGAAATATGCACCAGGGTTTAAAAGAATTCTCTGCGTCTCCAATAAAAATCGACAGAGATCAACAGACGAAATCTTCAGCATATACTTTGGGAAACACACGATGCCACCATCAGGTTCAATCCACTCGAAGAATTCTGTGTGACCATTCATCCATCTCTTAAGCGAGACGAGGTTTGGTTTTGCTCTTTCCTGAAAGCGTTTGACAAGATCGTGCCGAGCAGTACGCAAGATGCGGGCGGTCATTATCTCGGAGAGATAGGACGATGCCCCTGTAGAGTGTGCTTTCATCCTCTGACATTGTTCTGTAATCTCATGTGGTGCGATAATCCATCCAGAATGAAGCCCTCCTAAACCATAGATTTTCGTCGTACTCCCAGTGACAATTACATTTGGAAGACCAAATGCAGACGGTTGTGAAGTAAAAGACCCATCAAGAAAGATTTCATCGACAAGCACATACGCACCATACTCCGAGGCTATCTGAGCGATTGACAATATGGTGTTTTTATCCAACAGCACCCCGCTTGGATTATGCAGGTTCGACAGCACAATCAACTTCGTCTTTTGAGTGATGCAGTTTTTAACCGTCTCACAGTCGATCTGGAAGTGATTATCAAATTCTCTCGGTAAAGGAATTTTCCGAGCACCGAGCATCTCTGGTGTCGACCACATCGGCTGATACCCAGGTTGCTCGATGATGAACGCATCTCCTTTGTCAAGAAGGGAAGAGAACACCAGGAAGTTTGCCTCAGAAGCACCGGTTGTCGTAACGATATTTTCCATAGCGCAGTGATACATCGAACAGAGGGTGCGTTTCAACTCATCAGCACCGTATTGAACGTTTGAACCTAACTCGAACTCATCAGGAAAAGAAAAATCGGTCAGTGTTCTATATTCGTTCATCGTAAGACCATGAATATTACTAAACGCAAGGTTATAGGTCGCCTGTGGAGCGTGTTGCAGCAACCATTCAAACAAATCGATTCGCGGTGCCCGCATGGAAGAAAACATCAAACAGGATATATATTACAGTATGGAGAAATAGGAAAAAGAGAAACAAAAAAAACGTTGTTGTTACAGGGGAGATGCGCCTAACAAATCATACATATTCACATAATGAGACGGTGTCTTGAACGCCATCAAATCATGAGAGGCAAAACTGAAAACCATGTCACCGGTCGCTGGACAGGCGACCCATTGATTCCATGCCTCTGCCATCCCGGTTCCTTTTCCGAGTCGTTCAATGAGACGAAGAAGAGGGAACTCCTCTGCACAGTACCCGTTTCGCAGCACATCTAGGGTAGTATTTAGACTTAAATTTCCCCAGGTATCATTAATGTGGTTGCTTACCGATTTATATAGCTGGAATACCGCAAAATAGGGGTTTGTTTTTTGAAAAAACAAGAGTTTGAGGAACGCAATTAACCCTGCTGGGTTGTAGGGGGTCCGCTGGGTCTTGGCAATTGTCGGGTCGAGAAACACATTGGTTCGACGTACGACATGCTCAATTGTCCAGAACGGGGGTATGCCTTCAGTCGAGTCGTTATGGGTGCTGATGGAGGTGAGATTTGCGGTCTGTTCAAGGGCAAACCCTACGGCAGGGTCTGCTTGAGAGACAATGAAGTTGAACCCATGGGTTCGATTCGTATTGAGGATCTGAAGCGCTTCCTCGACGGTCGTTGCGGAATCCAGGACGGCTTGGACTCGGAAATGATACGGAGTTCCATGGAACGTCTGGTCTCTGCTCCAACAGATCTGTATCCCCAGAGCAACACCATGTGAATTGATACCACCGCCCGTATGAAACGACCCTGCGATTGCAGGACAGAGCGACGCAGATCCGTTTTCCGGATTCCGGACGATAAGAACACAATTCTCATGAGCGTACTTTCCAGAGACAGGGTCTTTGATGTTTGAGGGGAGATCGAAACTCCGGGCGTGGTATAATTGTCCATTTGTCGTCGCAGGTCCCCAAGCTGCAATCCCATAACAGCCATGATCGAGATACTCAATTGCCATGATGGCTGCAATGATATCATAAAAGGAGATGTTCGCTCCATCTGCGATCCCCTGCATCTCTTCGATATACTCCAAAGGGACATAGGGTTTGGAGATGTTCCAATACACAAATAACTCACTTAACGGGAGATAGTGCTCAGCGTACGATAAAAAAGCACGAATATTCTCTTGGACCTCCTCTTGTAACAAGGATCCATGTTGGAATCCCATCTGATAATGCGATCCACTCACGTGGAGAATTGTGATATTGTCCTGTTCTTCAAGCCAACCGCCATCTAAGAGTGCAGCTGTGAATGTAGGTTCTTGAGGCTTTTCTAATGTATGAAAGAAACTTGCTTGAACTACCGGAAGCGTTACAATCAAACAGATGCAGAAACTCCAAATCGGTTTCAATGATGACACCTCTCATGTACCAATAAGAAAAATGCTTTATAAAAATAATGATGCATGAATTTTAAAAACGTTTCGATAATTTTGTATTACTTTTTTGAAAGATATCGTTCTTTTATAACATGAATCATGATTTTGTAAAAAGAAATAATTGATTGAAATACAATAATGATACGATGCTAATCTACTAGAAAACGGTCATTCGAGTTTTTTCATGTCCTCTTCGATGCGCCGGTCTAGTTCCTTATCGACCCCTTGCTCATGAGCGATTTTTTGCATCTCCGCGATAATATTCTCCCAGAGGACCTGCTGCGCCAGGGCATAATCCCACAGGTCAAGACGTTTCGTTCCATCCCCTTTTTTGAATTCATCCATCATCTCTTTTTTATCATCCTCATTCATTGACGAACCCTTCATTCCTCATCGGTGATTTTTCCCTTCTGCGGATTTGTAGCCTGCGCGATCATCGACATTTCTGCAAGAATTTCTTCCCATAGCGCCTCTTGGTCGACAGCGTAATACCACAAATCTAACTTCTTATCCATATCCGCTTTTTTGAAGTCAGTCAGAAATGTTTTCTTATCTTCTTCATTCACAGGAAATCCCAACGAACAATAGAGAAATGGTAAGGACATATATATTTTTTTATTTTCGTATTCATTTGGCTTCAAAAGTCGTATGAATTCTTCAGAAGTGCTTACTCTATCATAAATACTTCGTCACCAAGCGGTGAACAATGAGGAACACCTCTGAAAAGAGACGAACAGGGCTTCGAAAAATCAGGAAGGATTTCCGTTGAGGTAACACGTTTTTAGGGGGGATCATTAAACATTCATACGCAATTAACTGCGATGAAGGCAACAGACAGAAAAAATATTTAAACAAAGACAGGATATTTGGTATGGGATTCGTATGGGATGGGACAAAATGTTCACTTGCGAACGATGCAGTAAACGACTCTGGACGTCTTATCGGAAATTACCAGATGGAAAGGTGGTGTGCAATGAGTGTTATACATTTCATTTAATGCAACTCCTCGATAAGATTAATGACAATAAAGCCTATGACATCGTGTTTAACTTTGTTGAAAAATATCAAGGGAAATACCCTGAGGATCTCATCGAAGAACTCGTGAAATTACTCGGGATAAAATATAAAATCACGATTGATGCATTAAGCTTACGGGAAGTCCTGCAGATCATCTGGGAGAAAATCGAACAGGACAATAGTTTGGTAAAACTCGCCAAGCTCGAACGGGATTTAAAACGATCGATTCCATCCGCCAACGAGTTCTTCTGTGAAGTGTGTAATGTGAAACTCCCAAAAACAGAATACGAGTATTCCATGACCAACTTTGGAAAATCACTCTGCCTGCATCACCAGCGGGAAAAACGTGCATCCCCCCATGCGTTGAAACTGTATGAATCGTTACGAAAACGCGGTGTCTTCTGCGAGCTGGAAACCTCCAATAGCGCTAAGCATATCGACATCGCAGTACGAGATGCTCGTCTTTACATCGGAATCGACGGGGAACACCATAATTTAGACCCAGATCAACTCGTTATAGACCTGATGAACGATGAAGAATCCTACAAAGAAGGATACGCGACCAAACGCTATTCCCTCAAAGAGATCGATGAAAGTCTGGAAGGCATCGCAGACACCTTAACAGAAGTCGTGAAACAACGAACAAAAAAATTCCAACAAGAAAAATTTTTCCCACAAGAGACAGTCACAAAATTCTAAAAAAAACCAGAGAAAACACCTGTTTTTTTCTTGTGATTTTCATTTTCGTACCTATTTTCTATAAGATTTTATGCACTCATGCGTGATGAAACATGCTCTTGTACGGTTGTCTGAAATTCAGCAATCTCAGCAATCTTCAATTCATGATGTAAAAAAGGAAAAGCAAAATTATTAAGAGAGACACCATTCTGGCAATCACAATCGGTGAAGACATCATGGAGAAAGCAACCTTTGGAGCAGGCTGTTTTTGGCATGTGGAAGAAGCATTCCGACATCTCAACGGTGTTCTTTCGACAACGGTAGGATACACCGGTGGTACAACAAAAAACCCGACCTACGAAGAGGTATGTACAGATAAAACCGGGCATGCAGAAGTCGTCGAAATCACCTATGACCCCCAGAAAATAACCTACGTCGAACTTCTTCGCGTTTTTTGGGACATCCATGACCCAACAACAAAAAATCGACAAGGACCCGATATTGGAACACAATACAGATCCGCCATTTTCTACCATTCACCTGAACAAAAAACAGCAGCGGAACTATCAAAAAAGACTCTGGAACAAACCAAAAAATACAAAAAAAAGATAGTCACCGAAATCACCCAGGCAACGCCCTTTTATCCCGCAGAGGAATACCATCAACGTTACTTCGAAAAACATGGAATAGCTGCCTGCCCTCGCTAAAAAAATGTATCAAGAAGCACACAAAGCTTATCTTACCCTAATCAATTCTTGTTAAAGAGGAAGCCATATGATGTCACGAGGTAAAAAGAGACTCCTCCAGGTAGGAAATCTCCTTACGGTCGGTATCACGATTTTGGTAAATGCACTGGCAGTGCTTCTTCCGCTTAACGGAAAAACGACCCAGGAGCTCTCTGACGCATTACCGAATTTTTTCGTACCCGCAGGTCTTACGTTTTCTATTTGGAGCATCATCTACATCCTCTGGATTGTCTTCGCAGTCTATCAAGCACGAGACCTGTTCAAGAAAGAAGAAAGTGACATGCCGTTTCTGCTACAAATCTCTGGGTTGTTTATTCTCAGTGGTGTCGCAAACAGCGCTTGGATTTTCCTGTGGCACTACGAATATGTTGGCTATTCACTATTCATAATGATTCTCCTTCTCAGCTCCCTGCTCGCAATCTATGTCCGCCTCAACATTGGGAAAGCAATGGTTCCACTGAGAGAAAAGCTCTGTGTCCATGTCCCTTTCAGCGTCTATCTCGGCTGGATAACGGTTGCGACCATCGCAAATGTCACCGCATTTCTCGTTTCCGTGGAGTGGGACGGGTTGGGAATCGACCAATTAACCTGGACCATCCTCATTATCGCGGTTGGAACCCTTCTAACATATCTGATGCTTGTTCTCCGAAAAGATGTGGCATTCAGTCTGGTTGTTCTCTGGGCGTATCTAGGGATCTGGATGAAACGGATGACCCAACCAAACACCATTACCGATATGGATGTCGCCACCACAGCAAGTATCGCATTGGTCCTTATTGTCGCCGGTATTCTTGCAGTGATCGGATATCAACTGATGAACAAACCCAAACAAAAGTCTACCAAAAAAACTTGAAAAGAACGATTTTTTCAACCCTGTCGGAGCAGAATGCCTTTTAAAACCACAGGGGATGTATCAGCAGATTCCCATGATCAAAATCATCTCCTTTGACTTCGACGGCACCATCGCGAAACACACCTTCGCAGATGCTTTCTGGCTTGAAGGAGTACCAGCGCTCTACGCTAAACAACAGCATCTTGATATCGAAACCGCAAAGAAACATCTCTTCGAAGAGTACGAAAAGATAGGAGATAACAGGATTGAATGGTACGACCCTGGCTACTGGTTCGATCGCTTCAACCTTCAAACAGATTGGAAAAAAATGCTATTGTCCTATAGAAACAACGTTGAAATCTACCCTGAGGTTCCATCAGTTCTCAAGCGACTGGCCAAACAGTATCACCTCATTATCAGCTCCAATGCAAAAAAAGAATTCATCGATGTGCAACTCAGACAAGCCAAATTAACTTCTTACTTTGATAATGTTTTTTCCTCCACCTCGGATTTTCACACAGTCAAAAAAGTTACGGATTTCTATGCGATGATCTGCCACAACCTGAACATTTCACCCCAGGAGATGATCCACATCGGTGATCATGAAGAGTTCGATTATCTCTCTCCACAAAAAATTGGCATCACCTCGTACTATCTGGATAGAGAGAAACAAGTCCGAGGTAGGCATATCGTTTCTGATTTAAAGCAGTTTGAACAAGAAATCCTTCGGTGAAATTATCCGATATAACGAATATCATCTGGTTTTTCTTTGACCATTGTTTCCATTTCATTGAGCTGCTGGGCGATATATTCAATTTCTTTTGCCTTCTCCTCAAGCCGAGACAAATCGATTTCGACATTCACTGCCTTCGTGAGAACCTTTAAGACCGCTTTCGCACTCTTCGGGTCGACAAGATACCCTGGTGTTTCCCCCATAAAACAAATCCCGACCACCCCACGGAGCTTCCCTAACCCAAGCAGCAAACCACTTGCTCCTATGATACCACCCCCAGGTTCGTTCTTCTTAAAAACCGCTCCATACTTTTTCATGGTTTTCACCAGACGAGCATCGGTAGTAGCAAAGAGCACCTTGGGTTCCTTTATTTCCCGCCCAAGGCCGTACCCGCCAAGGGTGAACATCTGTTTCACTCCAAGGTCCTGCACCACATCAAGGATGGTCTCTGCAAGTTCGTATTGTCCTTGTGATGAAAGCCCCTGGTAATCCCCTGTGAGCAGAACAATATCCTGCTGACCTCTCTTCTTTGCCTTCCAATAGAAAAACTCGTTGTTGACCAATTTCACCGTCCCATCGGGATTAATGAACACCTGTGGAGGAAAATCCTTGCTATAAAGCTCAGCGAATTTTCTTGCTTTCATGGTATCAATAAGATGTTCCACAGCAAGTTTTCCGACGTTCCCAATCCCAGGCAATCCCTCAATAAAAATCGGATTCTTCAGTTTTGGAATTTTATCCACATATTTAATTTCTACTAATTTCATTGACTCATCTCTTCCCTATTTCTTTTTTTTAATTCCCGGCGGTACTTCCCATAATGATCCTGCGGTGAAAAACGAGCAGGGCTCCGTGACACTGTGTTTCCTTTGCAGAGGAAACAGATCGGATGCATGGTGTACCGCTGACAATGAACACAATACAATATTTCAGACATTATTCTTCTACTTCACGTTGAAACTCACATTCGCCTTTCATTTTTTTCATATATGCTTCAGCGCGATCAACTGCTTTTTTCATCTGAGATTCCGCAATCTTATAATCAGGTGCTTTCACCTTAATCATGTAGCGAGGTGCACCAATATATCTGATGTCGATGGTGACGTCGTCGAATTCGCTTTTTTCCGCAACAGCGAGTGCCTCTTTAATATGTGTTATCCCATCAGAAAGATAGGAGGTGAGAAGCAGCATGCCTTTAATTTCGACGAAAGGAACAGTGATGCTACTTTTTGCAACTTCCTCGAATTTCTTTAGCCATTCCCCGGAGAATCCATCGTTTCTTAGGGTGTTTGCATCATAAGCGCATTCCTCAAACGCTGCGTACATCGTTCCATATTTTTTTACCAAGGCTTCGCCGAATTCGTTGTAACATTGATCAACGGAGTTCCCAAGGGCTTGTGCGACCATCTCGAAAAGCTTTGTTGCCTTCTGGGCATTCTTCCAATCCTGGATTTTCTCCCTTCTCTGATGATCGTTGACTTTCTTAAGGGAAAGGTCAATGTGTTTCTTTGCTTGATCGACATGGACGACCTTACAGACAACTTTCTGTTTTTCTCTGACAAAATTACGGATGCGCTTGACCCAGCCGGTCGCTATTTCAGAAATATGGATGAATCCTTCTTTGTTCGGGTACTCATCAAGAGAAACAAACGCGCCAAAGCCTTGGACTTTGGTGATGGTGCCGACAATGAGTTCTCCTTCTTCAGGGTACTCCTTCTTCATCATGGAGAAAAACCTTATTCAATGGTTTCTAAAATGGTTCCTTTTATCCGCGCCTTCCCACCATTAGGGGTCGCAAGTTTACTGCCGCAGATATGGCAGAGCACAGTCGTACTTGCCTTATCAAACAGAACTTGCTCGTTTTCACAATCATTACAGCGTACTTTAATGAACCTGCTTTTCGGTTGATCCATAAGGTTACTCACCTTCTATCTCAAATTTTTTTGACCGGATGCTGGGTGGCTGATGCATTTTTTTACAGACGGTGCACATAAACCGGGTGGCAATCCGTCTGCTGGTCTTCTCTCGTCCCTCTGGTTTTGGCCGAGGAAATCCTCCGTATCCGCTGGTGGCTCGTCTGAACCGTCGTTGTCCTCGCGTCAGCTCACTTGCCTTCCGTTTCTTCATCTTGTCAACTTCATGAATCGTATGTTTTTTACAGAATGGACAGTACCGTTTGATTTTCCTAGGTATTTTCATAGATATCACAGTTCGATTGTAACCGTAAGTAAGAAAGGTATATAAAAATGTAGGGGGCCTTATTTCACCTGTGAAACAATCTGTTTTTTTAGGAGCGGTTCGGTCATTTCGCTTGGCAGGGAAAGCACGTCTTCTTTCCGTAATAAATAGATTTTCCCGTCTGTACCAATGAACTCAGGAGTGTCTTCTAGAACACGGACGATGGGATGGGTGTTCGGCTCGCCCTTCAAAGGAGTCTTCGTTGGTGATGCTGGCGAGGTCTGTGCTGACCAGTCTGATGGTGTTTCAAAGATGTCCTTCCGAGAGACCTTTATTTGTTCGACAAGAGAACTGTATAATTTTTTTTCGATTTCAAGAAGATTGGATAGGTCAGGAGTGGCTCCACGGGCGGTCGCAAGTGCCGCCTGGACAATTTTTTTCTCCCGAAGTTCATAGATGCTGTTTGCGATTTTTTTGGTGTTCTGGATTTCATCAGTGAAGAGTTTGCATTTTAAGGGATTCTTTTCGTTTTCGACACTTCGTTCAAGTGTTGTAAGAAATGAGGATAGATCTTTATAGAAATTGACATCGATTTTTGTAAGAAGAGACGATGCTTGCTCATCTTGTTGGAGTCTTCGAAGTGTTTTATAGGTGATAGTGTTGTGTTCCGCCATAACCGATACATTCTACAAAATAAGAATCATCATTAAATAGTTTTAGCTCCTTTTCTTTTAAAATAGGATGAGAGTTGTTTCTCGGTTCGTTTATAAAGGTTGAAACCAATAAAGACAAACCATATATATAGCATTGTTCTTATATTCTCTTTGGGAAAGAGTAAATATTTATAGAAGAGAGGGAGAATGAATGAAAAAATCTCAAAAAAATTTCTTTATGTCAGCTGGTGCCGTCCTCATCTTTCTTCTGAGTTGCGGTGCATCAAGCATCTCAGGAACTAACACCGCATCAACTATCGATGAAATGCAACAACAGCCTATACAGCAAGAAAAAAATGATGCGGTCATCACTTGCTATATCGGTGGTCTCCCACATACCCAAGTGATCTCCGTTGAATCAGGGGTATATCTCCAAGAACTGTTTACAGCACTAACAAAAGCACATGCACAGAATCCGTGGTCCAAAGAGACACAAGAGCTCCAACGACAGATACTCCTCTATGCCGAACAGTACGAGTTATTACCCCGTGGGATGTCCGCAGAATCAGTCCTTACGCAATTTCAAAAACAGGGTCACACCATTGAGTCACTTCGTACAAACCTTGATACACATCGTGCTGTGTACGAAGGGACTGGACAAGAAATGTTCTGCAACTTTGTCTCAGGAGGTCAAGGGGCAGCCACCCCTATTATCATCCTCCCCCGATTCATCCCCATTCTCATGACTCCTATTCCTCGTCTTTTCGTCGGCTGGAAAACATCAATGGGGTATACGAGTTGCGGCGGTCTGCGATCAGGGACTGGGTTTATCGCATATGGCCCGCAGCAGGGTGTTTCACTTGGTTTCTGGGGCATTGGATTTAGCATCTTCCTTCCACCGGTGATGGCCTATGGGATGTTCGGCTACGCTCTCTACATGAAGGTGTCAGCTGATTACATGGAATATTGGCCACCAAATAATCCACCAGAAGTAACTGCGGTGTATCCATTGGATAATGCCGCGTATGTGCCGTTGTCAACCACCGAGTTACAATTCCACATTAGCGACTTAGATAACGAGCTGATGAGCTACAGCGTCGTCACCAGCCCGGATATTGGTGGTGGCAACGGGAACATGAAACAAGATGGGACCTATTCAATCCCTGTGTCCGGCCTGAAGAGTTTAACCACGTACACCTGGACTGTGACGGCTTCTGATGGGAAGGATGCAACGGAAGAGGTGTTTTCGTTCACCACCGAAGGGGTCGCACCCATCATCTCTGACATCACCCCGGTGAATGGTGAACTCTTTGTCCCAATGGCCCAAGACTATCTGCGGTTTTATCTCCGTGATCCACAAAATGATCCCATCGATTACACAGTTGAGACCTCCCCACCGATCGGGTCCGGGAGTGGCTCCGGTGTTGGTGCGGGGTTCGTAACCGTTCCTATAAGCGGTCTTCAGGATACGACTATCTACCATTGGTATGTGAACGCCACCGACGGGACATACCCAACATCAGAAGAGTATTGGTTCCAAACCGAACCATTAATGGACTTTGATCCCTTTGCAGAAGGGTGGCAGTATCGGAAGATGGTGACCATTGATCATTCCAAGGTCGCTGAACCGCTGCATGATTTCCCGGTGTTTATCCAAAGCGTTGATGCCGATTTGAAAAATCATACGCAATCCGATGGTGATGACATCTTGTTCATGGATGGAGCAGGTATTGCTCATCGACTATGGCATGAAATAGAGACCTATGATGAGAATACGGGAGAACTTGTTGCATGGGTGAAGATTCCAGCTATTGATATCACGGAGGACACAATATTTTATTTATACTATGGTAACCCAGCTGTTACTTCGCAGCAGTTCCCCAGTCAGGTGTGGGACGATTCTTACCAGGCTGTATGGCATCTTCAGAACGACCCTGTTACTCCAATTTTAGATAGTTCTTCGTTTGAGAACCATGGAACAGCTTCTGGCGGTATGACCATGACAAATGTGGTCGCTGCCAAGCTCGGTAACGGCCTCCGTTTTGATGGTGTGGATGATTATGTGAGCGCCCCAGATAGTGATTCTCTTCGCCCGATTGATGTCACCCTCAGTGGCTGGTATAAACCTCTGGCAGCTGGGAAAGGTATGTATGTTATTTCGAAAGCATCATTTGATTACTGGGGAAACGCGGATGGACATACCTACGGTTTTATGATATCTAATGATAACAGTTTGAAAGCAACTTTTGAACGACCGGATAGCCAGCAGTTCGATTCCGCAGGGAATTTTATTACCTCACAGAATGAATGGTATTATCTGACGCTCACCTTCAACGAGGGGACCAATATAGGTACCCTGTATGTCAATGGTGTTCTCCAGGGAAGTGTTGGTCCCTGTCATTCGTCGGTGCTCTGGTATCCTCAACCATGGGATTTCATCATTGGCGCAAGTCGACAGTCGACCGGATCGACCAGGGTACCAAATGTTTTCCAGAACTGTTTGATAGACGAGGTGCAGGTGTTAAATTCAGTGAAAACCGCCGGATGGATCGCGACAGAATATTCCAACCAGAACGACCCCGCTGCGTTCCTGTCATTTGGCACTGAAGAAACAGAGCCATAAAAAGGCTCCTGATTCATGGTTCACATCAGATCAATCCATTAGCACAAATTCGAAAACTCGCTTTACCACCCTCGGGTTGTGACCGGTGCTTGATAATGGTTGCTTCCCGTTGTCCGATTCCTTTTCTGTCAAACCGAACTATTGTTTTAGTCATATGCTCGACATCGCGGTTCGTAAAGGGCTTCACCTCACCTTTTTTATTTGTATAAACCTGTTCGGTGATAATGACCCAGAGATCTTTTTTGCGGGCAGCTAGCTGCAGGTTCGTCACCTGTCTGGTAAATGATCGTATCGCTGCCTCGTGGTCCTGTTCGAGATTCAGTCGATAAAACATAGTGATGGTGTCAATGATAATCAGGCCGACTCCTTTGGTTTCAATCGCATCGCAAATCATCTGCTCCTGAGATTCAAATGATATCGGTATAAAGAACAGAATATCGTTGAGGAATTTTTTGTAATCACAGTCGACACACAACTGCCGAAACCGTTCGAAAGAAACCCCCTCGGTGTCAATATAGGCGACCCGTTTACCAGAACGAATACATTCCCGGGCTGCCTGAAGACAAAAATTGGTTTTTCCGGATCCAGCTTCACCGTAGATTCTGGTGATGATTCCGCTTTCAAGACCGCCCCCAAACAACGTATCTAAGGGAGAGCATGCGAGAGATAACACCGTCATGACAGGCACCCTGAGAGACCGAGGTTATAAAAGAGTTTTCGAAGCCTATGCCTGAAGTATTTCATCAAATGTATACGTCTCCCATTCCCGTCTCCCGAGGACGATTTCTAGTTCTACGGGGGTGATGATTGGTTTTTTATATTGGAGATACTCATCTATTGCGATGCGGGGGCACGCGGTCGATACGTAACAGTCTAAATCGAATCCTTGGAGGGCGACTGGGGAGAACTCATCCTGGGTGATGAGCACAGAAAGCTTCCCAGCGGCATCAAGCATCTGCTGCAGCGCATAAGCAAGTTTTATGCGTTGTTGCCCACGCTTTAATCCAAGAAGAATCCCATATCGCCGTGCATTCCGGCAGGCGAGAATCGCACCGTACCGTTGTCGTAATATGTTGTTTTTCATGTCCTCGATCTCTTGTTTTTTCACCGTGTTGGTATACGGGTCTGCAGCAACCACAGATTTTTTTGTGCTCATCAGAAGACCAACCGGGTGGAACGTTCCACTCCCGATGAATAAAAAACAATCGATCTGCGCAGCAAGCATTGTTCCTGCTGAGAAATTACATCCGAGGATTTGACCGTTTGCAGCAATTCGCTCATCGCCTTTAGCGATGAACGGTTCAAGGCGATGGTTTTGTAATATCTCTTCGGCCATCGGGAGCGTATGCAGGTGTTGTGCGGTGGTGACTAGTCCAATTCTTTTCCCTTCTAATGAGGGTATAGCCTTTTCAACGACCTTGGATACATCCAGCGTTGATTGTGCGTTCACAAACAGGGTAGGAATCCAGAAATTTTCGACATCAGCAATGGGAGTATGTCCAATATGAATTACACAGTCCACATCCATGTTTTTCAGTTCATAGTTCACCACATCACATGCGCCATAACAGGGGTCCGCAGACACAAGGACGGTCGTTCCGGTTTCTTTTTTGATGAATTCGATCAACGGAAAAATGCTCCGTTTCAAACCTTCTGGAATCTGCACTGCAATGGTTTTGTAGTGTTTCTGCTGAATGAGGTGAACCACAGATTCAACGTCGATGAGGTACCCTGATATTTCCATTAGATCACCTCGTGTAATTGTCTGAGAAGCTGTTGATAGAAGCCCATTCGATAGTCGAAGGATTCGTTCGAGGTATCTATTGTAAGACAGTGTTCTTCAGAGGTAAATGGTTCATATGTTGTTTTTTGTGCCTGATAGACCTCCCAGCGGCCATCGGAGATTGATTTTTTCTTTACTCGATCATCCAATCGTTTCTTTACAATAGCATCCGGGCAGATGCATTGAACAATCATCATCGTCGCATGATGTGTTGCTGCGAGATGGTGCGCCATCTGGCGGTATTTTTTCTTCTGGAATGTTGCATCAAGGACGATGTTCTCTCCATTTTGTAAGGAGGAGGATGCATGCTTCATGACTAATTCATAGGTTTCATCAATTTTTTTTGGATCGTATAAGCCGGTATTGTACTGATCATGGTGTTGTTCGTACG
>Ga0265297_10003822_pt1 | contig 26125 bp, 29 predicted proteins | sample Munlanlwell13791_FD_192502 | JGI IMG/M metagenome (GOLD analysis project Ga0265297, IMG submission 192502) | Leachate microbial communities from a municipal landfill in Southern Ontario, Canada - Leachate well 137-91 | ecosystem: Engineered > Solid waste > Landfill > Unclassified | place...
GCAAAAGAAAACCCTCCCCGTGTAATTATCTCCGCCGACGGCTATATCGACAGCGATGACGAAACAAACTCTTTCTACATCGAAAACATAAAAATAAAAAAAGGCATACTTTCCGCGCTAGAAAAACCCATACAAAAATCAGAGCCAAAAAAAACAAAAATAATAAAACCAGAAATCGAAGAACCAGACGATATACCAGCAGAATTACTCCCATATACCGACACGGACGGAGACGAAAAACCAAAAAGCAAAATACCACTCGGACAACAAAAATTATATCTAGAAGTTGAAATCCTAAAAGGGAAAAACGAAAAACAAAAACTAGAAAACAGAAAAGCCCGCGCCGAACTTGTAGAAATGGAATCCCTCTGCTTTACCGTGTTTAACTACTTATCAGCACTTAATAAAAATATTCTTGAAATGCCTCTTTCCTTCGTCGATGAATTTAAATCTGCCCAGCTTGCAGGAAAATCAAAATCACACCTTATAGACATATTACGTAAGCCAATAAGCGCATCAATAGCCGACACAGTGAGCGACGTAAAAAAAGAAATTGACCGCTATAAAAGAGCGGTACGAACGGACTTAAAAAATGAAAAATAAAAAAATAATCATAACCGACACCGACGCCGATTATTTATCATCTCAGTTTTCCGCGTTGCCATACAAAAAAAACACCTCAAATATCGTCGAAATAAACGAACTATATAGAAACCTTCCAGAATCCGCGCCATTCCCCGGAAAGTTTCGTTTTTCCCGCATTCCTCACATGTACGAACCTGCAATGACTCTTTCTCCTCAGTCGCCGATTGAAACAATCCATATTATGAAATCTGCACAGGGAGCCGGAACATCCGGAACAAGTGAAGCAATAATTTTATACAAGGTCATGAGTGACCCTGGTCAAATTCTTGCAATGGTTCCATCCCTTACTTTTCTAGAAAAATGGGATCAAGGCCGTATCATGCCAATGCTTGAACTTTCAGGCGCAAAAGAATTACTGCGTTCAACCTATAGCAAGAATAGCCAACACGGAGGCAAGGGCGACGCGGTCGGCTCTAAGACCTGGCCGGGAGGGCGTCTCGATATTATTTCATTCGGTCAAATAAACCTGCTTAGAAACACGTCCTATCAAGTGGTTATTATCGAAGAAGAGGACGAAATCAATAGCACCAGCCAAAAAGGAGAATCACAGGGAGATTTAATCGACGTTGCCGAAATGCGCACAAATGCGTATAAAGGACGCCGTAAAATTCTAAACATTTCCACGCCTTTAATTTTGCAGTCATCTCTTATTTATAAAAACTTTCTCCTTGGTGACCAAAGACGTTATCACATCCGCTGTCCAAAATGCGGCACACTGCAAGCCCTTACGTTTGATAATCTTAAATTTGAAAAAAACAAATACGGCAATGTCATAGAATCAAGCGTTCATTACCCTTGCCTAAATCCAAAATGTAATCAAAAATACGTAAACGAACAAAAGCCGGAATTATTACTCTGCGAAGAACTCGGCGGAACGGCAAAATGGATACCAACAAACGAAGAGGCCGCAAAGCCATTAACACGTTCATACCATTTCAGCGCAATGATTAACCCTGTAGGTTTTAACACCTGGTACGATATGGCCCAAAAGTTTTGCGATATCGCAGGAGATCCCGAAAGAACCCAAACCTTTTATAATCTATGGCGCGGTGAGCCGTTTTCCGATTATTCCGAAGCCCCTCCGCCCGAAACACTTAGAATGTTGCAAGGCGCTTACAAAAAAGGAACAATCCCCGCAGGTGCGGAGGGCACTCCTCTTATTGCCATGCTCGGCTGCGACGTACAGGCAGGAAACACGAAAGACGGTAAGTACATACAAGGCAAAGAACACCGAATTGAAGCATCCCTCTACGGATTCGGTCTTAATCGTCGCGTTTGGCTCATAGACCACTACATTTTTACAGGCGAGGTAACAGATCATAGATCAGGCGCGTTCCAGCTTCTCAGAAATAAAATCGAAAAAAAAGATTTTCCCATGCAACCAATTAAAATGTTCATCGACTCTCGTCACCAAACCGACGAAGTACGCAAATTCTGCGACGGCTCAAATAATATCTATCCTATTATGGGCGACGCCACAATTAAAGACAATTCCTTCCGCAAAAAGGAGCTTAAAGGCTACCGTACAGCAGACGGACACCCCCTCCCAATGTATGAAATAAACACAGCCCCGCTAAAACGCGGTATTTATAACGCTTTCCGATTGCAAAAAGATAGTATAAATAACGTCTACCCGCCCGGTTATATGATGTTTCCATCAGATTTAGATCCAAAATACTTCGACCAAATGACCAGCGAACGCCCAAAGCCCGTGATAAAAAACGGGAAAATCATCCGCTATGACTGGGAAGCGCACGGACCGAACGAAGCCCTCGACTGTACCGCCTACGCAAAGGCTGCCCTTGAAGTATATATTTTTGAAATCTCACAGCTGGCAGGCGAGGAAGCAAGCAATTACCCGAAATTTTGGGAATACATAGAATCAAAGTTTTGTAAAAAAGAAAACGGTAAAAAATAGGTTATTGCAAAAACCTTGTACCCGTGGTACAATACATAAGGGAGGATACCGCAGGAATGGGATTATATACATCAGCCGAATTGATTACAAAACTCAAAGCCCTCGACGAAGAAATGAACGGCGGAGTAAGCGAATCAAGCATAGACACCGGACAGTCAAAAACCTCCCTGAAATTATCAACAACCCAGCTACAAAGGCAGTACGAAAAGTATAAATCCATGCTGCAACAGGTAGACCCGGATTCCTTTAAAGAAATATTCGGACCGTCTGTCCTACAATTCCGGAGTGTTTCATGTCCACGATAAAAGATATAACCGCCGGTATCCGCTGGCATAGCGCAAAAAGTAAAGTAAATAATGCCGTTTCAGTTTTCGCAAAACACGGACTCGGTTTTTCCCTTTCCGAAGGCATTATCGGCTCCGTTTCAGACCTCAGTAAATCCGAACAAAAAAGAATAACCGCTGCCGCCGACGTAATGCAGAAAAACACCGCCGCTTTCTATACTACCCGCCAAAAGTTCGACAATAAAACTGTCGTCCGTACCGCACATTATGAGCCGTTAAACGTCGCCGATTATTCCATAGCGCAGGAAATGGCAAAAAAACAAGCTTCGTCGAGTCCAAAACTCCGCGCCGCCTTAAAATTCGCCCAGCGCATAGTATTCGATGCGAAAATACAAGCATACCCAAACCGCTACGTCTTAGGGCTCGACGCCGAGGCAATGCAGGAGTGGACATCAAGAACAGAATCTCTCTGGAACCTTGAAAAAGACTTAAAAGACTGGGACGAATCCCGCGTCGATTCCCTTCCGCAAATTGCAGACCTTGCATTCTGGATGTACCGCGAGTTAAACGAGTTTTTCTGCATAATCCGCTACTACTCAAACGACGACACCCGTATCACCGGCGTTTCGTTACAGCTGATCAATCCTTACCAAGTCCAATCTCCCGATTTTACCGGCTACTACTCATATCAGATTTACGATTGCGCCTCTACCGTCCTCGTTAATTCCGCCCGCTACCTGTCAAACATGCCGGACGGAAACTATATCGACGGTGGTATAGAATTTAGCGCAAAAGGCGAAGAGCTTGCTATTTTTATCGCCCCCGATAATATCGGTGAGCCATGGATACGAATACCGGTAAAAACCGAATCGGGGCTAACGCAAATTATGCACGGATTTATCAAGTCCAGCCCCGGACAGAAAAGAGGAATACCGGACGGCGCGTACAACTGGCACGAATACGCAAAAATAAACGACCTCGAACGATTTGAAATGGATTCCGCCCGCACAAATTCCATGATTGCAGGAACCGTTACAAGCGACAGTAACGCAACCCCCGGAGGGTTAAACCCCATGAACGATATAGGCTGGAAAAAACTCGAAGGTGAGGAAGCTCCATCCGGATACAATCCGCCTCAATACGACGTAAGAGAAGTAAACGGCGCGGGCTTTATCGTCCAAAACTTCACGCCTGGTTACAAATACAACCCGCTCGACACGTCCAGACCAAATCTAAACATACCGCAGTTTATAGATTCAAGACTTGAATATATGTTCCCCTCCGACTCCGGATTATCTGTCGTCACCGTAAAACAGCGTTTTGATGGCTCATATAACGCCTCAAAAGGCGCAATAGATCTATCATGGAAAAACGGAATTGAATATTTCTTGAAAAATTTCGAATCAGACTTCTACCGCCCCGCCTATAATGCGTGGTTAAATGCAAAAATTGCATCCGGCTACGTCACCGCGCCCGGCTGGCAAAAACGCTACAATAAAATAGCATGGTCTGACATGCAGGTAATTACGCCACCGAAACCAAGTCTCAATCCGTTCGCCGAAGCCAAAGCGTCCGAATTGAACACAAAAAATCTATTTTCTAACGCCGAACGTGAAGCCCAACAAATAAGCGGAACAAGCGCAATCGATAACGCCGAACGCGCTGTCATCGTAAACCGCGCAAAAATAGAAAGCGAAGCCCCAATCCGAGAAGCTCAAAAAGAATTAGACAAAGCAAAATATAACCCACAAACCGAAGGAGGCGAATCCGATGAGTAACGCCGTTTTATACGCCATGGACGAACAGTATTTACAGTCCTATATAGACCATAAAAATAATATTTCCGCCATGCTCGCAACCGGAAAAATTAACGACGCGACCATACAAAAAGTACGCGCCGAAATCGACGGCTACCGAAACGAAAAAACAAAACAGCTCTACACCGTAGATGCAGACGGAACCGCACACATAAATATCGCCGGTCCACTCGAACCGAAACCAGACCCATGTGCCGTTATGTTTGACATCGACATGACAACCTATTCCGATATTTTTAACGCTATTGAAAAAGCCGAAACGGATCCAATGGTTACAAACTTACTTTTCCACTTCTCAACACCCGGCGGAAACGTCGTCGGTCTTTTTAAGACAGCCGATAAAATCTATAACTGTACAAAACCAACAAAAGGGCTTATACACTCCCTCTGTGCCTCCGCAGGTTATGCCCTCGGCAGCCAATGCGACACGCTGGAAGCAGAAAACGCTTCTTGTGAAATCGGTTCAATCGGCGTCATGACCGAAATGATAGACCGTACCGCACAAGATAAAGAATTCGGATTAAAACGCTACCTCTTACGAAGTGAAAACGCCCCAGATAAAAATCCCGATATTACAAATAAAGAAGGACGCGACAAAGTTATAAAACGCCTTACCGACACTGAAACCGTATTCCTTGATTACGTTTCCCGCGGTCGAAATGTCGCAAAAGAAACCATACTTTCAGATTTTGGCAAAGGCGGTATTCTTATAGCCCGCGACTCATTGAAATTTGGCATGATTGATGCTATACTATCAGACGTTAAACCTATTTCGGCAGTTATGCCAACAGCTGAAATAGACGAAATAAACGCAAAAAAAGAAAAAAAGTCCAGTCTCGCCACAGACACGGGCGAAAAAATTAACCATAAGGAGCAAACCATGGCAGGAGAAACTATTTCCATGACCCAAGAACAGCTCAATGAACTCGTTGCGAACACTGCAAAACAGACCGCCTCCGAAGTTCAGGCTCAGTTCAAAGCACAGGAAACCGCCGCACAGACTGAAAACGCCCGTGTAGCAACATACAATCCCTTGTATGCAAAATTCCCCGAACAGAAAAAACTGATCGACGAGGAATTAAAAAAAGGAACATCGTCAACCGCAGAATTTGCAATTTTGCTGTCTGAAACCGAATCCGCCCGGCTCGCTGCGCTTAACACACAGAAAACAGGCGCAACCGAAACACAAAACACCAAAACCCCAAAAGGCGACGGAACCGCCGACCGCTCAGGCGATGAGTTTCTCGCATCAATGGGATTCAAAATGGAGGCAAAATAATGGCACAGTCAACCATCAATTATAACGACTTGTTCCTGCCCGATTTTGCAGGCGCATGCCTAACATCCCGCAAAACAATCGAAGCCGGACAGGGTGAACTCGTAGCCGGTACAGTCATGGCGCTCAATCAAGCAACAAACAAGTTTGTTAAGTTTGATTCCGCCGCCGTCGCTGCCGTTATTGGCGTCGCAGCACCAACATCCGCCGCCCCTGCCGTTACTACCGCTGACGCCGTCACTGCATCTGGAACCCCTGACACCAAGGCCGCGTTTGTAACAGCCGTCGCCGCACCCGTTCTTACACAGGGTACTTTAACGACATCGGCAGTAAACACAACCCCAACAGTCGGCGTTTGTATCTTGCTTGAAGCAGTAGACGCAACTGAGGAAACCACGGGACTCATGGGCTTCCAAGGTCAAATCGATTCTGACAAGCTCGTTCTTGCAGGTTCAACAATTACAACCGTAACCGAAACCGTTAAAGCCGTATTACGCGCTAACGGCATCCACGTTCGCGGCGGAACTTCCGCTCTTGCCCTCGCTGGCGTATAAGGAGAAAACAGAATGTCAAGCATCATAACAGACGCCTACCAGCGTTCATTTCAGGCACTTAGTGCTAATGAAAAATATGTCGTACCCACACCATTTACCGCCCTGTTCTTGCAACAGCGACCGCAAATCGATATGGGAAGCGACCAAGTAACAATCGAAACATACAAAGGAAATCGCAAGATTGCCCCGCTTGTTTCCCGCCGTTCTTCCGGATCAGAATTGGAAAATACCCCAATCCGCCCCGGCTCAGTAGGTACAAACGATTATTTGTATTCGCTCATTTCACAGGAAATGGAACTTCCATCGACCGTTCTTAACCAAAGAATGCCCGGCGAACCACTCTATATGCCCGCATCCTCAGATGATGAAATTAAAATGGCTCGCCGCCGTTTCTGGGTTAATAAGTTAGCCCTCGACGCTAACCGCAGGATCTTACAGCGCGTAGAACTGCTTGCAATCCAGTCATTTTTGACCGGCGAAATGGCAATCGGCGACACCTTCCAGTCCGGTACAACCCTTGTTTTCCCCCGTTCTTCAACGCTGAAAAACAGAACCGTATCCGTATCATGGGCAAGCGCATCAACCGCAGTACCGTGGACAGACTACGGCAACGCCATGAAAGCAATCAAAGCAAACGCACAAATTGCGGGCTCTGGTCTGTGGTGGTCTGCTCTGCCTTCGACCGCAATGAACAACCTGAAAGCCGTTTATCGATCACAGAGGAACCAGGAATCAGGCGTTATCATTTACAACGATTTCAGTTTTAATCCCGACAACGCCGTTCCGTCGGAATTGGCTTTCCTCGTTCGTAACGGAATGGAATACGGCGGATGGATTCGTTCAGACTACGGAAACAGCAAAGTACACCTTTTCTCGTTCCCCGAGTCCTACGATTCAAACGCAAGCGATTCCACCGAAACAGACACGGATTACCTCGCAACACCGAACACCGTATCGCTCAATTTCTATGACCCGATGTTCTTCAAAGCATACTACGGACCCGGTAAAAAAGACCCGCCACAGGCAGCCTTCTATACTTCAAACTTCCCCGCAATGTCTGCCCCGTCGGTAAATCCGTCTGCTCTGACCATCGGAAACGCCGGAATACCTGCAAATACGTTCATCCTGAACCTCTACCCCCTCGGTAAAAACGAAGGTATGGGCGGATGTGTAGAACACGCGCCAATTTTTGCCAACGTCTACCCCGATGTTGTCGCAACTATCGCTACAACCACAACAGGTTAGTATTTACCTACCTGAAAAACTCAATAGATCCGGTGTAACATCCGGATCGAAGGAAAAAAAGAATGACCTATTATTTAGTTAAAGGCAGAAAAATCGGTAATAAAGACCTTCCCGGCGGTGAAATAAACGCTGAAAAAGCCTCAAAAGCTGTTACTGAGAAGGATTTAGCACCAGTTAAAGACAGCATCGAGTACCTTGTCGCAGTCGGCGTTTTATCAACATCCGTACCAGCCGACATACTTGAAAAAGTCGAAAAAGCAGAAGACCCGTCCCGCGAGGAATTATTCGCCCGCGCCGAAGAACTCGGCTTGAAAGTCGATAGTAAAATCGGTACAAAAAAACTGACTGACGCTATCGAAAAAGCAGAATCTGAACTGGAAGCAGAATAAATGAACGAACTCGACCGACACGCCACAGCGTTAAAAAACCATATTAAACACTTTTCTCGCGATATTACTTTTATATCACCGACAGGCGTTGAAACGGTTTTAAAAGCAATCTGGAACTCGGTCGAGTACGTTTTAAATATCGATTTATCTGCTGACCCCATGACCACCCGTAACGTAATTTATATTGATAAAGATAGCCTTAACACCGCAGGTATTACCCCTCTCAGTACCTGGACAGTCCGGGGCTCACCGAACGCTTACGAACCCGTAAAAACTTATAAAATCGCAATCCCCAAAAACGATTACCAAGTCCCCGGAAACCTTTATTTCCTTGAAGAAATTTCCGCAACCGCAACCAGCTGGAAACCAAATAAGGTGAACGACGATGATTAAAATTTTCGACTTAAAACCCTATATAAAAACAAAAATACAAAACTCTGTAAACGCCTATTTAACCTCAAATTCTATGACCGCGAACATAAAAATTCTTGATTATGAACCCGATAACGGCTCAATTCTATCCTTTAATTTCGACGGTTTAATCTATCTTAAAACGCCAAATATAAACTTCGAGGATAAATCTTCAACCGGTTTTTTCAAAAACGTAACAACTCTTTCCGTTCTCTGTGTAGGATATGGATTCCCTATAGCATCCGAAACCGGCATACTTTCTGATTCTGTCGCCGAGGCAGAAAACCGAAGCCAAATATTAACTTCCATCGTCTACGCTGCAATTATGGATTTAGTAGAAAAAGAAGGAACAAAAACCTATAAAAAAACCTTTAACTCCGATATTGAATGTGAAGAATGGAAACCGCTCACCATCCAAAAAAGTAACGCCTACGGATCCATGACAACCGACCGCGGAATAGTCTGCCATAAAATAGACTTTGCCTTTAATTTTACCGAGGATTCACCTTTTGAACCGCTCGGAGTAGATTACACCACGTCAAATATTGAAATAGAAACCGAAAACATCGGAGGATAATATGAATCAGTACGAAATAACAAGCTCAGACTGGACGGCAATCAGTATGGTGGGAAGATTAAAAAAAACATAAAAATGTGCTATACTAGATTAACCAATAACCGGAATCCCCGGAAAAAGGAGGCTAAATAATGCCAATTACAACCCAATCAAGGGCGACAATAAAAAGCGCGAATACGAAAGAACGGCAGTTCGTCGCTCAAGCGTCTGTCCTTGCATCCCGGAAGTTACTTTCCGGCGGATTTGACCCTGCCAAAACGGCAATCGTCGCCGGTCAAAAGTACCAAATCTTTAATGCCGAGGACGCCGCAGAATTGTTCGGCTACGGAAGCCAACTGCACAGAATGGCGCTCTACCATTTTGCAGGCGCAACCGGTGCAATTACAACAGATTGTCTACCGCTACCCGCTGCAGCAGGCGGAGCAGCCGGAACAAGAACGGTAACCTTTGCAACAAATGCAACCGCCGCCGGAAATTATTATTTCCGATGTGGGTCTTATCTGTCCGATGACTTGATTAAAATCGGCGTCGCATCTGGTGCAACCCCCGCCCAAATTGCAACCCTATTAACCGCTGCAATTACCGCGCTTCCCAACCTGCCGTTTACCGCAGTACAAGGAACCGAGGCGAACGCAGGCGTCGTAACACTGACGGCAAAAACCGCAGACCTCACCAGTAAGTCTCTTAAAGTCACGAACAATATCGGATCTGGTGAATCCGCAGAATTGCCATCGGGCATGACCGTTGCAATCGCCGATGTTGTAGAAGGCGCAGGATCTTCCGCAGTCACTGGATTGACCGCTTACCTTGAAAGCGAATCAAACCCACGCTATACATCGGTTGTACAGCCCTACATCGACACATCGACACTCGACGCGCTCAAAAACGTGGTAGGAAACCCTAACGAAGTAACCGGACTTTATGACGATCTTGACTATCGCCCGTTTAGCTCGTTTGTATGCGACACTACCGGCGACAACCTCGCGACACTTATAGCTCTCGGAAACACCAGAAAACTTGATTGCGCTAACGTGCTTTTTGCAGCCCCGACCTATCCAGAATTAGGCTATGAAATCGCTGCTTACATTTCTGGTTTTATCGACTTAAAAGGTATTGTCGCAAGCTCAAACGCCTATACTGGAATATCGTTACCGCTTTTATGGGGTCCATTAACACCCGCCGACGACTGGACAACCGTCGCCGCCTCCGGTGAAAAAGCCTATAACAACAGAAACGCCGCTGTAATTGCAGGCATCACACCCGTAATCTACAATTCAGGCGACGGCGTAGCATATCCCGGCGATGTAACAGGATTCTGGCATCCGCAGGACAATCAAAACGCCCCGTTCAAATTTATATGCAACCGCATAAAAATCTGGAACGTACAGGCAAATGTCTCGGCGTACCTCAATAGTAACGACCTCAAAGACTGCCCGATTGTTTTCAGCGCTGCAGCTGTCCGCCAATCCGAACGGCCTGTTGACGCCGACATAATCGCCGCTGGTCTTGCGGAAGTTGCCGGAAACCTTGAAAACTTCGCATGGATTTACCAGGCAGAATTTACGATTGCCAATACAACCGTAACCGAATCAGACCTCAACCCCGACCGTTTTGACATCTCGTTCCCGATAATCGTATCAGGAAATAACAGAGTCAATAGCGCAGAAATTGCGGTTGATAGAAACTTACAGGCGGTAACTGTCCGCCTTGTAGCATAAGGAGGACACCATGGGATCAGGCGGTTCTATACGAAAATTGATACTCGACGGAAAAACGTTCCAAGTATCAGCAGATAACGACTCAAAGTTTACGCCAGGAGGCAGATACGCAACAGAAAAACAGGAAACAAACGGGGAACCGTTTTTCTTGTTCGACTTTATTTCTGCCTGTCAAACAGGTCTTGAAATAAGGCTCAGCCACGCAGACGGCACACTTTCGACATTCAAAAGTGTCGTTGATAAATGCGCGCAAAGCGGAGCTGTCTCAGCTATGGTTATCCAACCCGACGGCACGAAATACAGCGCAAAAGGCGGCGCTGTAGTTATTGTTGACGGAGCGGCTGAGGGTGCAATGTCCATAAGAGAGGGCAAAGTTACGTTTGCCTTGCATCCAAAATCGGGTGAATGGGTCGCTGCATAGTGACAAATTCATAATTTTATTGTATACTTAAACCGGTGTAACAACCGGTTTTTTAATTTTAATGGAGGAAAAAAATGCAAGTACTGACAAAAGAAAATGCTGCAAAAGAATTTGAACGTATCGTTGAAGCGTTTAATTTTAACGTCTCAACCGAGGTGAAGGAAAAGATTTTCCGCGCAAATGTCGCAAATGTTGACATGCAGTTTGTGAACGAAGTGAACGAGGCTGATGCGTTTATCTCGAAAATCATGAGCGGGAAAATAGAATTTGACGAAGAAAAAAATCAAATCGTCTACATTTTAAACCGCTCAATCAAAACCGATGACGGTATTTTACACGCTGATATTCGCTTCGGTCGTTTTACCCGCGCTATGCAAAAAAACTGTAAAGTCACTCTTGAAAAATGCAATTTCGCAACCATGAAAGACGAAGAGCGCGATTCTGTTTTATGCGCAATGACCGGAAACACCGTCGAACTTTTGAACGAATTGGACATCACGGAATTTTCAGACCTCTGCATGATAGGTGGTTATTTTTTCAGTTAATCCTCCCACGAGCGGCAACAATAACCGCACGTTTCGGAGGATACCCGAGCGATTACATGGCTAATCACGATTGGTTAGATTTAGAACTTGATTATTTAGCGGCCAAAGAGCTGAATAGAATTGACGAACAAAAAGAAATTGATAAAGCAAAAGCATTCGGACTGGTAAAGTGAGGTAAAAATGGGAAAAAGATTTTTAGTCATGACGGAATATAAAGCAGTAGACTCAATGTCCCCGGCAATGAACCGCATGAATAAAGGCTTTTCCCGCCTCGCTATGAACGTCACCGACAGCTCTACCCTCATGGGTAAAGCCTATTCCGGAGCAAATCGCATGATCAATAACGCAATGAAAGCCGGAGTTATTGCGCTCGGTGCTGCCGTCGCAATTGCAACCGCACAAAACGCCGCGTTTACTGACGGAATGGCAAAAGTCGCAACTATCGCCGATACATCAACGGTTTCCCTTGAACAACAATCCAAAATGCTTCTCGGCGTATCAAGCCGTACCGGTCAATCCGTTATCGACCTTGCCGAGGCTCAGTATCAAGCAATTTCCGCAGGCGTAGAATCTGCAAAATCTGCCGCATTCGTCGAAACCGCAACAAAAGCAGCTATCGGAGGATTCACCGATTCAGCGACAGCCGTTGACGGACTTACAACCGTCTTAAACGCTTATTCACTTTCAGCAGACCACGCCGCGCGAATTTCAGACCAAATGATTACCGCTCAAAACTTTGGTAAAACGACATTCGGCGACATGGCAGGATATTTAGGTCAAGTTATCCCCATCGCATCCGCTCTGAATGTGCAAACCGAAGAACTTTTCGCATCAATCGCAACCCTCACAAAACAAGGTATACCAACATCGGCGGCAATGACCGGCATAAAAGCCGCTCTTTCAAATATATTAAAACCAGCAGGCGAGGCGGCAAAAGTAGCCGAACAACTAGGATTAGATTTTTCTTCAAGCGCACTAAAATCAAAAGGCTTTACCGCATTCCTTGCCGATGTTATGGAAAAAACCGGCGGAAACGAGCAAACGCTTTCTAAACTTTTTGGATCCGTCGAAGCTCTTAATTCTGTTTTAGCACTCACGAAAAACGGAGGCGCGGATTTTACCGCAGCCCTTGACGCGATGGCAGACTCCGCAGGCGCGACAGACTCGGCTTTTAATACTGTAACAAATACGCTATCGTATAAATTCAACACCTTAAAAAACAAAGCACAAAACGCGCTTATAACACTCGGCGCGGCAATAGAACCTATTTTATTAAAAATAGTTGATAAGGCAAACGCGATTGACTTTGACGCTATCGCCGGAAAAATAACAGAAAACATCCCAAAAATTACCGAAGTTGTAGACAAAATATCAAGCGCAATCGGCTTTTTAATACAACACGGTCCAATAATAGGCTCCGTCCTTCTATCTCTTGTCGCCGGAATTAAAGGCGTATCGCTTGCGCTCGGCGTTTTAACCGTTGCACAAAAGCTTTTTAATATAACATTACAGGCATCAACAATCGGCATTGTGATCACCGCCGTCGCCTTGCTTGCAACAGGATTAACTCTTTTAATAACCAACTGGGATGCTGTAGTACAGTTTTTACAATCTTATGGACTCCCCATATTGGCAGCCGTTGCAACAGCATTAACCGGTTTAACTGTAGTAATGGCACTCATGAACGCGGTAAATCCGTTTTTACTCATAATCACCGGAATAACTATTCTTGCAGGTCTTATAATAGCCCTTGTGCAAAACTGGGACACCGTCACCGCTGCAGTCGGTAAGTTTTTCTCTTATATAGCAGATGTTGCCGTCGGTATCTGGACAGGTTTTTTAGCACTGTTAGAACGCTTTACCGGATTTTTAACAGGCTCTATTATTCCCGCTGTTGCAAATATCGGGCAGGCATTTATGAAATTCTTACTAACCCCGATAAATCTTGTGATGGACGGTATTATCTCCCTCTTAAACGTCGCAGGGAAAATACCTGGTATCGGCGATAAGTTCAAAGGCGCAGCCGACGGTATGCAGGCAATGAAAGACAAGCTTAATACCACGCTAACCGGATCCGCAGGCACGTTCGATTATAAAAACATATTTGCAGGCGCTGAAACCTCAACCCCATCCGCGCAGGCAGGAATGAACGGGCGCGTAGACGTAAACTTTAACAATGTACCAGAACAGGTTAAAGTAAAATCAGTAAATCAAGCGACGGGCTTGAATTTGAAAATAAATCCCGCTCTAAATTAAGGAGAAAAAAATATATGGTACAAGTAAAATCTATACGAAACTACGCCGACCAAATCTTAACCGATATAGAAAGTAAAACAAACCAATCAACGCCCGCCGTCCCATTCGCATATAACAGACTAATATCTAACGCCGTCGCCGCCTTAGTTTTACAGGCTCAGCTCCATAACGTCGACCAAAGAAAAGAATGTTTCCCTCAAACTGCAAGCGAAGGAATCGGCTTACCACTATGGGCGTCGCTCGCAAACCGCCAACGATTACAGGGCGTTTTCGCAGAACTACAAGTCACCGCAACAGGCACGGACGATATAATTCTCGGCAGTTTTACAACCGGACCGAGCTGGAAAGCAGATACCGGCATTATGTATGCCACAAAATTGGGCGGACGAATCATGTCCGGCTCCGTAAGTATTTCCATTGTCGCAAATGTCACCGGTATAGAAGGGAACCTCAACATCGGCGACACCGTGAGCTTAACCACTCCAATCGCTGGCGTTAATTCAAAAGCAACCGTCACGGCTATCAATGTTACCGGATCAGACGAGGAAGAAATAGCCGAATGGCGTTCTGCAATCGTCCAGAAAATTGCATTCCCCTCAGAAATCGGAACGGCAGCATGGTTTTACCAAAAATGCCTCGAAGTCCACGGTATTACAAGAGCATACCCCTACGCCGACCAAACATATCCAGGACGCGTCTTACTCTACGCCGTAGCAGACGATAACACCGACGGACAGCCGTCATCCGCACAGCTCGCAGCAATCGAAGAACTTTTCACGACCGCAGAAAATGATGTTCTATGGGCTACCGGCTTACTACCATCAGGCGATAAACGTATCGAGTCCTTTGCAAGCCCAATAGACGAATATACTATCGAAATCACCGAAGGCGTCCCCGCTCTAAGCGCAAGTATAAAAACGCTTATAGAAACAGGTCTACACGAATACGCAGAAACACGCGACCCCTATATAAAAGGATTAACAACTGAAAACGCCGGAATGCTAGAAAAAGTTGCAGTTCAGGCCGTCATCCAAAATATCATAGAATCCAACCCGCAGGAAATCGGACGATTTACCGGTGCAACTATAGACGATGGCACAGGCACTGAGGACTATTTCACACTCGAACCCGGTCACCGCTGTAAAGTCGTCATAACCTATAATTAAGGAGTAAAAATTGGAATTAACAGTCGCTGAAAAATCCCTACTCCTCGCAATGCCCGAAGGTAATGAAATAGCCTATGACGGACTAAAAAACGGCACAATGAAAGAACTCATTTCCGGCATGGCTCTTCAAGCCGAACGCGACCGCCTCGGCTCCGTGCAAATCATGAAAGATTTTTTTCCCGGCACTACAAACTTAATCGAAGAATGGGAAGATTTTTTCAAACTTACATCAGGGCGTTTTTTAACCGAAACACAGCGACGAAATCGGCTTATAGCATCTTGGCAACATATAAGCCCCGGAAGTTTTACAGGCATGAACCGCATATACGAATTATCAGACTTGCCCGTATTTTGCCGACCGCTTAGACCAGATGAAGATCCCAGAGTCCTTGCAACATCAGACGAGCGACAAAGAATTTATATAGCGGTCTGCGGTGAAGAATCAGTCTGTGGTGAAGATTTAATCTGTGGTGATTATTATATTACGCCCGTAACACCCGAGGTACGTGTTTTCACCGATGGGCGCATGGGCGACATCGTCCGGAATTACACTTGTCAAGTCGGTGAAGCTTTAATCTGTGGTGAAGATTTAATCTGTGGAGATTACCAAGGCTACAACATCCTCGACACAAAACCAACAATCCCAGACGATACTAAATATTGGCCTCTTATTTATGTTATAGAAGATAAATCAGGTAATTTCGCACAAGTCCCGATGGAATTAAAAGAAATGTACGATTATTTAACCCTAAAAATAAAACCATATTGCATGTGGGCTATATCCCGCGTCGAGTTCGTCTAAGGAGGCGTGTATGAATTACCAAAACGAACCCGCTGTCATAGACGGCGACTTTGTAAAATCAGGCGGTGATTATAAACGCGTCTGCCATATAGAAAACGCTATCCGTATTTTAGTCGGTACAAAAAAAGGCTATTGGGGAAACACAATCGAACCTCCTCAGTCTAAAATCCCCGGCGGGCTTGAAGAGTTCGACGGCATCGCAATAACTTCAACGACACTGAGCCGGTACGCTGCCCGAGTTACCAGTATTTTACAGCCACTTATAACTGACGGACTCGCTGAAAAAATTACCGTAACCGCCTATAACGTCCACGCCGACCGCATCGACTGGACAGCCGAAATATATCTAAAAAACGGAGACATCTATAAATTCGACACCATAAAAGGAGTATGTTAAAATGGCTGAAAATGTTTGCGCCGCCCACAGCTTATTAGTGGAAAACGTGAATCACCTCAGAGGAAACCAATCAGAAATGTACAATTTAATAAGAGACTTAAACGAAACCGTAAATGAAAACAACGTGCAAACAAAAGAAAACTTTGCACAAGTAAAAACATGGCAGATAAGTTTTGAATCTGCACAAAAAAAGCAAAACGAAGAAACGAATATTATGCTCAATAAAATATTAACATCAATGAACAGAAAAAAATGGACAGCCGGTAAAGTAATAGCACTCGTTACATCAATCACCGGCTCTGGCGGTCTTGTTTACGCTGTCGTTATGTATATTTTACAGGGAGGTAAAACACCTTGACACCACTTGAATACGGCACAATAAAAGCCCTTAACACCGCAATTCGATATGATCAGGAAAAGCGCATAATCGAGCGTTTTCTAAAAGACCTTAAAGATTCCGGTCAAACAAAATTCTTCCTTGAAACCTGCAATACAAACGCGCTCTGTTGCGGAATAGAAGCGGTTGACGGAAAATTCCTCTATGAACTACCAACAAAAGGCGGAAAACAGCTCTACAGTCAAGCAGACTTTGCTTTTTTTTACCTATATAGCACATACGCCCAGCATGTCGCCCCGGTCGTAAAAGACGGCATTGCAGAAAACGAAGTTATGGAAAATCTCACATGGCTAGTTCCTGAAATATCTGATTGTAAAGCAATCCAGCGCATCCCTCGAAACACAAAAGAACTATTGCTCATGATGGATTTTGCCCTTGAAAAAAAACGCGCAATCGTTTTATCATACCTCACGGACTACGGATCGGGCCATTATATCACCGTCGTTCATCGCAACCTTGCAAAAAAAACTTTCTACTGTTATGATTCATGGGAGAAAAACAAGCATTGCAGATTCGGCGGTGTCCTGGAAGAATACCAGGATGAATTCTTTACAAACCGCTGTAAAGAACGATTACGATTTATCGAAATTTACAAGGAGTAAAACATGACAAAAATGTTAGAAGAAAAAGAAGGCGTTGCTTCAAGCAAGCGCGTTATGGGAACCGCTTCTATGATTGCAGGAATTGTAATTCTCTGCATCGCCGGAATTGTTTCTATTTTCTCAAAATTAGAAATACCAAATATTTCCATCGCGGTAAATGCAGGCGCTTCCCTTGTCGGTATCGGCGCGGGACTTCTCGGCGTCACGGTTATAGAAAGTTTTTCTGGAAATAAATCATGAAAAAATTAACGCTTTTATTTTTAATGCTTATTTTAATCTCTTGTAAATCACGCCCAGTACCAACACCAGCACCAGAAAAAATACAAGACGCGCAAATAGAAACCGCCGTGCAAACCGCCGTTATCGAAACCGTGACAACCGCCGCCGTTCAGGACGCGGAATACATCCTCGAAGCAGTAAAAGTCACCGGAAACGCTGATTTAATTTACATCGCCGAGAAACACGTCACTGAGGTTAAAAAAATAAGCGAAACGGCAACCGCTCAAAAAGAAACACAGGGAAATTTAAAAACCGAAACCGCTGAAATTATAAACGATAACGCAGAAATAAAAATTGATCTTGTTAAAACAGAAAGCAAATTACAGCATGTTAAAAAAACACGAAAAGAACTTGTTTTTTCTATTATCGCGTTTATATTATTTGTTATCGTTTTTCTTGTGATAAAATTCCGCGCAAAATTAAAAAAATGGCTTCCTTTTTTACCACTATAAAAATAATTCTTTCTGTGGTATACTTTAATCACGCGGACGCAGCCACCGCGGTACTTCTCTTTTCCTTCTTTTTTGCCGGTGTATAGACGTAACTCCCTGTACATCGGCATCTTTTTAATGCGAGGTTTTAATTATGGGATTATACACAAAATGCACCGATTACGAAAAAGCAACCTACCGAGGCGGTGAAAAAACCCTCTCTGTCTCAAAAGTCGAAAATAAAGCAAACGAATATACAACGATGAATTGTTTTGCCCCCGGCTTAGAAATAAACCCTGCAAACGGGGAACAGCTCATAGTCCAGAAAATCGACGGGTCAAATTCATTCATGGTCACAATCGGCGGGGTTAATCAAAACTTTGAACCCGACACCGAACGAGGAGAGCGAAAACTGTATTCCGTGTCTGAGGACGGCGCCGACATGATGGCATGGATTAAGCTCAAAAACGATGGAGCCTTAGAAATAAAAAGCAAAGACGATAAATATAATCTGATACTAGATAAAGATGGAAATATAACAGCAAATAACGCTAGTGCAAAAATTGAAATAAAAGCAGATGGGAATATAATACTGAATGACGGCACAAAAACCGCTGTACGCTTCGAGGATTTAAAAACAGGATTCGACACTTTAAGAGGCGAATTAAATGCATTTATCGGAGTTTTTACTTCTCACGTTCATCCTGTAACCGTTGACCCGGTTACAGGGATAGGAGCAACCGCAATAACCGCAACCCCCGGAGTTCCTGCAACCGCAACCATCGACGCCTCTAAATCACCAAAAATACAAATACCATAAAAAAAAGCCGGTTAATTCCGGCTTTTTGCTTTTAATACACAAAAATCAGTAATACTTTATCATACTACCGCGCGGCACGTAATAAATATATTTTACGTGTAGTGCGTTTGTCTGGCATAAAAACTTAACTGTGTTTATATCAACAGAATCGTATAACTTAGCGCATAACGCAACCGTGTTATAATCTTTTTCACAAACATATATTTTCTCACTTGCAAGATTAAAAATCCTGCTCTGTAAATTCTGTACAGTCTTTGCAATTATTTCTTTATTTAAAACCGAATAATCAAACGCTTGATTAAGAAATAATACGCCAGAATCAGAAATAGAATCCTCTCCGTAACTTTCTGCAAGTTCTGAATATGTCTCCGTCACTTGTAACGCCGTCGCCTGCACCGTGTTGATTGCGCTCACAATATCGGCAACTGATAAAAATCCATTTATTTCTAAATCGTCCGCGTTTAAGTCTCCTCCCGTAGCAATATCTGCAACGCTCACGCTTTCTGCCGTCGCGTTTGCATAACAAATCGCACTCACCGAGGCAAGAGCCGACAGGGACGATATCGCAATAAAGTTTACACCTGATCCTGTACCGTTTTTAATCTTCACCATTTCATTTTCCGGAAATATTCCGCACCCTGAAATAAACGACTTAAACGCGCTCACTTTATCGGAAATACTTGCCGTCGAAAGCATTGGAAGCTGTATCAGATTTTGCATCATGGAGCCGAGCATTAGCGGGTCATGAATAAGGCTTTCAATATCGCTTGTAATTAAATCCGCTGTCCCTTCAAACGTCGCTTTAAGATTTTGAACACCGGAAACAATTGGACCGAGCTTTTCTTTTACGCTCGCAACTATTTCAAGCGTTTTATTTATCGCGTCTTTTACGCTTCCGCCTGATAACAAGTTCATCGCGCTTGCAAAAAATCCGTTTTGACTGTCGTTCAAATCTTTCACCGATGCAAAAATACCCGCTGCACTACTCGACGTAATCGGGTCGCCTGCAAGTAAGTTTTCAATCTGACGGAAAAAAGTAACCGTAACAATGGTAACTCCAATTCCCTTAACAGAATTCTGGTCGAACACTGCAGACGAAACGACAACAGGGAAACTGCCAACACCGGGAACCGGATGTTCAAGTAATCCAGTTTTTCCGGGGCTTGTCTTTTCAAGAAACGCGTCATACACTTCTTTTTCAAGAGCTTCATCAACTATGGAGAGTTTGAAAGTAAACTCATTTTGCTTCACCGAATTATCTTGATAGTACCTGCCGTCTGTACCGGAAAATTCAAACTCAGCTAAATCGTGAGTAATGCCATAAGACAGCTCACCGTTATAGGTAAACTCAAAAACTTTTCCTGATGGACTGGTATAAACTAACGGGTTGTATTCTCTCATTTTTATTTGTCTCCTTATACGTAAGTTTCAGCCGGTATTATCGACAAATTAGCCGTCTTTTTACCGCTAACACTCGAAAAAACAATATTATTTATTAGCATCACTTTGTTTGTAATCATTGCAGCAGGACAGTTTATTGTTATCGTCTGCCCTGCCTTCCATCTCTTACCGGTCTTAGGGTTCGTCCATGATGGATACGGTATTGAGTTTGCGTATAAATCTCTAATTGCTTTTTGCTCTTCCCAGCTTGTCATAATGCCGATTGTAGACGTGTCTGCATCCTGATAATCAAATAACTTTACGCTGTTTTGAGTTATCGCGCCAGACGGCACGGACTCCGAAACTGAAACTTCATCAATACTTGTACCCTTGCCGACGTACTGCCCGAATAGTTTTGTAGTGTCGTACACAAATTCAAAAGCATCAACGCCGAGAAAATCAATAAACGAATGATCAATATTAAATAGCGCAACAGGCGGGGAAAGTGTCGCCTTGAATAACCGTACATCGCCATTGCTATTTTTACCAACTAACAGACCTCTTTCACTTGCAAGTCGCCGTAGAAAAGAAAAGGCGTTTTCATTATCTTCTAAAATAGCTTTGTCAAACGGATTCCCGACAGCCGTATCGGCGACAACCGATAAACCAAACGGTGAACAAACAATTTGCGCAATTTGTAACGCGTCCAGTTTTAAGAATTCCCTCTGTACGTCCGGGAATACATCGGATTTTTCAAGTAGGTATGTTTTAGAACGCCCAGCAAGCGTTAAAACGTCGCCTGCAGTACTTACTTTGTAACCAGGTATTTCAACATCGCCGGTTAGAACGGATTCGCCTCCGATATACAAACGCACGGACGGAAGAGAACGCTTAAAGTTTTCCGGTTTTATATTTAGCTTATACGGTATTCCGGTTTCATGCGGATACGAAAAAGAAAAAGAATCTGAGCAGGCGTCAAAATATTCGGTATATTCAAAATCCAGCGGGTTCGGTAATTTTGCGCCGTCAACATAAATCGTTAAGTCATCATTTTTATCTGCTGTGACTGTCTGATTTTCTATGAGGTTATCAATCACGCCCGCTGGAATATTAAGGACGTCCCCAGCGTATAGTAATGTTTCGCCCGGATTTAGTGTACCGTCAAGAATAAGTGCGCTTGCTTTTTTTAATCTATCCGGCGTAAAAATAGACGGGTTCGCAGTAATTATTTCTTGAGAAGTGACTTGATATTTTGAAGCTATCCGGCTGATTCGGTCGCCGGACTTAACCGTATATTGTGCTTTTAATCCCATAGGCGTATTATAGCATGATTGCTCTTTTTTTTATAGGGTTGAAAATTATTAAAAATCGTCGTCGTCGTCATCTTCTAGGCATTTCGGCAAAACACTTTCCCATTCATCATCATAAAAATCATCAATCTTTTTTTTCTTAACATTTTTTACCGTCGGGTCGGAATATTTTATTTTATGGCTTTCCGTGCCGTATACGTACAGCATAGCTTTTTCATCGTCGCTATCAATTTCCAGTGTTTGACCGTATTTTCGCTTACGAGAAGGAAAACATTTTCTGAATAATTTAAACGCCTTATCGGTACTTACTTTGTGCTTTTTTGCATATTCTTCAATCGTCATTTTGTTTGTATCCTCGCTGAATAATTCAAGTTGATTTTTATCGCTTTTTTTGGGCATAGTTTTATACCTCGTTTTTCAAAAATTGTTTTGCAAAATGTACCCAGCTTGCTTTATAGCCGAAACTTTTTTGTATGCGGTACAAGAGCGGAATATCAATCACTTTGCTTTTCTGGTTCATTTTCCGGTACACAAAAAAAGGAACATTTTTTCTATTTTGGCAAACCGAATTCCCTATTTCCCTCAGTCGGTCTATGTCGCCGTCTCTTATTGCTGCCGCTATCGCTTCCTCGGTTTGCCGCCTTTCTTCAATCGGACGGTCTTTAAGCGGTACAAACTCGAGTTTTACAAGGTCGCCGTCAAGTACTTTTTCCTCTTTTTCTTTTCGCTTTTCTGCCGGTCGTTCAGCACCACAATACGGGCAGACATTTCCGGGCGGCGGAATATAGGCATAACAAATCGGGCAGAATCGTTCAGTTGCTTCCAAACTTTTTGATCGCTTGTTAAATGTCTTACCGTCGAAGTTCCAGTCAATATCCTCATACACCCAGCCGGATTTAGTAGCTCGCTGGATATTTCCTACCATATCAAGGTAAATTCCCTCTGTTTTTCCGGGAAACGGTCTCACAAGTCGGCCGACTTTTTGCCTCCAGATCATGCGTGATAGTGTCGGGGCGACATCAACACACATTAAGAGAGCAGGTAAATCAACGCCTTGCAGAACCATTTTACAAGTAATAAGAACTTGAATTTCTCCTGACTCAAAATTCTTCATAATTTTATTACGGGTATTTTTTGTTAAACTTCCTTCAAGAACCTCAGCGCGGTATCGGTTAGCAAAAAATACTTCTTGCAGTGCATAGCAGGCTTTTACCGATTTACAAAATATTAAAATATGGTCTTGAACCTGCGGGAAACGCGCTATTTGTTTTATTACGTCGCCAAACACGCCTTTTTCTGCTATGAGCTTATCGATTTCACCAGTTTTATAGTCCCCTTGTGAAATACCCGCGTTATCATAATCTGAGGTCGGTACAGCCCAATAAGACACGGGGCATAAATAGTCCATTTCCGTCAAATCGCGCATACTTACGGGGCTTTTTATTAAATGCTCATAAATCCCACAGCCTGATTGTATTGATAATCCTTTTCCGCCCGGGCCCTCTGGGCTTGCAGTAACTCCTAATATTTTGACATCAGGATATTTAAAAAACAAATCCATAAAACTGTTTGATGTACTCCACTGAGCTTCATCAATAATAAAAAGAGAAGGATTGTTCTCTGGAGGATTATTTCGTAATGTTTGAATCATTGTTACATGAACATTAACACTTTTTCTTTCCCTGTATCCGTCGCCGATTATATCGTGAGGAATATTCATATTTTCAACGTGTTTACCAAATTGATACAATAGAAAAGTTTCATTACATAAAAAATAAATATGCCTATCTTCTTTAAAAGTTTTATTTTTCTGAATAAAAGAGTTTATTATTTCACGCATTACAACCGATTTACCTGATCCAGTAGGCATTTCCATGCAGACCGAACGATAAGAACGAAAAGCAACCCGTACAAGTTCAATAATTTCTTTTTGATAAGGTCTAAGAGATGATGCCAGCATTTTTCAAACTCCTTTCTATTTTTTCATATACAATATATTCATGCTGATACGGTCGCGGTTGAATATGAGATGGGAGGTTCATTTTTGAGTGTCCTCAACATATCCGCGTCCTTCGCAGTTGTCGCATGGAGGTATAATCCAATAGGAAATTTTTCCGTCGGTGTAAACCGGCTCCCATCTGTTCCAACACGCGGGGCATTCGCGGAAAACAAAGTAAATACCGCCTGCTCTTTTTATCCAATCACGGAACCGTTTTTGATTCGCCCGTAATTTTGACTTGCCGGTTTTTATTTCTATCGCGGTAAACAGTGCAAATTTTTCATCACACTCGCCATAGCTTACGGTAACGCCGATTAAATCCGCTCCTCCAGATCCATCGCCAGAACCTGCCTTGTCGGGTTCTGGAATACCAAAATAAATTGGATGCGGGTTCAGTAATTCAACTTTTCCGGCTCCTGTTACCGCGTTCCCTTGCCACGCAACCCCCGAAGTGTTTTTGAACAACCGGGAGCCGTCTGCGTCTTGCCATGCTTTTTTTACAATTCTGACTAATCGTTCGTGTCGCTGTGATGCCGTTAGTGTTTTCGGGTTAAAATCAGTCATGGGCAGTATCCGGTTTTTCTGTGCTGAAACAAGCATAGCCTTCTCTTCCGCCTTCACATCGATTATGTAAAGGACATTTTTCATTACCCGGACAAATAATCTGATAAGCTGGTTTACAATTTGCAATATCCCAGTTTTCGCACGGCATAAGGTTACAAAGCCCGCATCCGCAGTTTTCGCTACATAGCCCGTCATAGCCATTTTTTTCAAGGTAGTCTTTTACAATTTCTTGTACTGTCATAGCTTTCCTTCTTTTAGAAAAAATTGCAGGGGCTTTCACCCTGCGCGCATTTTAGAAAATGTCTAATCCCACGGGAGCAGGTTTTTCCGGGGCGGTTTTCTCAGCCTGTTTTTTTTCTACCATGTTGTTTTTTAACTCGGTCGCCTTCTCGATTAGCTTTTCTTTGGTTGTTTTTTCTTGAACCGGTTCGCCGATTACAATCTTTTCAGCTTGATCATTTTTTGCGCTTACAAGATCTGCAAGTTTTGCACCGGTCACGCCTTTTTCTTCTGGTTCTTCGTCCACTTCGTAGAATTCAGCCTGCACATCTTCTGGGTCGTCCGTGTCGGTAAAGAATCCCGATGCCTCAGCCTGTGCTTCGATTTTTTTCATATCGAAGTTTAGCAGTTTTCGGCTCTGGTTTTCTTCAATCGCGCATTTTCGCAATCCGTTAATTTCGATAGTGTCGAGTACTACCGTGCAGTAGTTAATCGTTCCATGCTCTTCGGTTGTTTTTTTGAGCATTACCAATTTTAAAGGCATTCCAAACAAAATACCGCCGGTATTGTTAAAAAAGAATTCAAGGGAACCAAGAATTGACGAAATAGAATTCCATGAGTGCGTTCTAAACTTATATACGCCTCCGAGGTCTCCAGATTCTGGAATAAAAGCTGATAATATTCCAGACGGTTTACATTTACCAGCCCGCGCAATCGGGCATGATTCGAAATCACACGCTATTTCTGTTTTTTCCTCACCGGTGATATTTATTTTTCCGTCTTTGGAAAGACTTACTTCTCCCCGCCGTGTTGCTTTTTCGCCGTCGCCAAAGCAGATTTTTTTATTTCCAGAATACGCCATAAAAGAGGTATAAAAATTACGGTCAACAGTGTCGAACGGCAGCCGGATTTTAATTTCCGTTAATTTACCATCTGGATTTTTTGCCATGCGTTCCATAAGTATATCGTTTTGCACGAAGTTCCCAGTATCCTTGTTTCGTTCCGTGGTTGTAATAATGAAATAATCAGTTTTTTTAGGCGGTTGAAACTTCTTATCGTTTGCCGATGTTGTCATCGCGCCCTTCATGCCGATTTTAATTTTCCCGATTTCCGCAAGTTGCGGGACTATTCCGCGTTTTATTGCCATTTATTTACCTTCCTTTTCAAGCTGTTTTACAGCGGTTTTCTTTAAGACGCATTTCTGCCGTTTTCTGTCTTTCTTGCTCATGCGAACCCGTGAACAAGGCGGATTATTTATGCCGACTAGGTTAATTCCGCATAAAACACATTTTGCGGTTTTCCCCGGATACCACGGTTTACCGTCGTTTTCTGGCACGTGCTGACACGTCGTTTGTGCTTGAAGTTTACGGGACATATTAAAAACCACCCTTAATATGTATTATTATTTTTAATACAATAAAAATAAATAAAACTGCTAAAAAAACAAGAAATGGAATTATTGTCGGTAAAAACACCTTAAACCATGACCAGTTAACAAGGTTTAATAGTTTTAAGACAATAAAAACTATTTGCAACACTCCGCAAAAACCAATACCGCTAGAACTTGTTTTATTTTCCATAACTTACTCCCTCGGTTTGCTTATTGTTAATCGTGCGACGGGCTCGGTTTCCTCTACCAGCGCGCATTCCATCATAGCCTTGAAAAGCTCAGGTTCGTTTTTTTCTATCGCGTAGATTATAGA
>Ga0265297_10003823_pt1 | contig 26119 bp, 22 predicted proteins | sample Munlanlwell13791_FD_192502 | JGI IMG/M metagenome (GOLD analysis project Ga0265297, IMG submission 192502) | Leachate microbial communities from a municipal landfill in Southern Ontario, Canada - Leachate well 137-91 | ecosystem: Engineered > Solid waste > Landfill > Unclassified | place...
GTTCGCCAGCGAAGCGGCGCTTACGCACGTGGTCGCGACGACCCCTGCCGCCCTGTCGGACAGCCTCGAATGGCCGGCCGATGTGGCTCGTTCAAACAGCGAGGCGTTGGCGTACGCCGCCTTGTTCCGGGCCTGGGGGGCAGATTATCAAGGCGGCGATTTCTGCCGGCAGGCGACAGCCCAAGGCCTGCACTGTCGCAGCGGACGCGGCGGCCTGGATGAACTGCGCCGGTTGAATCGCCCGGCCGTATTGCGCCTGCTTGACCGGCAAGGCCAGGCATTCGATGCCACCCTGGTGGCGCTGGCACCCGACTCCGCCACCCTGTCGGTAGGCGGCAAGACCAGAACGATTGCCTTGAAGGTCCTGGCGACGTACTGGGCCGGTCGTTACGACCTGTTATGGCGTGCGCCTCCGGCGGTGCAGGGCACCCTCCGTCCCGGCGATCGCGGTCCTGCCGCCGCATGGCTGCGCGCCCGGGTTGCCGAACTGCATGGCCGCGAGGTGGACGCGACGGCGGCCCCCGTGTTCGACGCTGCGTTGGTGCGCGAGATCAAGCAGTTCCAGCTCGACCAGGGCCTGATCCCGGACGGATGCGTCGGCAGCCAGACCCTGACCCGCCTGGTCAGCGCGACCGATCGAACCGGCCCCAGGCTTGCCGGGACGGGGAGGTAGACATGTCTTACATCCTCGACGCACTCAGAAAATCCGAACTGCAGCGCCAGCAGGGCGCGACGCCGATCACCCGGTTGACGCTGGCGACGGAGGCGGCGCCTGAGCGCCCGGCGATCTCCCGCATTGGCGTGCTCGCAACCCTACTGCTCTGCGCGGGTGTCCTGATCGGCTGGTTGCGGCCATGGCAGTCGGAGCCTGTCTCCCCCGCGCCCAGGCCCGCCGTTGCAGCCCCTGGCGTACCCGTCCAGGCAAGCATCCGGCCGGCAATGCCCGTCCCCGAATTGCCGAACGCCAAGCCAGTCCAGGCCGGCGCGGCCGCCGCCATGGCACGGCCCGCCCAGCCGGTCCAGGCCGACAGTACGCCGCCGAAGGCTGGCGCCGAACCTCCGCTCGCCGACCCCGTCCCGCTCCCCGCCACGCTGGAGTTTTCCGCACTGCCCGACGCGATCCGGCGGGAGATACCGGAAATGACGATTTCACTGCATGGCTATTCGGCCACGGCCAAGGACAGCATCGTCATGATCAACGGCACGCTACTGCACGAAGGCGATGCCATCGCCCCCGGCTTGCGCCTGGAACGGATTACCCCGGATGGCGTGATCGTCGGCTACAAGGAATATCGTTTTCGCCGAGGTTTGCGGCAGTAAGGACGTTCTTCGCCACTCCCGCTTTTATTAAGGCGGAGTTTGGAGTGAGTTTCGAAAGAGTGCCGCCGCATACTTCCTTCAATCACTCCTAGAGACTTGATATAGACAAAACCTATATTGGATACTGGTAATGTTCTTATAGTGTGGGTTCTATTACGAAATCCCATTCGAAACCTCGAATGACTGAGAAAGCAGGGAGAAATGGGCGCCTTCTGGGTACGCGAACAATTCACGGCGGGACAGACGATATTTCGTCAGGGAGATTTGGGTCAGGTCGCCTACCTCATTGAAAAAGGGCAGGTCAACATCACCATCAACCGGGACGGTGAGGAGAGGATCGTCGCGACGTTGTGCGAGGGTGAGATGTTCGGGGAGATCGCGCTCATCGACCATCTGCCGCGGACGGCATCGGCAACGGTCATGGAAGATTGCACCCTCATCCCGATTTCGCAGGATCTGATCATCAGCAAGATGAAGCAGTCGGACCCACTGCTATCCCACATGCTCGGCGTGGTGGTCGCACGTTACCGGGAGGCAAGAGAGGGCAGGCCACACCTCCCGGAAATGGACGCGGATGAAAACGCCCTCCATATGCGCGAATATGCCGTCAACCAGATCAAGGTTGCCCAGTATCTCAGCGATGCACTTGATCGCGATGAATTCCTGCTCCATTACCAGCCCGTCGTGGACTTGAACAGTGGCCGACTTGCCGGGTTCGAGGCGCTGATCCGTTGGAATCAGCCCGACTTGGGGTTGATTACCCCGGTTGGATTTATCGGTGTCGCTGAAGAAACCGGTTTGATCATCCCGATCGGTCGGTGGGTGTTGAAGCAGGCCATCGAAACACTCGTGGTTTTTCAAGCGGCCATGCATCGCCTCGATCCTGTCGGTGACTCCCTGTTCATGAGCGTGAACCTGTCTGCGAAACAGCTGCTGGAAATGGGCGAGGTTGGCACGATCATCGACTTCATCCGGTCTTCCGGCGTGGCACCTGGTTCTATCAAGCTTGAAGTCACCGAAAGCGCATTGATCAATAATCCCGAACTGGCCAAGCTGCATCTGATGAGACTGAAGGAACTGGGTGTATTGCTCGCTATCGATGACTTCGGTACCGGTTATTCTTCCCTGAGTTACCTTGAGCAATTCCCGCTCGATACCCTCAAGATCGACCGTTCCTTCGTTGAAACGATGCGCGAAAAGGAAAGCAGCAAGCGCATTACGCGTGCGATCGCCGGCCTCGCACATGACCTGGAAATGAGCTGTATTGCCGAGGGGATCGAGCATGAATCGGATGCGGCCACCCTGAGGGAAATGGGTTGCCAGTACGGCCAGGGCTATCTTTTCGCCAAGCCTCTCAGCGAGGCGCAAGCGCTTGATTACATCGCGAAATTCGGCATGGCGGGCAGGGTCGCGTAGCTGTCTCAGCCGTTATAGATGATGCCGCCCCGCGCGCGATATTGGCGGATGACAGCCGCGGCTTCTGCCTCCAGCAGGCCGCGTGTGATTTCGATGCCTTTCTGTTCGAGATATCGGTAGGAGTCCGGGTAGACCGGACCCTCGTCGAAGCCGATGGCACGCGCTGCCGCCGCCGGGGCGGCGCAGACCAGGCGGCGCAGGCCGCTCCACAGGATGCCGCCGAGGCACATCGCGCAGGGTTCGCATGATGTGTACAGGGCATGGCCGGGCTGTTTCAGGGAGTGGCTGCCAATGGCCAGTTGGGCGCGCATGATGGCCATCATCTCGGCATGCAGCACCGAGCTGCGCAGGCGCACTACGCTGTTGACCCCGATCGCGATCAGGCGGCCTTCGTCCAGGTTGAAGATGGCCGCACCGAAGGGGCCGCCGCTGCCGTGTTCGACGTTGCGCCGGGCCAGGTCGATGGCCAGGCGCATGCGCGCTTCTTCGTCGGCGATCACCAGAGTGGGGTCGTCGAATGCTGCCGCCCAGGCGGGCAGACCTATGGGCAGGCAGTCATTCGACATGGCTCGCACCGTGCTCAGCAGGGTGTGACGGCCACCCCGGCGGCGCTGATCTCTTGCGCGATGGCGTCCACCAGGTGGGGGAGGGTGGCCGCGACCACCGGCGTCAGGCTCATGCTGGTGGCCAGGCTTTCCGGCTCGACGCCGAACAGGACGGTGTGGGTCGGCGCTTCGTGGGTGATCACCAGGGTGGCGAGGACATCGGGCAGGCCGACCTGGTGCGGCGACAGCTTGGTGCGGAACAGGGCGGGGATCTCCTCGTCCTTGAGCCGCAGCAGGTCGCCGGGTGTTTTGCCGGCCCGGACGCAGTCGGCGATGATCAGCAGGTCGCAATTGGCGAGGTCGTCGAGCAGTTCCATGGCCGAGGTGCCGCCGTCGATCAGTTCGACTTCCGGCGGCAGCTGATAACGCCGACCTAGTTCTTCGATGGCGCGGACACCGATGCCTTCATCGGTGAGCAGGATGTTGCCGACGCCTAAGACTACGATACGCATGGCTGTTTGCTTCCATAGATAAAAAAACACCCGGCCGAAGCCGGGTGCCGCAATGATCGCATTCCTGGTCGAGGAGAGGAATCAGGAACCGATCTCGCACTGATAGGACGGGCTGAAGCAGCCGGCATGGACGGTCGATTTCTGGCTGCCGTCGACGTCGAGCACATGCACCGCACAGGCCAGGCAGGGGTCGAACGAGTGCACGGTGCGCAGCACTTCCAGGGGCCGTTCCGGGTCGGCCACGGGGTTGTTGAGCAGCGACATTTCGTACGGGCCGGGCAAGTCGTTTTCGTTGCGCGGGGCGGCGTTCCAGGTGGTCGGCACCACGGCCTGATAGTTCTTGATCTTGCCGTTGTCGATCACCACCCAGTGCGACAACACGCCGCGCGGGGCCTCGTGGAAGCCGACGCCTTCGATCTCGCCCTTGGGGAATTCCGGCTTGTTGAAGGTGTCGATGTCGCCCTTGCCGATGTTGTCGACCAGACGGTGCCACATGTTGTTGAGTTCGTCGACCTGGACGCTGCACGACACCGCGCGGGCGGCATGGCGGCCGATGGTGGAATGCACGGCGGCGAGCGGGATCTTGGTCCCGGCCACGGCGCTGGCGGTGTCGAGCACCTGGGTCAGGTACTTCAGGGTCGGCGCGTGCTTGGCGGCGGCCATGGCAAGGACGCGTGCCAGCGGGCCGACCTGGGCCGGCTTGCCGAGGAAGGTGGGCGACTTGACCCAGGAGTACTTGCCGTTGTCCTGGAAGTCGGTGTACTCCGGCTCGGTCTCGCCCTTGAACGGATGCAGGGGGCCGCTGCCCTTGTACCAGGCGTGCTTGGAACTCTCCTCGACGCCGTCCTTGAAGAACGGGTCGCCGAAGCGGGTGATCGGCTTGAACTTGGTCAGATCGCCGCCGGGCACATAGCCGCCGGGCAGGGCGAACTGGGTACCCTTGCCATCCAGGGGCAGATCAGGCACCGACAGGTAGTCCATGATGCCGGCGCCGTAGCCGGTCCAGTCGGCATAGAAGGCACCGATGGCGGCGACGTCGACCAGGTAGACGTTATGGACGAAGTCGGCCAGTTCGTCGATCCAGCCCTTGACCGCCATCAGGCGCTCGACGTTGAGCACCGACTGGCCGTCCGGGTTGATCGAGTTGGCGACGCCGCCGACCGCGACGTTCTGGATGTGCGGGGTCTTGGAACCGAGGATGGCGACCACCTTGTTGGCCTTGCGCTGGATGTCCAGGGCCTGCAGGTAGTGGCTGACCGCGAGCAGGTTCACCTCCGGCGTCAGCTTCATGGCCGGGTGGCCCCAGTAACCGTTGGCGAACACGCCGAGTTGGCCGCCGCCGACGAAGCCGGCTAGGCGCTCCTTCACGGCGGCGAATTCGTGCCGGCTGTTGCCCTTCCAGGTCGACAGGGATTCGGCCAGCAGGGCGGTCTTCGCCGGGTCGGCCTTGAGGGCCGAGACCACGTCCACCCAGTCGAGAGCGGACAGATGATAGAAGTGGACGATATGGTCATGCACCGCGTGGGCCAGGATGATCAGGTTGCGGATGTACTGCGCGTTGACCGGGATCTCCATGTCGAGCGCGTTTTCCACCGCACGGACCGAAGCGATGGCATGCACGGTGGTGCAGACGCCGCAGATGCGCTGGGTGATGGCCCAGGCGTCGCGCGGGTCGCGGCCAAGCAGGATCTGTTCGACGCCGCGCCACATCTGGCCCGAGGCCCAGGCCTTCGTGACCTTGCCGCCGTCGATTTCGCAGTCGATGCGCAGGTGACCCTCGATGCGGGTGATGGGATCGATGGTGATACGTTTGCTCATTTTTCTGCTCCAGGTTTATTTGACGGCGGCGGCCTCGTGCTTGGGCAGCACGGGCAGCAGGCGGACAAGGACGACGTAGCCGAGGATTTCGATGGCGATGATACCGACGGTCAGGCCCATTTCGGGCAGGGACGGGAAGTAATTCCAGCCCTCGCCGGTCTCGTAACCGACCAGGTAGCTGTTGATGCGCAGCATAAAGGTGCCGGACATCATGCACACGGCCGACAGGAACAGCTTGTCCGGGCGGCGGCGGTTGGCGGCGCTGGCCAGGAGCACGGCGGGCACAATGAAGAAGGCCATCTCGACCCAGAACATCAGGGCCATGACGTTGGGCTTGAAGGCCTCGCCGATGGCACCGCGCACCACGAGGTCGACCACCCGCACCACCAGGTAGGCCACGATCAATCCCCACATGACCTTGGACAGCTTGGACAGGATGCCCAGTTCGAACGGCCGCTTGAAGCCGATCGCCGAGATGGTCGACTCGAAGATCACGATGCCGTAGCCGACGCTGATCGCGGTCATCAGGTACAGCAAGGGGATCAGCATGGTCTGCCAGAGCGGGTTCAGCTGGGTGCCCAGCACGATCAGCATCGAGCCGAGCGAGGACTGGTGCATCGAGGGCAGCAGGGCGCCCAGGGCGATGAACAGGAACATCCAGCGACCGAGCTTCCTGCGGAGATCGTCCTTGTTGAGTTTCTCCAGGAACACCGGCGAGAACTCGATCCACATCACGACGACGTACAGCGAGATGCAGGCCGCCACCTCGAACATCACCGAGTTGATCTGGGCCCAGCCCGGCGTGAAGATGTGCCAGGTGTTCCAGTAACGGCCCAGGTCGATGATCACCGAGGCACCGGCCAGGGTGTAGCCGAACAGGCTGCCGAGCAGGGCCGGCCTGACCAGCGGGTGATACTCGCCCTTGTTGAAGATGTATACCAGCAGGGCAACCGAATAGCCGCCGCAGGCGAAGGCGGAACCGACCATGACGTCGTAGACCACCCAGACGCCCCAGGTATAGCCGTCGTTGACGTTGGTCACCGATCCGATGCCGAAGATCAGGCGGACCACCAGGATCACGCCGGCGATGGCGATCAGCAAGGCCATGGTCTTGGTCAGCGACGTGACCAGGGAGCCCCCCAGCGGGGCGGGCGCGGAATGTGCGTGGTTCGACATCTGGCTACTCCTGGTTGTCTTCGTCGTCGCGCAGGCTGCGCTTGGCCGCGACCACCAGACCGCCGAGCACGATGGCCGGGGTGATCAGATAGCCGTACATGCTGTGCTGCATGGTTTCCGACACGGAGGCGAAGGAGCGTTCCGGCAGGACCCGATAGCCCAGCTTGTCGAACGGCACGGCGGACAGCTTGAGCACCTGGGTGCCGCCAAGTTCCTTCTCGCCGTAGACCTGCGGCACATAGCTGGCGGCCTTCGCCATCTGGCGGTCGTTGCCGTCGATGCGGCCGCGCGGCACGGTGTGGTCGGTGCCGGGCTTCAGGGCCAGGCGGCGCTTGGCCTCGGCCATCAGTTGGTCGGTGGGGCCATACAGGGTCGCGCCGGTCGGGCAGACCTGGGCACACGCGGAATACTGGAAGCGGGTGTCATTGTCTTCGCTCGCCAGATGGTTGCACAGCTCGCACTTGACGATCTTCGGGAAGGCCTTGTCGTACTGGAAGCGCGGCACGTCGAACGGGCAGGCCAGGACGCAGTAACGGCAGCCGATGCAGTCGCCCGGGTCGTAGGTGACGATGCCGGTGACCGGATCCTTGAGCATCGCGGAGACCGGGCAGGCCGATACGCAGGACGGATCGACGCAGTGCAGGCAGGAGTGCTTCATGAAGGCATAGCCGTCCTTCTCCTGATCCTTGTGCTCGCCGGTACCGTCCTTGTACATCTTGATGATGTTCTTGGTCTTGCCGGAGATGTCCAGCGGGGTATCCCAGAGTTGCTCCCCGGTGCTGTACTCGGGCGGCAGATGATTGGATTCCTTGCAGGCGGAGACACAGGCCTTGCAACCGATGCACAAGGTGCTGTCATAAAGCAGGCCCATGGCCTTGGGCGGCATGGTCAGGTTGCCCCGTGCCTCGGCCGGCGCGGACGCCGCCGTGGCTGCAACCGCGCCGCCCGCCAGCATCCCTTTAAGGAACTGACGACGGTCCATGGTCATGATTCGGTCCTTTCCCCTGCCTTGGGCTGGTCAGACTCGACGGCGATGTTCTTGCCCAGGTTCTTGGTCAGGTTGTAGGTCGCCGCAGTTGCGGCCCCGGCCAGTGCGGCGACCGCCGCCGCCGAGGCGATGGTGGCGCCGACACCGCGCTCCTCGTCAATCTTCGGGTAGCCGAGCGGTGGTTGTACCGACTTCAACTCGGCCAGGGCATGGATGGGCTTGGCGAAGCCGATGCCCTTTTCCGTGCAACCGATGCACGGGTGGCCGCAGCCGACCGGCCAGGATACCTCGCCGACATCGTTGAAGCCGATCACCGGACAGTTGGCATAGGTCTCCGGACCCTTGCAGCCCAGCTTGTACAGGCACCAGCCCTGACGGTGGCCGGCGTCGCCGAACTCGAGCGCGAAGCGGCCGGCATCGAAGTGGGCGCGGCGTTCACAGTTCTCGTGCACCAGGCGGGAGTAGGCGAACAGCGGCCGGCCCAGCTGGTCCACGGCGGGTAGCTTGCCGAAGGTCAGGTAGTGCACCACGGTGGACAGGAAGTTGTACGGGTTGGGCGGGCAGCCGGGGATGTTGGGCACCACCTTGCCGAGGACCTCTGCGACGCTGGAGGAGCCGGTCGGGTTGGGGCCGGTCGAGGGCATGCCGCCCCAGGAGGCGCAGGAACCGATTGCCACCACGGCAGCGGCATCCTTGGCGCATTCCTTGACCATCTCGATGGCGGTCTGGCCGCCGACCTTGCAGTAGATGCCACCATCCTTGGTCGGGATGGCGCCTTCGACCACCAGCAGGTATTTGCCCTTGTTGGCTTCCATGGCCGCCTTGCGCGCGGCTTCGGCCTGGTGGCCGGCGGCAGCGAACAGGGTTTCGTGATAGTCGAGCGAGATGACGTCGAGGATCAGTCGATCCAGGGTCGGGTGTTCTGCGCGCAGGAGCGACTCGGAGCAACCCGTGCATTCCTGGAAGTGCAGCCAGATCACCGATGGCCGTTTGGCCGGACTGGCCACCGCCTGGGCAATCTCGGCTGCAGCAGTTGAGGGTAGCCCCAAGGTCGCGGCGATGCCGGAACACAACTTGAGGAAGTCTCGCCGGGAAACCCCCAGCCGTTTTTCCAGGGCTGCTACGCCCGGCAGGTTTTCCATCGAGATGATGTCGATCTTAGACATGACCGTCCTTTCCAGTTATTGCCATCCGGTTTTGGCTGCACACACACTCAGCCCTTAGATGCCGGTCCCCAGTACACTTGAATATGAATAGCCCAGATATGAGGTTATTGCCACTTCAATATAAGCATATCCTTAATATGTGAGATTGATTTTTTTAATTACGAGTATTGTTTCTATCAAAATCAATGAATTTGTTTATGACCACGCCCAGCCTCATCGATACCCACTGCCATCTGGATGCGGCCGAATTCGAGTCCGACCGCGATGCGGTGCATGCGCGCGCCAAGGCGGCGGGCGTCCTGGTCCAGGTTGTCCCGGCCGTCACCGAGGCCAACTGTGACGAGGTGGCGGCGGTATGCCGTCGCTATCCGGGCTGCCTGCCGGCATGGGGCATGCATCCGATGTACATAAACAGTCATGCGGAGGGGCACCTGACCGGTCTGCGCAAGCGGGTGGAGCAATGGCGTCCGTTGGCCATCGGCGAGATCGGCCTCGACCTGTTCGTGCCGGATCTCGATTTCGCCGCGCAGGAGTTCTATTTCGTCGAGCAGCTCAAGATCGCCCGCGACTACGACTTGCCGGTCCTGTTGCATTGCCGCCGCGCCAACGATCCCATCCTCAAGCATCTGCGCCGGATCAAGGTCAGGGGCGGCATCGCCCATGCCTTCAGCGGCAGTCGCCAGCAGGCCGATGAGTTCATCCGGCTGGGCTTCAAGCTGGGCTTCGGCGGCGCCTTTACCTGGGAACGGGCGACCCGTCTGCGGGCGCTGGCGCAGGAACTCCCGCTCGAGGCCATCGTGCTGGAAACCGACAGTCCGGACATTCCGCCGGCCTGGGTCGGACGGGGCCGCAACGAACCCGCCCAGTTGGCGCGCATCGCCTCGACCTTGGCCGAATTGCGCGCGATTCCACTCGCCGAGGTCGCGCGCGTCACCAGCGAAAATGCCTGTGCCGTATTGCCTGGGTTATCCTCCCCGGCATGGCTCATGGCAACCTGACCCTGCCCAACCTACTGACCGCCGCCAGGCTGGTCATGGTGCCGTTCGTGGTCTGGTACCTGGCCCAGGGCGACCTGGCATTGGCCTTCTGGCTATTCGCCGCCGCCGCCCTCACCGATCTGCTCGACGGCAACCTGGCCCGGCTGCTGAACCAGCGTACCGTGCTGGGTGCCTGGCTGGATCCGATTGCCGACAAGGCGATGCTGCTCTCCACCCTCCTAATGCTGGTCTGGCTGGCCGCGCTGCCGCTGTGGCTGGGGGTGCTGGTGGCGCTGCGAGACTGCGTCGTGCTGCTCGGGGCGGCCGCCTACCGCACCCTGACCGGCGGGCTGGAGGTGGCACCGACCTGGTTGGGCAAGGCGGCGACCGCCGCCGAGTTCGTCCTGGTGTCGCTGGTGCTGGCCGACCTGGCGCTCGGCTGGGGCCTGGCCTTCCTGGACCCGATCGCGTGGTTGACCGGACTGCTGGTCGCCATCTCCGGCCTGCATTATGTCCAGGTCTGGAGCGCCAAGATCCGTGCCTGGAGGGGGGCGCGGGCCAGGCACGCGGTCAGGTCCTGAACTTGGTGACCTGGCTGGTCAGTTGCCCGGAAATCTCGGCCACCTGTTCGGCGGCCTGATGGACCTGCCGGGTACTGTCGGCGGCCTCCTGGGCGATCCGGCCGATATTGCCGACCATCTCGTTGATCTCGACCGTGGCGCGGTTCTGGTCGTGCGCGCTCCGGGCGACCCGAACCGTCATTTCGCTGATCTGGCCGACCGTGCTTGAGATGTCGTTCAGGGCCGCGGCGGTCTCCTCGACCTGGTGGACGCTCTGGCTGGAACTGGTCTCGGCCTCGTTGATGGTCGCCACGGCACGCTGGGCGTTCGCCTGCAACTTGTCGATGATGCCCTCGATCTCGCTGGTCGCCGTCTCGGTACGCTGGGCCAGGTTGCGCACCTCGTCTGCCACCACGGCGAAACCGCGCCCGGCCTCGCCGGCACGCGCGGCCTCGATGGCGGCATTCAGGGCGAGCAGGTTGGTCTGCTCGGCGATCTCCCGGATCAGGCCGAGGATGCGGCCGATGTCCCGGCTGTCGTTGTCGACCAGGCGGATGTTGCTGACCGCGTCCTGAAGACGCTCCGACATGGCCTGGATGGCGGTCAGCGTGCTGTTGGCCAGCTGAGTGCCCTGCTTGGCCTTCTGGTTGGCGCCTTGTGAGGCCTGGGCCGCCTCCTGGATGTCGCTGGTGACATGCTGGACACTGTCGACCAGTTTGTTGAGTACCTTGCCGAGTTCCTCGGTATCGAGCAGTTGCCGGTTGGAACCGGCCTCGCTGCTGGTGGAGGTGCTGAGCAGCTGGCCGGACAGGTCGCCCAGCCGGGCGGTGCAGTGCTGCGCCTGTTCGACGATGCTGGAAAACTGGCCGAGCATGCCGTTGAAACTGGCGGCGGCGTGGGCGATCTCGTCCTCGCCCCGGGTGGCAATGCGCAGTTGCAGGTTGGACTCGGCCTCGGCCTGGCTCATGGTCGCGGCAAGCCGGTTAATCGGGTTGGAAATAAAACGGTTCATCAGCCAGATCAGCAACATGAAGCCGAGACTGAACATGGCGACATGGATAAGCGCGTTGACCAGGTCGGTGGCGCCCATCCGGGCATCGGTCGGGGCGAGGTCATAGGTGATCCGCACCGCGCCCAGCACCGTGCCTTCGGGGACCGAGTGGCATTGCATGCAGTTGACGCCGCGGGTCGACGGGGTGGCCTTGTAGGGGCGCACAATGGTCAGACGCCGGCCCTGTCCGGTCTGCTCGATGACCAAGGTCTGCCTGCCCTGTTCGATGGCCGCCTTTTCGGCTGCGTCCACAGGTTCTTCGCCCACCAGGCCGGGGCCGTACTGGGTGGTTACGCCGTTGCCGCGCACGATGCGGGCATCGAGGATGTTGGCCTGTTCCAGGAAGGTCTTGCGCAAGGCCTCCCGCTCGGCCATGCCGCCGGTGAGCATCAGCTTGTTGAGGCCGTCGAAGAAGTTGTCGGCAATGCCGGTGACATGTTCGCCCTGCAAATCGTCGGAAAGCGTGCGCGAGCTGTAATGGGAATACAGGTAGCTGGCGCTCAGCTCGACCACGAACACGATCGCAGCGGCCAGCAATACCTTGGCGGCGACCCGGCGTTTCAATGCCTGGACTAGACCCATGTTGCCTCCTGGTTATGTTGGGTAAATTTGTCCGACTATTAACGGAAAGACCTGGCCAATCTTGAGGGAATGGTGCTCGGCCGGCAGACTTTGTTATTTGCCGATGATTTCCGCCCAGCGTTTTTCCAGCCGCTTGACCGAAACCGGCTCCGGCGTCTTCAGTTCCTGGGCGAACAGCGATACCCGCAGCTCTTCCAGTTGCCATCGGAAGGCCGCCATCTCCGGGCTGATGCCGGTGGTCTGCTCCTCGCGCCGGCAACGGGCCTGCCATTGCGTCAGCAACGGGGCCAGGGTGCGCATGGCCTGGGCGTCGCGGTCCGGGCGGCCGGGAAGTTTTTCCAGACGGCGTTCCATCGCCTTGAGATAGCGGGGCAGATGGACCAGGGTCGCCGGCGCCAGGCCGGCAACGAAGCCGGGGTAGACCAGGGCCTTTAGTTGTTCGCGCAGGTCCGCCGCCGCTTCCCTGGAGGCCAGGGGGCGCGCCAGTTGCTGAGCCAGCCTGTGGCCGTGCTCGATGCACTCGGCCGCCAGGCGGGCGGTCTCCCTGGCCTGCTCGGTCAGGCGCGGTCGCGCGCTCTGCACCGCGCTGTCGAATTCGTTCTGCCGGCGCAGGTCGGCCGGGTCGATGGCCAGCGCGGCGCGGGCGGCGGCATACAGCACGTCGGCCAGGAGCAGGCCCGGGGTCAGCGTGCGGTCGAGCAGGGCATACTGCATGGCGGCCGGCTTGAGGCGGGCGGTCAGATCCTTCTCGGCCTGCTTGAGCAGGTCAGGGAAGGACCGCCAGGCCAGCCGGCAGACGCCGCGACGATGGCTGTCCCGCGCCAGGGCAGGGCTGTCGAGCAGACGCAGGCGGACCTGGCCGGCCTCCTCGATCAGGGCCGGGAAGGCGGCGATCTTGCGCCCGCCGCTGGTCACCTCGACCCGTTCCGGCAGGTCGCCGAAGTCCCAGCGGCCGACCTCCTCGCGTTCGCTCGGCGCGGCGGCCTGTTGCAGGCTGCGCGCCGCCTCGCCGCCCAATTGTCGGCGCAGGGCGGCGAGGTCGCGGCCCTCGGCGGCGATGCGGTTGTTCTCGTCCAGCACCCGGTAGTTCATCACCAGGTGCGCCGGCAGGGCCTCCGGCCGCCATGCATCGCGCGGGATGCTCTGGCCGGTGGTGCGGGCGAGGAAATCGGCCAGGGTGTCGGTCAGCGCGCCTGCGCCCGGCTGCAGAACCTCGGCGGCGGCGCGGGCGAATTCCGGCACCGGCACGAAGGCACGCCGGACCGATTGCGGCAGGCCCTTGATCAGGGCCAGGGCCTTTTCCTCCAGCAGCCCCGGGACCAGCCAGTCGCAGCGTTCGGCCGGCACCTGGTTGAGGGCGGCCAGCGGCACCAGCAGGGTGACGCCGTCGTCCTCGGCGCCCGGGTCGAAGCGGTAGGCGAGGGCGAAGCGCACGCCGCCCAGGTCGAGTTCCTTCGGGAAGGCGCGGGCGTCGGCGCCGCGCTCCCTGAGCAGGTCTTCCCGGCGCAGATGGAGCAGCTTGGGCGACTTCGCCTCGGCCTCGCGCAGCCACCGCTCGAACGCGGCGCCGTTGTGGATGCCTTCCGGGATGCGCTCGTCGAAGAAGCGGTAGAGGTCTTCCGCGTCCACCGAGATGCGGGCGTTGCGCGAGCGGTGGGCGAGTTCGTCGATCTGCTCGACCAGTTTGCGGTTGTGGCCGAAGAAGGCCGCGCGGGTGTCGTACTCGCCCTCGACCAGGGCGGAGCGGATGAATATCTCGCGCGCCTTGATCGGGTCGATGGGGCCGAAGTGGACCTTGCGGCCGTTCACCACCGGCAGGCCATACAGGGTGGCCCGCATGGCGGCGGCGACGTGGGCCGGTTTCTTGGCCCAGTGCGGGTCGGAATAGCTGACCTTGAGCAGGTGGCTGGCCGCGTGCTCGATCCAGTCCGGCTCGATCCGGGCGATGGTGCGGGCATAGACGCGGCGGGTCTCGACGATCTCGGCCGCCATCACCCACTTGGGCTTTTTCTTCACCCCGGAGCCGGGGAAGGGCAGGAACTTGAGCTCGCGGGCGCCGAGATACTGCCCGTCCTCGGTCAGCATGCCCAGGTTGCCGAGCAAGCCGGGCAGCAGGGCCTGATGCAGATTCGCATAATTGGCAGCCGACTCGTCACTAGTCACTGGTAACTCGTCACTGACTTTCCAGCCCAGTTCCTTGACCTGGGCCGCCAGCTGGGCATGGACCTCGCGCCACTCGCGCACCCGGCGCGGCGACAGGAAATCGTCCTCGAAGGCCTCGCGCAGCTTGCGCTGCGACTTGCGGTGGACGATCAACCCCTCGACATGCCGCCACAGCTTCAGGATGGCGACGAAGTCGGAGTTCTCGTCGGCATGGCGGGCATGTTTCTGGTCGGCGGTGGCCTGGCGCTCCTGGGGGCGGTCACGCGGGTCCTGGGTCGACAGGAAGGCGGCGATCACCAGCACCTCGTGCAGCACGGCCTTCTCGCGTGCCGCCACCAGCATGCGGCCGATGCGCGGGTCGAGCGGCAGCCGGGCCAGCTCGCGGCCGATCGGGGTCAGGCGGTCGGCCTCGTCGAGGGCATTCAATTCGTGCAGTTGGGCCTGGCCGTCGCGGATGCGCCTGGGCTCGGGCGGGTCGAGGAAGGGGAAGACGTCGATCTCGGGCAGCTTGAGCGACTTCATCCTGAGGATCACCCCGGCCAGCGAGGAGCGCAGCAACTCCGGCGTGGTATAGGGCGGCCGGGACTGGAAGTCCTGCTCGTCGTAGAGGCGGATGCAGATGCCCTCGGCGACCCGGCCGCAGCGGCCGGCGCGCTGGTTGGCCGAGGCCTGGGAGACCTTCTCGACCTTGAGTTGCTCGATCTTGTTGCGGATCGAGTAGCGCTTCACCCGGGCCTGGCCGGTGTCGACCACGTAGCGGATGCCCGGCACCGTCAGCGAGGTCTCGGCGACGTTGGTGGCCAGGACGATGCGCCGGCCCGAGTGCGGCTTGAAGATCTGCTCCTGCTCGGCTACCGACAGGCGGGCGAACAGGGGCAGGATCTCGGTGTGCGGCGGGTGGTGCTTGCGCAGCGATTCATGGGCGTCGCGGATCTCGCGCTCGCCGGGCAGGAAGACCAGGATGTCGCCGCTGCCTTCGCGGGCCAGTTCGTCGACCGCAACCAGCAGGGCGGCGTCGAGGTCGGGTTCCTCCTCCTCGCGCTCCTTCGCGGCCTCCTTCTTCTTCGCCTGTTCCGCCGGCGGCCGGTAGCGCATCTCCACCGGGTAGGTGCGTCCGGACACCTCGACCACCGGGGCGCCGCCGAAATAGGCCGAGAAGCGGTCCGCCTCCAGGGTCGCCGAGGAGATGATCAGCTTGAGGTCCGGCCGGCGCGGCAGCAGGGTCCTGAGGTAGCCGAGCAGAAAGTCGATGTTGAGGCTGCGCTCGTGCGCCTCGTCCAGGATCAGGGTATCGTAGGCGTGGAACTTCGGGTCGGACTGGGTCTCGGCCAGCAGGATGCCGTCGGTCATTACCTTGATCCGGCTGTCGCGGCCGACCTGGTCGGTGAAGCGCACCTGCCAGCCGATGAAGCCGCCGAGCCGGGTATGGGTTTCCTCGGCCAGGCGTCCGGCGACGCTCTTGGCGGCGATCCGGCGCGGCTGGGTCATGCCGATCAGGCCTTTGCGGCCGCACCCGGCGGCATAGGCGATCTTGGGCAGCTGGGTGGTCTTGCCGGAACCGGTTTCGCCGCAGACGATGACGACCTGATGCGCGGAAAGGGCAGCGGCGATATCCTCCCGGCGTGAGGAGACCGGCAGGTGTTCCGGAAATTCGATGCGCGCCGGCGGTGGCGCATCAACAGGCGCCGTCGGCGATGCATCAATGGGCGCCGTCGGCGCAGGGGGTGAACTGGATGCGGACATGGGTATGAATTATCGGGGATTCGGACTGGCTTGGCTCGTCCTCTGGCTGGCGCTGCCGGCCGGCGCGGAGATGCTGACGCTGGGTGAACTGAGCCTGAATATGGCGAATACCTGGCAGCGTGGCTCCGTCGAAGAGGAGGCCGACTTCGACAGCATCGTTCTGCGCGAGCGATCGGCACCGTTGCCGCTGGAGATGTACCTGGCCAAGAATCGGGTCCGGCTGAAGATGGCCGAGGCGAAGTTTATCGATCAACTGGAACAGAGCTGGCGCCGTCGTTATGGCGCGGAGGCCGAACTGGACTGGCTGGATGCTGCCGGCACGCGTTGGCGGATTTGCCGGCGGCCGAGCCGGAGCGGCGAGGGTTACGTCTTCCAGATCGTCACCGTGCATGGCGGCGAGGTTTATCAACTGGTTGCGACGGCCCCTGCCACGATCAAGGCCTTGCCGGAATCGGTTCGGACATTTCTGGCCAGCGCGGCCTGGACCGGGGTGAAACTGCCGGAAAGGCGGGAAACCACTGGCGCGCAGTCGGATACGGGCTTGCCCGCCGATTCGCCGGCACTTTCATATGGCAGGCAGGTCGTGGCCGCCGGAGCCGCCTCCAAGGCCGATGCCACCATGCCAGCGCCGGCAACCGTGATGCCGAAAGCCGCCACGGCGAAGCCCGAACCGGCACCAACAATTCCAGCGCCGGCAACGGCAGAGCCAGGTAAAGCGACCACCAAACCGGCCGCCATAACGCCGACTCCGGCAACCATGGCGCCCGCGCCCGTAGCTGTCGTGTCCGAACCGGTAATCACCGTCAAACCGCAGCGCCAGTGGCGGCTGTTGCGCACGGTGATTGCCCTGCCCGGCAGCAAGGCCTGGCCGGGGCTTGCCGAAGCCGAAGGTGCCCAGCTCGGCTCGAATGGCCTGGTAAAAGGCCTGGGCCTGTCGGCCGAAGCGTCCGGGTTAGACGGTTTCCTGGAAGGTTTCTTGTGGCAGAAGGGAGAAGGAGCGGGTGAGCATCGACAGCCATACCGGCGCCATTGGCAGGTGCTTTGGCCGTCTTTCCCAGCGCATTGGCAGGTGGGCGAGGAACTGGCCTTCGATCTGGATTTTCTCGCCGATACCGTCGGCCTGGGTCCGGGTGGGGACATGACCCTGCAGTTCGAACTGACGCCGGTCTGTGCGTCTCGAACCAATGTGGTGCGCTGGTTGGATGGTCTGGAGGCCCGGGGGTCGATGAACCTGAGTCAACTGGCCGGGATGATTTGTGCGGACGCCGGCGGCGCCCCAGCCCCGACCAAGGTGACCGTGGCGGCCGGGGAATACCCGGCCGGTGCGACAGCCAAGGTAAGGAAACGCGTGGCCCTACCTCTGGCGGCGGAATGGGAACAGGGTATCCGGCCAAAATCACGCGCGGAGGTGGCCAGGCTGGTCCTGACCATCCGTTTCCAGATTTCCGAGGGCGGCAACGCACCGGGGGACGCCATGTTCCGTCAGGCCGCCGTGGTGTTCGTATTCGGGCCGGAGGTTTGACGCGCACCCGGCAATCGGGTATCCAATCATGACTATGGAACCCGATACTCCTCCACTGGGCGACCGGCAACTGCGCGAGGCCTTTCAGCTGTTCAGCGAGACCTCGGAGCGGCTGTCCGGCGCCTATGCCGAATTGCAAGGCCAGGTCGCCCGCCTGTCCGCCGAGCTGGCCGCGGCCAATGGCGAACTGGCCCGACGCGAGCGTTTGTCCATCTTGGGCGAGGTGGCGGCCAAGCTGGCGCACCAGCTACGCACCCCGCTGGCCACCGCGCTGCTCTATGTCGGCCACCTGGCCAGGCCGGACCTGGCCGAGACCGACCGGCTGCGCTTTGCCGACAAGACCCTGGGCCGGCTGCGTTACCTGGAGCGCCTGATCCAGGACATGCTGGCCTTCGTGAAAGGCCAGCAGGGCCAGCGCACCCTGTTCGCCGTGCATGCCCTGGCGGACGAGGTCTGGCAGGCCATCGAACCCCAGGCCAGCCTGTTGGACGTGCACCTGGAACTGGTCAAGCAGGGCGACGATGAACGGATCGAGGCCGATCATCTCGGCGTCCAGGGCGCCCTCATCAACCTGCTGGAGAATGCCGTCCAGGCCAGCCGGGCCGGCGACAAGGTCACCTTCACCGTGGCCACTGGCAGTGCCTTCGTGGCCTTCCGGGTGGTGGACCGGGGCCAGGGCATCGCCGAGGCGGACCGGGAACGTCTGTTCGAACCTTTCTACACCACCCGCGGCGAGGGCAGCGGGCTGGGGCTGGCCATCGTCAAGCAGACCGCGGACGCCCATGGCGGCTGGGTGGAGATCGACTCGGAACCAGGTCAGGGAAGCCATTTCGCGCTGTTCCTGCCAGTGGCCGGAAAGCCGGAATCGCATGGAGGTGCGGATGCCTGAACGGAGACCAAAGATCCTCGTGGTGGAGGACGATGCCGCCCTGCGCGAGGCCCTGACGGATACCCTGGAACTGGCCGGGCAGGTGGTCGTTTCGGCCCCGGACGGCGAGGCCGCACTGGCGGTGCTGGGCCGCGAGACGGTGGCCATGGTGTTGTCCGACGTGCAGATGCCGGGCATGGACGGCCACCAGCTGCTGCGCCGGGTCATGGCGGTCAGGCCGGGTATCCCGTTCATCCTGATGACCGCCTACGGCCAGATCGATCGGGCCGTCGAGGCCATGAAGGACGGCGCTGCCGATTACCTGGCCAAGCCCTTTGAACCGGACCGTCTGTTGGCCGTGGTGGCGCGTTACCTGCCTGCACCGGACGAGGGTCGAGCCGGTGAAATAGTCGCCGAGGATGCCCGCATGCGTGCCGTGCTGGATATGGCCGACCGGGTCGCGGCGACCGACGCGACCGTGCTGCTGACCGGCGAATCCGGGGTCGGCAAGGAGGTGGTGGCACGTTACCTGCACGAGCATTCACCGCGCCGGAATGGTCCCTTCGTGGCGGTGAACTGCGCGGCGATCCCGGAGAACCTGGTCGAGGCGACCTTGTTCGGCCATGAAAAGGGCGCCTTCACCGGGGCCGCCGCCGCCTATACCGGCAAGTTCGAACAGGCCCAGGGCGGTACCCTGCTGCTCGACGAGGTGTCCGAAATCCCCCTCAATATCCAGGCCAAGCTGCTCAGGGTGTTGCAGGAAAAGGTGGTCGAGCGTCTGGGTGCGCGCAGCGCCACCCCGCTCGATGTCCGTGTGCTGGCGGCGAGCAACCGCGATCTGGCCAATTGGGTACGCGAGGGACGTTTCCGCGAGGACCTCTATTACCGGCTTAACGTGTTTCCCCTGGAAATCCCGTCTTTGCGCGAGCGCAAGGCCGATGTCCTGCCCCTCGCCAAACACTTCCTGAAGGCCCATGCCGGCCTGGTCGGACGTGACGGCTTCAGCCTGTCGGCCGCGGCGGGCGCCGAATTGACCGGCTATGACTGGCCCGGTAACATCCGCGAACTGAGCAATGTGATGCAGCGCGCGATGATCCTGGCGGCCGGCAGCCGGATCGAACCGGGTAACCTGATGCTGCCGCGTCGGTCGCGACCGACGCCGGACCGGGAACTTGAAGAGGAGCCGAAACCGGCCCAGATCAAGGACATGGAAAAGACCATGATCCTGGAAACCTTGCACAGGCTGAACGGCTCGCGCAAGCGTACCGCCGAGGAGCTGGGCATCAGCGAGCGCACGCTGCGCTACAAGTTGCAAAAATATCGAGAAGAAGGTGAGTTGGACGACGAATGCAGCCTATAATGCGCTCAGTCGTACAGGAGACGGAGCCATGGTCAATCCGGGCATAGAGCAGATGGTGAATCAGTTGCGCGCGGTCGCTTCGCAAGCGTCCGGGCCGGATTCGTCCGCTCAGAGTGCCGCATCCGGCCATGACTTTTCGGCCATGTTGCAGGCCGCCGTGGCGGAGGTGAACAACACCCAGATGGATGCCAAGCAGCTGAGTGAGCAATTCGCCCAGGGCGACGGCACCAACCTGCAGGACGTGGTGGTTTCTCTCCAGAAGGCCAGCCTTTCCTTCCAGGCCATGGTTCAGGTCCGCAACAAGCTGGTTTCCGCCTACCAGGAAGTCATGAACATGCAGGTCTGACGCCTGTGGCCGAACGATCTGAGACCTGATACGGCGCGCGGATGGCCACACCAAACCAGCAATTCCAAAGCAATCCAATACAACGCTTCAATGCCCTTCCCAACGCCCGCAAGATGGGGGTGGTGGTGGCCTTGGCGGCCACGATCGCGTTGATCGTCGGTGCCGTGCTGTGGAGCCGGACCCCGGATTACCGGGTGCTGTTCTCAGGACTCTCCGAACGTGATGCCGGCAGCGTGCTCACCACGCTGCAGACCATGAACGTACCCTACAAGACCGAGGCCGGCGGTGCCGTCATGGTGCCCGCCGACCAGGTCTACGACGTCCGCTTCAAGCTGGCCTCGCAAGGGCTGCCCAGGGGCGGTTCGGTCGGCTTCGAGCTGATGGACAATCCCAAGCTGGGTATGACCCAGTTCCAGGAGCAGGTGACCTACCAGCGCGCGCTCGAAGGCGAACTGGCCCGCACCATCCAGACCCTGGCGCCGGTCGAGGCAGCACGGGTTCATCTGGCGATCCCGAAACCCTCGGTGTTCATCCGCGAGCAGCAGAAACCAACGGCATCGGTGCTGGTCAACCTCTACGCCGGCCGCAGCCTCGAGGCCAACCAGATCGGCGCCATCGCGCATCTGGTCTCCAGCAGTGTGCCCGACCTGCTGGCCAACAACGTCACCGTGGTCGATCAGGCCGGCAACCTGCTGACCAGCCGGAACGATTCCGCCTCGCAGCGCGGCCTCAGTTCCAACCAGTTCGATTACGTCCGCGAACTGGAAGGCTATTACGCCCAGCGCATCCAGGCCATCGTCAGTCCGCTGGTCGGCGGCAACAACGTCAAGGCGGAGGTCCGCGCAGACCTGGATTTCTCCGAGGACGAATCGACCAGCGAGTCGTACAAGCCGAACCCGAGCCCGGAAACCCAGGCCGTGCGCAGCCAGCAGACCTCGCAGGAAACGGGTGGTGGCGGCAACCAGGCCGGCGGCATACCCGGTGCCTTGACCAACCAGCCGCCGGGCCCGGCTACCGCGCCCCTGAATGCGCCCGCCGGCGCCAATGCCGGAGCGAACCCGGCAGGCAACGCCGCGGCCGGGCAGGCCGGGGGCGGCAGCCGGCGCGACAGCACGACCAATTTCGAATTGGACAAGACCATCCGTCATGTCCGCGAGCCGGTGGGCCGCGTCAAGCGCCTGTCGGCCGCCGTGGTGATCAATTACCGCACCAGTTCAGAGCCGGACGCCAAGCCGACCCCGATTCCGCCCCAGGAACTCGAGCAGATCAGCAATCTGGTCAAGGAGACGCTCGGTTTCAACCAGGCCCGCGGCGACACCGTCAACGTGGTCAACGCCGCCTTCACCGAGACCAAGGTCGAAGCGATCGAAACGCCGCTCTGGAAGGATCCGGACAACGTTTCCCTGGTCAAGGAACTGCTGAAGAATCTGCTTATCTTCGGCCTCGCCTTCTATCTGGTGTTCGGAGTCCTGAGGCCGCTGTTGCGGGATCTGGTGCGTGCGCCGGAGGCGGTGATGTCTGAGGGACCTGCCATGGAGGGCGGACTGGGCGAAACGTTCGGCGGCGAGGGTGGCATGGTTTCGTCGGAAGAGCAGCTCCATGCCGACAGCTATCAGCATAATCTGAATTCGGTACGTGATTTCTCGAAGCAGAATCCCAAGATTGTCGCTGATGTGGTCAAGGAATGGATGGCCAAGGAATGAGCGACGAGGGCGTCCACAAGAGCGCGATCCTGATGCTGGCCCTGGGCCATGACGAGGCCGCCGAGGTGTTCAAGTTCCTTGGCCCCAAGGATGTCCAGCGCCTGGGTACCGCCATGGCCAACATCGGCAACGTCAACCGCGGTCATATCGAAACGGTGCTGGCCGACTTCCGCAAGGAAACCGAGGGCCGCGTCAACCTGGCCGACAGCGATGACTATATCCGCTCGGTGCTGACCAAGGCCCTGGGCGACGACAAGGCGGCCCACCTGCTCGATCGCATCCTGCAGGGCAATGACAACGCCGGCATCGAAAGCCTGAAATGGATGGATGCCAGCTCGGTCGCGGAGATGATCCGCAACGAGCACCCCCAGATCATCGCGACCATCATGGTGCATCTCGAATCGGATCATGCCAGCGAGATACTCAACATGCTGCCTGAGCGGCTGCGCAACGACGTGCTGCTGCGCATCGCCACCCTGGAAGGCGTGCAGCCGATGGCGCTGCGGGAATTGAACGAGGTGCTGACCCAGTTGCTCGCCGGCGGCGAGCGGGGCAAGAAGAGCGCCCTGGGCGGTGTCAAGTCGACTGCCAACATACTCAACTACATGGGCAGCACGGTCGAGGCCTCGGTGCTGGCCAGCATCCGCGAGAACGATCCGGACCTGGCCCAGAAGATCCAGGACCAGATGTTCACCTTCGACAACCTGCTCGAACTGGACGACCGGTCGGTGCAGTTGCTGTTGCGCGAGGTCCAGTCGGAATCGCTCATCATCGCCCTCAAGGGCACCTCCGAGGAACTCAAGGACAAGATCTTCAAGAACATGTCCAGCCGGGCCGGCGAGGCGCTCAAGGAGGATCTCGATTCGAAGGGACCGGTCCGCCTGTCCGAGGTCGAGGCCGAGCAGAAGGAAATCCTCAAGGTCATCCGCCGCCTCGCCGACGAGGGCCAGATCGTGCTCGGCGGCAAGGGCGGCGAAGAAGGCATGATTGAATGACCTCGCCGGTCATCCCCAAGGAAAACCTGACCGCCTACCAGCGCTGGGAGTTGCTGGGTTTCGACGACAAGCCTGCCGCAGCTCGACAGGGTACGCCGGAAGATGAACTGGTTGCCTCCCTGCCCACGGCCGAGGAACTCGAGCGCATGCAACAGCAGGCGGCGCAAGAGGGCTTCAAGAGTGGCCATGAGGAAGGTTACAAGGCCGGCTACGCGGCCGGCAGGAAGGCCGCCGAGGCCATGGCCGCCCGGCTGGGGGCCATGGCCTCGGCGCTCGATCAGGAACAGCTCCACCAGGATGAGGAAATCGCCCGTGAGCTGCTCGATCTGGCCCTGGCCGTATCCAGGCAGATGGTGCGCACGGCCTTGCGGGTCAAGCCGGGCATCGTCCAGGAAGCCATCCGTGAGGCGCTGACGGAACTGCCGAGCCTGAGCGGGCACCTGCGCATCCTGGTGCATCCGGAGGATGTCGAGCCGCTGCGGGAATTCATGGAGTCGGAGCATGGCCACTTCTCCTTCAAGGTGGTGCCGGACAGCCGGCTAGAACGCGGTGGTTTCCGGATCGAATCGAGCCACTGCGAAGTGGATGGGCAACTGCCCGTGCGCTGGCGCGAGATCGTCGACTGTCTCGGTAGCGACAGCGAATGGCTGGAGTAAGAAGCGAGGCTTTCGCCACTTACCTTCGGGACTGCCAGGAAGCGGTGGGTCAGGCTACGCCCTGGAACGTGACCGGACGCCTGACCAAGGTGGCCGGGCTGGTCATGGAGGCCTCCGGCATCAAGCTGCCGACCGGAGTCAATTGCCGGGTATATATGCCGCAAGGCCAGCAGGTGGATGCCGAGGTGGTGGGCTTCCATGGCGACCGGCTCTATCTCATGCCGTCGACCGATGTGTTCGGCCTCGGCCCCGGCGCCATCGTCGAGCCCTATCGCAGCTGCAACTTCGAATATCCCCGGATCCGTACGGCCTATACGCGCAAGCGCCGGATCGAGGACCGTATCCGGCAGGTGGCGGTCGGGCCCGAGATGCTCGGGCGCGTGGTCGACGGCGCCGGCAGGGTACTCGATCGCCAGGGCATACTGGAGCCATCCAGGCGGGTGCCGTTGTACAGCCGGCCATTCAATCCGATGGAGCGCGAGCCGATCAGGGAAGTGCTTGATGTCGGCGTGCGTGCCATCAATGCCCTGCTGACGGTCGGCCGTGGTCAGCGCATGGGCCTGTTCGCCGGCAGCGGCGTGGGCAAATCGATGCTGCTGGGGATGATGGCCCGCTATACCACGGCCGATGTGGTCGTGGTCGGCCTGATCGGCGAACGCGGCCGCGAGGTCAAGGAGTTCATCGAGAACATCCTGGGCGAGGAGGGGCTCAAGCGGGCCGCCGTGGTTGCTGCGCCGGCCGATTCGCCGCCCTTGCAGCGCCTGCACGGCGCCGCCTATGCCACCGCGATCGCGGAATACTTCCGCGACCAGGGCCTGAACGTGCTTCTGATCATGGATTCACTGACCCGGTTCGCCCAGGCACAACGGGAGATCGCCCTCGCGGTGGGCGAACCGCCCGCGACCAAGGGCTACCCGCCCTCGGTGTTTGCCAAGTTGCCGCAACTGGTGGAACGGGCCGGCAACGGCCGCCAGGGCGGTGGCTCGATCACCGCCTTCTACACCGTGCTGGTGGAGGGCGACGACCAGCAGGATCCGATCGCCGATGCCGCACGCGCGATCCTGGACGGTCACATCGTGTTGTCGCGCCTGTTGGCCGACCAGGGTCATTATCCGGCCATCGACATCGAGCAGTCGATCTCCCGGGTGGTCACCGAACTGTTGAGTCGGGAAGAATTGAATCAGGTGCGCCGGTTCAGGAGCCTGTATGCCCGCTACCAGCGCAGCCGCGACCTGATCACCATCGGCGCCTACGCCAAGGGCAACGATAGTCTGCTGGACGAGGCCATCGCGCTGTACCCGCGCATGGAAACCTTCCTGATGCAGGACTTCCTGGACCAGGAAAACTATATGGTCAGCCGTGAACAGCTGACCGGTCTGTTGTCCTGAACGCGAACGGCCCGCGCTGACGGGCCGTTCGGCGTGGGCTTACTCCAGTTCGCGCGAATTCTTCGCCAGGCGATACCAGAGGAACAGGCCCATGGCGACAATGAATGCAAGGGTGAACAGGCTGAGCAGGCCAACATCGCTGCTGAAGAGGTCTAACAATACGGCCATCGTAGTCTCCTAGTGGTACGCCCTAAGGCTGGGTTGATGAGTGCTGCGGTGAGGAAAGCTGGTTCGCCACCGCAAGCAGTGTCGAACCGACAAATGGGGCCTGCCATTGCCCGGTGATCCGCCAGGATTTGTCGCTCGGCGACAATTCAAGGTAGCGCTTGCCGGCAGGGACACTGGCGTAAGCGGCGGCGTATTCGTTTTCGCCGATGCGGTTCAACTGAAGCACCATATCCATGGCCGCATTGGTCGGGTGGGCCAGGGTCAGGATCAGGTTCTCCGGAGGGGTCGCGAAATTGCCGTCCAGACTGAGCGCCAGACGGCCTGGTTCTGCAATCATGGTCGCTCCGACGGCCAGTTCGGCCGCCTTGCGGTCGCGGTCGACGACCATTTCAAAGCCCTTGCCCACCTTGGCGTAATCGCCCATGGCCGGGGTGTCGGCGTAGCGATAGGCGATCATCACCGTGGTGATGCCACCGATCACAGCGGCGAGAGGCAGGGCGATGATCAGCCAGACCATGGGTTCACTCCACCAGGGCGTCTTTTTTTCCAGCATCGTATTCATCATGGTCTCGCTCATTTCAGGAAGCTGGATTTGGCTTCGCGGACCAGACGGTCATTGTCCAGGGCGCGAATCTCGAACATCACCGGCTGGGTCGGCCGATTGATCGCCATGCGTGAGGCCTCGAGCGTGACGTTCAGGTTTGCGGTGCCCAGGGCCGGAATGTCGATCCTGTCGCCGCTGGTGACCTTGAGGCCATCGATGCCCTTGGCCGTGATCGCATACTGATGCGGCATGCCGTCCATGTTGATGATCTGCAGGCGGTAGATGTTCTCGATGCCGCCGGTCGGGCTTTCCCGGGACAGGGTCAGGCGGTCCCGGATCACGTCGACCCGCAGGGGTATCCGCTGCGACAAGGTGACCAGGAAGGCAACGATGATGCCGGTGAAGATTGCCGTGTAGAACAGTGTCCGGGGCCGGAACACGTGCTTGAGGATGTCCTTGTCGGCATACTTGCCGTCGATGACGTTCTGGGTCGAATAGCGGATCAGGCCCCTCGGATAGCCCACCTTGTCCATGACCTGGTCACAGGCGTCG
>Ga0265297_10003825_pt1 | contig 26114 bp, 13 predicted proteins | sample Munlanlwell13791_FD_192502 | JGI IMG/M metagenome (GOLD analysis project Ga0265297, IMG submission 192502) | Leachate microbial communities from a municipal landfill in Southern Ontario, Canada - Leachate well 137-91 | ecosystem: Engineered > Solid waste > Landfill > Unclassified | place...
GTCGCCGGCGATATCAATTGCCAGATTCTTTCCATGGAAGAAGGCGCGACTTTAAGCGGCCGCTGCAGCGTTGGCAAGGGCCCATCAACTTCCGGACATAAAAGAGAAAAAGCAGAAGAGATATAAAGGGCTTTGTCTCCGGACGTTAAGTCGGAGCTACAAAACCTTTACCCGCCCAGATTTTTAGACTATTAATTAAGATTAGGGCGATGTATTAGGTTTATGTTTTATCTGACCCAAAGATCGTGGCAAGCAAGTGTCCAAAAACTTGGGCGGGTACGCAAAATTATAGTTAAAAATTTTGCGCTTTCAGCTTAAATTTTCAAATAATTTTAGTATGTATTTTTACATTTACGATTCTTTTTTATCTGAGAAAAGGTACGAAAAACAAGTCAATGAAATAGAAATTCGATTGGCTAATTTAGGTATTACCGGTAAAAAAATCCGTTTTTCAATTTTAAAAAGCATCTCGGATATTATTAAAGAAAGTTTAAGGGATAAAAATCCAACCGTGGTAATTGTCGGGAGCGACGAAACCTTTATTCAAGCGGCTATCCCCATGGCTAATCAAAAAGCGGTTTTAGGCTTCATCCCCACTCAGTCAAATTCAGCCATGGCTCATATTTTGGGCTTGCCGACCAACGAATTCGCTTGCGACGTGATTTCATCCCGCCGAATTGAAGATGTAAGCTTGGGTATGATTAACGGACAGCATTTCTTTTCTTCTCTGGAATTTAATCCAACTCAAACTCGATTGATTTGCGATGAGCAATATCAAATCAACCCCACCGGAATTAATTTGACAAAAGTTATCAATTTGGATTTTTTGCAATTTAAAAAAATGTCTCAAGATCCTGATTTTAAAAAAACGGTTTCTGACCCGAAAGATAATTATTTGGAAGTTTTATTGGGAAATTCGGGCAAGGACTTTCTTTTTATAAAAGGCAAAGACAAAAAAGACAGTTTATTTTTCGTCAAAAAATTGAGAGTTGAATCCAAAAAAGAGGGAGACGAAGTATTTATCAAAGTTGATCAGAATAAAGTCGTTAAAACTCCGGCCATAATTGAAATCGCCCCCCAAGTTTTAAAATTAATTGTCGGAAAAGATAGACTGATATAAATATGGAAAAGGACATTGCTAAATTTATTGATTATACAAATGTGAGCCCAATCGCTACTAGTTCTGATATTAAAAGACTTTGTCAAGAAGCCAAGAAATACGGCTTCTTTTCCGTTTGCGTAACTTCCTCAAGAATTAAATTAGCAAAAAGTTTTATAAAAAATTCATCAATAAAATTAATCAGCGTGGTTGGATTTCCTCATGGCACAACCATTGACCAAATCAAGGCAGCCGAAGCAAAACAGGCGGTTAAAAATGGAGCTGACGAAATTGATATGGTGATGAATATCGGCGCTTTTAAAGAAAAAAATTACCAATATGTTTTAAATGAAATAAAAATGGTGGTTCAATCGGCAAAACCGAAATTGGTCAAAGTGATCATTGAAACTTGTTATTTGACCAAAAATGAAATTAAAAAAATTTGTCAGATAGTAAAGTCGTCCGGAGCGGTTTTTGTCAAAACTTCCACCGGCTACGGACCAACCGGCGCGAAAGAAGAAGATATTAAATTGATGCGCAAAACAGTCGGTCCGAATTTTGGCGTAAAAGCTTCTGGATATATTCGCGACAAAGAAACAGTTTTAAAAATGATTAAGGCCGGAGCTAATCGAATCGGCACCAGGGCTTTATTGAAGTAAAAAATAGTTTGTAGTTTTTGGTTGATGGTTGTAGTTATTTAGTTACTAGTTCAAAACCAAAAACTAATAAACTAAAACCAAAGACTAATAACCAAAAACAATTATGTTAGCGAAAATTCTTTCGGCAGTTAATGTCGGATTAGAATCAAATTTAGTGGAAGTTGAAGTGGATATTTCAAGCGGATTTCCTTGTTTTGATATTGTCGGCTTGCCTGATCGGGCGATTGAAGAATCAAAAATGAGAGTTCGCTCAGCCATTATTAATTCCGGTTTGAAATTTTTACCGGATGCGCGAAAAAAACGTTTAACGATTAATTTGGCGCCGGCTGACGTAAAAAAAGAAGGTTCGGTTTATGATTTGCCAATGGCAGTTGGAATTTTAATCGCCTCAAATCAGCTTCCAACTGATTTTTTGAAAGAGAAAAGTTTATTTGTCGGCGAATTGGCTTTGAATGGCGAGCTGCGCCATTCCAAAGGAGTTTTGCCAATGGCGATTTTAGCCGCGGAGAAAGGCATAAAAAATATTTTCCTGCCCTCTTCTAATGCTCAAGAAGCGTCCTTAATAGAAAATGAAAATTTTAAAATTTATCCGCTTGATTCTTTAAATTCTTTAATCAGTCATTTGACTGGACAAAAAATAATCAAGCCTTTTGTCGGCGAAAATATTAATGTTCTGGAAAAAGAAACAGAATATGAATTTGACATGGCTTATGTCAAAGGCCAAGAACAGGCGAAAAGAGCGATAGAAATTGCCGCAGCCGGCGGACATAATATCTTAATGAGCGGCGCGCCGGGTTCAGGAAAAACTCTTTTGGCAAAAACCATTCCTTCAATTTTGCCGAAAATGTCCAAAGAAGAAATTTTGGACGTAACGAAAATTTACAGCGTGGCCGGACTTTTAACAGAAGGCGAATTAAAATTTGAAAGGCCATTCCGTTCTCCTCATCATATTATTTCCAATGTAGCTATGGTTGGCGGGGGACAAATTCCCAAACCGGGCGAAATCAGTTTAGCTCATCGGGGAGTTTTATTTTTAGATGAAGTGGCGGAATTTTATCGCCATGTTTTGGAAAGTTTGCGCCAGCCGTTGGAAGACGGCATCATTTCCGTTTCTCGGGCCAGGGGCGCTTTGATTTTTCCGGCCAAATTTATTTTAATTGCCGCTCAAAATCCTTGCCCTTGCGGCTATTATCGCGATCCGGAAAAACCATGCCGCTGCAGTATTGGCGAAATCACGAAATATCGCAAAAAAATATCCGGGCCGTTGCTGGATAGAATTGATTTGCATTTGGAAATCCCCCGTCTTAAATTTGAAAAACTAACCAATGAAAAAGTGGCTGAAAGCTCGGAAGAAATCAGAAAAAGAGTGGAAAAAGCGAGAGAAATTCAAACCAAAAGATTTAAAAATGATTCATCCAAGAAAAAAGTTTTGACCAATGCCGAAATGACTTTGCCGCAATTGAAAAAATTCTGCCAAGTTGATGACAAGAGCTATGAATTATTAAAAAAAGCCATTGATCAATTTGCTTTATCAACCAGGGCTTATCACCGAATTTTAAAAGTTTCCCGAACTATTGCCGATTTGGCCGGAGATAAAGAAATTACTTTTAATCATATCGCCGAAGCCATTCAATATAGAACAAAATTAGAAGAAGTTTTATAGGGCAAGTTAATAAGTAAATAAACTAAATGGACAAGATTCTCCGGAGGTCGGACCTCCGGAGACCCCTAAGCTAACTAAGTAATAAGTAAATAAATAACGGAAATGAAAAAACATAAATCAAAAACAATTCATTTAAAAAGAAGTTATCGCATTGGCCGAGAAATTATCGCTGATATGAAGGGCTGCGATGCGCGAATAATTAATGATGAGCAGCTATTAAAAAGATTGGTTCAAGAAGCAATTCACAAAACAGACCATCATTTATTAAGTTTGGTTTCCAAAAAATTTTCGCCGGTCGGAATAACGATTGTCGGAATTTTGGCCGAAAGCCATATCAGTGTGCATACTTATCCGGAAATCGGCTATGTCGGCATTGATATTTTCACTTGCGGCGCGAATAAACCGGAACCGATTCTTGATTATTTGCGGGAAAAAATCGGCGCTAAAGATGTGAGTTGGGCGTTTATTAAAAGAGGAACAATGCGTCAATGGAAGACAATTCTGCAAAGTGAAGGATTCAGGCGCGAAATAGAAGTAATAAAAACAATCCATAAGCGGCAGACCCCGTATCAAAATTTGGAATTGGTCAAAACAAAAAAACTGGGCACCTGTCTTTTTTCTAACGGCATTTTGCAATACGCAACAACTGATTCAAATTTTTATGATGATCAAATGTTAAAAAAGTTAAAACTCATCAAGGCAAAATCTGTTTTGATTATCGGCGGCGGAGATTGTTCGGTTTTGAAAAAAATAATTCCGAACAAAAATTTGGAAGATATTTACATGTTTGAACAAGATCAGCAAGTAGTGGAAATCGCCAAGAAATATTTGGGAGCGAATAAAGTTTTGCGCGATCCGCGTTTGAAAATGTTTTACGGCGATGCGCTTGAAACCATTCCTTATTTAAAAGACAAAAAAATTGACTACGCGGTGGTGGATATTATTTCCGCGTCAGAAGTGAAATTTAAGAAATTTTATAACGAACTGATGAAATTGTTGCATGAAATAAAAGTGCCGGCTTGGTCGGCTTGCGCGGGGAATATTTTGGAAACGCAAAAATTAAAATGCATCAAGAATTCGGCGGAAAAATTTTACGACAATATTATGATAGAAGACAAGTGGTTTTTATCCGGCGGAATGACCAGATTTTTATTCGGCGAAAAACTGAGGAAATAATATGAAGGAAAAAAAATATACATTTGAATTTCATCCAACGGGGAAAATTCTTGAAGGCAAAAAAGCGAATTTCAATTATGCTTACGGCTTTGCTTATGACAAACTTATTTATAAAGGCAAAACCAAATATCAAAAAATTGAACTTTATAAAACGCCGTGGCTCGGCAAATTATTGAAATTAGACGGCTATTTTCAAACCTCGGAAAAAGACGAATTTTTTTATCACGAAGCAATGACGCAACCGGCTCTGTTTTCGCATCCCAACCCGAAAAAAGTTTTGATTATCGGCGGCGGAGATGGCGGAATTTTGCGGCAGGTTTTATCGCATTATTCAATTGAGAAAGTGATAATGGTGGAAATAGACCAAGAAGTGATTGATTTTTCCAAAAAATATTTGAAATTTATTCATAAAAATTCATTTAAAAATCCTAAGGCTGAAATTATTGTCGGAGACGGCAAAAAATTTGTGGAAGAAACAAAAGAAAAATTTGATCTGATTATTTCCGACTTAACAGATCCGATTGGCCCGTCAAAAGCACTTTATACGAGAAGTTTTTACCAAAAAATTTCTTCAAAATTGGAAAAAAACGGCATTTTTATGACGCATTTGGATTTGGCGACCACTCGGCCGGAATTGTCAAAATGGATTTACAAAAATTTAAAATCTGTTTTCAAGTTTTCTTCGGTCTTTGTTTCGTATATTCCTTTATATGGATCTTTAATGGCCTTCGGCATCAACAGTAATTATATTGACGCGGCGAAAATAAAAAATGAAATTATTCAGAAAAGATTAAAAGAACGCAAGGTGAAAAATTTAAAATGGTATTGCCCGAAAATTCATCAGGCGATTTTCGCTCTGCCGGTTTATCTTAAAAAGCTGTTCAAGATTTAAATCAGTGATATAATTTAGAAAATTAAAAAAATCTCTCTGGAATTTTCCAGAGAGATTTTTTTAAATATATTATATTTTATTCCGCGTAAATATAGCCCAAGATACGCACGTCGTCGCGGTCAATCGTTCTTTGAGTAACGCGCCAAGGCGTAGGGTGATTCATTTCAGTAAAAGTAATAGTGTCATTATTAAAAGATTCAACATAAGCAACGTGTCCCCAACAATAGGAACTTCTTCCGCAGCAACCGCGGCCGGCTTCACATAAAGAAACAACGGCTCCTTTCTGCGGATCATCGCCGATTCTAAATCCTTGTTGTTTGGCATTACCGAGCCAGTTTTTGGCATTACCGCTCCAAGCAACGCATTTACCGAGATCAGTCGCCCATTTATAAGCTACATAAGAAGTACATTGACCGTTATAAAATTTATGACATTTTGTGTTTCTTAACCAAGAATTGTAATTCGGCGAAGTTATCACTAATTCTGTTTTTTCAAAACGAGGTTGAACAACTTGAGGTTTTATTATCACCGGAGGCGCTGAAGGCTGTGATCCGTAAGGAATAATTAAAATATCATTTGCTAAAATATCCGAAGCATCGGCCAAGCCGTTAAAATCAACGATATCATTTATTGATGCTTTATATTTTTTGGCAATTTGATCCAAGGTTTCACCGGATTTAACTTTATGAGTTAAACCATCAATCGGTAAAATAGAAAGCGTTTGTCCGGGTCTGATAAGATTAGCCGAACGAAGCGTTAAATTATTTGCCGCAAGAATGGAAGTGATATTAATGCCGAATTTTTGAGCAATAGTATAAATATTATCTCCTGCTTCAACAACATATTTTTCAACTTCTGTTCTGGTATTCGGCATTGAGTCATTAAATTCTGTTTCAGGAGTGATTAAAGTGCTGCCACCCAAAGTTAAGTGAATATCAGAATCTGCCAGCATTCTGTTGCCGGCAATATGAAAATCAGAAATTTCTTGATTACCGGAAGAAGCTTGTTTGTTAGAAGTATTTTGAGCTTTAATAATAATTTTATCTTGATTGGCAATTTTTGAAATTAAATTATCATGATTGGCATTTTCGTAGAGATTTTTCATTTCCAAAGATGAAAAAATAACAAAAAAAGCGATTACAGCCACTAAAGCAAACTCGCCCGTTATTATTTTATCACGGTGTCTAAGACAAAAATGAGAGATGTAAAGTATTCTCCCGATAATCGCTTTTCCCAGATTGGCTAAGCCCGATTGGGCATTAGACCATAAATTGTTCAGAAAAACCTTAAGATAATTGTTTTCAAGAGGTTTTTTCATAATTTAAACCCTTATTCAGGGTTGTTTTTTATTATACCACTAATTTTTCGCTTGTCAAGAGGATAAGTTTATGCTAATATTTAAGGATAAAAATAAAAAATAATTATGTCAGGTAAAACATTTTTTCAAAAATTAACCAAAAGAGCAAAAGATTATAATTTTGCCAAAATAGAAAAGAAGTGGCAAAAAGTATGGGAGAGATTAAAACTTTATCAGGCCCAGGATTCTTCTGAAAAGCCCAAACAATATATTTTAGTGGAATTTCCTTATCCTTCTGGAGACGGTCTTCATGTCGGTCATTGCCGAAGCTATGTGGCCTTGGATGTTTTGGCTAGAAAAAGACGAATGCAAGGGCAAAATGTTCTCTATCCTATGGGCTGGGATGCTTTTGGCTTGCCGACTGAAAATTACGCCATCAAAAAAGGAATTCATCCGGCAAAAATCACGGCTCAAAATATCGCTGTTTTTAAAAAACAGCTTAAGTCTTTGGGAATTTCTTTTGATTGGTCAAGAGAAATTAATACCACTGACCCGAAATATTATAAATGGACGCAATGGATTTTCATTCAATTATTCAAACGAGGCATGGCTTACCAATCTGAGATTCCGATTAATTGGTGTCCAAAATGCAAGATTGGTTTGGCAAATGAAGAAGTAGTTCAAGGAAAATGCGAACGCTGCGGCGCTCAAACCGAAAGGCGGCAAATGAAACAATGGATGCTTAAAATTACCGAATATGCCGATCGCTTGCTTAAAGAATTGGAAACAGTAGATTATTTGGATAAAATAAAAACTCAGCAAATCAATTGGATCGGCCGGAGCGAAGGAACAAATCTAAAATTTTTAATCAAGGATTCTGATTCGGAAGAAGAACAATTTATTGAAGTTTTTACCACTCGCGTTGATACGATTTACGGCGTGACGGCTTTGGTAATCGCGCCGGAACACAAAATGATTGAGGTATTAAAATCAAAAGTTAAAAATTTGGAAGAAGTTGAAAAATATATTGAAGAATCAAGAAAAAAGTCAGATATGGAAAGAACTGATTTGGCTCGACAAAAAACAGGAGTTCAATTAAAAGGACTTTTTGCCGTCAATCCGATTAATAAAAAATCAGTGCCGATTTTTCTTGGCGATTACGTGATCGCCGCTTATGGCGGAGGTTCAGTTATGGTTGTTCCGGCTCATGATCAAAGAGATTTTGATTTTGCCCAAAAATACGGATTGGAAATTATTGAAGTGATTAAACCCAACACTGGCCAAAAATCAGTAGAGAAAGGAGCAAATGGCGAATTACTAGAAGCCTTTGAACCAGAAGGAGTTTTAATTAATTCGGAAGAATTTTCCAATTTAACCTCTACCGAGGCAAGAAAAAAAATTACTGAAAGATTGACTTTGGAAAAATCTGGAGAATTAAAAGTAAATTATAAATTGCGCGACTGGGTTTTTTCCCGCCAGCATTATTGGGGCGAACCGATACCATTGGTTTTTTGCCAAAAATGCGCTGACAAAATAAAAAATAGAAAACTCGGGGAAGAAAATAAAGAATTTAATCTGGGAGAATTATCAAATCCCGGCTGGACGGCAATTGAAGAAAAAAAATTACCGGTTAAACTTCCTTATCTCAGAAAATATCAGCCGTCAGGAACAGGCGAATCGCCGCTCAGCAAATGCGAGAATTGGATAAAAGTAAAATGCCCGCATTGCGGCGCTTGGGCGAGAAGAGAAACCGACACCATGCCGAATTGGGCCGGTTCAAATTGGTATTTTATCCGTTATCTTGATCCGAAAAATGATAAAACTTTGGCCAGTCCGGAAAAAATGAAATATTGGTTGCCGGTTGATATTTATAATGGCGGAATGGAGCACACAACTTTGCATCTTCTTTATTCCCGTTACTGGTATAAATTTTTATACGACATCGGTATCGCGGAAAGCAATGAACCTTATCTCAAGAGAATGTCGCACGGAATGATTTTAGCCGAAGATGGAAGAAAAATGAGCAAAAGTTTTTCCAATGTTATTAATCCGGATGAAATTATTAAAAAATACGGCGCTGATACTTTGCGGCTTTATGAAATGTTTATGGGGCCGTTTGATCAGCCGATTGCTTGGAACACTCAAACTATTGAAGGAGTGGCAAGATTTCTGGCTCGGGTCAGAAATCTTGTAATTTCTAATTCTCAATTTCTAATTTCTAAATCCCGATTTCATCGAGGATCCTCGACAGAGTCGGGACAGATTCCAGATTCCAGATTCCAAATTCCAGATTCAGACTTGGAGCGCTTGACGCATCAGACAATTAAAAAAGTGAGCGAAGATATTGAGAATTTTAAATTCAATACCACAGTTGCTTTTTTAATGGAATATTTAAATGTTTTGGAAAAATCGCCGAATATTTCAGGTATTAAAACTTTACTTTTATTATTATCTCCTATTACTCCTCATCTTTGCGACGAACTCTGGCAACGGATACAGACTAACACGGAAGTAACACGAACTGACACGGAAAGTCGGCGTAAGTCCGCACTTGGAAGTATTTTTCAAGAAAAATGGCCGGAGTTTGACCCTCAATTAGTCAAAGAAAAAGATTTTATTTTAGTTATTCAAATTAACGGTAAAATGAGAGATTCAATTAAAACCCATGTTGACATTACCGAGGAAGAAGCAAGTCAAATCGCTCTCAATAGCCCGAAAATTCAGAAATTTTTAAACGGACAAAAAATTAAAAAAACAATTTTCATTGCCGGAAAATTAATAAATTTAGTGGTTTAATTGATGTCGCTTAAACAAGAAACACAAGAAATTTGCAACCAATATCAAATTCAACCTTTGAGAAGAAGAGGACAAAATTTTTTAATTAGTCCTGACGCGATAAATAAATTATTGGATGCAGCCAATTTGGAAAAATCAGATTATGTGATAGAAATCGGCGCCGGACTTGGAATTTTAACTCAAGAAATAGCGAAAAAAGTAAAAAAAGTTTTTGCCGTGGAAATTGACAAAAAATTAATTGAAGTTTTAAAAGATAGATTAAAAGATTATAAAAATATTGAAATTTTACAAGAAGATATTCTTCAAATTCCAAATTCCAGATTCTCCGCGACAGACCCTTCGGGTTGTGCGGATCCGCTCGCGAAGCCGAGCGGACAATGTTGTGATGATTATAAAGTGGTGGCGAATTTACCTTTTAATATTACCAGTGCGGTTTTAAGAAAATTTTTGGAAAATCCCGACGCCACAAGGGGTCGGGACTCCGACCAAGAGCGTCGGAGAAAACCAAAATCAATAACTCTAATCCTCCAAAAAGAAGTCGGGGAGCGCATTCTGGCCAAACCGCCCAAAATGAATCTTCTGGCGATATCAGTTCAATTTTACAGCCAACCAAAAAAGATTTTTAAAATTTCAAAAGAAAATTTTTGGCCAAAACCGAAAGTTGACAGCGCAATCCTGCGGATTGAGCCGCGGACTAACACGGACGACACACGGACAGACACGGAAAATAGTCAGCGAAAGTCTGTGTTATGTCGGTGTGAGTCAGTGTTAAAAGTAGATGACGAAAATTTTTTTCAAATTGTCAGAGCCGGTTTTTCTTCGCCGCGAAAATACCTCTTGAATAATTTGGTAAAAAGTGGTATAGTAAATAAGGAAGAAGGTGAAAATATTTTATCTCAAACAAATCTTTCTTTAAAATCCAGAGCACAGGAATTATCAATTGAAAATTGGATAAATTTAGTTAATAAAATTAAAAAATAATTTCATGCCGCAGAATAAAAATACTTTTATTATAGTTTTTTTTATCTTAATCGGCATTGGCGCCGTTACTCTTGGTTTTCTAAAAATAAAAGGGGCAATTTATGCTCCTTTTATTAGTTATCCTAAACAAAAACCATTGACTCAGGAAGAAGTTTTAGCCGGCTTAAAAGTTGTTGATACGGATAAAGATGGAATTTCTAATTTTGATGAACAATTTAAATACAGAACTTCGGCTTATTTGGCTGATTCCGACAGTGATGGATATTCTGATAAACAAGAAATAGACGCGCAATCCGATCCTTTAAATTTAAATTCAACTCCGCTTAATAAATTGGCAGCAGGCGGTGAAAATACTTTGGAAAAAACATTTTCCAGTCCCAGTGTAGGAACATTAAATCCGACTTCTGATTTAAGCAATGAGTCTGTTCAAAAAATTCGCGATTTGCTGGTGGATAAAGGCGGTTTAAGCCGCGATGTTGTGGATAAGCTTGATAGCGAAACTCTTCAGAAGTTATATAATGAAACTAAAGCAGAAACTGGAATAGATTTGGAAACTATAGCAACGCCGAATACTACTTCGGGCGATTTTTCTGATTTGGATATAAATGAATTGCGCCAACTTTTAATTGTTCAGGGCGCGGATCAGGAAATATTAAATAAAATAGACGACGAAACATTAAGGTTGATGTTTCTGCAGTCAGTTCAAGAATCACAATAAGCAAATAAATAATAACTTGTTAGTTTGCTAACTTATTATCTTACTCGTTGGCTTTTAAAATTTTTATGAAAGCTAAAAAATTATTAAATATTAAAATTTTAACCGGGGCGTTTTTGTTGGTAATGTTTTTATCAATAATGACTCCGGTTTTATTTTATCCAAAACAAGTTCAAGCTCAGGCGATAGTCAGTGCGCCTATTTTAGAGGGCGCGACTATTCATAAATCAATTTGGGATAAGGTTTGGGAATTTTTAAAAGAAGCTTGGAGGCAAGGAGCGGGTCTCGCTTACAAAAATGCAATCAATTCTTATACCAGTACAATAGCCACGCAAACCGCCGAATGGGTGGCTGGCGGCGGCAAGGGTCAAAGCCCATTATTTATTTCTGATCCGGATTATTGGACCAAATTGGGCGATGATATGTTGGGCGAGTTTATTGATGCGGCAGTCGGACCAAAAGGCTTTTTTGGACAAAGTTTGTGCGACCCGATTGATCCAACTCTTCGTTTAAATATTTTAATTTCTTTCGACCCGCTTTATCAAAAGAAAGTTTGGAAACAAGAAACAAAATGTTCTTATTCAAAAATAGTACAAAGATTAAACGAGGCGAAAGAAAAAAATTTAATTGAATTTTCCATAGATTTTAAAGAAGGCCCGGTTGGCAGATATAGCTCCAGTTTTAAATCTGTTTTTGAAGCGGACGGTACGTTAAAAAATTGGGCGCTGGGTAAAAATAAAAATAATGAATGGGTGGACAATGTTTGGATAAATGGAAACCATAAACAAGAATTAGAGGGAATAGCTGACGAACTTATAAGCATTCAAAATGATTTTTCTCAAGCCGTTGAAGACTTAAAAGTTAATAAAATTAATGCTTCATTTATAATTCAAACGAGTCTTCAGGATAGGATTAAAGATAATGTTTGGGGTCCGGAAGAGCCCTATATTGAATATTTGAAATATTGGCAAAAAAATACACCAGCTTGCGCTGCTAAAAAGCAGAAAGATTTTTGTTTTAATCAAGATTGTCTGTTAATTGGAAATATTAGCCAGACAGATTGTGAAAAATACGTATGTAAAGGATTAACTGCAGATTATGGAGATCAAAAGTGCAAAGAAGAAGACAGACAATATAGTGGTTATATTAATGCTCTTGCCTATACTCAACGCGCCAATCTTTATGTTAAACAATTGGTGGATTGGACAATCACCTTGGAAGGAATGATTAAGAAGACGGATTTTACATCCTTAACAACTAAAGAAAAAGCTACTTTGGAAGATATTGGCAGAATGTATTCGGAAGATAATGATTTAAGGGTTACTTTAAGCCTTCAATCTAGTTTAATGGAAAAACAAGCCGATGCGATAACTAAATCGCAAAGATGGCAATCTCTCCAGGGCCGAATGAATGACGTGACGACTAAAATTTCCGGTTTAACCAAAACGCCTTCTACTTTAGTCAGTGAAGCGACACGTCAGGTGGTGGAAAAAGGCGAAGCCAGTCCAATGCAATATACCGGCGTGGCCGCGGCTGACGCAATCGGCATATTTACCAGCACTTTAACGAGCAAACTTTTAAACCAACTTTTTGAAAAAGGTTTTAATTGGAATTATGCTCCGTTTGTGACTCGGATAGAACCATTTTTAAGCGGGAATGGAGGACCAACTACTCTAACCAAGCAAGGAGGCGAATCTTTTTTCGCCAATTTAACAGTGGCCCCTTTAAAAAAGGGCGGAGAAATATCAATTTATGATGAATACTCGGTCTGTCCTCAAGATTCAAAATATGCCCTGCCAAGCAATTGTGTGATGGATTCGGGAATAGTCAGAGCGCTTGAAGAAAATTTAACTTTAAAGCAAGCAATGGACAAAAATTTGATTCATCCGGATTGGCTGATTAGCGGACGAAGCAAAAAAGATGCGGCCACTGATTACTTGAGCCGCTATAGTTTGACTAATATTAAAAAATTACGCGCGATCAGAATTTTTCCATTAGGTTTGGAAATTGCAGCGACAAAAATTTATAATGGTGAATTGGGTGACGCCCAATTTAAATTGGAAGATATTGTTGACGGATTTGATAAAGTGAGTTCAGCGGGGAATTGCGATTCTAATAAATATGACACCAACGATGCTTGTCCATATTTTTGGGATGGCAGCAAATGTTGCAGTCAATGGGAGTGTAGCGGAGGAGCAGTAAGTGAGAATACGCAAGATTTTAAAATTGCGTCTATAAATGATCAATTAAGCGAATGTAATGGCGGTCGGCGGGTTTGCAAAGAACAATGGCAACCTGCTTCACCTTTTTGCCATTTGGTTGATCCGAACTGGGTTTTAAAAGTGCCGTCTTTTCAATGCGAAACCATTGCTTATTCGGCCATTCCTTTGCCAGGTTCCAGCCAGCGCCAAGAAACCTGCGTTGACATGAAAGATTGTATCCACGAAGACGCGAACGGAAAATGCGACACTTGGGGTTATTGCACCAGAGAAAAAAATATTTGGCGAGCAGGCGGAAATTCCTGCGACAGCCAATTTAACACTTGCCAAACTTATAAACGAACCGGCGACAATAAAAGTTTTTCTTATTTAGCCAATACTTTAAATTTTTCCAATTGCGGAGCCAGTGATGTGGGTTGCAAATGGTATTGCTCTGATTACGGCAAAGGATTGGCGGCAAATAATCAAGATATTTGGGCTTGTACAGAACCGGGTAAATCATTAAAGAAAAGCGGAACTGAATATATTTCAGAAAAAAAATTAAATAACGCAATTTTCTTTAATCGCAATGTTGAAAAATGCGATGCCAGCGCCAATGGCTGTCATGAATATATTCGGACTGCTACTGATTCAAAAATTTATTTAAAAACCGCACCGGAATGGATGGATTGTGAGGGTGGTAGTCCAAGTTTGGAATGTTCTAATTTCGCCACCAGTTGCTTTAAAGAAGATGTCGGCTGCGGATTATATACGCCGATTAATAATGACCCGATTATACCGGGAATAGTTTCTGAAAATAATCGCTGTTCGGAAAAATGCGTTGGAGTTAATTATTTTAAAGAAATGGATACTAATTTTGAAACAGGACAGCCTGATGTGCTGCTGATTCCTTCTTTGGCTAAATCTTGTTCCGCGCCTGGCTGCGAAGAATTTACCAATTTGGATGAAGTGGCAAAAGGCGGCGAAGGCATACAATATTATTCTTATCTCCGAGAATGCCAGAAACCGGATGTTAATACTTGTTCTTATTATTATACTTGGGTTGGTTCAGACACTAACGGCTATCAATTAAAAAAATATTATTTAAAAAGCGGAAATAAAGAACCGGCAGAAGTTGCCAGTCCGTCGGCTCAATTTGGAATATGCGATAAAGATCAAATTCTTACTAATCCTCATTGTAAAGAATTTTACGATGCTGACGGATATGTAAGTTATCATATTTATGAAAATACGATTACTTGTTCTGACGATTGTCATTCATTAAGAAGGACAACTCGCGGCCAAACTTATGATGCTATTCCTGCTGAAAGCGTTTCTTGCAGCAAGGCCAATATTGATTGCCGAGAATATAAAGGAAATGCGGCTAATAATATCCGCCAAGTTTTTAAAAGCGATTTTGAAGATATAACAAACCAATCCCAATATTGGATCAATGGAAAAAATACTAGCGTTTCAGCAACTTATCCGGGACATTCATTAGAATCTAATGGCATAATTTATCGTCCGGTAGCTGATTCAATAAATCAAGATAAATCGTATTTACTTTCTTTCTGGATAAAATTAAATGGAAATCCCGATGATGGTGATTCAGTTGTTGCCAGTTTCAGCGGCGCAAATGGGCAAAATCAGATTTTAATCGGCGAACAGCCAAACCCTCTTGTCGGCGAATGGCAAGAAATAAAATTTGGTCCAGTTTATTTTAATCGAACAGTTGCCAATGATGAAAGTTTGTATATTGCTTGGTATGGCAGTTTTAATGGTGCTGCTTCTTTCAATATTGATAATATTATTTTAAAAGAAGTCAAAGACGATTTGAATTTAATTAAAAATTCTTGGAAAACAAAAATGACACCTCTTGGGTGCACTGTCCCGGGTTGTCAGGCCTATAAAGATCAAAGTAATAAACTTCAGTATTTGACTTCCTTCACCCGTCTTTGCGATGAAAAATCAGTTGGCTGCGAAGCTTTAACTGACACTCAAAATTCCACTTCGCCGGATGCAAAAACATTTGAGAATGGAATAACTGTTCCGGCCGATAGCCCGATTTATTTGATCAATGATTCAAAAAAATCTTGTCAAACCGCAGACAAGGGCTGTCAGAAATTCGGCTTGCCGACGCTTTCTTCCGAAGGCACTGTGGTCGGCTGGTCTGATTTATATTTAAAAAATAATCCGGATAATTATGAAACCAAACCGATTCTTTGCAGCAGCGCAAGTACCGGCTGCGAAGAATACAATATCAGCGGTTCAGGCAGCTCGGTTTATTTTAAAGATCCGGGCGAAAATCTTTGCGAATGGCGCGAAAAAGTAATGGGGGGCGAAAGCGGAGCAAGTCAAACCGGTTGGTTTGTGAAAGGAACTACCAATCAGCCTTGTTATTACAATGCCAATAAAACTCCATATCAAATCAATGGCATTTATGGAATTAAAACATACGGCGAATCAGATTATGAAAATGTGGCTGGCGTTTGTCCGCAAAAGCAAACCGGCTGCACGCAATTTACTGATTCAGGAGCCACAAGCGGCGATAATTTAATTGATAATGGAGATTTTGAAACCGGAAATTTAGGAAAATGGCAACCCGCTTATGGCACTGAGGCTAATAATAATTCAGACACAAGTGTCGAGATTACCAAAGAAAATCCGGCGAATCCAAGCGGAGATGACAGTAATTTTAAACTTAAAATTACCGGAAGAGAAGGATTTTCTAACTCTCGTTGGAATAGATACGGCTTGAAAAGAGATTTTCCATTTACCAATTTACCGGCAGGGACAAGTTTTACTTTTTCTGCCAAAGTTTATGTTCCAGTTAATTTAGATACAAATATAAGTCCCAATATAGAAATTAATCTTTTTTATGATGGCTGGAAAGATTTTGATTCAACTACCGGATGTGTAAGCGCTATTAGTGGCCAACCGGTTCCAGCTGGTTCACTTTGCGAATGTGATGATTTAAACTCAGAATGTTATCCAGTAAAGAGTTGTTTAGAAAATCATGCTGCGGGCAGTATATGCGCCGGCTGGGATGCGGATAGTTTACCCGGTAAATATCGTGATTGTACGGCAAGGTATGTTAATGCGAGCGATCCTTTTATTAGTTCATGGTGTTGGTATACAATTTATAATTATATGGGATTTGCGGATATGAATAGCAGTTCTCAGGCAACCGGGGGTTGGAAAACTTTAACAGAAACTATTGTTGCCGGTGGCTCTATTAATCCTAAAAATTTGCCTTTAGTATCAGTAGCCATTAGACCGGTTTTAAGAAGCGGCGGTGACGAGAAAACAACACCTGTTACCGGCACTGTCTATTATGATGATATTTCATTTAAACCGATTCAAAATTATTATTATCTTAATGACGACAGATTAGATCAATCTTCTTGCCAAGGCAATGTTTCGCAAAAAAATGGTTGTATTCTTTTACTTGATTCAGGTTTGAAAAAAGCCGATGGCCAAGTTTCGGCTATTTATAATACTTTTGCCACTTATAAAAAATCGGAAGCAACTAATCCAAAATACGGATTGGTTTCGCCGGTTGATTGTTCAAAAATAAATACTGACGCAAATTCTGACTATCAAAAATATTGTTCGTCTTACGGACAAATTAAAAATGACGCGAATACAATTCTTAAAGTCCAGCAAGATAGAACTTGCGGCGAATGGCTGACCTGCACCAGCTCGCGTTCTGAATGGGATACAAACAGCGGTTCATATAAAGATATTTGCGAAGCGGTTGGCCGTTGCGACAAATTAATCGGCTCCGGAAACGCGAATCAATGCGGACATTTGATTTGGGAGCAAAACCCTCAGCCTTTAACCGCCGCCCTTTATCAAGACCGCGATGTTTCTTGGAGCGGAATGGATTATGCCGGCCACTCAATTTATAATATGTATCCGATTGAAAGATTGACGGCCAAGGAATATGTAGACGCATCAAATAATAATTTGGGTTATAAATTAAGTTATATTGATGCTCAAGGAAAGGTTTTTGGAGTTGACGGAAAAACTCAAATTAATTTTTCAAAAGATAATAAGGTTATTACTGATTTAACCACGTTAACAAAATCTACAATTGCCAAAACTTGCCGAGCTTATCCGGAAAAAGATTCGCCATTCAAAAGCAATGCCGACGGCGCGCTTTATTATTCTGATGTTAATATTTGCAGCGATGCAAGCAATATTGGCGACCAAAAAGATTGCCAATGCAGTTATACTAAGGCTGTTTATGGTGGAACGACAAAATATTATAATTCCGAAGGCTCAGCCAAAAATATGATTTGTATTGGCAGTAATGGTGATGAAATTTCAGCTGTAAAAAAAGAAGATTGTGAAGGCAAATCTGATGCTTCTACCGGAAATACTTGGACGCTTCTAACTAAAAAAACAAACGCGATTGGTTTGCGAGGTTTTTGTTTGGAACCGGATCCGTCAAAACCGGCGGATGTAAACGCGTGTATTACTTGGTGGCCCGGTACGCCAACCGGCGACCCGGATATTTATAATCAATTTACTTCCGCTGGGTATCAAGCCGCTAATGGCCAAGAATGGTATTGTGCTAAAAAAATTACCCCTTCTGCAAAATCAAATCCAATTACAAATGCCAAGGAAGTAACAGCTAGTGGTTCCTGTGCTCAGTGGGGAGAGGGGCTAGCGTATAAGTGTTATGATATAAATGATGGAGATAATCCGACTTGTCCTTCGTGTACGGATACATGGACATATAAAGAAACTTTTAATTATTATAAAAATGATATTGCAAGTATAGATTTCAATTTAAAAAGCGATAGTGACTGGTGTGGTTTGGGGCATAGAAGCGGCTGGTGGGATGGAAATACAACAATTAAGGCAAATAATCCTGATTGGAAAGCGAGCTGGAAAAAAGGCGCTGATTATGTAGATATTACGGTTCTATTTGACGAGAGTAATAAATTAACTGGTTTTAATCTTTCTAGTTGTGATGGAAGTGCTGATGACGGTGGATTTGGAGTCGCAGGGATTACTATAAATTTTAATACAGGCTGTGGTCAAGTTGTGAAAATAGCTAATGAGAAGGATCAAAATATGACCAAAGCTTTCACTAACAGAGTAAATAATATTAAAAATTATTATAATACTTCTGATATTAATCCAGAAATTATTGATAGTAATAAAAAGTATATTAAATGGGACGCTGAGGATGCTACTAATAATACTCTTTGTCAGCCCTGGGGAGCGCTTGGTAGCTGGGACCAATCAGCTTATATCACTTCTGCCAGCGGTTGCGGAGATAATATAGTTGATTCATCTTCTATATATTCATCAATAACTCCTTTACAAAAACTTTTTGCTCAATCTTATTCAATTTATAAATATATTTTCCCTGGTGTTTGCAAAGGAAAATGTGACACCGATCAGGCAAAAACATGTGTTAGTAGTTGGGATTGTCCAGACTATACATGTAATTTAAAATGTGAAAAAGATGGAAAAAGTTTTAATGGAGATTGTAGTGGTAAATTGAATGGAAATTCATGCGGCAGCGATGATAGTGGTATTTGTATGGAAATGTGCGGCAATGATAGTACTACCGCATGTACGCAGTTTATGGGTATGGGTCCATGGGAATGTTCGCTGTCGCCTAAATGTGAGGCGCCCCTTACTTGTTCTACTGATAGTTCTTCTTGTAGTGGGATAGGAAATTCTTGCGGAGTAGACGGGATAGATCCCCAAAATTATTATACATATTTGGAGGATCAATCAGCATGGCAATTGAAAGATCAAAATGGAATGACTCCGCAAATTGCCTCGGTTAATTGTAGTGAGACGAATCAATGTCAGATTAATAATTCAAATAAAATAACCATTGGCGATGTTGACAATAAAGATATTACTCGCTCTCAATCATATTTAGCGGTTTTAAAATTTTACGCTTGGGCGGATAAAGACCAAATGCCGATTCGCAATATTACCATTGATTGGGGTGATATTATTCAGCCAAATCCATATTTGGTAATGGCCAAAAATCATAAACCGGTTTGTTGCGCTGATAATCTAACTTGCGATAATTTCGGCGATACTCCCAATGCTTGCACGGAAAATTATTTCCAATTCAATCATATTTATCATTGTTCTGCCGGCGGTCCGGGTTGGGATAAACTTGGGTGTTCCAATTCTTGTTGTTTCCAGCCAAAGGTTTCAATTACGGATAATTGGGATAAAACAACAAATGTTTCATTTCAAGGATTGATTAAAATTATACCTTAAAATAAAAAAGGGGCAGGATTAAACCTGCCCCGTGATGAAATTTATTTTCATCTTATTAACAAAACTTTCTCAGTTATAGTTCTACTTTCTGTCTTAACCTTTACAAAGTACATTCCATTTGGGCATTTTCGTCCCATTGCATCCTTCCCATCCCAAGAGAAATTAGCAATTGATTTCACCAATTTACCGGCTTTATCATACACTTTAATAACAGATTTATCCGATGCCCCGGTAATCAGTAAAGATTGACAGAATGGATTTGGGAAAACTTTTATTCCATGTTCCGTATTCCCTGTTCTATGTTCCTCTTCCACCGCTTGGTTTTCTCCCATTGAGTCAAGAACAACCTTATTTCCGCCATTCCAAGTTTTATAAGTAAAGTTATCAAGTTTGACGCTAAAAGGAAATTGAGGATTACCACAGATAAGCAAAGTTAAAGTATCAATTCTTGTTGCGCGCGGTCCATTTGGCTGTTGTAAAAGTGTCCCAAAATCAATCCCCTGTTCCCAGTCGGTAGATGGCCAATCCCAATCATCCATATAGAATTTTCCATTTGAGACCATATAGAATTTAATATGAACAGAATCTGCCGGAAAACATTTCATATCAACATAAAGTCGAAAGGAATCGCCAATATTCTGATTGAATACTTTTGAAAAGCACATTACACCTTTTCCGGAAGTAGAGGTGTCAGCAAATTCAATAGAACTTTGGCTGTTATCCCACGGACTGTGATCACTCGAAATTATTGAAAATCCGCGATCTCGAAAATTTCCCGTCATATACGATAATTTATTCCGTATTGTTTCAGATGCGTTACTTGAATCTATCGGGACCCAACCACATACTTGTCCAAAGCTTAAATCAGAAACCAAACTTGTAACTATAACTAAAAAAATTTTCAAAGATCTTTTCATCGTTCCTCCACGCCCAATTTGCCAAAACTTCCCATTGAAATTTTGTAACAAATTCGAGCATCCGCCTTTTGGCAGATATTTATTATCTTTTACTCTATCATATTTTTTACAAAATGTCAAGATGATAACTGACTCCGGAGGTCCGACCTCCGGAGACCCTAAAAAGCTAACAAGCTAATTCCTAAAAAGCTGATTTTTATGCGTTTTTTACGCCGCATATCAACAAAAAAGAAAATTATCATCCCCATTTTATTGGGGCTGGTTTTGGTTATGTCTTTCTGCGCTTTTTATCAAGTTAATGCGCAAACGGCAACAACCGAAACGTCAGGAAGATCAGATATAAGTACCGGGGTCTTGCAAATTTTAAGCTGGCCGATTCTTTTTTTCATCAGCGTATTGGCAAAACTTTTAACCGTTATCATCCGGCTCTTGGTTTGGGTCGCTCAATATAATGATTTTATAAATTCTCCGGCAGTTTCCAAAGGGTGGATTATTATCAGAGACATCTGCAATATGTCTTTCATTTTAGCCCTTTTGATAATTGCTTTTTGCACGGTTTTAAAAATTGAAAATTATTCTTATAAAAAACTTTTAGGGAAATTGGTTTTAGCGGCGGTTTTGGTTAATTTTTCAAAATTGATTTGCGGATTTTTAATTGATATTTCCCAGATTATAATGCTGACTTTTGTCAACGCTTTTAAAGCGGCAGCTGAAGGAAATTTTGCTGAAATGCTGGGACTAACTAAAATAATGTCTTTTAAAGATTCCATTACCGGTGCGGATATTAATGGTTATGAAGTTTTCGGAGCATTAATTTTGGGGTTGATTATGGTTGGAGTGGCTCTTCTCGTGATTGGCATTATGGCGGTTATTTTAGTGATGAGAATCGTGACGCTTTGGTTTTTGATTCTTCTTTCGCCCTTAATTTTCGTGGCTCCTCTTTTCCCGAAAGGCAAGGGTTATGCCGATGATTGGTGGAAAAAGTTTTCCAATGAATTAATTGTCGGACCGGCTATGGCTTTTATGCTTTGGCTGTCATTGGCAGTTGTTCAAGATCAAGGAGATACGATATATACGACAATGGTTACTTCTGACCAAGCCGCTAAGATTGGTCAAGAAGCGCTGGTAGGAAAATCCGGAGGTGGAAATTTACAGGCGTCAATTTCTGAAACCGGCCAGCCGCAATATGTTTTGAATTTTATAATCGGCATTGCCATGTTGGTTGGTTCTTTAATGGTTGCTCAGCAGCTTGGCGTAGCCGGCTCGCAATTGGCCAGCAAGGGAATTAAAGATATGCAAGGTTTTGCTTCTGGAGCGGCAAAAGGCATAGTAGGGTTGCCGATGAAAGGTGTTAGAGGATTAGCTGATATGGCAGCCAGAAAAATTGAATCAAAAGTAGGAATACCAATTCGACCCGAGACTATAAAAAGAGAAATACAAGGAGCTTTAGCAAGAAGGAGATGGAGAGCTGAAGCCGAATACGTAAATAAACGAGCGGGATTAGCTAAACAAGTTGAGGCTAAAGGATGGGTCCCCGGCTTAAGAGATTTTGCCAAGGATGTATTTGGCGTTGGTGGGCGTAAAGTAAAAAAAGGTCAAGAGATGGTAGATGAATCTGAAAAAATAAAGAGAACACATATTTCCAAAAGTGATTTTATAAAAACGAAAGATGATTTATTCCAAAAGAGAAAGGACCATAATAATAAATTAAGATTCGACGCAGATAAGTATCCAGAGTTAAGAGGATTGATTGCTGAAGAAATATCGCCAGAAATTATTCGTTATGGCACAATGGATTATAATTCTAAAGATAAAGAAGGAGCAGAAGTTTTAAACAATCTTTTAGTCAAGGCAGAAGAAAAAAAGAAAGAATATATTAAAAATGGCGATTCTAAAGCGGAAGGAGATATAGACGGAGAAATAATTAATTTAAAGAGCGCGATAAATAGTGGCGCGCAAGTTGATTTAGAGTCAGGGCAATTTAAAGAAATTGGCGCTTTGCATAAACCAGATTATGATCGGGCTAAAAAGTTAGAAGGAGAAAGGAAATTGGCGAAAGATTTTATGGAGAGCGGTAATCCAGTATTTTTGAGCCAATCTTCTTTCCCAGAATTAAATAAATTATATGCAAAATCTAACCCTGAATGGGCAAAAGATTTAGATGCCTTAAATGAAAGTATTAATTCTTTAGATAAAACAATTGCTGATAAAGAAGATCATATTTTAGATGACCGAACTTGGGATTTAAATGTGACTCAGGCTCAGCAACAAGGTGCGGAATTAATGAAAGCTGGGAGAACTATTAAAGAACCGCTCGGTTCTTATGAACGACAAGCCGCCGAGGCAGCTTTAATTAATGAAGAAATTAAGTTATTACCGGAAACTTATGATCAACGGGAAGCCATTTCAATGAGCCGAGAATATGAGGAAAAAGAAGATTGGATTAAATTTAAAGCCGTTTTTGCACAGATGGTTAAATGGGGTGATGTTAATGAAACGCTTTTAGCTGACGGAGAGAAATATAAAAAGGATTTCTCTACTGCTAAGCCGGAAGGCTGGGATAATTGGGCGCAGCATTTGTCTGAGAAATTTAAAATACCGCTTGAAGATGTGCGGCGAAATTTGAATGAATGGTGTAATATGTCACAAACATCAGGTCTAAAGAGAATGCTTTCTCCATATACTTATGATTCAGCCGTAAAAGGATTACGTTTGCAAACAGAAGATGAGTATAAAGAACAGTATCTTTATATAAAAGGACAAGGAGATATAGAAACCGAAACCAGAAAAACCAGTAAGATGGCCGATGTTGGCGAAGAAGTAGATATTGTTACCGGCAGACGACGGCCTGTTTTCGGCGATATGGAAGTAGATGGTTTTATTCAATGTCTTAAGGGATGGGAAGCTGAAATAGACAGGAGATATAATAAAGATAAATTATATTATACCGGCAGTCCAAAAAGCATAGAATTTATGCTTACTCGGGTTTTACCAAAATTTGCCACCAGATCTACTCCGGATGAAATTGATAAATTTATAGTATTAATCGGGAAGATGCAGTCCCAATGGAAAGCATTAGGCCGTCAAGATCCAGGCGGAAGAATTGATATACCAGCCAGCAGTTTAGCCGGCAGATTAACTCAAAAACAGATTGACGACATAGCAAAAACAGTCGGCATTGACTTAAAAAAACAAGGATTAGTTTAAATATTGAATTTTATAAGTTATGGTTATGGAACAGAATATTGATGAACTCAAAAAAAATATAGAAGATATTATAATAGCTGACGACTTAGTAGGCGCCGGAAATCTTTCATCCCAAATAAATCAATGGTTGAAGGAAAATGAAGCTTTGTCCCAAACCGACCCGGCAACTTATCAGGAATATAAATCTTTATTGGTAAAATTATCTTTTGTACTCTTAAATACTTTAAGAGACGAAAGAATTATTAACTTATTTAAAAATAATTTTACCCAAGCTTTTGAAATGGAAGATTTTGATCCGCTTAACGATATAATTAGAAAATTGAAAGTTATTTTAATAAGTAAATTCGCTTTTGAGAAGAGAGATGAACTCAAGAAGGATATAATGGAAGCATTACTTGAGAATCAACAGCCATTTTTGGAATTAAAAGAAGGATTGCAAGAAAAAAGCATATCAGGTTGGTTGGGAGGATACATGAGCGCCGTAGGGACAGAGCCGGTTGATAATAAAATAAAAATTGTAGAATATTTGAATAAAATCAGCGCGGAAAATCAATTGACAAATGGACAAAAGGAAAAATTATTAAAATTGTTTGATTTGTTTGAATTTTTGAAAACACCATCTTTTTCGCCCAAGGGATTAGAGGAAAAAGTGACGGTAGTAGACGAAAAAGGGCAGTTTAAAATTTACGACCAAGGAAGAGAAATAATCTTGAATAAAACAAAGGTTGCTAAATCTCTGACCAGCGAAGAAAAAGAAAATGACGAAATTGAAAAAATAAAAAAACAGCAAGCCGCTGTTGTACCGATTGACATTAATCAAGCCGTGGAAACAGCCATTACCAAAGTTGGCTTGACTTTTCCAGACGAAATACTGGAAAAACGTTTTAAAAATGTCGTCTTTTCCTATCTAAGAGAAGTGCGCGGAGAAATTGAAACAAGAATTGTTTTAAAAAGGCCGCAAAAAATCGGCGGCGTGGAACTAGATGAAACAACAGTTGATAAGGTAATGGATATTTTAAAACAAGAAAAGCCGATGATTAAAATTGAACCCATGGGCAATATTCCCCAAATTGAATTAGCCGAAGGACTGAAACAGCCGGAAGAAACAATTTCAAAATTTACCCGAATGGAAAAACCTGAAGAAAAAATAGTTCCTGAAATAAAACCTGTTTCTTTGTTGCCGAAAATAGAAGAAGAAAAACTTCTTATTCAGCCGGAAGAAACAAAAGAGAAATTATTAAAAGAAAAATTTGAACAAGGGCCGCTAGGAACACCGACTTACGCGGACAAAGACACCGACTTACGCGGACAAGAAGAAACGCGGATTTACACGGATAAAAAAATTCAACCCGTTATGCCGGAATTTAAACCGATTATTCCGCCTATTTTGGAAAAGAAAATTGAAGAACCCTCCTTCGCCAAGGCTACGGAGGACAAGAAAAAAGAATCAAATTTATTCACCGCAGTTTCAGAAGAACAAAAGACAGACTCATCTGCTAAAACCTTAGAGAAGGAAGAAATTTCCGGTCCAGAAGAAATCACTGATGTTTTAAAAGAACTTGATCAATTGCCGGTAGGGGACGCTCCCTTTGTTCTTGACGAAGATGCAGAAGACAAATTTAAATTACCGATTAAAGAATTGCCGAAAGAAGAACCGAAACCAACAGAGACACGGACTTACGCGGAAAAAGACACGGACTTACGCAGACAAGGAGAAATACGGACTAAAGAAACTCTGCCGATTATTCCGCCTGTTTTGGAAAAGAAATTTGAAGAAGAAAAAGAGGAAATAAAAAAATCTCAAGTAGAGCCGATTTTTATTCATCGGCCGCCCCGCGAACCGGCAATGTCCAAGATGGAGGAAATTAAAGTTACTCCCCGCGTTTCCGGTCCGATTGAAGAGCTGCAGGGTATTACCCTTCAAGATTGGCGGCGTTGGGGCAATCCCGAACAAGCAGTTCAAAAAATAAAAGAAAAAATAGATTTATTGGGTGAAGAATCTTTGGTTAAAAAATCAGAAGGAATCAAGGCCTGGAAGGAGTCGGAAATCAATAAATTATATTTGGATATCGGCAGCGAATCAATTGATAAAGGAATTTCAGTCAGTGAAGTAATCGCCTTGAGGCAAAAAGAAAATCGTAAAACTTTGGATGAAGAAGAGTTTGACAAAGTGGTGGAGCTTAATCAGAATCTAAGATTTTAAAGGGCTTTGTCTCCGGACGTTAAGTCGGAGCAACAAAACCTTTACCC
>Ga0265297_10003826_pt1 | contig 26111 bp, 31 predicted proteins | sample Munlanlwell13791_FD_192502 | JGI IMG/M metagenome (GOLD analysis project Ga0265297, IMG submission 192502) | Leachate microbial communities from a municipal landfill in Southern Ontario, Canada - Leachate well 137-91 | ecosystem: Engineered > Solid waste > Landfill > Unclassified | place...
GCTTTGGAAGTGGCGGCAATCGAATCAACAATTTATATGGACTCTACATTGGTGATATATCCGCCGGGGCCACACTCAATTACGCCATCTACACCAAGGCCGGGACGGTTCGGTTCGGGGATGATGTACAGATTCCATCAGACAGCAAAAAATTGTTTGTCGGGGCCGGGCTGGATGCGGCCCTGTCCTACGACGGGACGGATGGGATTCTTGAAACCAATCTGGTCGGCGCCTCGGATTTCCTGCTTAAATGCGGCACCGAAAAAACCCTGCGTCTGGATACCGTCGTTTACAAAGACATCAATCTGGGCGGCGCGGTGCTGGCCGGCGTGCCGGGCAAGGAACCGGCGCGGGATGAGTTTGTCGATTCCACGGGAACCGACACAGGTATTGATACGCACGCCATCGCGGTCGGAAAAGCAATCGATGGCGCCCTTGAATTACAGCACGACTACAAAGAGGGAACCGATGTGGTTTTTCATGTGCACTGGCAGGGTATTGCCGCCCCGACCGGGACCGATAATGTTCGGTGGGAACTGACATACACGGTCGCGCGGGATGAGGTTGTACTGGCCGCTGCCACTCTCCTTGAGATTGAAACGGCCTTCGATACGCAGTACGAATTTAAGCGCAGCGATTTTTCCGCCATTACGGGAACGAATTTCAAAATCGGGGACCAGTTTTTGTTTACACTGGAACGCATTGCTTCCACGGGCGATGCCTATGCCGGAAACGCCCTGATTGCCACCTGCGGGCTGCATTATCAGATTGACACGATTGGGTCCAGACAAATCGATTCAAAATAAGGAGTCTTTTATGGCTATTGTTGTGGATTATACCCCGTATCAGGCCGTCTTTGATTTGGCGACACAGGCCGGACAGGCCGCCGGCACCGAACGGGCCGCCCAGCGCAGCCATCAGGCCGCCATGATTCAGCTTCAGTCCCGACTCCAGAAAGAAAATTTTCTGTTTCAGGAGCGCATGGCCCAGCAGGCCCGGCAGGAAAAGATGGAACATGACATGGCCCTGTTGCAGGCCAAAAAAGGCATCGATATGCAGATGGATTTGCAGGCCTATGCCATGCAGAGACAGCGGCTGGATGCCACGATGAACCTGATAGAAAACTCGTCGATGAGCGAATCGGAAAAAGAACAGTTTCGGATTCAGGCCATGGCCAAATATGCGGGGGTCGGAAGCGGCATCACCACGTCCCTGTCCAAAACGGAAGGCGGGATTCCCTCCGGAATGGACTTTTTGATGAAGGGCATGATGCGGGAGCAGATGATGAATCAATGGGCCCAAGAGGTGGAATCCGGACAAATGAGTCCGGAAGAATTTAAGCAGAAGGCCAGCGCCTATGGATTCTCCGCCGACTACAAAGACCCGTCCGTCATCTATCAGGAGAATATTGCCACGGCGCAGAGAAACCTGCGGGAGGCCAACAAGGAACTGACGCAGTATTATGTGGAAAAAGGAGAGGATGTGTATGTGGCCAAGAAACCGGGAGAGGCCAGTAAGCAGAAGGTCAAGCCCGGTACTCCCGCCTATGACCATTACCATTTGCTGAAGGCCAATCAGCAGGATGCGATATCGGAAATGAAGCGCACCCAGTCCACCAAGCCGAAAATCAAGCCGACCGAGGCGGACCTCATGGCGTTTCAGCAGGCCGTCGAAAAGAGTCCGTCTCTCCAAAAGGCCCTTGAAGAGGCCATCAAGATGTTCGGGGAGGAGCGCGGGGTCGAATATGTTAGGGAACAGTGGGCCAAACAAAACGAAGTGGTCGAGCCCGGAAAAACCAAGCCCAAGATGCCGTGGTATCTCAAATACAACCCGGTCATGCGGCAACAGCCGGTAGGATACCTGACCAAGAAAATGTATGCTGAGGAATAATGCCGACGACCCTGCAAAATGACCCGAACGCGCTGTCTGTTTCTGAGGCCCTCCGAGACCGGATGATGGCCCAACAGGGACCGCTCGATGCGCTGATACGGCAGGGGGTGGCCGAGGCCGAACTGCGCCCCAAGGGAGAGGCCTATCTTCAGGACCTGCTGCGTCAGTCCCAGATAGAGACCGGGCAGCGGGACCCGTCTTGGGCCGACGTGACGGTCAACTCCCTGCGGAATGCCGTCGCCCATCTCCTCCCGATTCCCCGGATGTTCTGGTATCAGGCCGGGCGGGATGCCGCCGAGACTCAGCGAATAATGAATGTCATGGTAGACGATTCGAAAATGTCCCCGCGAGAAAAGGCCCTGCTGCTGGGTCCGCATCCGGGACTGTATTTCAATACGGCTTTTCTGCCGGGCAAGCTGCGAAACGACTGGGCCGAACATTACGACGAGCATCCGAATCTGGTCGATGATACCCATTCGGTCCTGCATAAAATCTTCAAGGAACCGCTGACTAAAACACTCACTCAAATTGAGGAAGAATACGCGCATCATCCGGAATGGTGGACGGACCCCCCGGAAAACCTGATGGAACTGGTCAGCGACCCGAAGAAGCTGTACGGGACCACTCTTGAATCCCTCCCCCTGCTTTTGATGAGCGGACTGTTGATGGCCAAGGGGCATCCGCAATTATCTTTCATGCTGATGTATGGGGCGGAAGGGTCAGAGGCGTGGAAAAACGCCAAGGCCGAAGGGGCCACGGATGAGCAGGCCAATCACCTGTTTCATCTGTATGGATTCGGGGCCGCCTGCATTGAGATGACACAGTTGCAGCAGGGACTCAAACTCCTGAAAGACCAACGGAAGGTGCTGAATGCGTATGCGGCCAGCAAGCTCGGAAGAAAGGTGGCCACAGAGGGGTACAAATCCCTGACGCGGCAAACTGCGATGACCGTGGCCAATGAGGCGCTGGAGGAAATGGCACAGGGGACCTTGCAGGAAACACTGGCCGCCCTGATTTACAAGGGATTCGAGAAGCCGGAATGGAAAGACATTGTCGGATTCTTGGACCGCCGGGCACAGGAAGCCGTCGTCGCGGCGACCCTGACCACGGTGGCGGGAATGCCCGGCATCGGCGTTCAGACCCTGACGGGTAATTTTCAGCCGAGAAGTGCCGGCCAAATCAAGCGCGATGCCAAGCTCATGGATGAGGTCATCTCGAAGACCGGGCTGTCCAGTGAGGAGTTTGGGGTCCCCCGCTATCTGGGTCAAAGTCACCGGAAAATTGAGTCCGTAATGAAAACCCTGTTCGGCAAAGAGGTTTTGTGGTTTACCGGGCAGACCGAGGAGGCCAACGATTATCTCGGCTGGGCCCATCCGAGCAATCCGAATCTCATTCTGCTGAATGCCGGGGCGCGGGACCCGCTGACGAAAACGGCCTTCCATGAACTGACGCATCAGCTGGAAAAAGACAACCCGGAGATGTATACCCGGCTGAGGGCACTGATTCAATCGTACCTGCATCAGGACCGGATGGATTTCCTTCGGGAGGAAATTTTGGGGCGGTATCGGCGTGTCGAAATGGAATTGTCGCCGGAGGAGGTGGACAGTGAAATCATGGCCGAGGCGATAGGCCGCCTGACGCTGGAGCCGGACTTTTTATTGCAGGTTTCCGGGGACAATCCGACGATTGCCAAAAAAATAGGAGACTTCTTTGCCCGGCAGGCCAAAAAAATGGAGTCGATACTGGTCGGACGGAAGGAGCGGGCCCAGCGTCGCATCGACGATTACTGGATGGATACGTACCTGAAAAACGCCAAGGAACTGGCCGGTCAGGTGGCGGAGATTCTCCACGAGGCGGCGCCGGCCGAGGCCGAGGCACCGCTGGCCAAAAAAGAGGCCCCGAAAAAGGCCCCGCCTGCCCCGGAAGCGGCGCCGACCGAGGCGAAGGTTCCGGCCCGCCGTCCCTCGATTGCCCGGCAGATGAAACAGCCGGAGGCGCTTCAGCGCATGGTCGGAGAAATCAAGGCCAACCGGTGGGCGCCGGCGCATCGCATCGCCCAGCTGGAGGGGATGATTCAAACCTACACGCGGGCCTTGGCGCTACGGAAAAAAATGGAGGCCGGCAAACGGCTCTCTTTAGAAGAGGAGAAGCAGCTGGCTTTTGTGCCCAGCCGGGAACAGCTGTTCGAGGAACTCATCAAGTATCATCCGGGGGTCCGGTCGCAAGCCATCGACTATGCCATCCGTTTGGAGCGGGAGGGAAAGCTGGACATCCTGCTTCCCAAACCCGGTGAAACACGGGTGGCACAGGAACAGCGGGGCATCCAGCTGGCCCGGCTTCGTCAGTTGGCCCGAATGACCGAACCGCTGGCCCCTCAAACAGCCATCCGCGAGTGGATGATTCACCTGCGGTCCGAAAAGGGGCTGTCTCCCAATACCATCGACCTGTATCGGCGCACGCTGGAGACGTTTTTGAAATATCTGGAGACCGTCACGGAAATCGAAGACCTGAACTTGGTGACGTACCGGACGGCCTTGGGGTATTTCGAGTATCTGTACAACACCGGACACGCCCAGAGCACGGTTCGCAAGTCGGTCGGGATTTTGAATAACTTCTTTACCTACATGATGCAGACGAACCGGCTGGGAACCAACCCGTTTGAAAACATCGACGTGCCGCGTCCCCTGAAACGAATCCCGCGCGCCATGAGCGAGCCGCTGCGTCAGAAAATCTTGGAGTCGATTCCCCTGACGACGGCCAATGCACTGCGCAACCGGGCCGTGATACACCTGCTGGATTCCAGCGGCATTCGGGTGGAGGAACTGGTCGGGATTCGGCTGGAGGACATCCACTGGTCGGACCGAAGCATTCGAATCCGAGGCAAAGGGAACAAGGAGCGCATTGTCTTTTTCGATGAGCCGACATTCCGATACCTGCGTCAATACATCGAATCCAAGCGGCCGGAAGGCGGGAAGGCCGGAGACGAATCCGTTTTAATCAAGACCAAGACGGGTCGGGCCATGAGCACGGAAGAAGTCCGCCGTCTGTTTCGTCAAATAGAAGCCAAGACCGGATTCCCGGTACGGCCCCATATCATGCGGCATACCTTTGCGACCCGGATGCTGGACCGGGGCATGGATTTAAGGACGCTTCAGTTGCTGATGGGGCACTCCTCCCCGGAGATAACGGCGGCGTACCTGAAAATCGGGGTGGAACGAAAACGGAAATTGCTCCGGGAGCACCACCCGCGGGAACTGGATAAGAAAAAGAAACCGAGGAAACCGAAGGCGGCCATCCGTCACCTGTCCAGTCTGGAGCGCAGACTGGCGGAGGGAACGCGGCGGCACACGGGAGACAAAAAAGACCTGCGTATCCGGAACTGGGAACATACCCGGAAGGGATGGATTCTCAGTGACGGAAGTCTGCTTCCGTTGCCGGACCAGATGCCCGAACACAGCCATGTAGCCCGGCAGTATGCCGGCGGGCTGGACGCGGTGCTCCGGAGCGGGGCCATGCGGATAATGTCGTTCATCCAGAACACGAAGGGGTTTCATGTCGCGCAGGCCTACGCAGACGCCCTGACGGAGGCCCACCTTCAATCGCTGTCGGACTATCTGAAATCCAACCTTTCCGGCGGACAGAACGTGCTGGCGTTTCACCTGCTCGCCGAGCGGGACGGGGTCTCTACCTCCCTTCGAATCGAGCAGGTAATTCGAGGTCCCGGAGACGTGCCGCGAGCGGTTCGCGATGCCGTGTTGGCGGCCCGAAGGCAGATAAATTCTTTTTTTGAAAATCAGCGACGGCTGGACGCGGCGGTTCGCCGCCGGGCCAAGCGGAAGTACACGGTGGCCTCCAGCCAGACGACTCGCGGAAAGGTCGAAGAGGCGGCCGGCCTGCGGAGAAAGGCCACTCCGGTGGTGACGACCCAAGAGGCCCTGATGAAGATGAAACTGCGGGCCCAGCAGGTCGGGTCCAAGGCGGGGTACCGGGCGGCGGTGCAGGACATGAAGCTGAAAATCGAGGCCCTGAAGGCCAAACATAAAAAGCTGGCCGGCTTCCGAACCGAGTTGCGGGTCTATATTCAGCAGGGGCTTCCCCCCGCGCTGCGCGGACGAATGCTTTTTACACTCGACTCCATCCGGGGGGAAAAGAGCTATGCCAAGGCCCTTGAAAAACTGGTTCGAGAAATCGAGCGGTTCGAGCATCGCAGCGCGGTAGCGGACCTGAAAAAGACCATCCGGAGGGTCCGTAAAAAATTCGGATTTCGACGACAAAAGGAATATCGTCCGGGGATGCGGTTCAAGCTGGACCCGCAGCTGTCGATGGCACTGGAGCAGATACTGGATTCGTTGAGTCTGAAGAAGCCCCCGCCCGCGGGGATGGTCGAGTCGATGGCGGCGCTGCTGGATTATGCCCAGCAGGAGGAGGCCGCCCTGCTGGAGGCCGGGGAGGCGGACAATCCGTTTACGGTCCACCACGTACAGGCCTTTATCCGGGACCTGCAACAGGAAATGGGACGCCTCTCCGTCACGGAGATGCCGACCGAAACGCTGGTGCACCTGAACGAGACCATTCAGATGCTCGTGGCGGAGAATCAGTGGCGGCGCAGCGAGGAGCAGGCCCTTCAGCGGGACTACTGGGAAAACATTGCCAAGCCCGGAATGCTGACGGAAATCGAATCCTCTCACCGCCCGGTGACGGGAGAGACGACGACCGTGGATTCCGGGAAGCGGCCGTTTCACCGAAAGATTCCGTGGCTGGCGATATTTGGTCGATACAATTATAACCTGCAAACACTGGCCGATATCGTGTCGGCGACCCGAAAGGGGTTTTTCTATCGGTCCGTCGCCTTGGACGTGGCGGCCGGCCGGGACAAACAGAAGGAAACGTATTTTGCCGTCATGGATTATTTCCGGACCCTGAACGAGTCAGTCGGCATTACCCCGGAAGAGTTTATGGCATGGTCCCGCCCGGCGCGAACGCACCGGGTCAAGATTCCCAAGAGCGTCCGTGAGTTTTTTGCCAAACGGCTGCCGGAAACCCTTTCCGGGGTGCGTGCCGCCGTGGCCGCGCCGGATTTACAGATGCTCGAAGTCCGTCTGAAAAACGGGAAGACGCTTCGTCTGACGGTCGCCGAGGCGATGAGCATTTACCAGCATTCCAAGAACGCCGCCAATTACAAGGCCCTGCTGGGTCCGGACGGAATTTTCCTGTCCAACCTGCAATCCACCGGGCCGCTGACCCCGGAGGACATTCAGTCCATCCTCGACCGGCTGCCTGAAAAAGCCCGGCAGTGCGCCGACAATATGTCGGCGGTCATTGAGTTGACGCAGGATTTAATCAATGAAGTCTCCATGAAAGAAGAGGGGTATGCCAAGGCCAACGTGGAGCGCTACTGGCACCTGCGTCGGTTCCGGATGCGGGAGGCGGCCAAGAAGCCCCAGTACATTCAGGAGACGGTGGAAAGTCGAAGCCAGTGGAAGGAACGGGTCGGCGGCAAGGACCCGGTGCTCATAGAAGACTGTTTCAATGCCTTCTGCGAGACGATGGAGATTACCTCGGAGTATGTCGGCATGGCTTCCCCCATTCGCCGGGCCAACCTGATACTGTCGGACCGGAAGATACAGGAGACGATTCGCCGCAAGGGATACCTTGACTACCTGCGGGATATGAAGGACCTGCTTCAGCGGGTGCAGAACCGGCACGTCGATACGATGTGGATGGAAAGCTGGTATGGAGCCATGACCCGCAACGTCACGCGGGCGATATTCGGGTTCAACCTGCGGCTGTCTGCCCAGCAGTATTTTTCCATTCTCCTGACGATGGCCAAGGTGTCGCCGCGGCACTTTACGGCGCTGCGCGGGCTTCCGAGCCGGGCGCTGATTTCCCGGATTGAGCAATGGTCGCCGTATCTGCGGGAGCGGTTTATGGGGGCCATCGGGCGGGAACTGGGCGACGTGGCCCGCACGGGGTCGGTGATGCGGTTTTTGACCGGGCACGACCAAGTCATCAATCTGGGCACTCACTGGGTCCGGTATTTTGATAAGATGGCCATCTGTGACGCATGGCGGGTGTGCGAGGCCGAGGTTCGAAGCCGGCCGAAATACCAAGGCCGCCCCTCGCAGGAGTTGTTCTTGGACCGGGAATATCGCCGGGAGGTCACGCAGCGGGCCGAGGAGGTCATTCGCGCCACGCAGCCGACATGGGACGTGCTGGACCGGTCCATTATCGGAGCGCATCGCAATCCCGTCGCCCGGTCGCTGACGATGTTCCATTCCCAGCGGGAGAAGATGGTGCAGATGCTGGGGCTGGCCAACAGTGAATTTATGAACCGGCTGGAGGCCATCCGGCGGTCCCGGAATCTGGCGTCTCTGACCGAGGCGCTGGAGACGGCGGACGGACGCCGGGCACTGGGTCAGCTGGCCAAGGAGTATGGGGTGGTGATGTTCAATATTGCCGCCGTCAAGGGATGGGCCGTCCTGTATTCGGCGATGGTGCTGGGGCGGGAAGAGGACTGGGAGGACTGGGCCATTTCCGTACTGGCGGACATTCCCGGCCTGTTCTATCTGGGGGACCCGATGAAGGAAGCCATCAGTGCATGGGGTCGCTGGGCGCGGGGCAAGCGGGTCTATCAGCTGGGCAAGATATCCGTGCCCACACTGCGGGTAATGGAGACGGCGCGGCTGGCGATGTATGAATGGGGAAAGCTGCTGATGATGACTACCGAGATGGCGGATGTCAGTCTGGACGAGCAGGAAGCGCAGTTCCAGCGCACGATGGAAATTACATGGGAGGCCCTGCAATATATGTTTGGTCTGCCGTTTTTACATATCACCTCGATAACTCAATCCATGAAGAACAGAGAGGAATAGCATCATGGCTGACGCGTCCGAAAAAAAAGGAAAATGGAATGGATTTACAACGGCGGTTATCAGTGTTTTTTTGAGTGTTTCCATCACCCTGTGTTCGGTTTCTTATTTGTACGGCACCCACGCCCGTACCACCCAGACCAATGCCTCTGACATCCAGAGACTGGATTCCAAGAAGCTGGACAGGGAAGTGTTTTTCATGTATACCGAGCAGGTCAAGGGACGGTTGGATTCGATTGACGGTCGCCTCTCGTCCATTGAAAAGAAACTGGACCGTTTACAGGAAAGGAAGTACGAATGAAAGATTTCTGGCACGAATGGGTCAAGGTACTGGATTATGAGCGGGGCAAGATAGCCGGGCTGGCGCTGGGGCTGATTCTGGCCGTGGTTCTGGTCGGCTGTGACGTGACCATCCAGAGTCCGATTTCCGGACAGACGGTCACGCAGAGCGAATACACCATCGAGGCCATGGAGGCGCAGGCCGACATCGAGTCCCTGTTGTCGGAGGCCGAAAAAAAAGCCGCGCTGCTGGCGCAGAAAAATCAGCTGGCCCAAGAGGAGTTTGAAATCAAGCAGGCCCGTCGGGACGGCATTGCCCAGTTGCTGGCCAGTCTGGCCATTGGCGCCGCCGGCGGAGAGGCCGTTTCCGTTCCCGTCCTGATTAACTCCCTGTTGCTGTTGGGAGGGCTGGGCGGCGCCGCCGGCGGGGTGTACGATGCCTACCGAAAGAATCAAACGATTACAGCGCTGAAGGAATCGGCACAGGAACCGTCATCGGCCTAATTTCAGGTATGTCGCCGCGACCGCCAGAGCCGCCCATTGGTCGCCGTGGATTCCCGCGAGGGGACCGGGTGGGTAAAGCCACCCGGTCTTCTTACAGACACGGCAATCGAGGCGGGCGCGGCCGACGACCTTTTTGCCCTTGCATACCGGGCACTTTTTGTTCCCGACGGCGTGATGTTTCCCGCCGTAGAGGTCCAGCAGGGCCTGTCGGACATGGGAATCCTTGGCGCGGAGGGACTGGCACAAGGCCAGCTTGACTTCTTTTCTGTAGACTTTCACGAAGGGCTTCCCGAAGGCCTCGATAAACCGGCCAATCCACAGGCAGGTTTCGAAGATTTCCTGACCGACCGGCATTCCGTAGCTGGCCACCATTTCCACCAGCAACCGGTCCGCCGTCGGCCAGACGGCCTTCAGTCGTTCGTTTTCCTCGTAGCCGTGCCGGAGGACGCCTCCCTTTTGATTGACGAGGACATACGCCGAATACTGGGGGCCGGGGTCAATCGCCAGAAACTTCATTATCTTCGACGATTTTTAGTGGCCAGTGTATCGGCGTTTCTATACTGGAGTTCTTTGGGTCGAATTGAAAGGCCTCCATGAGTCGTTTCATAAACCATGCTTTGGCCATCCGTCTGGCGTCCTCGCGGGTCTTGGCCCGGACTTCAATTTCCAGTTTCATGGAGACGGTGGGGTCCAGTTGAATCGTAAATGTTTTTGTCATTTCACGTCCTTTCATCGTCCTTTCATCGTCCTTTCATCGTCCTATTTCCAAGAGTTCCAATTTCGGAAGCAGGACAAACTCCGTCGTTTGCCGCTGTCCGCCTTTCATAATTCGTTCCTGTTGGTAGTAATAGCGTGCCAGTGATTTCAGTCGTTCGGTCAGAATCACCACGGAGACTTCGTCCTGATACCATTTCCCGGAAAAAAATATCCACCAGTACAAACTCCGGCTGACGGCGATTCCGGAGGGCCGATTTTCGTGCCGGTATTCAATGGCGACATTGCCGCTTTGGTCCACGATAAAATCGCTTTTGACTTCCACGCTCAGCCGGGCCCCCCGTCCGAGCAGGAGGCGTCGGGCCAGTTCCTCCCGGACCATGCCTTCGGCCAGATTCAGGTCCCACCGGGACTCGGCGTTATCGTCGAGTCGGCGCACCTTTCGGAGGCGCTGCTGTATCCATTTCAGTTCCGCGTTCGATAAGATTCCGTGTTCGCTCAGTTCCATCATTCTAAAAAGGACCGCCGGCTTGGGACTGGAGGTGCGCTCCCGTACCGGCGGTCTGGCGGAGGAGGGTGATAAATTCGACTCAGGGAAGGCCGATTCTCATATCCTCCAGATTGACAATTCCATCCTGATTGAGGTCCATCACCGGGTTTCCGGTCAGCCAAAACTCGGACAAATACGAGAGCATCCGAACGTCGTTTTTCCGGAGGGTCAGTTCCAGCCAGTCCCCGGCTTCGAGGACGGGTATCATCGGAATCCTGTCGATTCGGTCCGGCAGATAGATTTCCTCTTCCATAAAACGGGGATACCTCGTATCCAGCCGGTGGATAAACTCAAACAGGTTCGGGTCGGTCAGGGTGTTCGGGTCGCCGATATAATTCGGGTCGGCGAATATATACCACTCCGGCTTCAACCGTCGGACGTACTGTTGCTCGTCCCACAGGTTCGGCTCTGAGTCAAACGGACTCCATCGGTCATAGACCGCTGCCGTCTGTCCGGCGGCAAACGGAAGGCGGCTGTCGATAGGCAGAATCCAGTCGCTTCGAACGACATGGCTTTGCATATCCTCGCTGGACCCGACGACAAACAAATCCACGGCGATGCCTTCCGGGCAGGCCGTGGAGGTCAACTGTCCGCCAAATGTCACCCCGCACAAATCCAGCGGAGCGGCCGTTTTGACAACGGCCGAATAGCAGAGCGGGGCGGCGTACCGGAAATAATCGTTCGGCTCGGTCAGATTCACGGCGGCAAAATAAGACATTTCCCGGACGATTCCCTCGCCCCGGTTTCCCTGTCGATTCAGCAGGGTCAGGGCACAAAGCTCGGCGCCGGAGGCCGGGGCCGCCTCGGTCGGTCCGCTCAGGGCGGCCCATTCGAGCGGGGTCAGCGACTCTCCGGTTCCGGGGCAGGCGGCGAGAGTCCCGCTGGCCTCGACAAGGGCGTATTCCGACGGGTTATAGACGGCTCTCGTACGGTAATAAAACTTGGCTTGTGCCCCGCCGCCGGCAAGGGCGGGTTTGGAGGCCACTGCCTCCGAGAACAGGACATAGCCGGGCAGGCACGTCCAGTCAGACCGATGCCCGGTGGCGACCATCCGTCCGCCGGTCCCGGTGACTCCGGAGGCGGTGATAGACTGGACGCCTCTTACGCCGTGGGGCGTCAGTCCGCCGAGTCCGTTGTTTGTAAAATACACGGCCTGTCGGGTACTTGTAAATTCCATTCGGAGTCCTTCCTGCACGAGCAGGTCTCCGGTGGCGGTGACATAGGCGAACCATGCCGTTCTCACACCGTCGGTTCCGGCGTGAATGGTGTCGGCGGCGCGGGTCGGGCCGACGCGTCCGTCGTGGTCCCCGCACCCGGCGGCCAGAAGGAAAATAGCCAGCCAATACAACAAGCGTGTTTTCATGGGGCTTCCTTTCTATAGAATAATGGTTCTGGACTGGTGATACATGGACCGCTCAAAGGAGTTGACATGGGGGTGTCCAATGGGTTCTTTTTGCACCTCGAACAAATCAAACAATTCGGACAAGAACACGGCTTTTTCCCGTTTCCGGTAGCCGCCGTTTCGTCCCCGCTGGTTTTCAATCAGTCCGCCTTGGGACAGTTTCCAGAGGACGGTTCCGATGGCGGTGGGTTTGCCTTGGATATGCTCGATAAATGTTTCTTTGCGGAGATACAGTTCCGGCCGGCGGGCCCGGTTGAGAACATGGAATATTTCAATGGCAATAAGGAGATGCTGATTGCTTCTAATCAAGTTCATCGCTGGGTTCCTCTTCGGTCTTTTCCTGTCGGGTGGCTATCCACTTCCATTTCCAGTAGGACAGGGTTTTGGCCGGGGTGGCCGGTCGGTTCACCGTCACCTCATTCCATTGAAGCAGATATTCGTCAAAAATCAAGTCCTGTCCTTTGGGGAGGGAGTTTTTCAGCATTTTTTCGCATTGGTTATATTGTTTGACGGCCGGTCGGAGGGTCATAAACCGGCTGACCAGTTCCTTGAGGTGACGGTCATCGCAGGGCTGGGGGCCGGGGCCGGACGGGACCCATTCGGGCATACAGTAGGACTGGAACCGGCACCCTGAGCACCAGAAATATTGATTGATTTTGTCGGGTTCCTTGTTCTCCGTGAGGGCCTTTTTGACTTCTTTGGCCTTGGTCAGCAGGCCTTCCATGTATTCGTAATCGATTGGCACTTCGATAAATTTCCAGTCGTACAGGTTGGATTTATTGACGAAGGCCAGCACACCCCGGTCGAGGTTCCGGCTGAATGCGTAGGCCATGACTTGGGCCGGGTACAGGGCGCTCCACGGGTGGGCGGCAAGGGACTGGATATCCGTATACCGCTGGAACAGGTTGGGGTTGGCGGTTTTAATATCGATAACGGCCTTATTGGACCATGTTTCGTCCTCGAAGACTTGGAGGATTCCGTCGAAGGTCCCGTAGATTCCGACGGATTCGAGGGTTTCGTCGCGGGTAGCGGTTTGGGCCTGTACGATGCGCATGGGGGGGGTGCAGGCCGGTCCGATTTGTCGGTTAAAGAGGCCTATCAGCAGGTCTTCGAGCAGCTGTCCGGTCTTGACGATGCCTTGGAACGTGGTCCCCATCGGCTCGGCTTTTTCCCAGTCATGGATAGAGTAATACAGGAACCGCTTACAGGGGTGTCCGATTTGGCTGGCCCGAAGGACATGGCAGGGAAGCTGGTGTTCCATGCTCCGCAGTTTTTCCTGTATCCCGTCCTGCATGGCCTGATTGAGTTGTTTCATATTCATTACGGCATCCTTTTACAGGTGATTTTCGGCTTGGTATTTGTCGTACAGGGAGTTGGCCTTGGACAGGGCGAACTTGGCCTGATTGGATTTGAGTTTGTTAAAGTCCAGCAGGCCGCTGACAAGGCCCCCGTCGCGTCCCACAAAGGTCGTCAGAGAGCGAAGGGAGGCCCGCTCCAGCAGGATAGGGTCCTTGGATTCGGCGGCTTCCTGAGCCAGCTGGGGGCTGGGTTCGTCCAGATAGAGGGACACCTTGTTGGTGGCCTCATCGTGGCGGAAGCTGATAACCAGATTTTCGGCAGCCATGGTTCGGAGGAGTTGAAACAGTTCGGTGGTTTTTTCGTTTGTTGTTTCGTCTTTCCCGCCGCGGTCTCCCTCTTTGAACCGGACGGAGCGGCTTTGGTCGGCGTTTTGGCCGGCCCTTTGGGTAATTTTCTGATATTCATCCACCGGAATGTTTTTCAGGCCCAGCAGGTCTTTGATGGCGGACCCCTTGAAATAGGTAAAAGCCGCTTGTCGGATGTAGTTTTCGTTGATTTCTTCGGGGTCTTTCCACGTATCGCCGACTTTTCCGAGGAAGGCGTCTCGCGTGCTGTACTGGCCGATGGCCGGGACGGTAATTCCCTGACAGGTGGCGTATCCCTCGAAGACATAGCGGTATCCGACCACGGCCCCCTGTTTGTCGGTGATGTTTTCTTTTCGGTGTCTGACGTTGTGGAAGCGGATAGGGAATCGTCCCTTTTCCATGATTCGGCAGGCCCCGGCGGCGGACAGGCAGGCCTTGGCCTTTTCCCCGGACCCAAAAATCGTCCAGTCTTTTTCGTAGGTAAACATCCGGACAAGGGTATTTCGGGCCTGTATCATGGCCGGAGCGCACCGGACCAGTTTTTCCATCAGGGCCAGTTGGGCGGACGGGTCGATAGTTGGATTATCTGCCTCTCCGGCGGGATGGTCGGGGATAACGGGCAGGGTCTCGGCGTCGAAGACTTCCTGAAAAGAGGCCTCTTGGGGGGGGGTAAACTCATGGGATGGTTGGGTTGTCATTTTTTGTTCCTTTCCGGGGTAAGGGAGAGCATTCGTTCGACTTCCGTCAGACCGACATCCATGGCCATATTTCCGAAGGCCGAGAAGGTCATGGGTTTTCCGTTCTTGTTTTGATACTGGAGGTAGAGCCGTTCGGCGCGGCCGGAGACCATATCCAGCAAATGGAGTTGTTTTGGGTTTTTCCTTGCCTTGCTCATGTTATGCCTTTTTCTTTTTGTACATCGGGGAAACGGTCTTGATTATCCGGGAATGCAGGCGGCTGTCGATATGGGTAATTTCGTAGCGGGCAAGAATCTCTTGGCCCTTTCCGCCCCGTCCTTCTCGAAGGTCGCGCAGGGAAATTCCGAGTTTTCGGAGGCGATAATATACCTGTCCGACAGTCAGGGTTCCGCCGGTCAGGTGTTCGGCGATAGTTCTGGCCGTAAACGGCCACTCGTTGAGGACGACGAAGGCGGGCAGGGCGTTAGCCATACAAAGCGGGTCTAACTTGCCGCCAGACAGGAGGTTATGATTATGTTTCACGTGACACACCTTTCGAAATAATGGGGGTTTGGTTTATTGTGCGATAAGGCGTCCGGGGGTGATGTTAATTTCCAGTTGCAGGGAAAACCGGTGGTCGGCGACCTGTACGGGGATGGAAATCGGGATGGCCCCGCTGGGGAGGGCTGAGGCGGCCTGTTTGGATTGTTTTTTGGAGGGCTTTCCAAAATATTCGGCCTTGATTTTTTTCCAATTTTCTTTCGGGTGAGCCCCGCGGAAATGAGCGGACAGGCCCCGAAAATCCATGGATTGAAACGAACAAAGCGGGCATTGAATTGACATTTTTTTTCCTTTCCAAATAGTTGATTGTTGTTTCATTTATATGGAGTATAAAGATGAAATATTTATTGTCAATAAAAAAATAAAATTTTTTCGATTGTTTTTCGATTGTTTTTTCGATGGTCCTATCCGAACGGCTGCGCAGCCCTGTCTTTGGCGGCTTTTCCGGGGCGGATTGAAGAGGGGCTAAAATGGAGAGAAAATCTCTTAAAAAGGCCCGGTTTTCGCCCGAAATATATTTATATAAAAAAAATAATATTTTTATTGACATTCCTTTATAAGGTGTTATTTTGGTTTTTTATGGCCCCACTGGTAGGGCATAAACGATAATTTATTTTTGAAAGGATTGTATCATGTCGAATGAGAAAAGCATCAATTCAAGCCCGATTCGCCCCTCGATAACGGAGGATGTCGCCCTGAATACGGCGGCGATTTTGAAGTCGCAGGCGCGGAGCAAAAAGCCGTATCGGATTATCCCGTTTATTGTGTCCCGGTCTACCACCGGCGGCATTCTGGGCGGCGCGCTGCCGGACGGGAAATTTTCGGTGCACGTCTGGGCCACCAACCAGCGCGAGGCCGAACTTCTCTTTTTCGCGCAACATCAGGGGTTAGTCGCCGAGATTCTTTCGCGCGGAGACGCCGAAAACATCTCGCTGGAACTGTCCGTGCGTGAAATCTCTCTCTAATCGGACCGGTTGACGGAAAACAAAAAAACGGTTCAATTCAAGAGGTGATATCATGTCATGCACGGCCACTGCTTCTATCGCACTGGGCGGCGGGTCTACTCAGTCTATCGAATTTCCCTTTGAAATGGGGGAAACGATTGCCGACGTATTTGCGGCGGGTCGCCCGCTGTCGAATTTTGCCCCGGCCGTTCGGTGGACTATTGTCCTGACAGGCGCCGAAAGACCGCCTGCCATCGCCAGTCCGTCGGTTGGCTTGGTGCCCGATTGCGAACTGTCCCTGTCCCCCAGCAAGCTGGGCGGGAATCGTTAACGCGCCCTTGAGACAAGGGGGATTTTACCCCCTTGTCTTTTTTTACTTTGGAGTCAACATGAGCACGGAATTATCCAAGGAAAGCAACCAGCTTGTTATCGACGCGCTGGAGCGGGGGAAAGACAAGGACAAGCTGTTATCAAAATCAATTCACGGCCATTTTATTTTATCCTCTACGTTTGATAAATATATGCAGGAGGTGAGCGCCGCGTTTGGGGGGGAGGCCCCGAACGCGATTGAATCCCGTCGGCGGACCTATCTGAAAATGTGGGATTCTATTTACAAAACCCTCGCCGGATACACGTCCGATTCTTTTCTTACGACGGATGAAATACAGCATGTTATATCCGGGCTGTCCTCGTTGTATGATGAAAAAAGCTGGCTGGAAAATCATCCGCCCCGGTTGTCTATCCCGTTTCTTTTGGCCCGGATTGCCGGGGTCTGCAATAACTTTACATGCCGCCTTGAATTGTATTCCATGCCGGACGGGTTCAAGCGCCTTTTTTTGTATGTTTTTATTCCGGACATTACGTTTCACAAAAAGGACTACCTAAGCGATATCCCCGCGCCGTATGACTCGGTCAAGCTGGGGGATATCTGGCTTGGGCTGGATTTAAAAGGGCTGGCGCGTACAAGGCGGGCCACTCAGTCGGCGATTTTGTTTCCCTGCGAGACAACCAAGGCGAATCTGTTTGGATTTATCCATCCGCATGAAAGCCATATCCTCAGGGGCCATCGAGGAGAGGCCCCCCCCCCGCCCCGTTTGATTTGTCTGGGGGCGTCTGCGGAATGTCGCATTCGTGATTATCTGTTTAATAACTTGAACCTGTTGGAAACGGTCCTCACCATTCGCGCGGTCTTGACGACGTTTGTCAATGAGAATATGTCCAAACGCCACTTGCGGGCGTGGTTGCTGGAGCCGGACCCGGACCGAACCTGCGCGGAATGCGGACAGGGCGCGCTGCGCTACAATCGTCCGGACGGGCCCCGGTATGGCGGGGACCAGCACCGATACAGGACCTGTTCGGCGTGTGGGAAGCAGGTATGCGGCCAATGCGTTCATCGGTGCAGGGTGTGCGGAAAGTTTTTCTGCCGTTCCTGCTATAAGGAAGCCCATCCCAGAAAATACTGTTCGATTTGCGGAGACCGTTCGGAATGTCCGAACCGGCCGGGCGACGGGTCTATCCGATGGATTCAGTGTCCGTCCTGTCATATCTTTTATCATACGGATTGTCTTGTTAGTAAAGCCCTGTTGGACTTCCGGTATGGCAAAGAGACAGGCAGCGGCGGACATTATACCAAGGTCATTCGGGGCCGAACTTTCAAAACCTGTGTGGCCTGTCTCCGAACGGCCTTGGTACGGAGAGGCGGGACGTACTATCTTCAAACCAAGGCAGTGGTAGAGCGGCATATCGACAATTTGCGAAAGCGTCAAGCCCGACACCGAGAGCGATTGAATCCGGAATTCGGCGCAGACAATGAGTCTTAAAGAGGGAAAGAGCATGAATGACGACAAAGGTTTTACAGAATTTTTGTTTTGGTTGCTCTTCACGGCACTGGCATTTCTTGCATTGGTTTGCTATGTCGCCGGACGATAAACTATTTTTGAATGGAAACAAAATGGCGAAAAAAAGAAAAAAAAAGGGAAAGAAAATGGAAACAGAAACGTATCCGCTAATCAAAGAAACCCCGACTGTTTTGCTCAATTTGTACGCGCACGCCAAATTGATGTATCTGGCCCGAACCGTCAAACGGGAGGTCGCCGGTCTTTGTTTTGCCCCGGACCCGGCCCGGCCGTTTGAGTTTTCGGATATCCTGATTCCCAAACAGACCACCACGGCCGCCAGTTTTGATTTTGACGCCGAGGATTTGGCGCTGCTGCTGGCGGACCTGAAAACCAAGTATCACCCCGTACAGTATTCGCTGGCCTATATTCATACCCATCCCGGCGACGGGGTACCGTCGCCTTCTCAGCGCGATATCAACGAATTTCACGACGCCTATTTACACGCGCCGGTTGGGGTAATGGTCATTGCCGGCAAGGACGGCCACTATATCGCCAAAATGAGAATCGAATCAAACGGCTATGCGTTCTTAGCGGACCTGAAGGCCCGGCCGTCTATCGCGCTGCCGTTTGAGGCGTCTGATTTTGACGGCTGGCAAAAAGAAGTGGATGAAAAAATCAAGGAAAGAATAGTCAAAACCTATACCTGTAAGGCGACGGATTATCAATATGGCGGGGATTTTGGGTTTGGGGATAAATCCCGCCGCTGTTCCGCCTGTCGGGGAATTATCTTTAATACGGCGCATGTTTATTTATGTGAAGTCTGCGGACAAAATGAGATATGCAACTATTGCTGGTCTTCCCTGCAAAAAAGAACGTGCGAGTCGTGTAAAAAGGATATTGCCGCCAAGCTGAAAAAGGAAACGCCCAAAAAAGAAACCGTGATTAAGAATCCGACGTTCGCCGATGAACCCTGCGGAGTCTGCGGACAGATAATTAAAGCGGGCGTGCGAACGTCGCGCCTCTGCCGATACCGTCGCTGTCTGAATCGCATTTGCGAGGGGTGCCAGCGGAAGGGGGAAACGTACTGCAAGGAATGTCAAGAAGCGATACCTTTGCCTTGGAAATAAGGAACGTAAACCATGAGCCAAACCAAAAACCAGCGATACCAACGACAAAAAGAGGTAGTCAATTCGAAAAAGTGGAAACATTGGCGCGCCGATATTATCGGGTGCGGAGCCGTCGGCCGTCAAGTCGCCGTGATACTGGCTACGATTGGATTCCCCCGGCTGGTACTCTATGACGGCCAGACGGTCGAGGAAGCCAACCTTGGAGCACAGGGATTTGCGCCCCCGGACCTTGGCAAGAATAAGGCCCGCGCCGTCGCCGATACACTGGCCCCCCTGCTGGATGAACAGGGCACACAAGAGATAGTCGTAATGGACCGGCATTTTACCCCGCAAGACGCTTTCCAAGAAGGAACGCCGCACGTTGTCTTTTGCATGGTGGATACTATGAGCGGCCGAAAAAACATCGTTCAGGCCCTCGATATGGCAACCCGGCCGATTGATACCCAAAAGACCTTCTATTTGGCTGACACAAGAGTTTTAACCCATAACATCCAACTCCATACAATTACCAGCCCGCAAGAACAAGAGCAATACCTGAAAGACCTGCCCAAACAATCCGAAATTGAACAAGGACGGTGCTCCAACAAAATGACATTCTACGCCGCCCAGCTTGCCGCCTCTCTGGCCGTTGGACGGTTTGTGATATGGCTTTCAACCGGCAAAAACCCCCACCCCAGTATCCACTACAACATCGATACCCTGCGTACTATTGATATGGCAAAACAACAACTGATATAAATACCTCAGGGAAGGGAATAGAGAACATGAGCCAACCAAAACAAACCGCTCTAATACTCAGCAAAACAACCAAACATCTCCCCTGTTCCTGCCATTCTGACTATCAGGATGGCAAGTACGGACCGGGAATCAGATTGCACAACCTCTGCCTTGGAAACAAGGACAGAAAACAGTGGAGATGCACCGTCTGCGGAAATAGAAGGGAAATATAAGGAATGGATGGGGGTTAATGTATCTACTATCTCTACAATATATTATCCTAAATTAAAATGTTTTTTCTCTTGACATATTATAAGGTCCCGGCTATACTGTTCCTCATGAATTGACAATTAACTATTTTTGGAGAGGATGATTAAATGATTGACATATTGACATTTATTATTGCGGTACTCATTCAGACGTTTCTTTTTGTTTTTTTGTTTTTATGGGTATATGAGCATGATAAGAAGGTTCGGCTGAACATGCAAACCATAACCTACCTTTTAGATAGCGTTATTTCACTCCAAAAGGCAACCGTTATCTTCAATCGCCGACTGATTGATACGAACGCGCGGATTACGTCCCTTAATGATAAGTGCAAATGTGGTCATTGCAAGCCCTCAGACGCCCCAGAATCGCCCAAACACGACGCCCCTACCGGTGCTTCTGACTTTCCTCCTCCTCCTCCAATAGGCGCGGCTGGCTCACCCTGACAGCCGCGCCACACTTAGAGTCTTAGGCCCTATCGGTCCCCTCCTCCAACCTCCTTCAAGCCCTGCCGATAGGGCTTTTTATTGCGCCTTGCGTTTGTGATTGTTAGGGATAATCATCGACCCTTCCCCAAACCATACATACAAACCCAAAAGACACCCCCGCAAAACCCCGTTTATTTGTCATAAATCAAGATATACGACGTATAGTAAACGGACTATTATGGGACGCTCTATTGTATATCCTCATTGTCGCCTTTGTATCAGGGTTTTGGGGGTGTAGGTAGGCCGCATGAGACATGGGGCCCCCCACTGACACCCATATAGCTTGACAGACCATCCCCCCATCGTACCAACTCTTTTCAGACAGACGTTCTCTTTATTATCTTGAATAAGTGCAAGTGCAAGTGCAAGTGCAAGTGCAAGTGCAAGTTTCATAGGGACCCAAGTAAAAAAAAATAGGCGCGCGTATTGCGCTGGGTGTTAAGTTGTTTATTTTACAAGGAGTTAATTGGTGTTTTTTGGAGTTATGGAATGTTTTATTTTGAATAATTTTTGAAAAAAGTTCTTGACAAATTTTTTTTCTTGGTATAATTGCGCCCTACAGGGGCGCGCTATCAAAGAGATTGCTTTCTGTTTCTTTCTTTCTCTCTCTTTATTACTGTTTCTATTTCTTGCCTTTCTTACTCTTCTTCTTCTTCTTCTTCTTTATCTTCTTCTGTATTTGCGATTTCCAGCAGTATTTCTGAGTGGCAAATCCGGTTGAGCGGACACCAGCAGCACAGATTCTTCCCGCGCAGTTCCTTTCGGATATTCGCTTTGTCTTCTTGGGTTAAGTTGAGATGATATAACAGGCAGGCCGATATCTCTGCCTCAAATCGCGTTTTATAAAATCGAATATAGGCCTCGTTTCGAAACACAACGTAGCCGTCCTCAAACCGTACCACCTTGTAGGGGTTCCCCCATTTGGACCCACGTCCTACGTAGGACGTATTCGGCGGCATCCGCCATCCCTTCGTCCGCTTCCGCTGGATTCGCTTAGGGGTCATGCCCCACCGCCTTCCTCGACATCCAGTTCTGCCAATAACGCGGCAACAATGATTTCAATCGGTTGGCTTCTCAGCAACAGCCATGTCGCCGGTCGTTTTTCTCCTGTCACCTCATCTATCGCTCGGATAAACCGCTCAATTTTCTTGGTGTCCCCACGGCTGACAATCCGGTCTCTCAGCCAGTACGACAAATCCGCCAGCGACTCAAGCGGTCTCTTATTTCCAATGCCTCCGCCGTAATATTTCCATTCAATTATATCCCATTCTATGAGCGTGTCTCTTTGTGCCCTATAGCTCATCTCCAGAAGTCCAAGAATTTCTTCTTTTGTCGGGGTCATCATTCACCGCCTTTTTTTACTTTTCTTTCATCGATTTTTCTTTCATCGAGGACGATTTCACCAATCAATTTATCTGCGCACCATGCAATTTTATTGGAGTAAGAATATCCGGTTTCACGAAACCATGCGCATAGAGTACAACAGTACATGACATCCTCATGACAGGGAGTATTGAACGACATCGGGCAGAAAACAAAATCAACTTTTGTCGTCTTGCTTTCGTCATGCAAATATCCGTTTTCATCGATTCTTATTTTTCTCATTCTTGGCCGCCTTTTTTTTCGGATTCAGTTTCGCATGAATCATTTCATACAATTCCTGATACTGCGCCTGTAGGTCGTTTCTCTGGGTGGATTGGGCCGCCACGCGCAGGGCCGCCGATATCAGCCGGGTATCGGCATAAGAAAACCTGTAAATCCGGTCCTCCTTCGGGCTACTCATGCTTCTCTCCCAAGGCGTCTTGGAGGTCTTTTTCCATCGTGTTGACGAGGGTGGCGATTTTCACGCCTCGTTCGTATCCGCTCTTGTCGGTTTGATAAATCGCATCCATCTCGGCGATTTTTTCCAGAGTCCTCTTCAGGGCCCTCCGCAGCCGGTTTTCGACGGGCCGCTCGTTCCACCACTGGACGGCCTCGGCCTCGGAATCGAACCAGTATTCGTTTTCATAGGCGCAGTATTCATCCCCGACCCCCTCCGTTCCGAGAAAGGTCGCGTCGGACGCCATACAACAGACCTGATAGTGTGTTGTTTCTTTGTTTAATTCAATGGTGTAGAGTCTGGCCCGGCTTCCGCAAAACGGACAGGGGCCTATCCGGGGTTCCGTATTTGTCTTCACGGCATCGGTCACGGCATCGGACATGGTATCTTCCTTTCTGGTGATAAATAGAACCTATTTCCCAAGGGGTTAAAAAGGCGGGCCGGTTTATTGCACGATGCGCCGTTCGGAGTCGAACCGTTCGGCTTTGGGACTTGCACCCATCTCACCCGGAGCCGCTCGCCGGTCGGCATCATTCCCGCCTACATGCGCGAATTGACTATTCTTCTTCTTTCTCAAAATAAAGTTCCTCGGTTGCACTGTCCGGGTCCAACTGCAACATCACCAGCCGGTTCAGTTCGCCCTGTATTTTGTTCAGGACCCGCTGGACCCGCAGGAGAGCGCGAAGGTCGGCCTTGTGAAGGTTGAATTTGCACCCGATACACAGGTGTTCATCGTTGGTTTTCTCGATGGAGAAATCCGAGCCCAAGTGACATTGCACGTCAATCGGGTGGCCGCACAACAGGACCATTTCAATCTGGTAGGGAGGGGTCACAGACCCGAAGTCCGGTTCTTTCATAGCCGCCTCCTTTCGGGGTTTTCCGGCGGGCAGAGCGTCGCCACGCGCGGGCGGTTTCTAAGGTCGGTGCCAGCCACTTCCGAAGCGTCTCGTCCGGGGAGGAAAGCGGTCCGGAAGGAGGAAGGGTACAGACAGACTGAGTTCCGGGTCTCCTCGCGGAGGTCGTGATAGACCGTGGAATGAACCGTGGAATGAGTCCGTCGAGTGGCCTGAGTGCCTTCTGAAGCGATTCCAATTCGACGAGAGAAACCGATTCCTTCCGCTTGGACTCGGCGTCTCGATTCAGTATCCGGTCCCGCTGGTCCAGATATTTCAACACCCGCTCAAACGTCTCCTCGTTGGCCTTTTTGACCGTGTCATGCATCATGTCCACGAGGTAGGATATCTCCGGGCGGTTCTTGTACATATGTTGTTTCAGCAATAAATTATCATGGGTAGCCATGTTATTTTTCTTCTTTCCTTGTCGGCCCCCGGTGGTCCGACAGGCGGACATTCACGTTGGGCAGAAGCGTTAATATCTGCGACAGGAGGTCCCGGATTTCCCGGCGAAACTCGTCCATGGATTTCAGTTGTTTGGCATGGAAGGTTTGCGTCAGGGCCGATTCCTTCTGGATAAAGTGACGCTCGTTTTCCAGTTGCTTCTTCTGGTATTGGACCTCCATCTTCTCCTCCAACAGGCGAATCCGGTGGGCCAGCTTTTCCTCTTCGATTTGCTCGCGGTCCTTCAGGATACCCAAGTCCCGCTCCAAGACATCCCGCTCTTTCTGAAGGTCTCGGATTCGCGATTCAAGGGCCGGAATACTGCGGTACTGCGCAAAGAAATCATTCAGTTTGTTCTCCAGCCCGGTGCGGGCTTCGTGGACGACCGTGGCCGTCAGCTTGTCCGATAACTCCGTAATATCCAGCGTCTGGGTCGCTTTCTTTTTTTGTCCGAACATGGGATTTCCTTTCGTAAAATAAAACTATGGGGTTCCACTTTTTTCAAAAAAGGGGCCGGCCCGGCCATGGGCCGTCAAGCCGCTCCGGACCGCGCCCCGCCTTGCAGAAAGGGCTGTCTGTTTCGTTCTTAACAACAAGTTAAAGAGCGGCTCGGATATCGGACCGAGCCAAGCCGTTGGAGTAAAAAGGCCGCTGTTCCGCACCTGCGGCTGGCGGTTCTATTATGCCATTACGGAGCGTCCGTCTCGGAGGGAAGGTCCACGGAAACCTTCTCCATCCGGCGAGAGTCCATGAGATATTCCAGAAACGCCTCACCCATGGGCCCAGAGTCGGCCAGAATGCCGACTTTGATGTCGAACCGGTCGCAGAAATACGGGCTTCCGGTATCTTCCACTTTTTCCGTTATCGGCACAGAAAGCACCTCGGTGACAATGGCCACCGTGCCTTTTTCCGGGCGACGACGAGTGTGCATATACGGTTTGAACCGGACGAAATCTCCGACCTGAAGCGAACTGGGTTCGCAAAATCGGCGCAGGCAAAAGCGCAGGCAGGAGCGCAGTGCGGAGACGGTTTTTTCACAAGGATTGCAGACCCGTTCGTTTTCCTGCTGGGTTTGGCTCCGGGATTCGGACTCGCAGGTCTCTTGGATGGGGCGTTGGTCTTCCATGGGATTTCCTTTCTTTTTTTCAAATAATTTATCCACTTTTTTCAAAAACACGCCGTTTCTGTTTCCCCCCCACACCCCCCCTTCTCTTAGAATATACTTATTATTATTATATGGAATTTTACTTTTTCAAGTCAAAAATAATAATAATTTTCTGATTTCTCTTTATATTTTTCTAACAGCTGCTCCAGCAGGGAGTTGCAGGTTGAATCTTTTTTGCACCGGCCAATCGCCCGAAGGACGGTTTCGTATCCTCGGCCCCCGAATATCCGCCCAATCCGCGCCGGACGATATCCGAGACAATACAGGGCCGCCATGCAAATGTCTCTGGCTACGCATACATAAGCGCTTTTCTGGGAAGAGATTAGCGTTTGCTCATCAAAACCGAAGAGGGATTCGGCCGCCAAAAATAAGGGCGTAATGGGAAGAAAATCCTCCGAATCCAGAAACTCACAAGTATAACCTGTTAGATTTGACGGAGAAATGAGGATTTTCGGCCTTTTTTTGCCCATAAGTCTTTACCTTACAAAGAGTTAATTTTCGATACACGTTCTGTGAGTTTAAATTTTCGCCGTTTTTGACCCCAAAAACGCGGTTCTACGAAATTGTAGACGACATAAATCCTTGTGTTATAAACAGTTAAATGCGATACAAGTATAACCTGTTAGATTTCAGGGTGACCCGAAAAAAAATATCTCGGCCCACACCCGATTTTTTCCACAACGTGTCCACAATTTTGTGGTATATATAGAGTATGTCAAGTATAAAAAAAGGACGACCTGTCGAAAGGAAAACCCTATGGATGCCGATGTCCTGATGCAACTGGCCGAAGAACTGCTTTCCGTCAGCCGAATGCTCCAGTCCGCCTCCAGCGGACAGCATTTCTCCGTCGGTATCTGCGGACTCGCCGGAGAAGCCCAGATTGTCGTCTCCGAAAACGAGGCCATTACCCAGCTGGGAAGCGCTATCGAAAAGGCACTCCGGGTCTATCAGAGCAACCTCGAAAACCGTATCCGGGCCGCCGTCCGGAACGAATAATCCTTGACAGAACCGGCCGCCAACGACACAATAAAGAAAACAAGAAACTGGGAAAGGATGCCGAATGGCCCGAATCGCGTGGATGCTCCTGCTGTGGCTCAATGTCGTGTCCATGGCGACGGGCCGGCCGCTGCGGGCAGACCTGAACGGAGACTGTCGTGTCGATATGCAGGACCTGATGATTCTGCTGTCCGAATGGATGATGGAAGATGAGGACTGTCTGATGGGACTGGGACCGGAATTAGTATTGCATGGAGACTTTGAAGATGAAAATGTAAATGGAGACTGGTTTATTCTTCGCTA
>Ga0265297_10003827_pt1 | contig 26111 bp, 21 predicted proteins | sample Munlanlwell13791_FD_192502 | JGI IMG/M metagenome (GOLD analysis project Ga0265297, IMG submission 192502) | Leachate microbial communities from a municipal landfill in Southern Ontario, Canada - Leachate well 137-91 | ecosystem: Engineered > Solid waste > Landfill > Unclassified | place...
AGTCGTGCCTTTGACTGGTTTTCAGTGCAGACACGATGGTTTCCGAGTAACCCTTCTGGAAACTAATGATGCCAAGCGGCAATGGATATTTAGAACGCTGCGTGAGTCGATTGATAGCTACGTGGCCAGTATTTAAGCTAGGTCGCTCTTTGAGCGGAGGAACTTTTGCAGGTCTGTTCGGGTGAACCGGCCTGTTTTTTCTTTGGCGGAATTTGTGTTAAAATTAAGTAAATCAAGTGAATCAAGCGAGGCAAGCTTGTTTACTTGATTTACTCAATCTATGGAAATCAATCTTAAAACCTTAAATCCCGAGCAAAAACAGGCAGTCACCCACGATGGCGGCCCGCTTTTAATTGTGGCTGGGGCAGGAACCGGCAAAACCACGGTCATCAGCCAAAGGATTGCCTGGCTGATTGAGCAAAACAAAGCCAAAGGTGATGAAATTTTAGCTTTGACTTTTACCGATAAAGCCGCCGGGGAAATGGAAGAGCGAGTTGATAAGCTTCTGCCGCTTGGCTATGTTGATTTATGGATTTCGACTTTTCATTCTTTTGCCCAAAAAATTCTCGAAAGCCATGCCTTGGAAATCGGTTTGCCGAATGATTTTAAATTACTGAATCAAACGCAGCAGTGGCTTTTGGTTCGGCAGAATTTGGATAAGTTTAATTTGGATTATTACCGGCCGCTTGGTAACCCGACAAAATTTATTCATGCCTTGATTAAGTTATTCTCCCGAGCCAAAGACGAAGTGGTCAGTCCGGCTGATTATTTAGAATATGCCAAAGAATTGAAACTGAATTCTGATTCCAGCGACTTTATCAAGGACTTATTGGAGCCGGAAGTTTTAAAATCTTTAAGTAAAAAAGAAAAAAAAGAGCTGGTGGCCCAAGAAATCAAAAAAACCCAGGAAGTGGCTGATGCCTATCATATCTATCAGCAGTTGCTTTTACAAAACAATGCCTTGGATTTCGGTGATTTGATTAATTACTGTTTGAAATTATTCAAGGACCGGCCGGGAATTTTAGCCAAATACCGAAAGCAGTTCAAATATATTTTAGTTGATGAGTTTCAGGACACTAATTACGCCCAATATGAATTAGTTAAACTTTTGGCTGAACCAAAGAATAATTTAACTGTCGTAGCCGACGACAAACAGAGCATCTATAAATTTAGGGGAGCCGCCATCTCTAATATATTAGAATTTAAGCACGATTATCCTAAAACCACTGAAGTCTTTTTAATTAAAAATTATCGGTCTACGCAAGATATTTTGGATTTGTCTTATAAATTTATTCAGCAAAATCGGGACCGTTTAGAAATTAAGTTGGCCAGTAAGCAAGCTAATAAGTTGAGTAAAAAACTTGAATCCCAAACTAAAGAAAAAGGTTTGATTAGTCATTTGGCTTTTGATACGGCTGATGATGAAGTCAGGGGAGTATTAAAACAAATTGTTGATTTGAAAGATAAGGATAAGCAAGTCGGTTGGAATGATTTTGCCATTTTGGCCAGAACCAATGAAGTAGCGAATTATTTTGTTAATGCTTGCGCCCAAACCCAGATTCCCTACCAGTTTTTAGCTTCCCGCGGGCTTTATGGCAAGCCGGTAATTTTGGATATTTTGGCTTATTTGAAATTGCTGGATAATTATCGGGAAAGCGCGGCGATGTATCGCGTGCTTGGTTTCAAAATTTTTGGTTTGGAGTTTTCCGATATCAATACTTTGAATTATTGGGCCGGCCGAAAAGGCATCTCTATTTATCAGGCGCTCAAAGAAGCGGCAATGCTGCCTAATACGGCCGAAGAAACCCGCGGCAAGCTGAAAAATATTTTAAAACTGATTGAAAATCACAGCAATTTAATCAAAGAAAAAACCGTCGGCGAAGTGGTTGTCGCTTCTTTAGAAGATTCCGGTTACCTGCAGGAATTAACCAGGCAAGATTCGGTTGAAACCCAGCAAGCAGTCAATCATCTCAACCAGTTTTATAAAAAAATCACTGATTTTGAAAATTCAACCGAAGACAAATCAGTCAGAAGCTTTTTGGAATTAATCGAACTGGAGTTGGAAGCCGGCGAAGCCGGGGCTTTGCAAAATAATATCGAAGAAGGCCCGGACAGCGTCAAAATCATGACGGTTCACGCGGCCAAGGGTTTGGAATTCAAATATGTTTTCATCGTCAGTTTGGTTGACCGGCGCTTTCCCATTGATGGCCGTAGTGATCCGATCGCTTTGCCGGATAAATTAATCAAAGAAATTTTGCCCCAAGGCGATGCTCATTTGCAAGAAGAGCGCCGGCTGTTTTACGTCGCCATGACCCGGGCCAAAACTGGTTTATTTTTTACTACTGCCCTTGATTACGGCGGGGCGCGTAAGAAAAAAATCTCACGCTTTTTGACTGAGCTAGAAGATATTGGTTTTGCCGTTAAAATTGATAAAAAGCCCGACAAAGGTGATGGCCTTTTGGCCGAAAGGACAAAAAAAATTGCCGTTCAAATTGAGGCTGAAGAATTAGAGCCGATTGTTCCTTCGCGATTTTCCTTTACCCAGCTGCGGGCCTTTGAAAGTTGTCCTTACCAATATCGTTTCGCTCACATTTTAAGGGTGCCGGTGCGCGGCAAATCGGTTTTTTCTTTCGGCAAAACCATTCATGCGACTTTGCAGCAGTTTTTTGATTTAGTCAGGGAAAGAGCCAGAGTTGAGCAGGTGGATTTGTTTGGCAATGAAATGAAATTAAGAGATCAAGAGATCAAGAGATCAGGTGCAAAGGGCCAGAAGCCAATAGTGAGTTTGGAGGAGTTGTTGGAGATTTATGAAAAGACTTGGATTGATGATTGGTATGCTAGTCGGAAAGAGCATGATGAGTATAAGCAAAAAGGCAAAAAAGCTTTGACAGAATTTTATAAAAAAATTGAAAAAGATATTCCCGTTCCTAAATATTTAGAGCGGCCGTTTAATTTAAAAATTGAAGCTGACCCCTCGACTTCGCTCGGGGCAGGCGGTCAAGAGTATACAATTAAAGGCGTAATTGACCGGATTGATCCAATGAATGGCGGGATTGAAATTATTGATTATAAAACCGGCCAGGGTCGCACAGAAAAGAATTTTACGGCCGAAGATAAAGAACAACTTTTGATTTATCAGTTAGCCGCTTCACAAGTTTTGGGTGAGAAAGTGGAAAATTTATCTTTTTATTATGTTGAAACCGGAAATATTGTTTCATTTTTAGGAACGGACAAAGAACTTAAAGCCATTGAAAAAAAGATTATCAATACCATTCAAGAAATCAAAAAAGGCAAGTTTCCGCCTAAGCCAGGGATGATGTGCCAGTGGTGCGATTTTAAGAATATTTGTGAGTTTAGGGCTCTATAGCGAATTATGCGAATAAGCGCGAATCGCCTATTTGCGTCATTGGTTTGCTATTCGCGTAATTCGCGTCACGCAAAAAAAAGCGCCCCAACAGTCAGTTGACCGCGGGGCGAATGTGTTATATCCTCCAATTCCTCCAGTGTAGCTTCGCTACGTCTTAATTCAGTTGCCTCTGAGTTGCAGCTTGAAACCATCGCCAGTGACGATATCGGGTCCGCAAACCAACTAATAGCCCAGGACGCGTAAGTCTGTTGAGATTCCAGGGATGGTGTCTTTGATGATTCTGTAGTTTTTGGCTGCATCCGGCATGATGGCGCAAAGCCGCAGACCTTCAGGGACAAGCTGGAAAGCGCCAAGTGGTGTCACGTAGAACACCTTTTTGCCAAGATCCAGTGCCCGTTGTGCCGAGTAAGTGACTTCGTCGACTTGCCGGACGAACTTAGGCTTCTTGAATTCATCAACGACTACTTTACCATTGACGATCTGTATCTTGGACTCCGCCGCCCACGACGTGCAGATAATGATGAGCTGTGCCTTCTCCATCAGATCAATGGCGCCGCCCGGGCCGACATAGTTAATTGCCCCTTTACCTCTCTTCGAAACGTTGATGTCGCCGTTCCAACCGACTTGAAGGGCACCAAGTATTACGGCATCCAGCTTTTCGTAAATCAGCCGGAAAGCCTCGGTCGAAGAAACCATGTGCGTCGGGTTGACCGCCGCTCCGAAGAAGACACCGGGAGCCGGCCTACCGCCCATGACGCCGGATTCCACCATAATGTTGATCAAACCCGTAATGCCGGTTTCACCTAGTATTTCACCAGCCACTTCGGGCAGACCAACGCCGATATCAAGATAGCAACCGGGTTTCGTATTATGGACGAAGATTAAAGCAGCCAAGCGCGCCAGGGCAAAGTCAACAGGTGTACGTTTCGGAGTGATGCCCAATTTGCGATTTATAAACTTTACCTGCTCCATTCCTTCTTTGGCCGTAACCGTACTGGTAGTAGTCAGGCATTCCAAGCCCCCTTTTGCATAAGGGAAGCAGAGAGTCTGCTTTGTCTTCGGCCCAAAGACCACCGCATCAACGTCCTTGGCGTGGATAAAGATCTTGCCCGGATCATGGGGCACGATTTTGCCGACATTGACGATCACGAAGCCGTGATTTTGTTTTGCCGCTTTGGTGATCATCTCGGATTCAGCCAGGATTGCCGCACCGTCAGCATAGATATTGCCTTCTTCGTCGGCCGCCGGGGCATTGAAAACAGCAACATCAATTTTCGGCGCCATGTAGCGGAGTTTGCTGCCGACTTTCTCAACAAACTGCGGCCAATCGCCGACAACCGGCGTGCCGCGGCCACCAGCCGAAATGTCAAGAAACGTTCCCAGCCCGGTTTCGGTGTCAAACCAATTCCGATCTTCGGCCAGTTCGCCCCAAAGCAAGTTAAGTATGCCTTGAGGCAGGCACTGAAGCTCCAGTTTCCCGGCATCAGCCAGTCGCTGAATAGCCTTAAAAGTCTCGATGTGACCCGTAATGAATCGGGTGCACAAACCCTCGATTCCGACTTCGTCCAGGGTCCCGGGGACTCTGCCTCGGCCGCCGATGCCGCCGCTGGCCATGAAAGTGAGACCGCCGGGGATCTCTTTTTCTCGGTAAAGTTCGGCGATTGCCCGGTAGATCAACCCAGCCGAACCATTGGCAGCCAGGCCGGATGTCGCGACTACCAATCCGGATTTGCCGAGGAACTTCTTGACAGCATCTTTGGGCCCCATGAACTTCGGGTTTCCGGGCACGGTGAAATTAACGCTGGTGTCGATTCGGTTCCAAGTGAGTCTCCACTTGGCCAGTGCCGTAACCAATCCTAATTTTTTCAATGTCCTCATTTCAGTCTCCCTCCGTTCTCCGTTTGAACCGTTTTTGTCAGAACAGACACATTCTGTCCGATGAGGTATAATATAATAGAATATGACTTTTGTCAAGTTGGAACAAATTTTGGATAAATCAATCAAAACTGCCGGAATCGGCGGTCAGATTGACTCGGTCAAAATCATTGATCGGTTTATTCCGGTGGCTCAAAAATTTTTTGGCCCCGGGGCGATTAATAAATTAAAGCCCTTATCGCTAAAGAATGGCACCTTGACGGTTAATTGTTTGTCTTCGGTTTTTGCCCAGCAGCTCAAGGCTGACGAGGCAAGGATTTTAGCGGAATTAAACCGGCCGTACCGGAAAAAAATTGTGGAAAGATTGAGGTTTCTAGTCTAGTCATGAAACATAGGGTGAACTTATTAATGTGTAACAATTTAACAATTGAGCAATTTAACAATTTCGATATATTCCATTGCTAAATTGTTACATTGTTAAATTGTCAGCCTTTTTTGAGCCTATGCTTAAGAAATCCCTTTTCACCCTCTTAATAATTCCTGCCTTGGTAATTGCCATTGCTTTAGGCATAACTATTTTTTTAAAAAATAAGTTTCTTACTTTGCCCGCTAACAAGGTAAGTCAAATTGGAGATAATAATATGGCTAAAAAAGAAATAATTCGCCAACCAGCTGTCGCCGGCTCTTTTTACCCGGCCGACAAATCAGAACTGCAAACAATAATTAATCAGTTTTTAGCGGCAGTGCCGGCTGGAAGTGTCAGCACCGATACTCCGCGGGTTTTAATTGTGCCGCATGCCGGCCATGTTTATTCCGGCCCGGTGGCCGCTTACAGTTTTAAACAGCTGGCTGGCAAAGATATTAAGCGGGCAATCATCATTGGCCCGTCGCATCATTTTGCCAATTCAGGTTTATTTTTATCCGGTGCCGATCAGTGGCAAACACCCCTGGGTTTAGTTAAGGTTGCTGATATTAATTTAGATTTGGCCAAAGAAAATAACTTTGAAATTAGCGATCAAATTCATCAGCCCGAACACGCCCTGGAACTGGAAGTGCCGTTTTTGCAAACAGTCCTGCCAAATATTGAAATCGTACCAATTGTTGTTGGTCAGCTAAACACTAGCCAGCGCACGGATTTTGCTTCAGTTTTGAATAAATATTTAGATGATCAAACGGTTCTGATTGTCAGTGTTGATATGTCACATTATCATCCTCAAGCTGAAGCTTTGGGTTTGGATAATCAGTCAATCAATCACATTTTAAGTTTAGACAATAAAGCAATTCTGAATGATGAAATTGATGCGCCTTGGGCCGTGGCTTCAGTTTTGGAATTAGCCAAGCAAAACAGCTGGCAGTCAAAGCTCTTAAGACATGCCACTTCGGGTGATGTGACTGGCGATAAGTCCGCAGTGGTGGGATATGGGGCGGTTGCTTTTTATGGAGAGGCGAGCCATAAGAAAAAAGATACAAGAAACAAGATACAAAGTAATAGCAGTGATGAATATAGTGAGGCGGAAAAAAAAGAATTGCTTGCCGTAGCCAGGACGACACTTGACCAATATTTGAAAACCGGCAAAACTTACCGGCCAAAAACTGACAACCCAAAATTTTTAGCCAAGCGGGGAGTGTTTGTCACCTTAACCAAAAATGGCCAGCTGCGCGGCTGCATTGGTTATATTGAACCCGTTGAATCTTTAATCGAAGCAGTCAGGGATAATGCGATTTCCGCTGCCGTTTCTGATTCCCGCTTTTCGCCCGTTGATGCTTCGGAACTTAAAGACATTGAAATCGAAATTTCCATTTTAACCGTTCCGCAAGCCGATACCTTGGCTAATATTATTAAAAATAAACTCGGTGTTGTGCTCCGGCAAGGCAGCCGGGGAGCAACCTATCTGCCCCAGGTTTGGGAAGATTTGGCTGACCCAGACCAATTCTTTCAAAGCCTTTGTCTAAAGGGCGGCTTGGCGCTTAGTTGTTATAAAGATGCTGCCACCCAGCTTTTTTCCTATCAGGCGATTGTATTCAGTGAATAATAAAAAAACCAAAATATAAAAGCAGCAAAAATGAGAGGTGTTTTTGTATTTTTGTATTTTTGTGATATAATTAGAATGCTATGAGTTTTAAATTATTTTTATTTTTGCTAGTTTTAGGGACGCTTTTTTCCTGGCTGAGTTTAGGTTTGATGATTTTGTATTTTGACCCCGAGCAGACCGGTTTTTTGGGGTTTAGTTTGTTTTATTTTAGTTTATTTTTAGGCTTAAGCGGCATCATCTTTTTGGTTGTCGATCGGTTTAAAGGAATAATTTTTAAAAAACAGCTTTTATTGACCCGGCTTAAAAATTCAATTCGGCACGCCATTTTATTTTCGATTTTAATTTTGGGGTGCCTTATGCTGAAAAGCCATAACTTATTACAGTGGTGGAGTCTCTTACTTTTTATTTTAGTTTTGACGACTTTGGAGTTTTTCTTTATGTCGACTCAAAAGCAAAAAAATGAAAGACCAGCTTTCTCGGATCAAAATTCAATTTAATCAAGAAATCCAAAAGATTTCCGATCTAGCGGCTTTGGCCCAGCTGGAGATTGATTATTTAGGCCGTAAGTCAGGTCAGCTGACTAATGTTTTGCGCGGTTTAAAAGATTTGTCCGAGACAGAGCGCCGGCAGATTGGCAGTGCGTCCAATGTCTTAAAGAAAGAGATTGAACAGAAGCTTAATGAAGTCAGGCAATCTCTAAAAGGCCAAAGCATCAGTCAGGAATTTTTAGACATAACTTTGCCGGGCGCTAAGTTGCCTGAAGGTCATATTCATTTAGTGACTCAAGCCATTGATGAGATTGCCGAAATTTTTGAACACGTTGGTTTTAGCCGTCAGCGCTATACTGAAGTGGAATGGGACTGGTACGCTTTTGAAAGTTTAAACATGCCGCCCGATCATCCGGCTCGCGACGAATGGGAAACTTTTTTCATTGATAAAACTCCGGTTGGGCCCAAAGGCCAGCGGATATTGACGCCGCATTCAACTTCGGGTGATGTTCGGGAAATGGAAAAAAAGCAATTGCCGATCCGGTCCATCAATATTACCAAATGTTACCGCCGGCAGATTGATGCTTCCCATGCGCCAATGTTTCACCAGTTTGACGGTTTATTGGTTGATAAAGATGTCAGCATTGCTGATTTAAAAGGCACGCTTGATTATTTTGTCAAACAATTTTTCGGTTCAGACCGTCAGGCGCGGATTCGGCCGTTTCATTTTCGATTTACTGAACCCAGTTTTGAAGTTGATGTCAGCTGCGGCGTCTGCCATGGCGCGGGTTGCAAATTATGCAAATCCGGCTGGCATGAGCTGGGCGGGGCCGGCATGGTTCATCCCAATGTTTTGCAGGCCGGCGGCATTGACCCCAAAAAATATTCTGGTTTTGCCTTTGGCTGGGGCGTGGAGCGCTGCTATTTAATGAAACCCGGTTTGAGTATTCCGGATATTCGGATGCTGTATCAAAATGACTTGAGGTTTTTGCAGCAGTTTTAGCAACTATCAAAATATGATTTTTTTATATATATTAGAAATATTATTTACATCTATAATAGTTGGTTTTGTTTTATGGCCTTTTATGGCGGGGCGAAATTATTTTGTAATATTAATAATCGGAATAATTATTTATTTTGTTACTTCTCTATTAAGATCCTATCATTTGAAGCAGATGGCAAAATTATTGGGGCTAAATTTTAAACTCAGAAAAGAAAAATTTTCATTCTTTCATGTTGATTTTCCCATTTACAGAAATATTATTAGCGGAAATTATAAAGGAAAATTTATTGAGATATCAGATCGTTTATCAAGTATTACCGGATTAATAAGATCACCCATGATAAGAGATAATTTAGTTAAAGTCGATAATTTAATAATTTATCCTAATGAAAATAAATTCTTGCCCCGTTCCATAATAATTGGTTTATTATCACCGGCACAAATAAGAAAAATAGTCGACGATTATATTGAAAATAGACGTGCACCCGCTGGAAGTCAAAAAACTGTTGGCTATTCAATTGTAAGAACCGCTACTTTAACTCTATTGGCTTTATTTTTAATTGCGGTTATTTTTTTAGTATCGTTTGTGGTTATTAGCCAATTATGAATTTAAAAATATCCTACGATTGTCTCAAAGAATATTTGCCGACCAAAAAATCGGTTTTTGAGGTTGCCAAAGAATTGTCGCTCAAGGGCATGAGCGTGGAACGGATCAATGAAGTTGGTCAAGGGTTAGACGGGGTGGTGGTTGGCCAGGTTTTGAGCACGGAAAAACATCAAAATGCCGATAAATTAAGCATTGCCAAGATTGATATTGGCAAAAAAACGCCGTTACAAATTGTGTTTGGCCAGATGGCTAAAATAAAAGTCGGTGACCGGCTGCCAGTAGCCATCGCGCCGACAACTTTGCCAACCGGCCAAAAGATAACAAAATCAAATCTGCGCGGTGTTGAATCCGAAGGCATGCTTTGTTTGGATAGCGAACTTGGCATTTCCAATCAAGACCGGGTAACTTTTTTTGATGAGAAAGTATTGCCCGGTACGCCGGTGGCCAAAGCAATGGGGTTGGCTGATTTTATTCTTGATGTGGAAATTACTTCTAATCGTCCGGACGCGATGTCAGTGGTTGGTTTAGCGCGGGAAGCCGCCGCGGCTTTAGGTATAAAATCAAACTGGCAAGAGCCAAGGCCGAATTTGAAAATTACTAATAAATTGCCGTTAAGCGTGGAAGTTAAAGAGCCAAAAATGTGCTCTCGCTATTTAGGCGTGGTGATGACTGATGTTAAAGTCGGACCATCGCCGCTTTGGCTGCAAATGCGGCTTTTGCAATCAGGGTTACGACCAATTAACAATTTGGTTGACATTACCAATTATGTTTTGCTGGAATACGGCCGGCCGCTTCATGTTTTTGATTACGAAAAAATTTCAGGTAGTAAAATAATTGTCAGGAAAGCTAAAGCTGGAGAAAAGATTTTAGCCCTGGATGGTAAAACTTATGAGTTAAAATCGCACCACTTAGTCATTGCTGACGCAAAAGTGCCAGTGGCTATCGGCGGTATTATGGGCGGAGAAGAGTCAGCGGCGGTTGAAAACACCAAAACCATTGTCTTTGAAGCCGCCATTTTTGATCCGGTTTTGATTCGCAAAACTGTCCGGGAATTAAATTTGCGGTCAGATTCTTCTGATTTATTTGAGAAAGGCCTGCATCCTCATAGCGCGATGATCGGTATTTTACGCGCCATTGAGTTAACCCAGCAGCTTGCCGGCGGCAAAGTGGCTGGCGAGATTTTTGACAGCAATAAAAAAGAATACAAACCAAAAAAGATTAAGTTTGATACCGCGATCATCAAGAAACATTTGGACATTCAAATTCCGCTTGCCCAGATTAAAAATATTTTACAGTCTTTAGGCTTTAGTGTTTCGGGCACAAAAGTTTTGACCGTGACTGTGCCGTGGTGGCGGGCTGGTGATGTGGTTTATGACTATGATCTAACTGAAGAAGTTGCCAGAATTTACGGCTATCATAATCTGCCAACTCATCTGCCCGAAGGCCAGATTCCGATTCAGGTCAAAAATCCAATTTTTGCCTGGGAAAATGTGGCCAAAAATGTTTTGGTTGGTTTGGGTTTTTCCGAATGTTATAATTATTCAATGGTTTCTGAAAAATTTTTAGCCAAAGCCGGTTTTGCCACCAAAGACTTGATTAAGATTGCCAATCCGCTCAACGAAGACATGACGGTAATGAGAAATACCTTAATAGCCGGAATTTTACAGAATGTGGCCGATAACTTCAACAATTTTTCCGACTTTAAAATTTTTGAGTTAAGCAATATTTATTTGGCCAAAGGCGAGAAAGAATTGCCTAATGAAGTTTTGAAGTTGACCGGCGCAGTTTATACCGGCAACCAGAAATCATTTTTTGCCGCCAAGGGCGTGGTTGAACTGCTTTTGAAAAAACTGGCCATAAAAAATTATGAGTTTCGACCGACTGATCCAAAGTGCCCGCTCTGGCAGGAAAAAGCAGCGCTTGATATTTATGCCGGTAATAAGTATTTGGGCCAGTTTGGCTTATTAAAACAAAGTTTAGCCGGGAATTTTGGCATCAGTAATTCAGTGGCGCTGTTTGACTTTGATTTTTCCTTCTTGGCCGAATTGGCCAGTACAGTAAAAACTTTCCAGCCATTGCCGGAATTTCCGTCAGTGGTTAGGGATTTAGCAGTCGTTATTGATAAAAAGACGAGCTGGCAGAGATTAAGCCAGCTGCTGGAAAAAGCTGATGTATTAATTGAAGAAGTTGAATACCTAAGCACATTTACTCATGCCAGCTTGGGCACAGATAAGATGAGCGTGGCTTTTCGTTTAACCTTCCGCCGGTCAGACCGGACCTTGAAATCCGAGGAAGTTGATGAGATAATAAAGAGGCTAGTGGTTAAGTTAGAAAAAGATTTTGGGGCAAAATTGAGATAATAAAATGGTGACCCGTAAAAAGCCCACTAAAGTGGGGTCACCGATTAATTTAAAAATATGTTTGAAACATCCAAAGACGTTCTTCTTCTGACTATCGCCGGAGCAATTGCCTTATTCACGATTTTTTCTTGCTGGGCAATCTACTATGTAGTAGTAATGCTCAAGAATTTCAGCAAGATGACTACCAGTGTCAGAGAAAAACTGGAAACTGTTGATAAGATTTTGAAATTAGTCAAAGACAAGCTGGAAAAAGGCAGTAATCACATGTCAATGGTTGCTGATTCAGTAATTAAACTAGTTGGACTATTGATGGAAAAGCAGGGTAAGGGAAATAAAAGGAAAAGAGGATAAAAAGTGTTAACAATTTAACAACGTAACAATTGAACAATGAGCAAATTGTTAAATTGTTGACTATTAATTAGGGGAGTTTACTTTCCTTGGGAGTCATTGTCAATCAAGACTTTCTAAAGATTTTACAAACTTATGTCTTCTTTTGTCCATCTGCATACCCATTCCCATTATTCGTTATTGGATGGTTTGGCTAAAATTGACGATTTAGTCAAAAAGGCCAAAAAGTTGGAGATGCCTGCCCTGGCCCTGACCGATCACGGAGTCATGTATGGGTTAGTGGAATTTTATCAGAAGGCCAAAAAGGCCGGGATTAAACCGATTTTGGGAGTTGAAGCTTATGTGGCCAGAAACGGCCATACCGACAAGCGGCCCAGAATTGATGATGCATCTTACCATTTGGTTTTGCTGGCCAAGGATTTAACCGGCTACCGTAATTTAATTAAACTGATTACCATCGCCCATCTCGATGGTTTTTATTATAAACCCCGAATCGATTTAGAACTTTTGGAGAAATATCATGAAGGTTTGATTGGGTTATCCGCTTGTCTGATCGGCGAAGTGCCGCGCCATTTTTTAAACAATGATGACATTAAAGCCGAACAGGCCGCGCGGCGATATCAGGAAATTTTCGGGCCGGGCAATTTTTATTTGGAAGTTCAGCATCATCCCAATATTTCTGCCCAGCAGTTGGTCAATGACAAGATCTTTGCTTTGGCTAAAAAATCAGGCATCCCGGTTGTAGCCACTAACGATATTCATTATTTGGATTCTGATGATGCCTACGCCCAAGACGTTCTAGTTTGTATTCAGACCAAAAAAACCTTGAATGATACTGATCGTTTATCAATGGTGGGGGATGATTTTTCCATGCATTCAAGCCAAAAGATGAAAGAAATTTGGGCCGATCATCCGGAAGTGATTGCCAATACTTTAGCAATTGCCGATAAATGCAATGTTAAATTGGAATTAGGCAAAACATTACTGCCCAATTTCCCCGTGCCTAAGGGGATGACTGATATTGATTTTTTAGCCGATCTTTGTCAGCAAGGCCTAAAAAAACGCTATGGTTTGGCGGAAATCAGCCAGGAAATTAAAAATCGTCTTGATTATGAACTGGAAATAATTAAAAAGACCGGCTTTGCTTCTTATTTTTTAATCGTGGCTGATTTTATTAACTGGGCAAAGAATAACGGCATTGTGGTCGGCCCGGGCCGCGGTTCAGCCGCCGGCAGCTTAGTTTCTTATTTAACGAATATTACTAACATTGATCCTTTGAAGTATAATTTGATTTTTGAACGATTTTTGAATCCGGAAAGAATTTCAATGCCTGATATTGATTCCGACTTCGCTGATATCCGGCGCGATGAAGTGATCAGCTACATTTCGGAAAAATACGGCAAAGATCACGTCGCCCAAATTATTACTTTTGGGACGATGGCCGCCCGCGCCGCCATTCGAGATGTCGGGAGGGTGATGGGTTTGCCCTATATTTATTGTGACAAAGTGGCAAAAATGATTCCGATGTTTATGTCCTTGAATCAAGCCATCAAAATGGTACCCGATTTTCAGGAGGTAATAGCTGATCCGGACGGTAAACGCTTGCTGGAAATTGCCAAAAAGCTGGAAGGCTGCGCTCGGCATGCTTCCACCCATGCTTGCGGCATTGTCGTCACGCCCGAATCGATGGCCGATTATGTTCCGATGCAGCGCTCCAGCCAGAATGAAAATGAAGTGACGACCCAATATGAAATGCACGCCATTGAGGATTTAGGCTTGTTAAAAATTGACCTTTTGGGCTTGAAGAATCTGACTATTATTGAAAATACCCTGGAGATTTTAAAAAAAGCCAGGGGAATCGAGATTAAAATTGATGAAATTCCCTTAAACGACAAGGAGGCTTTCAAACTTTTACAGAATATCGAAACTACCGGCGTTTTTCAGTTGGAAAGTTCAGGGATGAAGCGTTACTTGAAGCAACTTAAGCCGACAGAACTGGAAGATATTATTGCCATGGTTTCTTTATACCGGCCCGGACCAATGGAATTTATCCCCGATTATATCAAAGCGAAACATGGCCAACAGAAAGTTTATTATCTTGACGAGCGGATGAAGCCAATTTTGGAAAAAACTTACGGCATTATTGTCTACCAAGAGCAGCTGATGGAAATTGCCCGGGAGTTGGCGGGATTTTCTTACAGTGAAGCGGATGTTTTGCGAAAAGCCGTGGGCAAAAAGATTGCCACTTTGCTTCATGAACAGGAAGAAAAGATGATTTCCGGCATGGTTAATAATGGCATTAAACCTAAAGCGGCTAAACAAATTTGGGATTACATCCTGCCTTTTGCCCGTTATGGGTTTAATCGTTCCCACGCGGCTTGCTATGCCATGATTGCTTATCAAACCGCCTACCTTAAGTCTCATTATCCGGCGGAATTTATGGCTTCGCTTTTGACTGCGGACCATGGCAATATCGATCGGATTGCAATTGAGGTCGAAGAATGCCGCCAGATGAATATTGATGTTTTGCCGCCGGACATCAATGAAAGTTTTTCAACTTTTACGGTGGTTTATGATTCTTTGGTCGTCCAAAGGGACAAAGAAAGCAAAAAAATTCGCTTTGGCTTAAGCGCGGTCAAAAATTTAGGCGAAAATATCATCCGCGAGGTTATTAAAGAAAGAAAAGCTAACGGGCCTTACAAAACTTTGACTGATTTATTAAGCCGGGTAAAAACCAAAGACTTAAATAAGAAATCATTGGAAGCTTTGGTTAAATCAGGGACTCTCGATGATTTAGGCGAACGCAATCAGTTGCTTTATAACATAGATAAACTTTTGGTCTTTATTAAAAATATTAATCAGGAAGCCGAAAGCAAACAGTCAAGCCTTTTCGGGATGATGGCTACGGAAACGGCATTGCCTAAACTCAATTTAGATGGTATTGAAAAAGCAACCGATAAACAAAAATTAAATTGGGAAAAGGAATTTTTAGGCCTTTACGTTTCCGCTCATCCCTTGGCGGAATTTGGCGCCCAGCTCCGCAGCCAGGTTATTCCGGTTAAAGAATTGCTCGATAGCAATAATCATCGCGACCAGACCATAAAAGTGGCCGGCGTAATTAGCAAGGTCAAAAAGATTATTACTAAAAAAGGCGAGCCAATGTTGTTTGTTCGAATCGAGGATATGACCAATGGCATTGAGGTTCTGGTCTTTCCCAGCATTCTGAAAGCCAATCCCGAACTTTGGCAAGAAGATAAAGTAATTTTGATGAATTGCCGGCTTTCGGATAAAGACGGTGAAAGCAAACTGATTTGCAACCAAGCCCGAGAATTGGATCCTAAAAATATTTCTTCGGTTGTCAGAGAGCTTGATCAGCTGGCTCAGACTAATGGCTATCTGAACCGTTCCTTCAATAATCATCAGACTAGTGGTCGGTCGGAACTTTTGATTGAAGGTAATGCCTATATCGTCTTGCCCCAAGCGATCGGTTGTGATATCACGGAAAAATTGAAAGAAATTATCAAAAAATATCCGGGTCGGTACAAAGTCTGCTTATTGATTAAAGGCCCGGCCGGTTTTAAAACGATTGCCACTAATTTTTTGGTTGACGATAATAATAAAATTAAGCAGGAAACAGAAGAACTTTTGGGCAAAAATACCTTTCGAACGGAAAAAATCGACTGAAACTCTGTGGCCAATAGAATTGCCAATTTAACATTTTTTTTGTATTATTAAGTCATGCTAAAGACTAACTACATTTTACCTAAATCTTACCGCCGGCTCGGTTTAGGTTTTTTTATTTTGTCAATAGTAATTTTTGTTTTTACTGCTTATTTAATTTGGGCTAAAGTGACAATTATTATTCATCCTAATACCGAAGAGCTGAGCCAGCAATTTTCATTTGAAATCAAAGATCCCGGCGGTCTTACCTCGCTGGTCAATAAAGATGTAGTCGCTGGCAAATTGAAAACCATCGAACTTGAAGACAGCGGAATTTTCAAAGCCACTGGTTCCAAATCGCTTACTTCTGACGTGGTGGGTGAAGTTACCATTATCAATAACTATAGCAAGGAGCAAACATTGGTGGCGACGACTCGCTTGGCGGCTTTTACTAAGCCCGATCAGACTTTAGTCAGGCTCAAAAAAACCGTAACTGTGCCGCCCGGCCAACAGATTAAAGTCCAAGTTTATCCGGATAATCCGGAGAGTTTTAAGGGCCTTGAGCCGATGAAATTTATTATCCCCGGTCTTTGGCAAGGAATCCAAGATAAAATCTATGGGGAAAGTTCGACCAGTCTGGGCCAAGGCGGCTATACGGTATCAATAGTCAAGGAAGAAGATTTGGCCCAAGCCGAAAAAGATTTGCAGGATAAAATCTCCCAGAAAGCCTTAGCCGAAGTCAATCAACAGCTTGAGCCGTCTCAGGCCTTGTGGCCGAAATTGATTTCAACAAAAATTAATGAAATAAGCTACGATGTTCAGGCAGGCGATGAGACGGCAGAATTTACCGCCAAAATGAAATTAGCCGTAACTTTAATTGCCTTTGATGAAAGCCAGCTGATTGCTTCGGCTCGGGAAAGACTGAAAGAAACTTTACCGATTGACAAACAATTAGTTAACCTAGACCCCAAAAGTTTTTCTTATACAGTTGAAGGCTATAATTTGGAAGCTAACACCGCTAAGATTAAGGCTGATTTCAAAGGCAATTTTAGGTTAACCGATACAGCCCAATTATTTGACAAAAGTAATTTATTAGGCAAAACAACAGAAGAAATCCAGTCCTACTTTTCTCAATTCCCCGAAATCAAATCGGTTGAGGTCAAATTTCAGCCGTCTTGGCTGAAGAAGACCCCAAGGATTAAGGAAAAGATTGAGATTAAAGTCGGAGAATAACTCGGATCATGGAACATATAACAAATCCAAGAATTACCTGTTTCATGTTTTATGTTTCATGTTCCATGATAAGTGTTTGACAAAGAATTTTCAATGTTATACAATTGATTTACCTAAAGGTGATTGGTGAAGCTACCGACTTCACTCCGTATAATCGGATCTAATTTCAGGCTAAACCTTGGGTCAATTTAAGAAATCAAGTATTCCCTGAGGTGGAACCTCCCTGACTCAGAGTCGGGGCCCCAGGCAGATGTGTTTCTGGCTGGTTTTTAATATAATGCAAATTTTGCGAATGCCGGCGAATGACACGAATAAGCCATTCTTAGCATTCGCACGTCATTTGTAGATTTGTATTAAGTACACAACATGAATAACAGAATAACATTGAAAGGCAAGCTAGTCACCCTGCGGCCGCTTTCACTCAAAGATGCTCCGCGGTTTTGTCAGTGGTTTAAAGATTTTGAAGTCATTCGATTTTTATCAAGCCGTATCGGTAAGGCCGCCCCGACTTTGAAGCAAGAACGAAAGTGGATTTCTGACGCAAAAAAAGATGAAACTGAAGTCATATTTTCTATTGTTGCACTCGATGGTACGCATATTGGCTTAGTCAGGCTGAATAGCATTGATTACATCCATAAAAATGCCGAGTATGGAATATTTATTGGCGACAAAAGATATTGGGGCCAAGGATACGGCACGGAAGCGGGCAAGCTAATGATTGCTTACGGTTTCAAAAAATTAAAATTGCATATGATTTATTTGCGTTGTGCCGCTTTTAACATCCGGGGCGAAAAGTCTTACAAAAAAATAGGCTTTAAGCCGGCGGGCAGAATCAGGCAGATGATGTATTTGAATAAGTGTTACCATGACCATCTTTGGATGGATTTATTACAGGAAGAGTGGGAGAAAAAGAAAAAATGAAATTGGTTATTAGTGGACAACAATTTAACAATTGAGCAATTTAGCAATTGTTAAATTGTTATATTATTAAATTGTTAGCTTATTCTTAATATCTTAACCTAAACTATATGTCCAAAGAAAAAAAATCGGATGATAAGTTGGGAGCCATGCGCCATTCGATATCACACTTAATGAGTATGGCGGTGCAGGAACTATATCCGCAAGTCGGCCTGGGTGTCGGGCCCTCCATTGAAAATGGTTTTTATCAAGATTATGATTTGCCCGAAGCGATTACGCCGGAACTGTTGCCAAAACTGGAAAAACGGATGCGAGAAATGATTAAAGAAAATATCAAGTTTGAACAGCATGATGTGGATTTTAAAGAGGCTTACAAGTTCTATAAACATGATCCGTATAAAACTTGGTTTATTGATGACTTAAAAGCTCGAGGAGAGAAGAAAGTCAGTTTTTACAAATCCGGTTGGTTTGATAATCTTTGCGCCGGTCCGCACGTTAAATCCACCAAAGAAATCAACCCCAATGCTTTCAAACTGACTAAAATCGCCGGCGCTTACTGGCGCGGAGATGAAAAAAATAAAATGCTGCAGCGGATTTACGGCGTGGCTTTTACCAGCGAGGCCGAGCTGAAGGCGCACCTAGATTTATTAGAGGAAGCCAAAAAAAGAGATCACCGCATTATCGGCAAGGATTTAGACTTGTTTGTTTTTTCCGATCTGGTGGGCAAAGGTCTGCCGCTGTTTACCGAAAAAGGCTCAATTATCCGGCGGGAGCTTGAAAGATTCATTGTTGATGAAGAAATCAAGCGCGGTTATCAGCATGTTTACACTCCGGATTTAGCCAAAGTCGAACTTTACAAAAAATCAGGGCATTATCCGTATTACAAAGATTCAATGTATCCAGTAATGAAAATTGACGAGGAAGAATTGATCTTAAGACCGATGACTTGCCCGCATCACTTTCAGTTATATTTAAGCAAGCCGCATACTTACAAAGAGTTACCAATAAGAATTGCCGAGCTGGCCAAGCAATTTCGCTACGAAAAATCCGGAGAATTGACTGGATTAATGAGGGTCCGGGCTTTCTGTTTAGCCGACTCTCACATAGTTTGCCGAAAGGATCAGGCCGAAAGCGAAATTAATAATGTTTTGGATTTAATAGAATATGTTGCTTCGGTGATGGGATTACAAAAGGGGCAAAATTTTCGCTATCGGCTTTCGCTGGGTGACAGAAAAGATGAAAAAAAATATTATAAAGACGATAAGGCTTGGGAATTTGCCGAAAATGTTTTAAGAGAAGTTTTGCAAAAACGAAAAGCGCCATTCTTTGAGGCTGAAGCCGAGGCGGCTTTTTATGGACCGAAAATTGACATCCAAATGAAAAATTTTGCCGGCAAGGAAGATACCGCTTTTACAGTTCAATACGATTTTGTCATGCCCAAACGTTTTGAGCTTGTTTATATTGACCAGCAGGGCAAAAAGCAGGAAGCGGTAGTGATCCATCGTTCTTCCATCGGCGCCATTGAAAGGGTCATGGCATTTCTGATTGAGCATCATGCCGGGGCTTTTCCCCTTTGGCTTTCGCCGATCCAGGTGCAAATCGTGCCAGTCGCTACCAGCTTTGTGGCTGAAGCCGAAAAGCTGGCTGAGCAATTTAAAGTTCGCGGAGTCAGAGTTTTTGTTGACGATGCCAACGAAACGGTGGGCTATAAAATCAGAAAGAGTGAAAAAGCCAAGGCGCCTTATACTTTAGTATTCGGGGAAAAAGAAGCGAAAAGCAAGGATTTGAGCGTTCGGATTCGCAGTCAGAAAGAAATGGTGACAATGACCAGAAAAGAGTTTATTGAAAAGGTAGTTGAAGAAATTAAAGAGAGAAAATAATAATGCAATCCTAATCTACAAATTCATCCGAATCTACAAATCTACGAATTCTACAAATGGTATTTGGATGTGCGTATTCGTTCGCCACGATACGACTCTTAGTCTAACATCGTGTCGTAGCGGGTAACGCCATTCGGATACAAAAAGAGAGCCCCGCCGCAAGCGTTAGCCAGAGGCGGGGTTTAGTGTCAAAAACCGGCTAGATGCCGGTGATGCTCGGCTGAGGGTTATACCAGTTATTGATCAACCGGTCATACCGGCAAATAGCCAAGCGGTGAAACTGGCTATAGTCTGGCAGGCGGGACAATACCGTTTGGTCGATTTTGAATCGGCATTGGCCAGAATCAACAAAGCCTTCGGCTAGAATGTTACCAGTATCGCAATCCCTCAAGTAAAGGACAGTATGTTTCCCGCCGTTTTCTTTCACGGCGAAGCAGAGTGTGTCACTTTTTGGCGACTTGAGGTCGACCGAGAAGTAATGCAGCGGTTCAAGGTATCTGCCGCCAAAGATTCCGGCAAACACGCCAATTACCAGAAGCAAAAAACCGCATATTGCAAGGTGCTTCATTTCTTCCTCCTTGGGCTTCTGCCCAATCTGTTGGTTTCTAAACAGTTAGATGGTAGCGAGAAAAAAGCTATTTGTCAAGCTGGCAGTTGAAAAAATAGCTTTTTTTTGCTATTTTGAATATTATGGTGAAATATCAAATAATTACCTTTGGCTGTCAGTTTAACCAGTCTGATGCTGAACGGGCCGCGGCCATTTTAGAAAAGATTGGCTGTCAAAAAGCTTTGACTGAAACAGAAGCTGATTTAATTATGGTCTTAGCCTGTTCGGTCCGGCAGTCAGCCATTGACCGAGTTTTTGGTTTAAAACATAAATTTGAAAAAATAAAAAAAGCCCGGCCATTATTAACAGTTTTATCCGGCTGTGTTTTAAAATCCGATTTACCAAAAATGAAAAAAATTTTTGACATAGTTTTTGATATTAAAAATCTGGCTGACTTGCCAAGGCTGCTAAAAACTATAAACTATAAACAAAAAACCAATAACTATCTCCAGATTCATCCCAACTATCAGTCAGAATTCCAAGCCTATGTGCCAATAATGACAGGCTGCAATAACTTCTGTGCCTATTGCGTTGTGCCTTATGTCCGGGGCCGAGAAATTTCAGTCAAAGCCAAGGAAGTGATTTTAGAATGCCAAAATTTAATTAGTAAAGGCTATAAGCAGATAAGTTTGGCCGGTCAGAATGTTAATAGCTATAAAGACGGCAAGATTCGTTTTCCTCAATTGCTTAAAATGATCGATGAAATCCCGGGTGATTATTGGCTTTCATTTGCCACCAGCCATCCCAAAGACATGTCTGATAAGTTGATTAAGGTTATGGCTCAAGCTAAACATCTGATTTCTTATCTTCATCTGCCGGTCCAGTCAGGCGATGATGAAGTTTTAAGAAAAATGAACCGGCGCTATACGGCCAAACATTATGTTAATTTAGTTAAAAAAGTCAGAAGAGCTATGCCTGGTATTACGATTTCAACTGACATTATTGTTGGCTTTCCCGGTGAAACCAAAAAGCAATTTGCCAATACGGTTGAACTTTTTAGAGAAGTAAAATTTGATATGGCTTATTTAGCTCAATATTCACCGCGGGCGGGTACCGCTGCGGCTAAACTTAAAGACGATGTGCCAAAGGAAGAAAAACAGAGGCGGGAAAAAGTTATAAACAATGTTTTAAAAAAGACCGCTTTAATCAAAAATAAAAATTTAGTCGGCAAGCATTTAGAAGTTTTAGTTGAAAAATATAAAAGCGGCCAATGCTTTGGCCGGACTCGGAATTTTAAAAATATAAAATTTGTTTCAGAAAAAGATCTTACCGGTCAGATTGTTTTAGTTAAAGTAACTGATTGCTATGCCTGGGGATTAAGCGGGGAATTGCCAAAAGTCGTTGTTGTTTTAGGAACAACTTCGGCGGGCAAAACCAAGTTAGCCGTTAAGCTGGCGAAAAAATTTAATGGCGAAATAGTTTCTGCTGACTCGCGCCAAGTCTACCGAGGTATGGACATCGGCACCGGCAAAGATTTAGCTGATTATGGCAAAGTGCCTTACCATTTAATTGATGTAGCTGATCCTAAAAGCCAATTTACAGTGGCCCAGTGGCAGAAACAAGCCTATGAAGCAATTAATAATATTCTAAAGCGCGGCAAGCTGCCAATTGTTTGCGGCGGCACGGGCTTGTATATCTCCGCTTTAGTAGAAGGTTATAGTCTTGCAAATGTTCCATGTTCCAAGTTCCATGTTCCAAGAAATAAATTAAGCAAATTAACCTTGAAACAACTGTTAAATAAATTGAAAAGAATTGACCCTGTTACTTATCAAGTTATTGATAAAAAGAATCGCCGGCGAGTGCAACGGGCTTTAGAAATTTATTATGAAACCGGAATCCCTAAATCAGAGCAGCTGAAAAACCAGAAACCGCCTTATGAATTTTTGCCGCTAGGCATAAATTTTCCCAAGCCAGTTTTACACAAGCGGATTGACCAGAGACTGAAACATCGAATTAAAGAGGAGGGAATGATAAGTGAAATAAAACGTCTGCACCGCCAAGGCGTAAGCTGGCAGCGTCTGGAAGATTTTGGGCTGGAATATCGTTTTGTTTCCAGATATTTAAAAAAAGAGATCAGCCAGGAAGAAATGACCGCCCAGCTAAGCCGGGCAATCAAAGATTTCGCCAAGCGCCAGATGACCTGGTTTAGACGATATAAAAATATCATTTGGTTGAATGGTTATAAACAAGCAGAAGGCTTAATTAAAAAGTTTATCAAATAAAATTATCTTTACAAGACTTTAGAGCGGTGGGGCTTGATGCCGCCAGCTATTTTTTTTCAGCCGCCGCTGAACGATGAGGAGCGGGTGTTTTTCCAAGAAAAGATGACAAGAGAAGAAGCTGCTGTACTTGCAGGCATTCCTAATGGAGAATCGTCTAATCTTACCGTTGAGAAATATCTCAAGAGGATTGCCTTTGCCGAGCTAGGCAGAGAATAACAGCCATTGTTCCTTACTGTCATTTAAGACAAATGGACTAACCAGTAAATTCCCTTTGGTCAGTCCGTCTTTTTTTACTTGATTTATTAAATAAAAAAGTCCCGCATTCTTGCGGGACCTTTAGAAAAATTTAGTCTTCAGTTTTTTTAGTCTGGCCGGCCATTGCAATGATTTGATCAATAAAATTGCGATTGTTTTCGTATTCCTCGCCACCCTGATTTTGTAGATGAAGAGCACCAGGCAAAAGCATTTCCGCCTGCCTGGGAGTCAAGTCTCGGTTCGGTTGCCCTAATCTTATTTTTAATTTAACTAATGATTCTCGCAACGGTTGGTTATCCTCAGCGACAGTGTTGAGCCAATCCTTTTCAATCGCGTTGGCTGTTTCTGCCATATTATTTCAATTTATAGATTAGCATTTCTTTAGTTTTTTCCGGATCAGCCCGGCCTTTAGTTTCTTTCATTACTTGACCAATGAAAAATTGAATTACAGTTTCCTTGCCGGCCTTATACTGCTCAACTTGTTTGGGGTTAGTCGCAATAATTTGATCAACTACCGAATCCAGCTCGCCGCTGGTTTGGCTTTTGTCCAAATTTTCTTCAGTCATAATATCGCTTGGATCTTTTCCGGTTTCATACATTCTTTCCAATAATTTTTGTGCCACCGTGGAATTAATTTTATTTTGATAAATAATGGTCATGAATTCGGCAAAGTTTTCCGGCGTGATATTAACGATCTCCACCAGATCTTTGCCGTCTTTATAAACAATGGCCATTAATTTATTGATCAGCCAATTGGTCGTCAGTTTGGCTAATTTGGCTTTTCCCTTTTGCCAAATTTCCTCATCAGTGCCTTCGACTTCACCCAAAGCAATCAGCCAGGCGCGCAGTTCGGAAATAACTTGCTCAAAAAAAACAGCCAAGTTTTTGTCTTCGGTCAAAGTTCTGGCATTTTCAGCCGATAATTCAAATTCTTCAATAAATCTTTGTCGTCTGGCTTGTGGCAATTCAATCAGGCCATCTTTTATTGCAATAACGTCAATACCGTTTGGGGCATCTTTTGAAAAATTCAAAGGCGGCAGGTCGGGTTCGGGAAAGTAGCGATAGTCAGAGGCTTCTTCTTTGGTTCTTTGCTCTTCAGTTATTCCTTTGTTTTCATCCCAACCGCGGGTGGTCTGAATAGTTGGCGTGTTGCCTTTTTCCCAAAGTTGGGTTTGACGCTTGATTTCATATTCCAGCGCCCGTTCAACCGAACGAAAGGAGTTTATATTTTTGATCTCTGTTTTTGGGTGGAGTTTTTTTATGTCAACGGCGTCGGCAGGTTGGTCAGTCAGAGAAATATTAGCATCGCAGCGCAGATGGCCTTTTTCCATATCCGCATCGGACACACCAAGATAGCGCATAATCAGACGCAGTTCCTGAGCAAATACTTTGGCTTCCTGCGGGCTGCGGATGTCCGGTTCAGTTACAATTTCCATTAACGGCGTACTGGAGCGGTTATAATCCACTAAAGTATTTTTGCCGTCAGCGGAATGAAAATTTTTGGCGGCATCTTCTTCGAGGTGGAGCCGGGTAATGCCGATTCGGTGCGGCCCTGCCTTAGTTTCAATAATTAAATAGCCTTTAACTCCGATTGGTTGGTCGTACTGAGAAATCTGATAAGCTTTCGGTAAGTCGGGATAAAAATAGCTTTTCCGGTCGAATTTGGAAATTTTTGGGATTTGGCAGTTAACGGCCAAAGCCGCCATTACTGACCATTCAATGGCTTGGCGGTTAATCACGGGTAAAACCCCCGGGTGGCCCATGCAAACCGGACAAACCGTGGTATTGGCTGGCTTGTCTTCACCGGAGTTATCACAGCCGCAGAACATTTTTGATTTGGTTTTTAGCTGGACGTGGATTTCCAGGCCGATGACAGGAGTAAGTTTCATAAATATTATCCGAATCTACGAATTCATACCAATCTACAAATACTAAGTATTTTTTTGTAGATTGGTATTATATCCTTGATAGTTAAGTACCCTTTTTGGCTTTAAAAATCTTTCGTGAAAGTTTACGATAATACCAAGTTGTTTGCCGGTTGCTTTCAAGTATCTTTGGACTTGGTGGTAGTCAGATCTCTCAATAATTCTTTTGGCCTTGCATTCAAGAATAATCTTGTTATCAATTAAAAAATCAGCAATGTTACCGCTCACTTCTTTTTCTTCTAATTGAAATGGTATTTTAATCTCCCTTTTGTATTCTATATTATTATCTTTCAGCAATTGTTCAAATCTATCAGCATATTGTTTTTCTTTAGCAAAATGACCCAATTCATTATGAGTTTGAAAACATAAACCAGTAATTTTATAGGACAACTTAGGATAGAGTACTTTTGGTAACATAGCGTTTTAATTAAATAATTATAGCGCTATGTTGATTATTCGTAGATTCGGATGGATTCGTAGATTGACTTCCTTTATTATTCGTAGATTCGGATGGATTCGTAGATTGGTATCATATATAGCCTATCATAGTCCCTCAAAAAAATAAAGGGATTATTTAGTTAAAGAAAAAAGCGCCGGGAAATTCCCAACGCCGTTGCCGTCAAGTAAAAATTATTAGCTGCCGCGATTGATGACCAAGTAGAAAAGGCCGTGCCATTTGTGCGTGATAAAGTCCAGTAAATTACCTAGCCGTGCAGGTTTAAGCACTTCATCACAACCTGGAATCTGCCAACCGTGTGTATTGGAGAAACTTACGTGGTTTATGGCACCTTCCCGATTTCCGTAGCTGTCCCAACCGTGCCCTAGCTCACGACCGAGCATCATTCCGATTAGAAGTATCCTTTGGCATACTTCCTCGGTGGCTGTCTGGTTTGGAGATAACCCCAGTATCTCTGATAAATTCATTACCGTCACCTCCCTTCAGTCTTGTTGCCGTGCCTAGTAGTCCAGTTCGAATTCCCGCAACAGGCGCGTTGCTAGTTCTTCCGGCAGGTACTTTTGAATCAGCCAGCCGAACAATCGGCGCGGCCAAATCTCCTTGACATGATACTTTTGGTTTTTCTTTCCTGTTAAAAACGGACTGGTCATTCTGCTTGTTAAGCTCATTGTTGTACCCTCCATGCAGTTATAATCCAAGTATTTTGACTGGTTATATTATCACTATTATTTTAATATGTCAAGACTGTGTAGAGTTAACACCATTAGGTAACACTTTGGTATTCTAAAGGTAACACGTGTTAACTATTAATACCCAAAGTGTTATGAATAAGCCTAAATACAGCCGGCAGCAAAGATTTTTATGGTACCGGCA
>Ga0265297_10003828_pt1 | contig 26072 bp, 16 predicted proteins | sample Munlanlwell13791_FD_192502 | JGI IMG/M metagenome (GOLD analysis project Ga0265297, IMG submission 192502) | Leachate microbial communities from a municipal landfill in Southern Ontario, Canada - Leachate well 137-91 | ecosystem: Engineered > Solid waste > Landfill > Unclassified | place...
AGCTTGGTTGCCGTTACCGAATAGTCCGCTATCTCTGCCGGAACTCCCGTAAGCCCTGCGCCGCTCCCGTAAAACGCTTCAGCTGTTATTTTCCCCGTTGTGCTGATGTTGATGTCCGTTGCCAATCTGTCTCCCGTAATAGCTCCAACTGCTATCGCCTCTGCCGTCACCGCTCCCGACCCAAGTTTCTCCGCACTTACTGCTCCGGCTGCAAGCTTTTCTGATGTCACGGCGCTGGTCGCCAGCTTGGTTGCCGTTACCGAATAGTCCGCTATCTCTGCCGGAACTCCCGTAAGCCCTGCGCCGCTCCCGTAAAACGCTTCAGCTGTTATTTTCCCCGTTGTGCTGATGTTGATATCCGTTGCCAATCTGTCTCCCGTAATAGCTCCAACTGCTATTTTTGCCGCACTAATACCCAGGTCTTTTACCTCCAGCGAACCGCTGACAGAGTTAAGACCGATGGTAAGGTCATCGTATTTTACTTCCAACGTGCCCATCACAGTGATAGGTCCGCCTGTTAGTCCCGGGCCGCTGTCAACAAGAATGACCGTTCCGGTCCCTCCTACAGTGCTCCACTGAGGAACTCCTGCGGACAAACGCAGCACCTTGCCATCGGCATCGGAAGGCAATTTGCTCAGAGTGTTAACATCCGAGGCAAAAAGAAGGTCCCCTTTTGCATACGCATTCTGTCCGGTGCCCCCTTTTGTAGCTGGAAGAAGGAAAGAAGAGGATATTTTGTCAGGTGTTACCGCCTCATCCGAAAGTTTTTCGCTGGTCACCGCCGAAGTTGCTATCTTGGCCTGTGTGATAGAAAAATCGCCTATTGCAGCGGTTATTCCCGTAAGCCCCACACCGCTTCCGTAAAATGCCTCTGCTGTTACCTTGCCCGTTGTGCTGATGCTGATGTCTGCCGCCAGTTTGGCCGCGGTGATCGCCCCGTCCGAAACAGTGTCCGCTTCCGCCGCCTTAAAGGCATTGCCCACGCTCACTATGGGAGAAGAAGGCGACAGCAGTTCATAGTTCGAGGACGAGCCGGGATTTGCCACCTCTATCTTCAGGTATAAGGCAGAACTTGAGAACAGAGAAGGCGGTATAGGTGTGGAGGAGCCAAGAGTTACCGAAAAAGCCCCCTTAACGACCTTAACAGACCTGTGTGTTTCAGGCCCCCAGACTACCGAAGAAGCGACCGAATCCACCGACACTATGGAAAATCTCATGTTGTAGTAACCGGTAAGCGCGTTGCCTGAGGCGTCCGAAAGGGTGCCTTCATAACCCATTTTCTGAGGGACCGCAGAACATAGGGAATAAAAAGGCGCTAGAAGAAATAAAAGGACAAAAAGATGCTTAACAAGGCAAAATAAAATGCCCGCAAACAAAGAATTGATTGTCTTGCGTTTATTCGTTTTATTCCCCGCGAAACGCCTTATATATCTTTTACACAGAATATATTATAGATATTGAGCTAAGTCAAGCGAAAACTGCGGAATATATTGAAAAACAAAGAGATATCTGTCTTAAGCCTGAAGAATAAGCAGGGTGATCACTGGTTCTCTCTCTGTGCCTTTTAGGACAAGTTTTCTTACCTGCTTCTTAATTTCCTGGCGCAGGGCAAAAAGGTCCTTTGACTTCTTTTTTCTAAATAATGCAACGGCTTCTTTTACGCTCTCGCAGGCCTTTTTGGCCAGGTCCCCTGACCTTGAAAACACAAAGCCTTTTGTTTCGATCTTTATCTCGTCCAAAAGCCGAAGGTCCTTTCTCGAAACCGCGATGCCGATCGTTATCGAACCGCTTTCTGACAGTTGCCTTCTTTCCTTCATGATGTCTTCTCCAACATCCCTGAAGCCGCTTTCATCTATCAGAACGCCGCTGGCAGGGACCTTGGCTCCCCTTACAGCCTTGCCTTTGGATATCTCGATAGTGTCCCCATTCTCGTCAATAAAGATGTTCTCATGCCTTATCCCTGTTTCAACAGCCAGTTTGGCATGCATGACCAGATGCCGGAACTCTCCGTGGGTCGGGATAAAATATCTGGGCTTTATGAGATTGAGGACCGTCTTGAGGTCCCCTCGGCTGCCATGTCCCGAAACATGGATGCCGTGCTTTTCTTCGTAAATGACCTCCGCACCCCTTTTAAAAAGCCTGTTTATGTTGTTAAAAACGGACTTTTCGTTGCCCGGTATCGCTATGGCAGAGATTATCACCGTATCGCCTTTTTGTATCTCCACCTGTTTGTGGGACCCGTTGGCCATCCTTGAGAGAGCCGACATCGGCTCGCCCTGGCTTCCGGTGGTAAGTATAACCAGTTTGTTCTGCGGCTGCCTTCCTATCTCATCCAGGCTTATCATCGTGTTGTGAGGTATCTTTAGATAGCCCATCTCTTTGGCTTTTCCTACGACATTTTTCATGGAAAGGCCGGACACGGCAACTTTTCGCCCGTGCTTGTGGGCACAGTCAAAGATCTGCTGTATCCTGTGGATGCTGGAGGCAAAAGAGGCTATTATTATGCGTTTTTTTGCTGCGGCAAAAAACCCGTCCAGGTTCTTTCCTACGGTTTTTTCGGACGGAGTGTACCCTTCGGAATCCGCGTTGGTGGAATCCGACATAAGGACAAGCACGCCTTTGCTTCCCAGCTCTCTCATCCTGTCTAAATTAGCTTTTTCACCGTCGACCGGAGTATGGTCTATCTTAAAATCGCCGGTGTGGAACAGCACTCCCACGGGAGTGGTTACGGCAACGGCAAAGGAATCCGGAATGCTGTGGTTGACCCTGATAAATTCCACCTTAAAGGGCCCCATATTGATCACCGTTCCGGGCTTAACTCCCGTCATTTTGGCTTTGGAGATGCCGTGTTCCTTGAGCCTGTGCTCGATCAGCCCAAGTGCCAGCCGGCTTCCCCAGATAGGTATGTTCATATCACGGAGCAGGTAAGGGATGCCTCCTATATGGTCCTCATGTCCGTGAGTTATCACAAGCCCTCTGATGAACTTGCGGTTCTCGCTCAAAAAGGACATGTCCGGGACTATCACATCTATCCCGGGAAGGTCATCCCCCGGAAATTTCATTCCGCAGTCTATAAGAAGGATATTGCTGCCGTATTTAACGGCGGTCATGTTCTTGCCTATCTCTTCCTGTCCCCCGAGGTGGATTATCTGGAGCTTTTTGTGGGGGTTATTGGACATTGTTATTGGATTATCCCCAGTTCTTTCATCACTTTTTGTATCTGCTCTTTTTCCCTGTCAAGAGGCTCCACCAGAGGCAGGCGCGTTTTGCCGCAGTCGCAGCCTACAAGGGAAAGGGCATATTTTACGGGCGAAGGATTTGAAGTTATAAAAAGCACTTTAAAGACAGGCATTAGCTTTCTGTGCAGCGCTTCGGCCTCTTTTGTTCTTCCTTCGACAAAACTTGAGATCATCTCTTTGATCTGCCCGCAGACGATATGCGAAGCTACGGAGATGACCCCGTAAGCCCCCACGGACATCATCGGAAGGGTCAGGCTGTCGTCCCCGCTCCAGATCAAGAACTTGTCCGAAGTAAGCTGCCTTACAGCTGAGGTCTGGTTAAGGTCCCCTGCCGCATCCTTTAAGCCGATAACATTCTTGAGCTCCGATATCCTGGCGATCGTTTCCGGAAGCATGTTGATGCCGGTCCTGCCCGGAATGTTATACAGGATCAGAGGAAGCCCTGAACTTTGAGCGACCGCTTTGTAATGCTGATACAGGCCTTCCTGCGACGGCTTGTTGTAGTACGGGACCACAAGTAAAGCGGCGTCAAGCCCTAGTTTTTCGGCTTTTTGCGTGGAAGCGATCGTGGTGGCAGTAGAATTGGAGCCTGTTCCCGCTATCACGGAAAGCCTCCCCTTAGCGGCGCTCTTTACAACTTTGTAGAGCTCATACTCCTCTTCGTGGGTCAGCGTGGGAGATTCCCCTGTTGTGCCGTGGACCACCAGCCCGTCACAGCCGTTATCGGCAAAATAAGAGGCCAGTTCCTCGGCCTTTGCATAGTTTATGCTGCCGTCCGGCTTAAAGGGCGTCACCATCGCAGTGATAAGCCTGCCTATTTTTTCCATAACCTCCTTAGCTCCTTTATCCTGTCCCTTAAAGCCGCCGCTTTCTCGAATTCAAGAGCTATTGAGGCGGCTTTCATATCGTCTTCCAACTTTCTTATAATATAAGGTATTTCCTCCTGTTTTACAAGTGTTTGAGACCCCCTAAGCTCTTTAGACGAAGCGTTTTCCAGCTGCTCGCTGATATCCTTGATCTCTTTCACGATGGTTTTTGGAGAGATCCCGTGTTTTTTGTTATAGGCCAGTTGAATTGTCCTCCTCCTGTTGGTCTCGGAAAGCGCCTTTTTCATGGAATCCGTTATCCTTTCGGCATATAGAAAGACCTCGCCGTTGACATTTCTTGCCGCCCTTCCTATGGTCTGGACAAGCGAGGTCTCTCCCCTCAAAAAGCCTTCTTTGTCCGCGTCCAGGATCGCCACCAGAGAAACTTCAGGAAGATCAAGGCCCTCGCGCAGCAGGTTTATGCCGACAAGCACATCAAATTCCCCCAGCCTCAGGCCGCGCAGTATCTCTATCCTGTCAAAAGTATCGATATCCGAGTGCAGGTACCTGACGCGGAACCCTTTTTCGTTGAGGAACTCGGAAAGGTCCTCCGCCATCCTTTTGGTAAGCGTAGTGACAAGTACCCTTTCGTTCTTTTCCGTCCTTTTCCTGATCTCTTTGGCAAGGTCCTTTATCTGCCCCTTTGAGGCCTTTAGCGTTACCTTGGGGTCCACAAGCCCCGTGGGCCTGATTATCTGCTCAACCACTTTGTCGGTATGCTCCATCTCGTATTTCCCCGGGGTGGCCGATACAAAAACGCACTGGTTGGTCCTGGACTCGAATTCTTTAAAATTTAGAGGCCTGTTGTCGGCGGCTGACGGGAGACGGAAGCCGTAGTCTATCAGCATCTTTTTTCTGGCCTGGTCCCCTGCGTACATGCCTCTGATCTGGGGAACGGCCACATGGCTTTCGTCTATGAACATGACAAAGTCCTTTGGAAAATAATCCAGAAGAGTTGCCGGAGGCTCCCCTGCCGCTCTCCCGTCCATATGCCTGCTGTAATTTTCTATCCCGTGGCAGTAGCCCATCTCCCTTATCATCTCTATGTCAAAATTAGTTCTCTGCTCAAGCCTTTGCGCCTCAAGGAGCTTGTTCTTTCCCTTAAAAAACTTAAGCCTTTCCGATAGTTCCGCCTCTATGCTCTGTATGGCCCTCTCCAGCCTGTCGCGAAAGGTCACATAATGCGTGGCGGGAAAGATCCTGACGCTTTCTTTTTTTGAAATGACCTCTCCCGTTAAAGGATCTACTTCTGTTATCCTTGAGACCTTGTCATAGTCGAACTCTACCCTGAAAATGTTCTTCTCGTATATCGGAAGCACCTCAAGCGTGTCCCCCCTTGCCCTGAACTTGCCGCGAGAGAGCGCCGTATCATTTCTATCATATTTGATCTCCACCAGCCTTTTGAGAACGGCATCCCTGCCCGTTTCCTGGCCGCGGCCTATTTCCAGCGAACCCTCAAGGTAATTGGCGGGAGTTCCCAGGCCGTAAATACAGGAAACGGATGCAACTATTATCACATCCCTTCTTTCAAAAAGCGACATCGTTGCCCGGTGCCTCAGCCTGTCTATCTCATCATTAATAGCGGAATCTTTTTCTATATATGTGTCGGAACTTGGGATATATGCTTCGGGCTGGTAGTAGTCGTAATAGCTTACAAAATATTCAACCGCGTTTCCCGGAAAAAAATCTCGGAACTCCTGGCAAAGCTGGGCGGCAAGGGTCTTGTTCGGAGATAATATGAGAGCTGGTTTCTGGGTCTTTTGAATGACGGAAGCCATCGTGAAAGTCTTGCCGGAACCGGTCACCCCCAGCAGTGTTGAAAACCTTTTTTGTTCGCTTACGCGCTCAACCAGTTCTTCAATAGCCCGGGGCTGGTCCCCGGAGGGTTCAAAAGAAGCTTTCAGTTTGAAGTCCACACAAAAATTATAGCATTTCAATCAAAGTATTTCGCCGGAGCGAGCATTCCGACAGCTCCGTTGCTCCAAAACCGGCACCTTGCGAACTCTACGCTCAGATAACGCGCAAGATCATAGATCCCGGTCCCCATGTCAGCAGGAGCATTCCTTAACCTGGAACTCACAAACGAAAACCCAGCCTTTTTCATGAACCGGTGCGAGCCGTGGGACAGGTATTGTCCGTTGTCCGTACCCCAAAAAGAAACGAATGTTTTTAATCCTCCAAGCCTGCTTTCTATGCCTGCGGACTTGAAAAACTTTTCAGTCAGGAAAAAGCCGTATTCTTCTTCCGGAAATACCCTGAAATACATGTCCTCCCCGCTATTCGTTAGAAAATCAAGATCAATGCCGCTCGCAAGCGTTATGCCAAAAACATCGTCTGTCCTTATATAGGGGATCCCAAAGCCAGGAAAGATAATGAAGTCTTTGGCCGGAGTTCTTAAAAACCCCGGACGCGCCTGGAAAAAATATCCCGACGGGGAGAACTCTACCTGCTGCACATAAGCTGTTTCCGGTATGCCGGATCCTTCGAACGGAATATAGATACGGTCAACGGCCTTTTTAAGGTCGTCGGACAGCTCGGGAAGAATAGAGGATGCCCTGGTCTCGTAAACATTTGTGGCCCCGCGAAAAGGGTCATTGGAATATCTGCCCTCCGCATCAAAACATTCAATATGGAGATGTCCCAGATGCGGGTGCCTCATCATAGCCCCCAGATACTGGCAGTCCACCTGCTGCTGTATCAAGGCGTGGGCTTCTCCTGACCATGGCACTCCTCCGTCCTGACAGTGCAGCCTGAAACTCCGGCTGTTAACGCCTTTCTCTATCTTTTCAAGAGCTTTCCCCACTCCGTCTATGGATGTGACATTTCTTTCGGTATGGACCGCGTCGATCGACCAGTGATAATCCGTGGGATGGGACCCTCTGACGATTATCCGGCCGTCGTTCCTCAGCATTGCCTGCAGCTGCGGCAATATGCTGTCAAGCCTTTGTCCGCTGTAAAGCCAGGCGGAACGGGGAACAGGGATAGGGATCCCCCTTTCAAGGATAAGCCGGGTAGTTTCCAGCTTGCTTCCGCCCCTCATTATCAATTCAGTTGTTAACAAATTGCCCATGATCGCCCTTAAATGTATATCTCTAGTTTTAAGCGGATATTTCAAAAGCCCGCAGATTTTGAGGGGCTCCAGCGCCCTGCCGGGGGAGGAACAAAGGCTAACTAGCTCTAGCAGCCATCGGAAATGATTTTGGATATCTTAGTTTTAAGGCCTCTTTTGGCGCCGTTATTGTGTATTTTAATGTCGGTCTCATTTTTGTAGCTGCCAGGTTTTCTCTGAAAAGCCATCCTCCTAAGCATTTCTTTTGACCGCTTTCCCCGCTTGGCAAGCCTTTTAAGCCTGTTCTTTTTTGAGGCCAAGACCAGCCAGATCCGGTCGCAGTATCCTGCCAGGCCCATTTCTTTTAGCACCGCGGCATTGATAGCGATCTTTTTTTTCTGCGTTCTTTCGACAAGCCCGGCTATCTTTTTCCTCATGACAGGGTGCATTATACTGTTAAGAAGCAGAAGGCGCTTTCTATCGGAAAACACGAGCCTGCCCAATTTATTCCTGGAGACCTCCCCTTTGGTCCCAAGCGCTTTTCTTCCGAACGCAGCAATTATCCTCTTTTTTGCCGGCAGTTCTTTTAAAACCTGATGCCCTATCCTATCGGCATCGATCACATAAAAACCGTATCCTTTTAGTATCTTGCACACCTCGTCTTTGCCCGAAGCAATTGGCCCTGTAACCCCGATGACGGTCTTTTTTTTGACATCCATAGAGATAATATACCATACCATTTAGTTCTTTCTGAAGGCTTTTATAGTTATCCTGCTGCCGTCGCTGGTCATTGACACTGACCCGTCCTCATCGGTGCGGTAGACTTTTATCCCCCGCTGCTTAAGCTTTTCAAGGACCTCCGGCCTGGGATGACCGAATTTATTGCCCTTTCCAACACAGATGACAGCGGTTTTAGGTGCCGCCGCTTCAAGGAACTCATCGCTTGTTGAGGTGGCGCTGCCGTGGTGCCCTATCTTTAGCACATCGCTCATAAAATAATAGCCCCGGTCCAGCATCTCTTTTTCCGCTTCAAAGGCGGCATCCCCTGTCAGCATAAAGGAGGTGCCGCCATAGACCAGCCTTATCACTATCGAACTGTTGTTGGCATCAGATTCGGTTCCCTTAAGAAAGCTTTCGGGAGGGCTAAGAACATAGCCTTTGACTGCTCCTATAGAAATAATGTCCCCGGCCTTAACAGTAGCGTACTTAATTTTATTCCTTTTTATAAGTTCAAGAAAGTTTTCATAAGCAGGCGAGTCATAGACAAACCCCGGATCGATCACCTTATCTGTCTTTATCTCTTTTAGCACCGAAACCAGTCCTCCCACATGGTCATCATGAGGATGGGTCAGGACCACAAGGTCCAATTTGTTAATGCCGCGGTTGTGAAGAAAAGGAACCACTATACGGGACCCTATCTTATCTTCCTGTCCGTTAAAGCTGCGCTTGCCGCCCCCGTCTATCAGGACCTTCTGCCCGTCAGGCGCCTCGATAAGTATGCTGTCGCCCTGGCCGACATCGATGAAAGAGACCGATAGTTCATTGCCGCCCAAGACCAGAGCCTGAAAAGAGAGTAAGGCAAAGAGCAGACAGGCACTCAGGACCAAAACATACTTATTATTTATGAAAACATTGCGGAGCTGGCCGTCTTTGGCTTTCTTAAGCAAAAACAAGAAACAGATGTAATAGCCGATCATCCAGCCAAAATGCGGTCTGGCAATGAAATAATTGGACATAGGAAGGGATGCGAACAAAGAGACGGCAAGATCAAGAAGGAACATGATAGCAAAGACCGCTCCGTCAAGAAAATTCCCGAGGTGCGGCAATACCAGCCCCGCAGCGGTTGAGGCAAAGCCCAGGACTGTAAGCAGTTCTGCAGCCGGCACCACCAGCAGGTTCGACAGAAAGGCAACCGGGTTCAATTGCGAAAAATTGTAGGCGGTAATAGGTGAAGTGGCCAGGATCGGGGCACAGGCAACAGAAACTGGCCCGGACAAAAAACCCGGGAGCCTTTGCGCAAGTTTTTCATTTATTATCGGGACGACATAAACAAGGGACCACGTGGCAAGGAAGGAAAGTTGAAACCCTATATCAAATAAATTATTCGGATCTATCATAAGGAGTATGAAAGCGGCCAGGCAAAGCGAGTTAAGGAAGTCCCCTTCCCTGTCAAAGGCCTTGCCCACTATCATCAATTGCCCCATTATGGCCGACCGCGTTATGGAAGCTCCAAACCCCGCCATTGCGGCAAAAGACCAGGTAATGAATGAAGTTATGATAAACGCCGCCGGCATTGGAAGCCGTATTGCGCCAAGGACAAGAAGGCTCACGCCTATAAGGATCGACACCTGCTGGCCCGAGGCTACCAGAATATGCACCACTCCCGCCTTTTGATACCTGCTCTTTACCTCGTCCGGCACGGGAGACCCCTTCATGCCGAAAAGAATTCCTCCGAACAGGGAGGAATAAGGCTCCGGCATCGCGCCTTTGTGGAGAAGCATCACCTTGTTCTTAACGGCAAGGCTAAGGGAGATGAAAAGGTTGCCTTTGTTTTTTGCTATAACCTTCGGATAGCCGTCCTTGTCCGGAAAAACACTGATGGAACCCGCAAAACCTTTCTCCCTTAGATAGGAGTCATAATCCATCTCATAAGGATTACCCGGTTTTCTTGCTTCCATAAGCGAGCCCTTGAGCTCTATCCTGTCACCGTATTCATAACCTTTTCCGCCGGAAAATATCATCACCTTAAAGGACTTGCCCGTCCTGTCCTCTTTAAGGTCAAAGCCCGTATATGTCCCGAAATTCCCGGGTTCGCTGTCCACCGCCCCACAGATCCTAACGGGAACCTCCTTCTGTCCCGTCTCACCTTTGTCAGGAAACAGCGAGGACACAAAAGAGAAGAAGAGTATCGCCAGGACATAAAAAGTGGTGATCGCCACAACAGGACGGGGTGTTAATGACATGTTATTAAAGGCTTATTTCATCTTTTATTTTATCTATCTTCTTTTTGCCGAAACCTTTGATCTTTGAGAGGTCTTCATAGGACCTGAAAGCCCCGTTCTTAATCCGGCACTCGAGGATCTTTTTAGCGGTGGCGGCCCCTACTCCGGGGATCTTTTCCATCTCCGAGGCGCTGGCAGTATTAATATTGATCTTTGTCCCGCAGCCGGCAGAACCTGCAAATCCCATGTTGCGCTCCGGTATATCTATCTTCTGTCCGTCCTTGAGCTGCTGCGATAGATTAAGGGAAGTAACATCGGCGCTCTTGAGAAAACCTCCTGCCTTACCAACAGCATCTATTGTTCTGCTGCCGGCAGATAGCCTGTACACTCCTCTTTTGTTTACAGCTCCGCTTATGTGAACGAGGATGAAGTTTTCTTCTTTTTTCACGGCTGATGGGGTTTTCAACACTTCAACACCTAAAGAGGGCTCTTCAGAAGACGGGGCTGGCCTATGGAAGAGGCGGACTCCCAGGCTGATAGAAAGGATTAGGCACACAAAACCTATAAAGCAGAGCTTGTTCTTTTTAAGAAGTTCCTCGAGCATGGCAGTAAGGCTTACAGCAATTCCGGCGCCTGCCCTGAGCGAGCGACTTGTCCCGAGCTTGTCGAGGGAAGCGAGTCGAAGGGCCAGGCAGTTACCTTATCGAATTATAAACGGCAAGGATGCCCTTGATATAGGCCGCGGTAGCAGGAGTATACTCGCCGCCGGCCCTGACTATCTGGTTATATCCTTCGGCATAGGAGGCAAGCGCAAGCGGAACCTGCTGAGGATTCCCTGCCCACCTATCCAGCATCATGCGTATATAAATAGCCGCACCTTTTACGCCTTCATCAATATCATGAGGGTCCCTTATCCCTATTCCGGCCGCTGTCGAGGGCAGCAGCTGCCCCAGCCCCTGCGCGTTGGAAGATGAAACAGCCATGGGATCAAAACCCGATTCTCGGTCGATGAGCCCCGTCAGCAGTTTTGCGTTCACATTGTATTTCTGAGAATATTCCATGATCGAAGCAATAAGAGTTTCCGCATCATCCCTTGAGAGCTTTTTAGCCCTGCGGATGACATAAAAATTTATGGCCTGTGAATCCCTTTCCTGACCGGCAGCATCAAAATCAGCCCCCGGCAGATCGCCCAGTTCCTGAGAAGAAGAGATCTGCTGCGGCTTTTCGGGAGAATATTTAGCATCTTTGTGGGAAACCGTTGATAGTATGCTTGCAAGAAATATCAGTATTACTGCCGCCGCAGTTACTTCCATTTAAGCCCCCATTGTTTTTGGAAGGGACCCTTTGTAGGCATCAGACAGTTCAGTTATCTTTAGTGAAAGCAGCTTTTTTTCGGGCGTGTTTATCACAAGCTCTTTTCCCTTTACTTTTCCGATTATGGATATAGGGGTCTTGTTTATCATGGCAAGATCATTAATGGCAAAGATTTTTTCGGCAGCCACCGTTATCACTATCCTGGACTGGCACTCATCGAACAAAAGGCTGCCTTCGCTTATTTCGTCGCTTAAAGACACCACTGCTCCTATGCCCCCGGCGATCGATGATTCGGCCAGGCTTACGGCAAGCCCTCCTTCCGAAGTGTCATGGGCGCTTTTGACGATACCGAGCCTGATGGCTTCCAGACAGGTCTTCTGGACCGAGGCCTCAAGTTCCAGGTCTATCTCGGGGCAGACAGCTTTTTCTTCTTTGTTGAGACCGAGAAGGATAATGATATCCCCTTTATCTTTAAAGCCCATGGCGCAGAAGTGTTTTGCTTCTTCTATTACGCCGAGCATGCCTATGACAGGGGTCGGATATATGGCAACACCATTGTTCTCATTATAAAAGCTGACATTGCCTGATACGACCGGAGTGTCAAAGGTCCTGCAGGCATCGGACATCCCTCTGAGGGATTCTTTGAATTGCCACATAATGCCGGGTTTTTCGGGATTGCCAAAATTAAGACAGTCGGTAACTGCGGCAGGTTCTGCCCCGCAGCAGACCACATTTCGCGCTGCCTCGGCCACCGCTATAGCCCCTCCTCTGTATGGATCATCGCAGCAGTATTTGCCGTTGCCGTCGGTGGTAAGGGCCAGCATTTTGCCGCAGCCTTTTATCCTTAGAACAGCGGCATCGGCTTTGCCCGGAGCGGCAACAGTATTTGTCTGCACCATATGGTCATACTGTTCATACACCCACGCCTTGTCAGCTATATTCGGATCCGACAACTTTTCCAATAACAATTCATTATAATTTGTTTTTTCCGGGTAATTGGTAATCGGAAATTGGAAATTGGACATTTTTTCCCAAGGTCGGTCGTATTCCGGCGCTTCGTGCGCCAGCGACCTTGCGGGAACTTCAGCCGCTATCTTGCCAGCCACCCTTACCCTTAACATCTGGTCTGCTGTCACTTTGCCCATTACAACAGCATTAAGCCCCCATTTTTTGAAGATCCCGAAAGCATCGTCCTCAGTGCCTTTTTTCATTATGACGACCATTCTTTCCTGAGATTCGGAAAGCATGATCTCATAAGGGGTCATGTTCTCTTCCCGCTGAGGCACCTTTGCGATATCTATCTCTATCCCAACTTTTCCGCGGGAGGCCATCTCAGAGGTGGAAGAGGTAAGCCCCGCCGCCCCCATATCCTGCATGGCGACAACATTTCCGGTCTTGAGCAGTTCAAGGCAGGCCTCGATAAGCAGTTTTTCCGTGAACGGGTCCCCCACCTGCACATTGGACCTTTTTTCCACCGAATCTTCATCCAGTTCAACGGAGGCAAAGGTCGCTCCGTGTATCCCATCCCGGCCCGTGGACGAGCCTACATATAAGACGGGATTACCCACTCCGGAGGCCACTGCTGTAACAATAATGTTTGGGATCTCTGATCGAACATTTGAAATTGGACATTGGACATTGGACATTTCCGGTATTCTTACAAGTCCAACGCACATGGCATTGACCAGACAGTTGCCGGAGTAACACTCGTCAAAATATATCTCTCCCGCCACCGTGGGAAGCCCGAGGCAGTTCCCGTAGGAAGAGATGCCCGCCACTACCCCGTCCAAGAGGTACCTGTTGTGAGGATCGCTCAGGGGACCGAACCTGAGAGAGTTTAGTGAGGCAATTGGCCTTGCCCCCATCGTAAACACATCCCTTACTATCCCTCCGACCCCGGTGGCCGCCCCCTGAAAGGGCTCGACCGCACTTGGATGGTTGTGCGACTCTATTTTCATCGCCACGGCATAACCATCGCCGATATCGATCACGCCGGCGTTCTCTCCCGGGCCGTGCATTATCCTTTTTCCGGTGGTCGGGAATTGTTTGAGGTAGATCTTTGAACTTTTGTAAGAGCAGTGCTCCGACCAGAGCACGGAATACATCCCCAGTTCCACAATGTTGGGCTCTCTTCCGAGGATGGAAACTATTTTCTTGAATTCTTCGCCACTCAGGCCGTGCTGTTCTATGATTTTTTTGTCCATCACAGAACTATTTTATCATCACAGGCTTGGTTTGTAAAATTTTTGAATTAGGACCCGAACCTGAAGGTTCGGGTCCGGTTCGTTCTCACAAGGAGCCGACATTTTAGTGTCGGGATTGTTTAATGGCTAGTATCGGGATGTGCTTACAGGACTTTTGCGAGGTTGACCCGGCCCATATCGTCTATCTCCACCACTTTGACATCTATTTCATCGCCCACCTTGACCACATCCTCTACCTTGTTGATGCGCTGTTTGGAGAGTTTTGATATGTGAACAAGGCCGTCCTTGCCCGGAGCCAGCTCAACAAAAGCGCCAAAGTTCATTATCTTGACCACCTTGCCGTGATAGGTCCTGCCCACTTCGACATCCATGGCTATCTCTTCTATCCTGCGCTGGGCCTCTTTAGCAGCCTCGGCATCGGAAGAAGTGATGAACACGCTGCCGTCATCTTCGATGTCTATCTGGCACTTGGTATCTTCGATGATCTTTTTGATGTTCTTGCCGCCCGGGCCTATCACAAGGCCGATCTTTTCGGTGTTTATGTGAAGAGTGATGACCCTGGGAGCATATTCCGAGAGTTCCGGCCTCGGCGAAGGGATGGTCTCAAGCATTTTGCCAAGTATATGGGCCCTGCCGGTCTTTGCCTGCGCAAAGGTATCCTTGATTATCTGCATGCTGAGGCCTTTGATCTTGGTGTCGAGCTGTATTGCCGTTATTCCCATAGGAGATCCTGCTATCTTAAAATCCATGTCCCCGAGAAAATCCTCAAGGCCCTGAAGGTCAGAGAGGACCTTGTACTTATCGCCTTCTTTGACAAGCCCCATGGCTATCCCCGAAACGGCAGCCTTTATCTTTACTCCGGCATCCATAAGCGCAAGCGTGCTGCCGCAGGTAGAGGCCATTGAGGAAGAACCGTTTGACCCAAGTATCTCTGATACTATGCGCAGCGTATAGGGAAATTCTTCTTCGGCAGGGATAACGGGAAGAAGGGCTTTTTCCGCCAGGACGCCGTGCCCTATCTCTCTTCTGCCCGGGCCTCTAAGCGGCCTTACCTCGCCCACGCTGTAGGCAGGCATGTTGTAGTGGTGCATGTAGCGCTTTTCGCTTTCTTCCGCGTCCAGCCCGTCTATTATCTGCGCGTCCCCCTTGGAGCCGAGGGTAACTACCGAAAGCGCCTGTGTCCAGCCCCTGGTAAAAACGCCGGAGCCATGGGCCCGGGGAAGAATACCCGTCTGGCAGGAGATGGGCCTTATCTCGTCCATCTTTCTTCCGTCGGGGCGTTTGTTCTCGTTGATTATCATGTGGCGGACCGCTTTTTTCTCTATCTCTTTTATCACAGCCGCCAGATCGCCCTTCTTTTCCTTTATCACGGTCTTCAGATATTCGTCCGGGCCGCCTGCTATCTTTTCCGCGACCTCTCCTTCGATAACTGCAAGACGGTCCTGCTGTTTCTCTTTGTCCTCTATGTGAAGGGCCTCTTCGATGTCTTTTTTAGCCTCTTTGGCAACATATTGGGCGAGTTTTTCGTCCGGCAGGAAGACTTTTATCTTCATCTTTGGCTGGCCGGCCTTCTTCATCAGGTCCTTCTGCAGCTGGATCACATCCTCTATCGTCTTAAGGCCAAAGGAGATGGCTTCAAGAACCACTTCTTCGGGCACCTGGTTTGCCTTGGCCTCTATCATAGAGATCTCGTCCTTTGTCCCGGCAAACACCAGGTCCAGATCGCTTTTATCAAGTTCTTCGTTGGTCGGGTTGATGACGAATTTATCGTCTATTCTACCCACCCTGACTGCGCCTATCGGCCCGTCAAAAGGTATCTCGGATATAGAAAGCGCCGCAGAGGCCCCGATTATGGCCAGGACATCCGGAGGATTGGCATCATCAACCGATAGAGGCGTAACAACTATTTGAACATCGTTCTTGAAACCTTCGGGAAAAAGCGGCCGGATAGGCCTGTCTATAAGTCTGGAGGTGAGGATGGCCTTTTCGGTGGGACGGCCTTCTCTCTTAAAAAACCCGCCGGGGATCTTGCCCACGGCATACATTTTTTCTTCATAATCGACAAGGAGCGGGAAATAGTCTATGCCGTCGCGTATCTTCTGCGAAACTGTGCAGCTGGCAAGCACCATGGTGTCGCCGTAGGATATTATGACCGAGCCCGATGCCTGTCTGGCCAGTCTGCCGGTCTCTAGAGTAAGCTTGCGGCCGGAGATCTCTATCGAGGATTCGAAGATCATTTAAGCCCTAAAGACTTTAGCAGGTCGGCGCAGCCTTTTTTGTCCTTTTTGGAAAGGTAGGTTATCAGTCTTTTTCTTTGTCCCACCATAAGAAGCAGGCCTCTTCTGCCGTGGCGGTCCGCAGGGTGTGTCTTTAGGTGCTCGGCAAGATGGTTTATCCTGCCCGTTAAAAGAGCGATCTGCACATTGGCGGACCCGCAGTCCTTTTCGGATATCTTGTACTTTTCTACAGCTTCGGCCCTTTTTGTTTTGTCCATACTTGTTTATTTTAGCATAAAGAAATATCACTTGCAATTTTGATATCGGCTTTTATCGCGGCCTTTAGCCCCCGTGCGTTCTCAAAATATTCCTCGCCCCTGATCTTCTTTTTTAGCCAGACGGTAAGTTCTTGCCCGTACAGGACGCCCGAAAAGCCTATAAGATGCGCTTCGACGCTTACAAACCCCTGCCCAAAGGTTGGGACATTCCCGATATTTACGGCGGCCTTATAGGTTCTGCCTTTGATACTGCAGCACCCTGCATAGACCCCGTAGGGCGGCAGCAGTTTTACATCATCCACACTTAGATTGGCGGTTGGATATCCCAATTTCTTTCCCATGCCCCTTCCTTTTATCACTTTGCCTGAGACCTGGTATCCGTGGCCCAAAAAACTTAAGGCCCTGTCAAATTTTCCTTCCGACATGAGGCCTCTTATAAAGCTGCTTTTAACGATCACACCTTTGAAAGATCTGTGTCTGATGATCGAGACCGAAAAACCCCGCTTTTTTCCGAGTTTAATAAGGTCGCCCGCGCTGGAAGACCTGCCCCTGCCAAAAGCAAAGTCAAAGCCGGCGAACACTTTTATGATGCGCGCACCCTTAAAATATCTGGAAACAAAGCTTTCTGCGGAAAGCTTTCCCGTGGAGCTTGTAAACCCTATGACCCAGAGTGCATCCGCTCCCAGCCGTCCTATCAGTTCTTTTCTTTCCTCAATCGTTGTAAGCAGTTTAAGGTCCTTGCCTTTGTACAGGACCGTCCTGGGATGAGGGTCCAGCGTCATCACAACGCAGGCAGCGGCGTTCTTTTTGGCAAAGCCAACCGCCTCGCCTATCACCTTTTTGTGGCCGAGATGCACCCCGTCAAAATTGCCGAGAGCAAGCACGATCTTTCTGTTCTTAAGCGCGGCAAGGCTGCGGATGGTCTTCATCGCAAAAACAGGCTCCGGACAAAGAGCGTGGCATTGGCTATATATGTAGAAGCCGGCCAGAACAGCAGCTGCGAAAGGATAAGTGTCCCCATTATCCTTCCCATTACTATATAGAACACGACCGTGCGGACATCATTTTCTTTTCTTTTGCCTCTTATGACCATATCTGTTATGTGCGCCGCAGTCGGATCTACCATAAGAGCAAGCAGCACCGTGGCGATCCCATTCACTATCCCGGAAAGCTGGCTGGCCGTGGTCCTAAATTCCGGGACCATGGCTCCGGCGTACAGAGAGGCCAGAACTCCGATCGCGTATAGCGAGACCATGAACAGGTTGAGCCAGAGGAACATTGTTGGTATACCCTTGAGAGATAGGTTCCTGAACGAGCCGGCATCCGGCAGCCTGAAGCGGCCCATTATCTTTTTCATGTTCCTGGGCTTTGCGCCCTCCGCAAACAGCCTTGGAATGGACCCCACGCGCTCAAATACATAGATGCCTTCTTCAAAGATGCCGACAAAGAAAGGGATAAGGAAAGCCGCAGCAAGATTCCCGATAAAAGCGCAGAAGATCACTATCCTGAAGGCCCCCGCCAAAGCATCGGGATTGTTGGTCATTATGGCGTAATCCACCATGCCTCCAAGAAGAGGTGCCTGCAGCATGTTGGACATTCTTGATATCAGAAAAGTCGTATTCACAAATGAAAGCGAGGTGGCCAGCTGCTTGGTGCGCACACCGGCAAGCCGCATCGAAGAAGCCAGCGTTTCCGTAAAATGTATGATCCCTGTCAAAACGCAGACGATAAGTAGAGCGTTCATTTGACCCCCGCCACTTTGCAGCGCGACTGCCTGATCGAATCTATCTCTTTGCAGTATAATTCTATAACATCCAGGGCAAGCTTTTTGGGCTCTATCCCAAGGTCTTTAAGCCCGATCGTTTTCACCGGGGTGTTCTTTGACGAGATGTTAAGCCCGATGTGTATCAATGTCGACACCGGCGAGGCCGTGGCAACGGCCACGGAGAGCTTTTTGTTGCCGATGTACAGACCATTGTCTCTGCGGCATAGTGGGGCCGGCAATGGCGAATGATCATTCACCCTTACACGGCTGATATGCTCCCCTATTATCGACACCATCAGCCTCTTCCTTAGCACCGCCTTTTCCAGGTCCCCGTCAAAATGCTCTATGATAAAATGCAGCATCCTGTCGCTCCTGATGAACTCTTTTTTAAGTTTGTCCGAAAGGTCCACCATATGCTCTTTGACCCTGCAGGCGCCTATAAAACCGATGATCGCATCGCCTTCCAGCCCAAAGGTCTCGCAGATATAGTGGCTGCGCAGCTGTTCTCCTGTATAATCAATGGTCTTGTCTATAAATTTAGACCTCATCCTGCAACCTTCCCTTTATCAGATCAAAATTCCCCGTGTCCTTAAAGGCTTTTATTGTACGCGAGCAGCTTTCGCAGCTTCCGCACATTTTTTTTGCGCCTCTGTAGCAGGAATAGAGGAGCTCAAAAGGCACGCCGAGCTTGAGTCCGGTATTGACTATTCCGCTCTTATTATAGCTCTGAACATAGCTTGTGAGCTTGGGCTTTGTAAGAGTTGAGAGGCGCAGCAGCTGATTGCAGGAAGAAACGAACTGCAGCGAATTGTCCGAAAAGGTCTGGGCCTCTTCGCTGTTAAAGCCGGCAACGATCAGCTCCGCTCCCAGGGCTTCCGCAAAAGAGGCGGCAATAGAAACAAAGACCGCGTTGCGGTTGGGGACCCACACCGCCTTTGCGCTTGCTTGGGTTATCTCAAGTCTTCCCTCAAGGTCATGCTCGCTCACTGTGGGGACCTCTTCCCTGGGGCTGACAAGAGAGGTCTTTGTTATCTGCTTAAGCCAGTCAAGAACTATCACTTTGTGGGGGACTAAGTAATGCTTTGAGATCTTTGCGGCGGCCTTGCTCTCTTCTGAGGCTGCCTTTTGCCCGTAATCAAATGTAAGAGCAAGGACCGGCTCGCTTTCCTTTTTGGCAAGAGCAAGGGAGACCAGGCTGTCTAACCCCCCGGATAAAATGGCAACGCTCTTCATTTAGACCTTGATTATCCTGTCCCTTTCGGCTCCGATAGAAACGAGGGACACAGGGACTTTGCAGAGCTGAGAGATCTTTTCAATATACAGGCGGGCGTTCTTTGGGAGAGATCTATACTCCGTTATCTTTGTAGTATCGGTCTGCCAGCCCGGCAGTTCTTCATAAACCGGGGTGCACTGTGCTAGTTTGTCAAGATCAGCCGGGAACTCGGAAATGACCGACCCCTTGTATTCATACCCGACGCAGATCTTTATCTTGGGAAGCACGTCCAGAACATCCAGTTTGGTAACAGCAAGCTTTGTAAGCCCGTTCACCATTGCGGAATACTTTAGCACAACGCAGTCAAACCAGCCGCATCTCCTGGGCCTTCCCGTGGTGGCCCCGTATTCGGCTCCTTTTTCCCTCAGCGTATCTCCAATGCCGCCCTCTATCTCGGTCGGGAAAGGTCCGCTCCCCACTCTGGTAAGATAGGCCTTTACAACACCTATCACATCGTCTATCAAGGTCGGGCCGATACCGGCCCCGATGCAGGCCCCTCCCGAGACAGGATTGGAAGAAGTAACAAAAGGATAGGTGCCATGGTCAACATCCAGCATGGTGCCCTGGGCGCCTTCAAGAAGGACCCTCTTTTTTGACACAACCGCTTCCGCTATCAGGGCTGCCGAGTTTTCCGCGACAAATTTCTTCATCAGGCGGCCGTAGCCCAGATAGTCCCCCATCAGCTGCTCAAGCTCGAACTTTTCTTCGCATCCGTAGAATTCCTTGAGCAGGAATGATTTTTCTTTTATGTTCCAATCAAGTTTTTCTTTAAGAAGTTTTTCGTTGTAAAGGTCCCCTACTCTTATGCCTCTCCTGTTAAACTTATCAACATAACAGGGCCCGATCCCTCTGGAAGTCGTACCTATCCTTCCTGCTTCCCTTTTCCCTTCCTGTGCCTTGTCGATAGAGCGGTGGTAGGGAAATATCACATGGGCCTGGGAGCTTATTTTAAGGTTTGACGGCTCTATCCCCTGGGCCCTTAAAGTCTCCATTTCGTCAAGCAAAACTGCCGGATCAACCACAACGCCGTTGCCGATGACGCAGGTCACCCCGGGATAAAAAATGCCGGACGGGATCAGGTGGAGTTTAAAGGTGTTTTGCCCTATGACGACAGTGTGCCCGGCGTTATTGCCGCCCTGGTAGCGCACCACCATGTCCATTTCGCGGGACAAAAGATCGGTTATTTTGCCTTTGCCCTCGTCTCCCCATTGCGAACCCACAATTACTGATACAGGCATGATGCTCCTTTTTTTGCGGCACCGTTAATAATTTTATCACAAAGGGCGCAGGAAAACCCGTTTACGGCTTCAGCCTCTTCCATAAGAAGCCGCCGGCCCCGAGCAGGCCAAGGAGCGAGATCCCGATGACAGCGGCAAAGGAATTTGCGTTCGGCCTTTCATTATCCGGCACGGAAGACATGCTCCTCAAAATTACGACCTTGCTTTTGCCCAGCATATTTCCGGTAGCTTTCTCGACCACGCGCAGCAAATAGATGTCGTTGGGCAGTCTTCTTCCGCCAAAGTCGCTGCCATCCCACTCCACCTCGTTGTATCCCGCCTTGCCCCCCATCAAGCCTGACACATAATCAGCTTTCCATACGATCTTTCCAGCCGTATCGAACAGATATAGGATTATATCCGTATCCGAATTAAGGGTATAAGAGATCCTTGCCGTAGCTTTTGCCGGGTCTAACGGATTAGGATAGGTCAAAACCGGGCCGGAAACTCCTTTGTCCTCCCTTACCTTGAGAGAGGTCCTCTCTTCCATAAGGATGCTGCCGGCTTCATCATAGACCTCAAATTTCAAGCTGTGCTCCCCAACGTCCAAGGCCGTTTTTGGAGCATAATAGAACACTATATCGCTTCCGCTTCCGCTTATCCTGTCATATCCCCCCGGACTTTGGGTCCCGTCGCTTACCTGGATATTGTCTATCCACAGCCTGAAAGTATTTTCGCTTATTGTGGAACTGCTTAAAGCCCTTATCTCCAGCTCGGGCTTATTGCGTATGATATCTTCGTTAAGCAGCTTGATCCCGTCCGCCTTTATATAATTAAAACTGGAATATCCGCTTGTTCCTGCTTCTCCCAGTTCGGCCCACGCCGATTCAAGTCCCGAAGCATTCTTTGCCTTGGCCCTGTAAGAATAGGCTGTTGAAGCGTCCAGAGCTGTTTCTTTCCATTCCAATAAAGCTGTCCATCCGGAGTTCGTACCTTTAGAAGTGTTCTCGCAGTAGTACTCGGTCCCGTCCGGATTACCGTTGGCTCCCCAGTTGGCCTGTACCACAGTGGTCGTAACGGCGGAAAATGCCTTTGCCTCGGGAGAATTTATCGTACTCTCCGCCAGAGTCCGGCTTGACGCCTCTTGCGTGGCGCTTAAAACCGCATTCCCGTTGCGCGTCGTTATCCTGAAGTTATAGTAAGTGCTTGGCTCAAGCCCGGAACTTGTCCAGGTGTTGCTCCGTACCCAGCCGCTGCTGGCCCCCTTGGTCACATTCTCGAACAGGATCCCGGAGTCCCCCGATGACAGGTTGGCGGGCTCATTGCTGGCATGCGCCGTTATCGAACTTGATGTTACCGCCTCCCAGCTTATCCCGCTGGCCGCTTCTATCGAGGTATATCGGGAATAAGTTTCCGAAGTGGAGGCCCCAAAAGAGTTATAGGCCTGCACTTTCCTGGTATACCGGGTATTGGATGATAAACCGGTCTCGGAAGCGGACGCTTCTCCTGAAGACGCAAGCGCCTTGATATTGTCTAACTCATCCAGTATCCTAAAGCCGGTTTCGTTGGTCGAACTTCTTGTCCAGGTGTAATTAAGCGAGGCTGTTGATGACGATACAGCCCTGAATTCTGAAGGAGCTTCCGGCGTGGGAGACGGCGGAAGAGTGGTCTGCGAAGCTTCCGCGGTTGCCGTAAGCAGCGCCTCGCCGTTACGCGTTACTGCTCTATATATGTACTGCGTCTGCGGGCTCAATCCTGCTTCAACCCAGGTATTGGTCCTTATCCAGCCGCTGCTGGTACCCTTGGTCACATTCTCGAACAGGATCCCCGAATCCCCTGAATACAGGTTGCTGGGCTCATTGCTGGCATGCACTGTTATTGAACTCGATGTTATTGCCTCCCAGCTTATCCCGCTGGCCGCCTCTATCGAGGTATATCGGGAATAAGTTTCCGAAGTGGAGGCCCCAAAAGAGTTATAGGCCTGTACTTTTCTTGTATAACTGGTATTGGCCGACATCCCGGATTCTGAAGTAGTGACCTCGGAAGAAGCCACAAGCACCTTGATATTGTCCGACCCGTCCAGGATCCTGAAGCCGGCTTCGTTGGTCGAATTCCTTGTCCAGGTATAGGCCAGGGAACTGGCGGATACCGGAGCTGCTTCAAAACTGCTCGGCGCCTCGGGAGTCGGCATTCTCTCGGTCGTCTTGCTCCCGACCTCTTCCGTTGACCTGATCACTCCGTCACCGTTGCGGGTGGAGATCCTGAACGAGTAAGCCGTGCCCGGAACAAGCCCCGAACTGGCCCAGGTATTCGCCTTTATCCATCCGCTGTCAGTCCCCGCCGTCACATTTTCGAACAGGATGCCGGAAGAACCCGCCGACAGATCGGACGGCTCATTGCTTGAATGGATGGTTATAGAATTTTCCCCTATGCCCTCCCAGGTAGCCCCGGCACAGGCCTCGATGGAAGTATAGACTGACACGGTTTCCGAAGTTGCGGCGCCGTCGTCATTATATGCCTCGACTTTTCTGGTGTATTGCGTATTAACGAGCAGTCCAGTTTCGGAGGTTGCCGTTTGTGCCGGCAGGACCAGCAGTTTTTCGGCATTCAACTCATCAAGGATCCTAAAGCCGCTCTCGTTGGTAGAACTCCTTGTCCAGGTATAGCCCAGGGCCGTTTGCGACTGGCTGACCGCGGCAAAATCGGCCGGGGCAATAGGCGGGTCCCCAAACCATCTTGTATTGTTGCCGCTGTCAACGGAGTTTTCCGGATTTATCGGGGTTGCGCTCGTATTATACGAATCCTTTACATTTACATACGAAATGTCCCTGATCCCGGAAGGATTCAGCTTCCATTGAGTATCCGGCAGGGAGCTTCTCAAATACAGAACTCCTCCTGCGCCGCCTTTGAGGATGGCCGTTCCCTCTACTGTCTGGACCGCTCCCGCCTCAAAAGAAAGGGCTTTGCCTTCAGAGGTACAGGTAAGGTTATAGAACAGAGTTGAGCCCTCAACGCGGGCGGGCAGGGCTCCTGCCAATACTACGGTCAATTTACCTTCCGCTTCAAAAGTGCCTCCGCTGCGGATAAAATCCCCGTACACCGCCATGTTCTGCGGCCCTGACGCAAAAGAAGCGGTCCCGTCAGTTTGAGCAAAGGTCCCATTGACCGTATAATCCGTTAGGGCTACTCCCGTAAAAGAGCCCGAGCCGGAGATCAGAAGATCATAGTAAGAGGTGCCTCCTGCCCCGGCCTGCAGGGTATAGCTGCCTCCTCCGGCGTATTCCACAGTTCCCGAAGAAGTATAATTGACAAAACTCCCGCCAAGAGTTTCGCTCCCGTTCACCTTGAGCGTACCTCTGTTGACAAAAGAGCCGGCAAGAGAAAGGTCATTGCTGTTCATGAAAAGCACTCCGTTGTTTATCAAAAGATCCGCACCCACCGTCATGGAACCCGGAGCGTTGAACTGCGACAAAGCGCTTGAGGGATTTATCTCAAGGTTCCAATAAGCCGCGCCATAGCTCATCCCCGTCCCTGTTCCTGCATATTCCACCGTTCCGGAATCGGTATCTTTTGTAAACGAAAGCGTTTCGCTGCCGGAAACCCTCAGTTTTCCTGTGTTTGAAAAAACTCCCGGAGCAGTCAAATTGTATCCTGCGGTATCCAAGGTCCCGGCATCGATATAAAGGTCGGCGGGAGCCCCCATCCCGCTTCCCGTAATTGCTATTCCCGTAGTCTGTGTCACGGTGGCGCCGGGCTTTTGGACACTGATAGAGCCTCTGATCGTTCCGGCGCTCTGGGAAAGCACCGCATCGGCAGAACCAAGCAGTGTCACGGAGAGAATACTTGCTGCATTGGCATCCGACAGGATAAGGTCCCTAAATACTTTTGCGGCAATGGTGCTGCCTCCCCATTCGCTCCCTCCAAAATACACATAGCCGGTCTGAGCAGTTGAGGGAAATTCCAGGGTCCCGCTGACCGTGATCACCGGGCTTCCGCTTCCGACAACGCTGTAATCGCTTGAACCCGTGTTCTTGATCTTTACATCCGCCTCGGCCGTAAAACTGTTGTTCAGCGTTACCGTTGAAGAGCCGCTTCCGTCAAACATGACATTATAGAATAAGGCCGCTGCGGTCGTTATGGAATATGAACTATCGCCTGCATAGAACCTGACTGTTCCGTTGTTGTGAGTGAATACTCCTCCTGTCCGGTTAAAGGTGTTGGCTACCGTTAGGATGCCCGAAGGCGCCTCAAAAGTCCCGCCGCTCTGGGTAAAAGTCCCGTCTCCTCCCATCATGCCCGCAGAAAGGGTCAGATTCCCTTCTCCTCCTTCAAAAATTCCGTCCGATTGAGAAAAGTTCCCGGCAGTAAGTGTTTTATTACCTATGTCATAAGTTCCTGCGCTTAGCGTAAAAGAACCTGCGGCCATTTCTCCCGAAAGCGAAGCATCGCTCTCTTGTCTGACCATAGCCCCGGGCTTGTTTATTATCCAGTCCCCGCTCATAGTTCCGGAAGACTGAGTAATGCTGACATTTGACCCTCCCACAAGATCAATATCCGAAGAGCAGGAAGCATTGCTGTCGGACATTATAAGGTCCCTGTATAGCGCCACTTTGAGCCCTGATCCAAATGTCACCTGCCCTGTCTGCACTGTCGAAGGAAATTCCAAAGTACCGTTCACCGTAATAACAGGGCTGCCGCTGCCAACAACGCTGTAATTGTCCGAACCCGTGTTCTTGACCTTTACATCTGCCTCGGCTGTGAAATTGTTGTTCAGTGTCACCGTTGAAGAGCCGCTTCCGTCAAACAGGACATTATGAAATAAGGCCGCTCCGGTCGTTATTGAATATGAACTGCCTCCTGCGTAGAATGTGACCGTGCCGCTGTTGTGGTTAAATGTCCCGCCCGTCCTGTTGAATGTGTTTGAGATGGTAAGCGTACCCGAAGGAGCCTCAAATGTCCCCCCGCTTTGGACAAAACCTCCGCTCAGGGTCAGGCCACCGTTAATACAGTCAAAATACCCTCCCGTCTGCGTATAATCACCGGCGCTCAAAGAATAACTCCCGCATTCATAGCTGCCCGCTGCAAGAGTAAAACTGGAGGTCTCGTCCCCGGGTCCGCTGCCGGATACAGTAATATTGCTGCCCTGCACGACTCTGTGATCCGGTTTGTTCACCGTTATATCCCCTGCAATGGTACCCGCGCTCTGCAAAATCGTTGCGTCAGTACTTCCTTCAAAGCTAACATTGGCGCTGCACGCCGCGTTCCCATCCTCTATCCTTAAGTCCCTGTAAAGTATTACGCTGAATGTCCCCCCCGTCATTTCGCTCCCGCCAAAATATACCTGCTTTGTCTGCGCGGTAGAAGGAAATTCCAGCGTGCCGTTCACCGTCATCACCGGGCTTCCCGTTGCCGTCACATTGTAGTTCTTACCCGTATAGGTGTTCTTTACCTCAACATCCGCCTCCACCGTAAAACTGTCCTTGAGAACTATGTTGTTGGCTTCAAAGCCGCCCATGTCGGAGTACAGGTCAAACCCCAGGTTATAAAATGCCGTCCCGCCGGCAGTTACATCGTATGTCTCCCGGTTTGCCATGAACTTTACTGTCCCGCTGTTGTGGTTAAATGTCCCGCCCGTCCTGTTGAATGTGTTTGAGATGGTAAGCGTACCCGAAGGAGCCTCAAATGTCCCCCCGCTTTGGACAAAACCTC
>Ga0265297_10003829_pt1 | contig 26070 bp, 33 predicted proteins | sample Munlanlwell13791_FD_192502 | JGI IMG/M metagenome (GOLD analysis project Ga0265297, IMG submission 192502) | Leachate microbial communities from a municipal landfill in Southern Ontario, Canada - Leachate well 137-91 | ecosystem: Engineered > Solid waste > Landfill > Unclassified | place...
AGCGAGGGCGGCAGCAGGGGCGGCAGATGCGGCAGCGTGGGCGGCAGCGTGGGCGGCAGATGCGGCAGCAGAGGCGGCACAACTCCAAATAGTCATAGATTATTACAATGCAAAGGAGAAATTATTATGAGTCATATAACACAAATCAAAACACAATACAGAGACTTAGTAAGTTTACATTATGCAATAGAATCTTTAGGATTCCATCTGAAAGTCGGAGAAGATTCAAACCTATGTAAATATTGGGGAAGACAGTATCAACCTGCAGATGTTGTATATCAGCAGAATACACCAACAAGTAATCAGAATTTTGAGATAGGATTCAGCTTACAGGAAGATGGATCTTATGCTCTTATTGCTGATGAATATGCATTATCAAATATGCATTATAAATGTCTGGATAAACCAACACTTGACTTTGAATACAGCTTTCAGGTGGCAAAGAAAACCTTGACAGCACATGGATTTGAAGTAAGCAAAAGAGTTTGTGATAAACCTACTGTAAACAAAGAGGATCATACAAAAGTAGATGTGATCAAAGATGCTTGCAAATACATAGAAGGTTATCGATTTATCGACGGACATGAAAACAGGGTTCGAGTTTACACAGATGATAAGGGAAATATTGGTGTAGAAACTGAAGGCTTTTCAGGTCAAAAATGCTACGATGTAACATCAGAATTAGAATCAAAGCTTGGTAAGTCTATCAGCAACATACCTACTGCTGAATCTTTTGAAAGAGAACCAGAACAAAAAATACTTTCTGACTTTGATACCTTTGGATTATGCGGATAGGAGAATTAAATGTCAATAGAATATCAATACCCTGAAGGTATAGGATGGATGCTCAGTCTTAATATCAAACAATTTAAAATGCAACCCGGAGGACTACCGGAAGGACCTTACTTACTCCGGGAAGATATGATAGAAAGACTAAGAGAATTAGACCTTGATGATCCTAAATTTGAGGGAAAGAAATTTATACCCTCAGAACGTAGCAAAAAGGATGCGCTACGATATGCCCTTCAGGAATTGAAAGGACAGTCAATAGAATTCAATCATTCCGATGGGACATTACAGGTTAATATCAATGGTTCTTCTGTATATGTAAGTATTAAATTTAATCCTGAATCAGAAGTAAATTATACTGATAGTTCAGGTGTAAATGTTTGTGGTAAACCTACCAGAAACATGGATTTTATTCTCATTAAAATAAATAGTAGAGAAGAAATTCAATATGCCATATCAGAAGAGTTCAATTCTACAGGATATACTATTCCGGTGTATGTTCAGCATTTTCTGGATAATATTGATAAAAGGGTTAAGTTCTATCAGGATCATCTTATTGATAATGACATAAGGCATATCCTTTCAGGAAGTGGTGGAATCTTCAGACATATAGGTAGCATTGCCTTACGTCCGGGAGTAGTGGCAATCAGTAATAGATGGGAACCTGTTGTTCACATGATGAACAATGTATTTCATAACTCTTCCTCCGGTGTAACATTCAGTTTATATAAGATTGCAAATGATCCTGTATCAATTCAATCATTCCAGACTGATACAATAGGATCAATGACTGAACAGCTACAAAGAATACAGGAGCATGCAAGAGATAGACTTGCTGCACAACAAAGAGTAGAAACTGCAAGGGAAGAGGGTAATGAAGAAGCAGGAAGGCATGCTGAAAGAGAATTACTATCAGCTAATAACAATCTAAGAGATAATGCTACACAATATATAAGACAAGCACAAGAATTAGAACAAGGATTCCCAGGATTAATTAATAATCCGTTAGAATCTGCACGTCAGGTTGTAACAAATCAAATAATTCTTGGAGAAGATGGAGCAATATTATTTAATGAGGTGGTTAATAATGGACAATGACATTCTAAACAAAGCTAAAGAAATTATAAAACAATTTCAGAAACAAGAAGATAATAATATGACATTTCTGGAATATATGAGACAGGTAAGAGATAGAACATTTGAATATTTACAAAACAGTAAAGAATTTAAAAACGCAATATCTAAATTACATGATATAGAATTACAAAAAAGTTTAATTACTATTATTGATAGGATATATAATATATATCATACCTTATCGTATTATAATACATTATATAAATGCTTTGAAAAAGAACTTGAAGACAGAGATATGATAATTGATGATATTAAATTAAATGATATGAACATTGATAGAACTTTATTTTGCATAGGGAAGGAGGAACTTGAATTATGAATCATCCAAAAACTAAGTACTATCGAGAAATAATAAAATCAATAAAGGAAAATAGAAGAGCTAACCTTAGAAGAGCTAACCTTACAGAGGCTAACCTTAGAGGGGCTAACCTTATAGGGGCTAACCTTAAAGGGGCTGACCTTACAGAGGCTAACCTTAGAGGGGCTAACCTTACAGAGGCTGACCTTGATTTTTCAAGCTTTCCTTTATGGTGTGGAAGCTTTAATATTAAAATAAATATACCAATTATATATCAACTTGCATATCATATATGTAGATTAAATTGTAAAGATCAAGAATTCAAAGAAATTAAAAAGTTATTAAAACCTTATGCAAATAAATCTCATATCATAAATGAACATAATTTACAAATCATAGAATAAAAGAGGTATATTAATATGGAACAATGGCATTGGTATGATTATGCTTTCAGACTATTTATTATATTAGCAGTAATGGGATCAGGAATAGGAGCATATTATAGTGAAAGAAATAAAAATCAATGAAATTAAAATTGATATTGAACAAGATATAACTGATAAACTATCTAAGTTAGGATTACAAAAGCAACAGGTAAGTAAAAGATGTATTCAATTTTATGGATTTGCTAATACTGAATCCGGAAAAGAGATTACTATTGTTGCTAATACAGGAAAAAACTATAGTGTCTTACAGTTAAGACCGGTTAACCAAAACAAAAATGAATTGGGTATGAATGATATAAAAGATATACTCAGTATAATTGAGATGGTTTGTATATGATAGTAAAGTTTCATGAACTTACCAAACAATTTATTGTTAAAACAGAATCACCATTTGAAGCATTACATATAATAAAAATTACCGGAGCAAGAAATATAAAACCAACTCAAACAGATGGATTATTTAATTCAGGAACTATATATGCAATACCTGAAATATCATGGGATGAATTGATGTTGTTATCTAATGATAGTAAGGTTAATAAATACTCACAACAAACAGATACCGTCAAGTCTTATCTTCCTATGCTTGATGCTAATAGTGTAACAGTTACACCTGATTCATACCAATTACAAGGAGCTTACTGGTTAGCTGCAAAATCAGGACGGGCTAACTGTGATGATATGGGACTTGGTAAAACTATGCAGGTATTGTTACCATATCAAATCAGAAAGAATCTTGGATTAACAAATAAACTGTTTGTATTGTGTCCAAAGATTGCTATTGATGATGCTTGGTATTCAGAATTCAGAAAGCATCTTGGAAGACAACCGGATAAGGATGAAATATTTGTACTTAACTATGCACAAATAATTACTGATAAAGGATTCAAAAAGATAGAATCCTTTCTTAATTCTGACTCACCGGAAAAAATAATGGTATGCTTAGATGAGATACATGAACTTGCTGGAATAAATTCTAAAAGGTTTCAGAGGTTACATGCCTTATTATCTACCCGTCCTTTCCATATTATAGGATTAACCGGGACTTGGATAAGAAATAAAATCAAATCATTTTATGGACCATATGTGCTTCTTACAGGAGCAGTAGTAGATTATAAAACATTTGTTAAAAAATTCTGGTCTGATATAGGAAATCACCCAAAAAATATTCCGGTTCTTGAAAAAATATTTAATAATTTTGCTATCCGGCGCAAGAAGAAAGATGTAAGTTCTGATCTTCCCCGGAAGAATGTTATACCAATTAAACTTACAATGGGTTCACAACAAAGAGAAGTGTATAATCAATATAAATTTGCATTTAAGTATGCAGGATTCTATAATAAAAACAAAACTGATGTGCTTGGATTAATACAAAAGCAGCTTACTGCTGCAGCACATCCCGGAGTATGGGGAGAAGAATTTCCGGATGAATGGGTAGAGAAACTTACTGCCCTTGATTATCTTATGAATGAAGCTGATGAAGAACCCATTGTATTCTGGAGCAAACATCCAAAAATACTTGAAATAGTCTGCAATAGGTATCCAGATAAAAAACCTGTTATGATTCCGGGAGGTCTTACAAGAGATCAAATCCGGGAAAGATTAAATACTTTTGCAAATGATACTGAATGTAAACTAATATGCCTATCTCTTGGAGCATGTAATGCAGGATTAGATGGACTACAATATAAATCTTCCACTGCTATATTCTTTGACCTATCATGGAAACATACTGAATTCCTACAATCTCAAGATAGGCTTCACCGGAAAGGACAAAGAGAAATTGTTTCTCTTTATTACCTTGTGTATAGGGATAGTATAGATGAGAAAATATTTGACGCCTTATATGCAAAGATTAATAATGCTGAACTTGTTTACTCCGGAGAAATAGATGATATGGTTTTTGACTGGAGAAACATGGAAGATATTTATAGGATGCTGTAAGGTATATAACTATGAAATTTTTAATCAATGGGATTTCTGGTAAACTTACCACAATTATATATTAACAATTTGTTAACTGTTTACAATCGTAGTAAAGTTTACCACAATTTTAAACTTCTTTTATTCAAGTTTTGAATTTCTCTTTCGTTGATTTTCCCGAATCCTCTATGGCGGACAGCTTAGCTGTCCGTTGCCCACCCACCGAGAGCGGCGTGCTCCCGCTAAGCCGCTCCGCCCGCCGCCGGTGGGCAACGGTAACTCCGTTACCGTCGTAGAGGATTCGCCAAATCTTAAAATAAATCCTTCTATATAATGTTAAATTTATGTTAAATTATTATTTCTAAATTGTAAACATAAAATAATTTGTAGTAAGTTTACTAAGTTAAATATTCTTTTTCCGGTAATATATACACAAATATTACTTCCGGCTAAATGGGATTCTAAAATAGTATGCAACATTATAAAATTTATTATAATGTTTTATAAAATAAATTTACAAGTTGAACTTGACAAATTAAATTTGTTATGATAAAATCCGGATTATGATTAAACAAAAATTAACTATTGTTTGTATATGTAATATATGCAAACATGAATGGATACCCCGGAAATTTAAAAAAAGGAATTGGACAGTGAATGATATAAAACATTGTCCTGAATGTCAATCGCCAAACTGGAATAAGATTAAATCGAAAGGAGAAAAGAATGACATTAACAATTATGGGTCAGTCTAATCAACAGAAAGATGAGGCTGAACGACAGGCAAGTATGCCTACAGTAAATGATGTAGGACTACCTACAATTCCTACTTTAGCTCAAGCAATGGAGGGAGTAGAATTGCCAAAATTATCACCCTCTAAGGTAAGCTTTGGAGATGTGCAACAGGCAATTAATAATCCTACTACTCCTACTTTAACAGGACTTCCTGTGTCATTACCAGTAGATGCTGCCATAGATAAGCCAAAGAAAGGAAGAGGTAAAACTAAACAACAAACTGAAGAAGGTGTTCCACAATCTTCAGCGTCTGCTGTAGATTTTGAATACATTCAAAATTCAGTAAATGATATTCAGACTGCAATTGCATCATTTACTGAAATGCAAATTAAGCAGGATGAAAAGATAATGGATGTTGGCAAATCTCTTGCATCTATGATTAAGGAAGTATATCAGGCAGTAACTCAGGTTCAAGAATTTTTATCAACAATGAGACAAGGACCGACTGAAATAGTTCAACCACAACATTATGCTACTCCGGCTAATACACAAGCTGTAATAGATCCCGGAGTAACTAAAGAAGTATCTGAAATGATCAAACAGGCTTTGTCAGGTTTAAAAGAGGTAACTCCTGTCAGCGCCTTGTTACCTAGATGGGTTGCATACTTTAAAGGTCTTCCTCAATTTGCACAACATCCCATTACTGAAGATTACCTGTTCACAATATGTAAATCGTTAGGATGTGTATCTCAGGATATATATTCTGGTGTATATAATCTTATCAAGTTTAGTAATTAAATCCCCCCTTAAGCTTGTAGGCGTAGTAATACGCCACTTTTTGGATTCATATATTAATGCCTAAAAGACATTAATTAGCAGGTTAAATTCCTGCTGAATCCTTATCATAGCCGGATAGCTTAATTGGTAAAGCATATGACTTTGACTCATATTATTGGAGGTTCAAATCCTTCTCCGGCTGTTAAATAAATTAAGAGGTAATGTGTATGTGGAGAAATCAATTAGATCCTGAAACTAAATGTTGTGAAGGTTGTAATATTCCTAAGATGTATATTCCTGCTGTTGTTATACCTCATGAAGGATATAATATAGGTCAAGTAGATATAATGTTCATAGGAGAACAGCCGGGTAATGAAGAGAAAGAACAGGGAGAACCTTTTGTAGGACAGTCAGGACAATTCCTTAATGATTATATTCAGGCATTACATGAACAAGGGTATAATATTATACTTACAAATGCATGTAAATGCTGGACAGAGGTAAAGCCTACTGATTCACAATTTATAACTTGTGCTAACAATCATTTACTTAAAGAGATACAATACTATAATCCCCGATTAATTGTATGCTTAGGAGCATCAGCATTAAAAGCTTTACAAATACAAGGATATAGCTCCGTAGCATCTGCCCGGAGAAAGTTAATTAAACTTGGTAAGTTTACCATATTAACTACTTATCATCCAGCAATGCATATAAGATATAGAAATTCAAATGGTAAGCAGGGGCAAGACCTTACAGAAGAATATATTAATCTTATTGATATGATAGATAAATTTCTAAGGGGAGAAGAAATTCATGGTGGAGAGAATATACAGGTAGCACAAACTGTAGCAGACCTTGATAAGATAAGAGTATATTGTTCCGGAAAAGATATTCTCTCTCTTGATATAGAAACCAATCAGGTAGGTAAGGCAGAGGATAATCCGGATATTTGTAATTTAATGAAGGATGAGGTGAAGATACTCTGTATAGGTATTGCTGTTGATGGTAATTCTGCATGGGTTATCCCTGCTCATCTACTTGATGGTCAGTTTCTTTATGAAATTACTAAAGGTAAAACATTACTACAGTCTAATGTTAAATTTGATATTAAAGGGATTGAAACAAAACTTGGAATCAAACTTGACTATGCCGGAATAGAAGACACTCAGTTCATGAATTATTATAAAGATACTTCAAATAAAAGGAATGGGTTGAAGGAACAGTGTCAGGATAAACTCGGTCTTCCAGATTGGAGTCAGGATGTATGGGATCAGGTCAATGCTTATAATTTAGATATTGATAATCAGAATAAAATTGCAAAGAAAAATAAAACTGGTGTTGTATTAACACATCAGGGTTTTAATGTAGTTGATCCACAAACATTATATACTTACAATGGCAGAGATGTAATGTACGCCTATCGTCTTATGTTATGGCATAGAGAGCATAAAGATATACCGGAACAATATGGTAAGCTACATAACAAACCCGGATTATTGAAACGTGTAGTTAATCCTATTCTTGCAATGGAAAAGACAGGTTTGTTTATTTCCGAGAAAATTATGGATAGTCTTATATCTTGTTATAACAATAATGTTCAAAAGAATTTTGAGCTTATAAGAAAATATCCAATAGTTAATCATATAGAAGCAACCGGGTTTCCGGTTAATCCTAGAGGAACCTTTCCACAGAAACTACTTCAGGCAACAGGCATGCCTGTTCTTGCTACAACAAAGACAGGTAATCCTGAACTTTCAAAGTATGTTAAGGATATATATAAAGCGGTTAACCCTATATGGGATTTACTTATCAGTATTGATAAAGATAGAACTCTTCTTAATAATACTTTAAAGAATCTTAAATACCATATTGTAAATGGTAGGGTATATACAGATTTTGCCCTTGCAAAAATACAAATACAAGGCGGTGAACAATCTACTGAAGCATCAGGAGGAACCGTTACCGGTAGGATTTCTTCAAGGAATCCTAACTTGCAAAATATTTCAAGAGATAATGTTCTTCGTTCAGTATTTCAATGCCCTCCCGGATACTTCTTACTTGAACTTGACTACCCCCAAATAGAAGTAAGAATACTTGCATGGTATTCTAATTGTAAAAAACTGTTTGATGCATTTATGAATGGAGAAGATCCTTACCTTCCTCCCGCAAGGGAAGCATACAGAATACCAAAGAATAAACCTGTCCCAAAAGAATTAAGATTTAAAGCTAAGACTACCGTTCTTTCTTCCGGGTATGGTATTGGATTACAAAAACTTGCAATTCAGGTAGGTTTATCACAAGAGATAATAGATAAAATAGTTGTTGGTGAACTTACCTTAGTTCAAGGTCTTAACATAGAGATGGAAACAGTTAAAAGAATCCTTGCCGCTTATGATTCTGAATATAAAGAGATAAGAGAATTTACAAAAGATGAATGTTCAAGGGTTGCAAAAGGGGAACTTATTGTTACGCCATTTGGATTACAACGTTCTTTTAATTACCCTACCGGAGATCCTCAAAGAGATTCATCACTGGAAAGAGAAATAGGAAACGATAGAACACAAGGAACAGCAGGACAAATTACATTGTGGCAGCTTTGTGAAATGTGGGATTGGCTTGAGTCAAATATAAAATATCAATCATTAATATTCCCTTGTAATATTGTTCATGACGCTATATATTTTTATATACAATATACTCCTGATTGGAAAGATTGTATTAAGTATCTTGCTGATATAATGTCAGATAGATCAAGATTACCTTTTACTTTGGATATGCCTATTGACATTAATAGCTTCAAAATAGGATGGAACATGGGATTTATGCAAGAGTTTAAGATAAATGAATTTGATAAAGCTGAAGAATTTTTGAAAGAGAATAAAATGTATGTCGGAGTATGATGAACTTCAATCTCATATTTATCCAGAGAAGCCTATTATAAAAAGAATGGGTGATTTAGAAGTGGTTATTCATCCGGGTAATGCTATAAGAATTTTTCAAATTAATATTGATAAAACTACAGGACAGACTAAGAGAGGAAGAATTAAATTAGTTTTACGTAAACGTGATATAAAGTATGACGCTGAAAGTTTAAATACATTTGAGATAATGTTAGCAGAGTTACAAAGATATAAAGAATATAGTCCTACAGATTCATATCAAAAAAGGAGATAGGCTATGTCCACATATCAAACATGGTATTTACATTGTCAGTGTGGAACTGGGTTTTATGCTGATAGTATCATAGTTGAGGAGGTTGATCCAGAAAATGGTATTATTTATTTAAGATGCCCGGCATGCACTAAGAGGGTAGAATTAAAATTTGACATAGGGTTAACAAGAATAGAAGAACTTGAGACAATTTTAAATGAAAAGGAATTAATGATTGCAAATTCTAAAGAGAATTTAAACAAAAGAATAGAAAGACTCAGGAAATTGAATAGCAGTATTGAAGAAGAATTGGATGATCTTATAGAATTTGAAAGGAATTTAATCTGATGAATTTACAAAGTAAAATAGAATTTGAAATTGGACATGATCTTGACGATGATCATAAAAAGATTTCTGGCAGAATAGCCTATCTTGCTGAAGTGTATGGTAAGTTTGTATCATTAGATTATCAATATGAAGAATTAAAAATACCTGAACAGAAGGATTATTTTCTAAGGGAATATTACTATTCAAAGAGAACTAATCCATACACAGGTAAAACATATACCAAAGAAGAGGTTGATGGTATTAGAAGACAGGATCCAATATTTATTAAACTACGTGAAGAGCATGCAACAATAAAACAAATGAAAGCAGAAATTGAATGGAAACTAAGAGCGCTTGAGAAAGGAGAGATGGCTATAAGATCATTAGCAAATAAAGAACAATTATTAATAGCAAAAGCACATAACATTTAAAAGGAGAATATTTAAGATGATTGATTATGAAGAACAAGAATGGGAAGTAAAAACTATAAATGATGTGCAGTATGTTACTGCATTAACAAAGGATGAGGCTATTAATAATGCATGTGCATTATTTGATTGGAATGAATCAGATATTATAAGCTGTATATTATCATAATAAAAGGAGAATATTTAAAATGGCAATTGATAGTGATGCATTAAGAGCAAGAGTAAACAGTAAGGAACAAGAAGCAAGAGATAACTTTAAAAGAAGTCAGAAGAATAATAGATATTATTTAACTCTATCCTCCTTCCGGGATGGGGATACATTCCTAAGATTTTTTCCACCTGATGCAGAAAAGAATCCGCAAGGGGTAGCGGTAAAACATATACATAAACTAAAACAACAACCATTAACCCCTGCAATTAGATTTTACTGCACAGAAATGTTTGATCCTGATAATCCATGTCCTGCATGTATGGTTGCAGATGAAGTAATGCATGCAATTGAAAATAAAACATTAAGTATTGATCCTGATACAAGAGCTATAATAGCAGACCTTGCAAAGGAAGAACTCTGGTATCATTTTATTGGGGTATATGCATCAGAAATTAAGGAAACACAGAATGGACAATGGACAAATTATGAAATCATTGCTGAACCTGCATCAAAAATTAATGATGGAACAGCAAAATTAATTCCAATTGTTTTAATAACTAAAGCAAAAACATTTAATAAAAGGTTATTGGATATATCAGAAGCTAACCCTATGTTCAATGATCTTCTTCAGGGAACTGTTTTGAAATTTCATAAGAATGTCAATCACTATGAACTGGATGATACAAGAGCAATATCAAAGATACCTGACGGGGTTATGAAAGATTATCCCAATTTAAAAACATTAGCAGAGTCAGGAGAGAACAGTAAAAAGAAGGATGCACTTACTATCAAAGTTCTAATTCAGAATTCATATTGGTTTCAAAACTATGGTATGAATTTTGACACATTAAAACAGCAACCACAAGCACAACAGATACTGACAGACTTACCACAAGCGCCTCCACCTGTTCAAACACAAACCTTATTTACGCAATCAGGATTATTACCAATGTAAGGAGTAGTTAATGGATAATATAATAAACTATGATATTAATTATGATCAAGATGGCACTTCTTTAAACTTTGTGAAAGAATTACTTAATTTATTAAAAAAATATGATGCATTAATAGTTGGTAATGAGTATGAAGAAGTTCATATAAAAATAAATTATGAATATGCAAATAAATTTAATACAATTATTAAATTTGATAATCCAAAATCCGTGGAAGTTATATTAAAAAATATATCCCTTTAAGATAGGAGTAACTTATGTCAGAGCAACAGGCATTTAATCTTACCGGAGATAAAGTAACAGATGATCTAAATGCAGAACTTATGAAAGACTTTGGATTCTTTCCTGATCTTTCCGGACATTATCTTTCTTCCGGATGTTTGGTTGTTGATTTAATTATAGCAGGATTACGAGGAGAAAATAAAGATAAAACAGGTGGTTGGCCTTTAGGACAATTTATTACATTGTGGGGTCCTGATTCAGCAGGTAAAACTACCCTTGCAAACTCAATTATAAAACAGGCTCAGGCGGTAGGAGGTATTGGATACCTCCTGCCTACTGAACCTAAAGTATGTTATAACTTTGAATTTGCAAGACAGATGGGTATTGATACTAACAGAGTTTTTCCGGTAGAGGTTAGAAATACTGAGGATGTATTCTCTGTAATAGATCGTATTGTTGATAAGAGAAAGGATATGGCTGAACCTACTGTAATTGTATGGGATAGTATTGGAGCTACTAAGTCAAGAACATCTGATAATCCTGCAAGCTTTAAAGAAGGTGGTAAAAATATAAAGCATGGAATTGATATTGGTAATTACTATTCTAGAAAAGTAGCAAGTGAAGCGCAATTAAACACAGGGTTTTTAGGTAGAGATACCTTAAAGAAAATGTCAAAGTCAAACATTATACTTATTGGTATTAATCAGAATAGAGATAGGTTTGGATCTATGTATGGAGAAAAGGTTATGCAACCCGGAGGCTGGAGTATTCTTCATGCTCCTATTATGATTCTTAAAATGTGGTCTAATTTGTCAGCAAAAGTAGGTAATACGTCAGTGGAATTTGATTCATCAGTAATGGGACCAAAGGGAATATATATTAACATTGAAACGGTAAAGAATCAAATGGCTCCTCCACATAGGACATGCGCTATCCCATTATGGTTTTCCTATGGCATTGATGATTGTCTATGCTCACTCCTATTTCTTCAGCAGTATAAAGGACTTGAATATATCGGAGGGTATTATAATTTTCGTGGTAAAAAATGGCGTAAGAGAGAACTAAGAGATAGCATGTATGACGATCCTATCATACGTGCTGAAGTAGAATCAGAAGTAATAAGGATTTTTAGAGAGGCAACAGAATGACATGATTGCTGAAGACACTCAAAAAGATGTGCTTGCGTTTTTATTACAAAATCCTTCGGCTTATGTATTTTACAAAGATTACATGAAACCGGGGGAATTTTTTAATGGGGTAATGGATGATATATATACAGTATTATATCATGCTCATACACAGACCAGAACCTTTCCTACACAATCAGAACTCATACAAATACTTTCCCGGATACAGGCAAATAAATCAGGACTTATAAGAGGTATAACTACTGAAGAAGTAGGATTTTTATTTGACCGGGAAATAACAGGACTGACAAATGAAATATTAAATCAGGTAGTTATACAAAAGACTTTGTATAATATGACTGATAACCTTTCTTCAGAATTACAACGTAATCCTAATGTAGAAAGGTTACAAGAATTATTACAAACAACAAGAACTAATCTTGATAGACTTACTACAACAACAAAGACTGATAATGAGATTGGATTTTTACCATTCGCTGAAGATAATATGAGAGATCGTATTAATCTTTATGAACAGTTATATCAAGGAGAACCTTTGCCTACAGGTTTCCGGGAAATGGACAGTAATATAAGAGGCGGAGGTATAAGACCGAAGACTGTAACTGTTGTGTTAGGTTATACAGGAGGAGGTAAAACAGCATTAGTTCTTAACATGGCATTAAACTTTGTTATACATGGTGCAAGAGTAGTTTATTATGCATTGGATAACCTTGACGTAGAACTTACTGAACGTATGGATTCAAGGCTTACAAATATACCTATTAATGAGCCAAAGGAAATGAACACATACAGTCAACAAGTATCTGAAGCAGTATTAAGGCAGATAGGGTGTAATGCTGCTGATAAGTTTATAATAAAAACTTACCCTCCAAAGACTGTTAATATCTATAATCTTATGTCTCATTTAAATTTAGTAGAATATAGGTATGGTCAAGTGGATGTTGTTATAATAGATCAGGGTGATCTTATTAAACCGACTGCAAAATATGATCAATTACGACATGGACTTGAACATGTATATTCTGAATTCCTTACGCTTGGAATGAAACATAATACACGTGTAATAGCTACGTCGCAAGGCAATAGGCAATCATTATCAGCAAGAACAATTACAATGGAACATATTGCTGAAGCTTATGCAAAGACATGGGTAGCATCATTTGTAATTGCAGTATGTAGAAGTGATGAAGAAAGAATGCATAATCAGGCAAGATTATGCTTAGCAAAGAACCGATTTGGTAATAGTAATTTAATCATTCCGGTAAATATGGATTTGTCCCGGATGTATGTATATGATAGAACTGATGTTCAAGCATTCTTCTTAAACCGGGATAATAGAAGTGAAGAACGTAATAACCTTGTCAATAGACAAACAGGTTATTTACCATTTCAAACAGGAGGTAGCAATTAATGCCAAGATTAATTTATGATTCAGATCAGGATAAGTTTGAAATTCATACTGATATACATTTGGATGGATACAATAAGGTAATGGAATTTAAAGATGATCTCAAAGAAATGATTCCAGCACAAAATAGGAAGTGGGATTCAGAAAATCAATGCTGGATAATAGATGCAGAGTATGAAGAATATATGAGGGAAATTCTTGACAACCATTTTGAATCCTATGAAGAAGAGGAGATGTAAATATGCATGGGCACAAATCAGGGTGGGAGGAATCTGGTAAGGAGTATAGATCCTTATGTCCTAAGTGTCAAAGGATGGCATTCTTTTGGAATGTACGTAAGAATACCGGCTGGTGTTTTGCATGTGAAACGCCTTTCTTTCATAGACCTTCTGAAGTAGAAGGCTATCATGATGATACACATTATGTAGAAGAAATAAATATCAATGATTCTGACATAACTTATCAGTTTGAAGAACCAAATCAAGAAATAAAAAATTATTTAAATTCCCGTAGAATATGTGCTGATAAATATTATGTGTTTAGGTATAAAAATAATACAATATATTTTCCAGTAGAATCTCCTTCACCAGAATTTATTCAAGGTTGGATATATCGTAAGATAGATAACAAATTTTATTCTTCATGCTTTGGTCTAAGAAAGAAAACCGGAGGTTATGTATTTGGACTTAGTAAACTTACAAGAAATAATAATTACATAACCATAACAGAAGGTCCATTTGATATTCTTTCTCCGGGGTTATTTGGATATGGCATATCATTACTTGGGACTGAATTGTTTGAGACTACTGAATACTGGTTGGCAAGAAATTTTGATAAGATATTATTCTGGTTGGATCCTGATGCAGAAAAGAAAGCAATTAAATATGCTGATAAGTTTGCTAAGATTTATAACAAGCAAACTGCTGCTGTAATTAATCATGAACATGATCCGGGAGATTGTATGTGTTATGAATTTATTAATGCGATGAAGGCAGGTGAATGGGAATTATGTCAACAGCATTTGTATATACCGATGGTAGTATAACAAAGAATCCGGGAGGAACAGGAGGCTGGTGTGCAATTATAATATACCCTATGGAAAATTTTGATAAGGTTGTTATCCCGGAAGTAATACAACAATCGGATCAGATACTTATTAATCCTAACGGAGAGATAGAGCATGCAATAATTAAAACTATGCAAGGAGATCCACAATATGGTAAACCTGCTATACATATTGTTGTTGGTAAAGAAGATCCTTCCACAAATTCAAGAACAGAAATATCTGCAGTAATATCTGCTATGACTAAAATACATAATGATATGTTACAGCCTGAGAAAGTAATAGTGTATTCTGATTCTGAGTATGTATGTAACAGTATCAATGGTTGGCTTATGGGATGGTATAACAATAACTGGATTAAGTTCTCGGACAAGCAGACTATAAAGAACAAAGACTTATGGGAACAGGTTCTTAAATACAAATTAAGTTATAACATAAAAGCTATACATGTTAAAGGACATAATGGACATTACTGCAATGAACAATGTGATATATATGCAAAACAGGCATCAAAGAATCAAGTATTTGACAAACCCGATTATATCAAAATACTTGGATGTGCAAAAAAAGATTATAGTAAATATAAGAAAACTAATATTACATTGGAGGTAATATCATGAGATTCCTTATTACCGGAGATATACATGCAATGAAGGCTAAGGATTCAAAACCATCAAAGGATCGGATTACTCTTGTCAGACAATTATTTTCTGACATAAAATTGATATGTAATCAAAGAGATATAGATTGTTTTATTGTTAATGGAGATTTATGGGAAGATAAGTTTGATCCGGGTATAGATACAATATCTTGTCTTTATGATATATTTAATGAATATTCTGTTAGATCAGAAATAGTTTTAAACTGTGGTAATCATGATTATCCTTGTTATTGTTTACTTGATATGTTTAGATTTTATAATGAGGGTTTTATTGAGTCTAAACTATTCGTTGTAGATAAAGGCGGATATAAAATAATAAATCATAATGAATCTATAATATACATTCTTTCATGGAGTAAACCTGATATATTTAAAGATAATATAAACAAAATAATCAATAATAATATTAATAAAAAATATAAAAAATTATATCTCATTACTCATTGTGCTGTAAAAGAAGGAAGACCATCTCTTGAGCAAAAGATTGATACCTCTTTATCAGTAGGGGATCTTCATCCAGAAGAATTCAGTTTGGTAATCCTATCAGATTATCATAATCATCAAGTGATAGGAAGAAATGTTGTGTATCTGGGAGCGCCATTTCCTTTATGTTATGGGGACAGCAGGAATCCCGGAGTATGGATTCTGGATACGGTTAAGGATTCACTTGAATGTGTAGAACTTCCATCTTTCTATCCACAGTTTAGACATTATGATTGTAAGGGAGATAAGTTTGAAAGCTTACCGGGTTATGATCCTCGAAATTACAACCGGATAACATGTCCTGTTTATCTTGAACCTGAATATAAATCACGATACCCTGAATCGGAGATACTTCCGGTATATGGTGGAGTGGTTAATAATGATAATGTTCGTATAGCTGTAGATAATACATCAACAGAAGAAAGGATGAGCGCTTATATTGAATTAAGGCAACCTGAAGTAAATAAGACTAAGCTTATGGACACGGGTATTAAACATATCAAGGAGGCATTACGTTGTTCAACACAAGAATTGTAAGAATAAAATTAAACCCTATTAAAAATCCTGATGTATCAAAATTAAAAGAATTAGGATTTGAAGAAATTCATAAAGGAACTTATAAGTTAATATTAACTAACAGCGCTTCACAATCATTTTATATTAGTTTACAGATACCTGATTTTATTGATGATCATCAATTGTTTATTAGACCCATATACCCTAAAAAGGATGTAGTATTTGATGATACATGTATGACATCGGAAGCGCTAAAAGAAATTCTTGAATATTTAGGGGTGATATAATATGATACATAATGAACAAATATATACAAATATTAATGTTAATGTAAAGGTTCCGATTAATGTTAAATATATAAATGAATTCATAGGCTTAAACTGTTCTGCAGATTTGCTTGCTCTTAAAGTATTTCCAAATGTAAAAGAAATATCAGAATCTTTTGCAGCCTATAATGCTGTTAAAAATCATCTTAAATATAAAATTAAACTTGAGGATCCTTCTATATATTGTGCATGTGTTGGAGATGGTAATACGCCCAGAACCGGAGCAACATTTGCATTTAGATCAAAATGGATAATAGAATCCATAGATCCCAGATTAATTCAGAAAGAAGAATATACTAAAATAAAAAGGCTCAAAGTTATAAATAAAGGATTTGAGGATGTTCAATTACCTGAGGTTAATAAGCATGTTATGATACATGTTCACAGTCATGCTGACATAGATAGGTGTATCAAACAAGCGCAACAGTACTGTAAACAGCTTATTGTTATCACAATTCCTTGTTGTGTTGATCATAACTTTAAGAAATACAATCTTGAATACTATAAAGAATATAATGATAGGCACATATATTCACCAAAAAATACAGTTAAGATAGCTGTATTTCCGGAAAGGATTTAGTATGAAAATTAAAGAGCTATATATTAAAGGATTTGGCCTAATTGAAAAAGCGCATACTATCATTCCTGATACTTTAAATCTTATATATGGGACTAATAATGACTCTAAAGCTATGGATAACAATGCTTCCGGAAAGACTACTATACTTCATGCTATTGTATGGTGTTTATTTGGTAGAACTCCAAAAGGTTCTACTAAAAATAAACTTATTAATAGTAAATCAGAGGAAGCAATAGTTAGACTAACGTTTGATGACTTAACTATTGAACGGCGTAAGCATATTAAAACTTCTGAGAAACTTACTATCAATGGTGAATCAGTAGGAAACCCTCAAGATCAAAAGAACTTAGAAAGTTTACTAAATATAAACTATGATTTATTTATTTCAAGTTATTATATTGGACCGGGTTCAAATACTACAGCCTTTATACACGCTACTGACGGAGAGCGATTAAAACTTATTGAACATATCTTTTCCGGAGAGGTATTTAGAAAGGCACAACCTATTGCAGGTAAGAAGATGCAGGAAATATCTTATAATATTAGTGAACATAATAATCGTATGACTGTTATTAATTCTGAGATTGAAAAGTTTAAACAAAGACTACAAAATGCATATACAAGTAAGAGAGAAATACAGGCAGCAAAAGCTGGAAGACTTACTACATTAAATGAAAGTTTAAATAACGCTCAAAAAGAGTATGATAAACAAACAGAAATACTAATGAATCAGATTACAAATGAACAGGTGTATAACAATAGTTATAATAATCTGACTAAACAAATAACACAATTGCAAGCCCAATTATATAAGATTCATGAGAATATTGCAGAATGTCCTTACTGTTATCAGATGATTGAACCTTCACATATTCAAAAACTTGAGAAAGTCAATCAAAGAATTAATCAAGAACTTGAACCACTTATTATAAAGTATAATAAGGAGTTAGATGAACTCAACCGAATAAAGTCTAATATAAATAATCAAAGAAATAATGTAAGTAGTTTAACATTTCAAATAACTACTTTAAAGAATCAAATATCACAGGAAGAAGCACAGGAAAAATCAGAGTCTATAATTGACCATCAAATAGCTTTGATTACTTCTGATATAGAATCTCTATCATTAGAACTTAAAACCCGAACACAGGACGTACAAGCCCTCTCAGAGGAATTAAAACTACATACATTTTGGTATGAAGGATTTAGTTCTTCCGGAATAAGAACTATGCTTTTAGATACTGTAAGAAACTACCTTACACACTATACAAAATATTGGTCTAATCTTATTTCTGGTGGAGACTTTGTGATAGATTTTCCACAATCTGATTCGGGGTTTCCTATACGGGTAATAAGTATGGGACAGGAATATGATTTCTCTACAGCAGAAGGATGGAGGATAAACTTTGCTGTAATGCTTGCTATGAATAGCATCTTACGGGCTATGCAAACTACTCCCTTAGATTTTCTACTATTGGATGATATACTGGAAGGTAGTCTGGATGATACAGGCGTTCATCATTTCATGAATACCATCTCGAATATATTGCCTTCAAGGTTTGGGCAGAACTTTGTAACTTTACCAAAAAGATTTGATAACATTTCCGGAAATGTTATAATGGTTGAGAGAAGTTTAAATTCAAGTTTGATAAGGAGTAAGTCATGAACTATGATAAATTTTTGAGTTTACTCAATGATAAAGAATCATCCGGTATTGTATTATTACCGTCTAATCCTTATGAAAATGTTATGCCTTTTAAATTTTTTAATCCTTCTTCTATATGTTTGGGAGGGTATCCAGCGCCTGCATTATTAAATGCAGTGATTATACCATCATGGTATAACCATATAATGATGATTGAAAATGATGGTCTTAATCTAAGATTATTTAGGGATATTGAATCAGCAGAAAGAACATCAGGAATTACATTATATCTTTGTATTTATGTGGGATATGGCGGAGGATCTGAGGATATAACAAATTTAAAGGTTTACTTTACACAACCTGCTACCGGGGTAACAATGAGTATATGGGCGGGAGATATATTTCCTGCACAGTCAGTTGCAAATGAAACTACAGCCCCTTCAGGAGGATCTTATACATCTCCTACTTCCGGTTCCCCTTTAACGCTTTCACTTTTATATGAGCCTACAGATGATCCTATTCCTTTATGGATAAAGATGGTAGTATCTCCAGCAGCTACAGCAAAAATATTTGATAAGTTTAGTCTTACGTTTACATCAGATAACTTTGCAGATAAGACATATAACTTCTATAACACTCGAAAGAGTGGATCGTCTATATCTACTATAGTAAGTTCACAAGGAAACTTTAATTCAATTGGAGTAGGAACTACCGTTCAATATACTGCAACCACAACAGCAGAACCTGCAGATCAAAGAATGTTTGTAACAATATCAGTTGATAGTAATGTGTTTCATAGAATATATGCAGGAATATCCGATAGCGCTTTGTTATGGATTCCTTCTGTTGTAGGGGGAATAGGTATAGGGCTTGCAACAAGAACCGCGTCTAATGTGTATAAGTTTAATTTTGGACCTTCTATTCCCGGATATTATAATATTGCATTTAATACCGGAGAAGGAGAACCATATACTATAGAACAATGGGTAAGTTCATATAAACTTTGATTTTTAGTAAGGGGAGGGAGAAATGATTCCTAAAGAACAAATACAATTTAATTTCTTTATAAACACTGAACCTAAAACAGCACAGACTTCAAGGATGCAGTTTAATACTAAAACAGGTGCAGCATATCCCGGAAAGAAATTCCTTGATATTAAAGCTATTATAAATTATCATGGACAGAAGTTTATGGAAGAACAGGGATGGGATTGCTTTGAGGGTTGTTATTTTGTTGTTCAGATAACTGTATGTAAACAGAAACCAAAGAGTTATAAGCAAGGTAAGTTTCCTAAGTCAGGAGATTGTGATAACTTTATGAAGGTAATAGGTGATGCCCTTCAAGGTGTGATATGGGAGAATGATAATTGTATTATTGACAGCAGGGTAATTAAAGTGTATCATGAGTGTGTAGGTTATCATATTGAATGTATTGCTTTTCCAGATCCTTACTATAAACCAAAGAAGAAAGTTGTGTAATTGTAATTATGGCAGGTAGAAGAAAGTATGAGAATGGATCTCACAGAAAAAATATTGTTATCTCAGAAGAGAACAATAAATTTCTTGAGGACATTGTAAAACAAGGTTATTATGAGAGTGAATCTGCTATAATTAATATGCTAATAGATCAAATACGTAAAAAATTTAAACTTAAGTAATCCATATACCATTACCCCTTAATAAAAGGACAGGATTTAAATCCTGTCCTTCTTTTTATTTATAAGAATTTTGCAATCAACCCTGTAAGAATAGATACTACTATAGCTATTATTATTGTTGTAGTAGAGCTTATACTATTCTTACGAAATTCTTGTAATTGTTTAATTTGTTCGTCATGTGTAGCGCATCGAGACTTATCTTCCAATAAATCTTTCACATCTGATTTTATTTCAACAATATCAGACCTTAACATATCCAGACTTACAGACATTGCAGCAAGTTTAATATTTAAATCCTCAGACATTATCATAAACCTACTATGTATTCTGTCCATAAGGTAAGTACGGCAGCATTACTTGTAACTGCCTCTACTCCTACTGTGCATGTTAAGGTTCTTGCTGCTGTAGTTTTGGTTGTGAAGTTAGTTGCGACTCCATCGCATACAGTATCATGTAATCCTACATCCCACGGAGTTCCGGTAGCAATTGATACTGCTCCAACAATACCTGTAGCGTCATCTGATGTTATACCTAACGCTAAGGTTGCAGTATCACTCGTAGGAGATGCAAAGTTTACGCCTGTTACTTCATACCATGCATTCGTTACTATAGCATTATCCGGAAGAATAGCGGATGTATCAGGATAAGCGCCTGTTCCTGCGGAAAGCGTTACTGCTGTCCATTGCGCTTTAACCATTTCTTTTCTGTAACTACCATGAATTACAGATCCTGTTAAATCTCCTGTAAGTGTACTCTTTTTAGAGCTTAATTTTCTCAAGATTAATCACTCCTTTCTTATGGTTTAAGACCATAAATAGTTGCAACCAATCTTGATGATGCTGCAGCCCCAATCCAAAGGACATCTCCAGGATCAAGTACAATAGTATCTCCTGAATCTAAAAAGAAAAGCGTATCGTTTGCAAGAACTTCAGCAGTTCCGGAAGCCCCTGTAGCAAGATTATTAGCAGTAGTTCCGGGAGCCGTTGTTCCTGATGGAAGATGCCTAATTGAGAATGTAGTATTAGCGCCTGAAATTTCACACAGAATTAAATCAGTAATTACAACCTGTCCTCCTGTGTTATTGGTGTATGCGGAGGTTCCTGCTGATACGGCCGCTACTGGTACCTGTGCAAGGTTAAACCTATTTTGCACATTTACGTATGCTTTAGCGCTCCATACAGAAGGTCCTCCCATTGTTCCGTCTCCGATTGACATGACTTTATTCCTCCTTGTTAATATTATTGAACAAACTTAAAGATAAATTATGTTTGTTAATCATGGGTAAACTTGTAAACTTACTATAATTTGAATATACAACATCATTTATATTTTCCAGTGTATTGCTATTTGTAACTATAGCTCCTACCATTGGTCCAGTAGCTGCAAACTCTTTAGTGGTTAATTTTTCTACGTTATTAAACCATAAAGATTTTCCAATAACTTTAGGATCCTGTACAATGATTTTAATGTTTTTATTACATAAATCAAATAGCATAGTATTTGGATTTTGCAACCACGGAAAACGTATAACCGGGTAAGGAGGAAGCGATAATCTCTCTATAATAGTATAACCGGTAGGTTCTAAGACTTCAGTCTTATCAAATCCTTTTACACAAGTAGATAGAAACTTTTCTACATCTGTAAGGTTACTCATAATTCCATATAATACAAGATCAGGAACATTTATGCTTACATCTTCTGTAAAAAGTTTTCCATCTAATTCATAAACATGCAAAGATACCATACCTTGAAATGCTAATGCCCGTAAAGTATCTTCCATTTTACCAAACGTAAATTTAAAATAACTGTCCTCAGGATCAATAGTTTTCATACATATACTATCGTAATCCCCATAAAAATTTTTATCTCCCGACCATAGATATACTAAAGGATAAAAGTTTTTATTAAATATTCCGGTAATATTAAAAGACCGGGAAGGTTTATCATATCTATTAATATACGTAGGAATACGAGGATCAAGTAAATAAAGATCCCTCATCTTTGAAAGTGTAGAACTCAGGAATTTATCAGATGTATGTGTAACTATTTTATGCAAATCAGGCGTAAATGTTTTTATTGTTATAGGATCATCAAATTCTGCATCCTTAAAACTATGAAAACTTTCTATAAATGGGTAAGATTTAATCCATTCCGGTTGATATATATTCATCCGATTTAATTCTTTATGACAAAAATCTACTCTAAAATGCATATTCCTACCATATTCAGATTGCCCAAATACCTTATACTTACTATCTATTTCCGGATAGCATTCATAATAACACCAACCTAATGAATGTTCTCCGGGAAGTGTAAGTATATCAAAATTAACTTTTAAATTTAAGGGGTCTAGTTCAAAATAGTTATTCAAAATTTATACCTCCTGTAGAATTTGGCTCAGTTATCTCATTAAATTGTTGTTCCATGTAAGGCCTTAAAGCTTTAGGCGTGTTCTTAAGTTCATACATTTCTGGAGAAAATACAGACAGTGTAAGATTCTCCATCATTTCAGGGGTAAGTCTTAATCTATTATCAGGAGATTTACCCATAAGTCTTAATATCTCTGCAAGCTTATCAGGAACTTCTATTCCTTGTGCTGCAAGTTCATAAGCATTTCTCATGTATTCTTCTCTTTGTGCAGGATTACCTGCACCTTTAGCATGCACAAGCTGATCCCTAATTTGATTCCTTAAATCATTTTCATAAGAACCTATCTTGTTTACAATATTAAGTCTTTCACTACGATAGACTTGCTTTTCTGACATCCACAAACCTGCCGCAGTTGATATTCTTTTATTCCAGTCATAGTTAGCTCCCATATAAGGATACTCTTCTACCGGCCGAAACTCAGGAGGTAGTAATCTTACTGAAAGATATTGTCCAAGATCCTTTACATTTTTAACTAACCCTGCATCAGTATGAGAAAATATAGGTTGTCCCATTTCAGTTTTACCCGTGCCTAATTCAAGCATAAGATGGTAAATTGTAGTAAGCCTGCTTGACATCATCCGGGAAACTTCTCTCCACTTATCTTCTACTTTAGGGTTAAATGTAATGTTTAATGCTTTTGCATAATTACGAAACATTCCAAATAAAGGATTAGTCATATATATTTCTCTACCTGCGTTTTCTCCTACCTTAATACTTAATTCCTTTCCCGGAGCATTTGACATGGTGGAGTGTCCATTAATTCCATAGTTTAATAAGTTTGCAAATACAAACGAAGCTAATACGCCAGCTCCTATAAAATCTCTAAATTTCTTTTGAACAAATTCTCTTGCTATAGGATCTGGTATATGTGCAAATCTTGAACGCATTTGTAAAGCCTTACTGGAAAGTAAAGGATCTAAAGCTCCTATTAATCCATTCCACATAGCTGATGTTACTTGTGGCGTAAGAGCATACTTATACAAAACTTTACGCATAGGGTTGCTATGCCACCATGCATTTAAACTTATACCACTAAGATTAGCATAATCCGCAGATCCCTTACGTAACATTTGCATAGCTACTTCCGGAGAATTTCCATACTTTTTTAACAGAGCTATACCCTCTTTAGTATGTATAGAGTTTGTATAGGTATGCCAGAAAGTTCCAAGTTGCCCCCATTGGATAGCGTCAAACAAAGTTCTACGGTTTATAAAATGATCCCATGCAATAGTTCCATTTACTAAACCCTCCCATGCACCATTTAGTTTATTTACAATCATACTCTTACTTTTCTCATCCATGCCATAGACTCTTCTAAGGTCTTCTATGTTCGCATCTCTAATTAAATCCTGAGAAAAAGGTTTAACATTTTTAATAAGTGTATTAAGATTTAATCCGGAATCCAACGCATGTATTAAAAGTTCAGGTTTATTTCGGATTGCATCTTCTCCAAAGTTAAGCAAATTTGCAGCTTTACCCGGAGACAAACTGGCTGATAATTGAAGATTAGACATAGTTGTTTGAAGAAAACTTAAGGGAGAACCTGCAAGAGATAGACCTCTTAGTTGTGTGGTAATCTTACCAAGTAAACTATCAAGGTCTTTAGGATTCCATAAGAAAAATTCTTTTAATAAATCAGCAGCTTGAGGATGAATTGCCCATTCAGAAGAAGGAGATAGTCTTCCTGCTTCATCTGTAAGGTTAACTTGTCTGAGACCAGGAATACTTCCAAGTTCTTTGTATCCTCCTAATGCTTCAGCAGCCATTACAGACTTCTGCGTTTGCCCAAGAGGTATATTAAATTGTCTGGAAAATGGAGTTTTAACTGTATCTCCACCTTTCATTTTTTCAAGTAAAGGTCTTCCATCTTCAGTAATAGTATTCTTCATTTGATTAAGCATACGTCTTATACCCTGTGTACTATGGAAAGACATAATGGAATTACGTAATGCTTTAGCAGGATCTTTCTCTGGTAAACCTACCAGAATTTCATGCATTAATTTTTCTACTTTCTCTTTGGTTGCATTAGAATTTGCATCTTCTGCCTTTCCGCCTAACCATTTCCACCTTGCTTCATGATCCCATGTCCCTTTATATTTTTCCGGACCAAATATAAATTCTCTCCATGACTTATCTTGTAGGGATATAGGGTATATTTTATCTATGTCTTGATTATTTATACTTGCATTATTACGTCGTATATTATTTATTTCTGTTATAGCCATTTCAGCAGTATTTTCTGCATCTCTTGTAGTTCTATACTTACGTGCAAATTCAGTAAATTTTTGCATAAACTGAGGATAGTTTTTTGCATCTGTTTTTAATTTCATAAACTCCTGTGCATAAGGATAACTGTTATGCATATAGAAGTCTTTAAATGTATGCCGGATAAATGGATCTATATTTGCATACTTTTCATGCATACCCATGATTTGTTTATACACCATGATAGGTTCAGCAAGTTCAGGTTTAGATTTTAGTAAACTTGCCATAGCTTTTGAATCTTGTAAAGCATCAATAAATCTGATACCATCATCTGTTAATGCAGGACTACCTGACCATAAGTGTCCATACCTATTTCGGAACATATCTTCCAACATTATACCTACTGACTTTGCAGTACCAAGATAGTTCTGCCAGTCGGATGCATTAAGCAGGGTCATTCCTTCAGCCGGATTATTCATTTCTCTTGTTCCGGCAAAGTATTTAAAATATTTACGAAGAGTTTCATGGATACCTTTTTGTTCTTTTGTTTGAATAGGTTCCATAAATCTTTGTTGTGCTTTAGTGGTTTCACCGGATATAGTTGAAAC
>Ga0265297_10003830_pt1 | contig 26066 bp, 35 predicted proteins | sample Munlanlwell13791_FD_192502 | JGI IMG/M metagenome (GOLD analysis project Ga0265297, IMG submission 192502) | Leachate microbial communities from a municipal landfill in Southern Ontario, Canada - Leachate well 137-91 | ecosystem: Engineered > Solid waste > Landfill > Unclassified | place...
ATGACGTAGATTTTTTCGACAGTTTGAAACGGGATGTATATGGGTAAAAGAGGCCCCAAAAGAATGGATATAGCAATCTTGGAGAGGAGGGGCAGTCCTGTTGCCGGTGAAAGGCGCAGGGAGGTAGCGAGGGCGAAGAAGCAAAAAGCGGTAAAGCAGACATATCCCCCCGTGCCTATTTTGTCTGCTGAAGAAATTTGGCGGGGTATACCCAATTATAATCCTTGCATAGACGCCGTTGGTTATGATTTTGATTATGATAAAGCGGTCAAGGCAATCGAGTTTTTCCATGAGAAATTAAAACACGTTAAAGGTGAGAAGGCGGGTCAACCGTTTTTTCTTGAATCGTGGGAGCAGTCCATAATTGGCAATTTATTCGGTTGGTATAACAAAGAAACCGGATTGCGGCGTTATAGGGAATGTTTCATTGAGGTTGCCAGAAAGCAGGGAAAGACCCCTCTTGCGGCCGGGATAATACTTTATATTTTGTTTGAAGATAAAGAGCCGGGTGCTGAGATTTACGGGGCTGCTGCTGAATACAAGCAGGCGTCTTTAGTATTTACTCATGCGTGGGGCATGGTTAATCAGTGCGAGGAGTTAAAGGACAGGGTTCAGATTTTTAAAGGGCAAGCTAAGGCGATGGAGATTGGTGAGCCGGGCGCGGCCGATTATGGCGTTTACCGTGTAATTAGCTCAGATGCTTTGGTTGCTCAGGGGTTTAATACGTCCGCGGCCGTGATAGACGAGCTACATACTCAACCTAATAGTGAATTAGTCGAGGCAATTCAAACATCGACGGGGGCGAGGCGCCAACCATTAATAGTTTATATTACTACTAAAGATTATGATAAGCCAAGTATCTGCAACGAGAAGGAGGAATACGCCGTAAACATTTGCGATGGCACGATAAAAGACGCTTCTTTTCTTCCTGTGGTTTATGCCCTTCCCGATGATGCAGACTGGACGGATGAAAGAATTTGGCGGCTGGCAAACCCTAATTTAGGCGTTTCTGTCAAGTTGGATTATTTACAACGGGAATGTAAGCGTGCAAAAGAGCAAACCTCATACGAAAACACATTTAAACGACTTCATTTGAATATGAAAACCCAGCAGGATATTCGCTGGTTAAAATTAGAGCAGTGGGACAAATGTGTTGGTATCGTTGTTAAAGAAGCATTGTTCGGCAGGGAATGTTTTGGCGCATTAGATTTATCGGCCACACAGGACATTTCAGCATTCGACCTGTTTTTCCCTGAAGATAAAAAGGTTTTGCCGTTTTTCTGGGTTCCGCTTGAACGGGCAAGGGAACGGCAGAATAAAGACCATGTGCCTTATTTACAATGGATTGACGAAGGGTTGATTAGGGCTACGCCGGGCAATGTAGTCGATTATGATATTATCCGAAGGGACATAAACGGACTTAACGAGCTATATAGTTTTAATAAAATAGCAATAGACCGCTGGAACGCCACGCAAATAAGTACGCAATTGACCGGTGATGGCTTTGAGGTTATCGGATTTGGTCAGGGCTTTGCCTCAATGTCTGCCCCGGCTAAAGAATTGGAGCGTTTGGTTGCATCGTGCCTTTTGCAGCATGGTGGAAATCCTGTTTTACGTTGGATGGCTGGTAATGTGGCTATTGAAATGGACGCCGCGGGGAATATCAAGCCATCTAAAAAGTTGTCAACCGAGCGAATTGACGGTATCGTATCTTTAACTATGTCTATCGGCTTGGCCGGAACAGAGCCGACTACAAAAAGAAGTGTTTATGAGGATAGAGGAGTATTAACAATATGAACAGAACAGATTTTACAATAAGAGCGAGGCGAGCGGATATAAGATGTGGGGCTGACTTGATTCGGTTGTTTGCTATTCAACAAAAAGAGGATGGAATATGTTATGTAGCACAGAAATTAGAATTAAAAGCGGCAGAAGAAGGTCTTGTTGTAGATTCTTTTCTGGAAATTAACATTCAAGAGGCGCAACGGTTAATAGATGATTTGTGGGATTGTGGTTTACGTCCTTCAGAAGGAACTGGAAGTGCCGGTGCTATGAAAGCTGTTGAAAATCATTTAGCGGACATGAAAACTATTGTCTTTCATGTATTGAAGATAGACAAAATAGATAATAAATGATGATAGAAATGATGGATGTGTATAAATGTACACATATTATGACTCCTGACCAGAAAAGAGCCATTGAAAGTATAGCGTTAAAATTAAAGCAGCTTATGCCCGATTTTATGGGTTCGATAACTTTTAACTTGTCAAATAAAATGGATGATGTTAAGGTTGAAGTAAAGGAATGTCTGAATATTAAATCGTAAAATTTGAATGGCCGGACAAACCGGCAACGGATTATCTAAACAATAGACCCGTACAAGTCGTGAATATCGCGGCGTGTGCGGGTTTTTTATTGATTGAAAATTAAAAGATAAGCCCTGCTGTACGGTAGTACGACAGGCGGAAGTATAAAAATAAACGAAAAATAATTAAATGAAGGAAAATAAATATGGAAAAACTAAAAGAGTTGCGAGCTAAGAAGGAAAAAAACCTTGTCGAAATGCAGGGGCTTCTCGATGCTTCGCAGGATGGTATTTTATCCGAAGAGGCGCAAAAGAAATTTGACGCTTTAAAGGTTGAAAACGAAACAATTAACAAGAACATTGCCAATATTGAGGACGTACTTCAGGCGAAAGCCGAAGAGCAACGGCAACCGGCAACACCCCCCACTGCTGTTGTAACACAACCTGCTGCCAAATCAGCACTTCTGCATGTTCCGGCAGAGGCAAGAAAATGGTCAAGCCAATTAAGGGCGTTTAAGGGGGCAGACGCCGTAGAAAACGCGTACAAATCCGGTATGTGGTTTGCTGCCGCATTTGGCAATGAAACCGCAAAGAGGTGGTGTGCCGACCACGGTGTTGCTATTCAGGCGGTTCATCAGGGCGGCGTAAATACCACGGGCGGGTATCTTGTACCCGAAGTTTTAAGTACCGCGATAATCGAATTGGTACTGCAATACGGCTCTTTCCGCGCCAATGCCGGTATAGTGCCTATGACCAGCGACACGATTCACATTCCCAGACGCACCGGTGGGTTGACTGCCTATTTTGTCGGCGAAGGTGATGCTGCGACAGAATCCACTAAATCATGGGACAACGTTAAGCTTGTGGTTAAAGACCTTGCGGTGATTACGCGAATATCAAACCAGCTTGCCAGTGACGCGATTATCTCCGTGATGGACAATTTAACTAATGAAATAGCTTTAACTTTTGCTACGACAGAGGACAATTGTGGGTGGCTTGGCGATGGCACTTCCACTTACGGCGGAATATCCGGTGTGGAAAAAAGACTTGTTTCGGTCGCCTGTACGGGCGGGGTAGCTACTGGTGCGGTAACAGCAGGCGCTGGTTTATTCCGTTATGATACAGGGTACGCATGGGCTAATGTTGCACTGGCCGACCTTGTTGGTGCAATGGCACTCTTGCCGAGCTACGCAAGAATTAACGCCAAGTGGTATACATCGCCCGCCTTTTATTACGGCGCGATGATGCCCGCTTTAGCTGCTGCTGGTGGCGTAACAATGGCAGAACTGGTTAATGGGCCTTCCGGCATGAAATTTCTCGGTTATCCGGTTATTTTATGCGAGTCTATTTATGGAACTGCTGCAATTAACCGTATATATGCTTACTTCGGTGATTTAACACAAGCGGCCAAATTCGGCGACAGGCAACAGATGGCTATTGCGTCCAGCGATAGTGCTTCCGTTGGAGGCCAGTCGGTATTCGAGCGCAACCAGATAGCCCTTCGCGGTGTTGAGCGGTTCGATATTAACGTCCATGATGTTGGTACGTCTTCAACAAGAGGCCCGATTGTCGGATTGCTGAGCCATTCGGCGTAAATAAGAACAATTTAATTTAGAAATAGGAGTACAAATTATGATTTCACAAAATGACCATGCGATAATCAATGCGATTACGCCTGTTTTACAGACTGCCGCATCGACGCATAATTTTTCTTTTTCAAAACTTGACGCTAACGGCCAGCCGTTTGCTCAAGCTAATATTTTTCTGAATATGGGTACGGTGTCAACAAGTGCCGATGTTTTTTCGGAGATTACTGTTTACGAAAGTGATACGATAACCACTCCGTCAAGTATGGCAACTGTTATTCCCGCATTTGGGGCAAGTGCTACTACCGATGCTTCTCACGGCTGGTCGTTTACGACCGGTGCGACGGGGGCGGGGCTTGGCGGCATTGTTGAGTTCCAGATGGATTTAAGGAAACGCAAAAAGTATATCGGCGTGTACGTTCTTGCACCTGCGGCTTCCAATGTGGTGACTTTTAGCGCTATAGTTTTATTGAGTAAGGGGGCAGAATCGAGAGATTCCGCTTCTGATGCGAACCATTACGGTGCGGTTTATGGCAACTTGTGTGCTACCAACGCAAGGGGCTGTATAACAAGAATTATCGGTTAAGGTTTAGCTTTCATCTGCGGCGGGGCGGGCATGGGTCTGCCCTTGCCGCGGAAAAGCGCAGATGAAAGGTGAAAGTCATGAAACTTAATTTAGGATGTGGCGACAATAAAATAGACGGGTACGAAAACCTTGACCGGAAACTCGGTTCAGAGGTTTTTCCGTTGATAGCGTACCCCGAAAACAGCATTGACGAGATAAGAGCTTCGCATATTCTTGAACATTTCGAGCGAAGGAAAACGGCCGATGTACTGAAAGATTGGGTATATCGTTTAAAGCCTAATGGCATTCTTAAAATTGCCGTTCCTGATTTCGGTAAAATAGCGGAATCGTACAACAAAAGAGAAAATATGGATTACGCCGGATATATTTGTGGCGGCCAGATTGACGAAAACGACTTCCACAAGAACATTTTCAACGAGGCGGAACTGCGCAATGCTATGGAGATTGCGGGGCTGTCTGATATAAAACGCTGGGAATCTGATAATGGCGATTGTGCAAGTTATCCCATAAGTCTTAATCTTCAGGGCACTAAAACAGAATTTACCCGTGTCGAGGGTGAAATTGGCTTTTTAGATGTACCTTGTCAGTTGGAACTTAAAAAAATATTTATGCAGGCGAAAAATATTTATTCCCAAAATGGCGAAGATGGTATCTTGGAAGCCCTGTTCGAAAAAATAGGTACGGAAAATAAATGGTGCTTGGAGGTCGGCGCGGCAGATGGCATTATGTTCTCGAATACGCGCCAGTTTGTCGAGAAGGGCTGGAATGCCGTGCTTATCGAGTCGAACGGACTTGCTTTCGAAAGACTTGCTGAAAATTGCAAGGCGTATCCGAACACAAGAATATTAAATCTTGAAATAAATACCAAGCAGAATAATCTGGATAGTATTCTTGAAAGTTGTCACGCGCCTAAAGATATTGATTTGCTCTGCATAGATATTGACGGTCAGGATTGGCACATTTGGAACCAAATGCTTAAATATAAGCCGCGCGTAGTGGTAATTGAGTACAATCCTAACACTAATCTTGAATTTATCCCACTTATTGGCGGTGAAGGTCAGGCGGGCAAAACGGCGGTTTATCGTCTTGCCGGTTCAAAACTATATCACAATTTTATATGCACCAAATATAATGTTATCGCAATACGTGACGACCTTGCGGGTGCTATTGCCGGTCAAACTGAGGGTGTTTCCAAAAAACAAGATGAACAAGCTATCATTAAAATAGCCGCTGTTATGTCTATGCCGAGACTGGCGTTTACAGACAATCTCTATTCGGCTGTACGGTCTTTAATTCCATTGGGCATAACTTTAGAAAAGGGTACTGGGGTTTTTTGGGGACAGATACTAACGCGGTTGATGGCAAAACATCTTAATGATGGCACGGAATATATTATTGCGATTGATTACGACACTTATTTTACAAAAAATCAGGTGATTCGACTAATTCAACTGATGCAGGAAAATCCTAATGCCGATGTCATATTGCCTTTGCAAATTAAACGGGAGTGCGATTCTCCTTTGATTGGTAAATTTGACGAGCAGAAAAGACCGCTTATTAAAATTCCGATTGAAGAATTTAAAACAGAGCTTTTGCCTATTTCGAGCGGTCATTTCGGTCTGACTATTTTCAGGGTATCAGCATTAAAGAAGCTTAAAAAACCGTGGTTTATGCCTGTACCCGACAAGGATTTGGGCTGGGACGATGGACGATTAGACGAGGATATTTATTTCTGGAAGAATTTTTCGGAGTCGGGCTTGCAGGCGTATCTTGCCCCAAAAATAGGACTGGCACATTTGCAATTGATGGCAACTGTACCCGGCAAGCTTGAAAACGGCTTTAAGCCGGAACATTACTATATTACGGAATTGGAAAAAAGCGGATTGCCCAAATGGTGCGAGCCGGAAGTGGAGTATTTGAAATGAAAATAAGATTTCTAAAACCATATTTAAGTTTCCTCGCCAGTGTTAATGACGTAAGAGATATTGAACAGACGGCGGCGGAAAATTTAATAAATAGAGGTGTGGCCGAGCTTGTTACGGAAACAGAAAAGACAATTGTTGTAAAAAAGCGAGGCAGGCCTGCTATAAAAAAATAAAATTGGATTTTTGAAATGAAAATAAGCAATAAAATCGCTAATTGGATTATCAAAAAGGCGACCAATACCGTTAATCCCGAACAGTGGTTCGTTAATTATTTCGGCGGTAATTCGCTTACGAAGGCCGGTATCATAATTAACAACGATAATGCGTTGCAGATTTCAACGTATTTTGCATGTGTAAGAAATATCTCAGAGGACATAGCCAAACTGCCTTTGATTACTTATAAACCGCTTTTACCTCAAGGCAGAGAACGTGCAAAAGACCATCCGGTCTATAAACTGCTTCATGATGCCCCTAACTCTGAAATGACGGCCATGACATTAAGGGAAACGCTTACTGCGCACGCATTGAATTGGGGCAATGGGTACGCTTTTATAGACAGGGACAGACTTGGAAATGTAACAGCATTATGGCCGCTAAGGCCGGATAGGGTAAGGCCGTATCGTGACAAGGGCAGTTCGAGGATTTATTATGAAGTAACAAATGATAACGGGCAAAAAACGAATTTTCCCGCATTTGATATTCTTCATGTGCATGGCTTGGGCTTTGACGGTTTGATAGGTTATAATGTTGGTCGATATTCAAGAGAATGTGTAGGTGGTCTTGCAGCGGCTCAGGAACATGCGGCTTATTATTTCAAGAATGGCTCTAACGCTTCCGGCATTCTTGAACTGCCTAATGCAATGAGTCAAAAAGCTAAGGATAATTTAAAAGCATCTTTTCATAAAGAATATGGCGGGGTAGAAAATACCGACAAAACAATTATTTTAGAGGAAGGTGCTAAATTTAACAAAACATCTATTCCGCCCGAAGAGGCACAATTACTCGAAACGCGCCAATTTTCTGTTCCTGAAATTTGCCGGTGGTTCAGAATGCCTCCTAATAAAGTTGCTGATACTACGCGAGCTCAGGGATGGAGCACGTTAGAGCAGACAAATACGGATTATGTTACAGATGCTTTAATGCCGTGGTTCGTCCGGTGGGAACAGGAAATAGACCGCAAACTCTTTACTTTAGACGATTTAGAGGAGGGATTATTCGTAAAACATTTAGCGGACGGTCTTTTGCGCGGCGATATTGCATCGCGCTATACGGCTTATGCTACTGCCCGGCAGTGGGGTTGGCTATCTGTGGATGATATTAGAGAAAAAGAGGAAATGAACCCGTTGCCTGATGGGAAGGGACAGATTTACCTTACTCCGCTTAATATGGTTCCGGCTGGTACAGAAGTTGCGCAGAATAATAATCAGCAGCAAGGCCAGCAACAAGGTCAACAGCAAGACCGACAGAATCAAGAAGAAGCTTTGGCGTTTATGAAAGAATCTGTGATAGACGATATAGCGACCAGAATAGCTAATTCAGAGATTACTGAAATTGAAAAACATATCGAAAAAAATTCAAGTATGGAAGGATTTAAGAAATGGCTTAACGATTTTTACAAAAGCCATGAAAGATATTGCGCTTTAAGTCTTGAACGGTTTATAAGGCAATCGAGCAGTGCGGCAAAAGAAATGATTCAGGCGAACAGGTTTGACGTTTGTGATGATAATATTAAAGATAATATTAAAGATAATATTAGAAAGGCGTTTTTAATTTTTAGTGAGAATATCCGCCAAAAACACAAGGAGTTTATCAGTGGAAAAATATAAATCAATTATAAATATACTTACAAGCCAGATTTGGGCTATACTTCCAGAACGTATTTTAGCAATGGCGGAAATTGTTTCTTCGGGAATTAACGTTAAATCTCAAAAACCGGTAACATCATTTAATCAGCAGAATATTGCATATTTGCCGTTGTGGGGAATTATCGACCAGCATGATAGTTGGGTTTTAGAGGCGTTTGGGGGTACATCAACAGAAGTTTTCGGAAGGATGTTTGATATTGCCATTGCAGACGATTCGATAGGTACTATTCTTGTAGACGTAGACAGTCCGGGCGGCTCTGTTTATGGTGTTCAGGAATTGTCTGATAAGATTTATAACGCACGTGGAAGAAAACCTATTATCGCAGTAGTTAATTCTATGATGGCTTCCGCTGCCTACTGGATAAGTTCTGCTGCCGATGAAATTATTATTACGCCGGGCGGTGAAGCTGGTTCAATCGGAGTAATTGCTATTCACGTTGATTATTCCGAACAGGAAAAGGACGTGGGGGTTAAACCGACAATTATTAAAGCCGGTAAGTATAAAGGGGAAGGCAATCCTCATGAGCCGCTTGGTGAAGAGGCGAAAGATTATTTTCAGCAGCGTGTCGATGATTATTACAATTCATTTATTTCTGCTGTTGCAAGAAACAGGGGGATTAATACGGCTAAAGTCGTATCAGATTTTGGACAGGGCAGGATGTTCGGGGCTAAAAATGCAATATCGTCCGGTATGGTTGATGGTATAGGAACGCTTGAGGGGATTGTAAAGAGATTGTTGGTTCGTAAGTCTACGTTAAAAACGGCCGCGAAGGGCGGGCAATTAAATAAATTAGCTATGGATTTCGCAAGAGCAAAATAATGGAAGTAACTGTTAATAAAAAAATTACGGCTATTATGTCAGTACCGCGACTTGGCTTTACGCACAATTTAATAATAGCATCTAAAGTCCTTGTCCCTTTGGGTATAGAGCTTGAATTGGGATTTGGGGTTTACTGGTCACAGGTACTTACGAGACTGATTGAACAGCAAATAGCTAAGGGTGTTGATTGGGTCGTTGTCTTGGATTATGACAGTTATTATTTGAAAGAACATTTTTTGGCGATGTGCCAGCTTATGGCCGAAAATCCTGATATTGATGCTATTGTGCCGGTGCAAATTAAAAGAGAATCTGATATTGTTCTTGCCGGTATGAGGGACAAGGAAAAGGCCGGTAAGGAATACAGCAATGATACCAATTTAATCGAAGTTGATACCGGCCATTTCGGTTTGACTTTTTTCAAAGTATCTTCTTTTGCAAAGCTCAAAAAGCCGTGGTTTTTGGGCGTGCCTAACGAGCGGGGTGAATGGGGAGAGGGAAGATTGGATGATGATATTTATTTTTGGGACAACTGGAAAAAATGCGGATTAAAAATCTGCCTTACACCTCAAGTTATGATTGGTCATTTACAACTTATGATAACGTGGCCGGGCAAACTGGAAAAGGGTTCTTTGCCGTATCATCAATATTTAAACAATTGTGATGAACACGGAATACCTGAATGGTGCAAAGTTTTTGCCAATCGTGTTCCTAAGGTTCCCAAGATGGAAATTAAAAAGCAGGGTCAATAATATGCAATGGCAAGTTACCACAAAACCGACAACAGAACCGGTTACTTTGGATGAAGTGAAATTAAATTCGCGTATTGAAATTGATGCGGACGATGATTTATTAACTTCGCTTATTCAGACTTCGCGCGAGTTTTGTGAGCAGTATCAGAACAAAGCTTATGCCACACAGACTATTACGGCAAAGATGGATTCGTTTTGTTCGAGTGAAATTGAATTGCCTTGTCCCCCGTTAGTCAGTGTAACTTCAATAAAATATTACGATATTAGCGGGGTCGAGCAGACGGTAAGCACGACCGTTTACGATATAGATACTACGTCCGAACCCGGAAAGATATTTCTTAAATATAATCAGACTTGGCCTTCTGATTGCAGGGGACATCATAACGATGTTACAATAGTTTATATAGCGGGTTATTCAGTATCGTCCGAAAGTATGGTGGCAAATACTGATATTGTCAAGGCGGGCGGATATGTAACTATAACTACCGGAGGGACAAATTGGGGTACAGACTTGGGTGTGACCAGTATGTATTGGCTGTTAAACCAGCACAATCAGAGAATCAGGCAAAGCGGAACGGTGACTAAATTTACAGTTTATTTTAGCGCAAAACCTGCCGCAATTACTCATTTTTACTTTATGATTTGGCGCAATAACGGCACTACTTGGGACAAAATATCATCGGAGGACATCTGGACACAAGTTACGGCGGCCAGTATAAATACAATAACATTAACTACCCCCGTGGCCGTTCAAGAAGGTGATTATGTTGGGTTCGGTTTGACCTGTACGTCACAGACAGGCAATTTCTGGAAATATTTAACAGGCCATGCCGCGGCAATGTATTACGTTACTAACCAGACACCGGATGATGCTGCTTATGCATGGGACGCTAAAACGGCGATTACTTTTTATTTTCCTATTTATGTTTATATGCAGGCGCCCGTAATGGTAACAATAGGCGACTCGCTTATTTCGGGCTTGACTGCGCACAGGTCATATCTTGAAGGAACGGACACAAACAGCAGGACATCTATACTTGCTTATTATCTTAGTTTACTGACCGGATATGATTATCAGAATATGGGATATGACGGCCATACTACATCCCAAATATCAGCAAGGTTTGCCGCCGATTGTACGGCACTTAAACCTAAAGTGGCAGTTATAAATGGCGGTATTAACGATATTAGGGATGTTGGCGGTGACGTGACTATGGCGACATTTTTAAGCAAGTGGACGTTAATACTTAATGCCTGCGTGGCTGCCGATATAATACCGGTAGTTTTACTAATGCTTCCGGCAACGGCCTGTACTGTTGCACAAATGCAGGAACGTGACACTTGGAACGCCGCTTTAACAGAACTTGCTGCTGGTTACGAAACAGCAATACTTGTTAACGCTGAAAGTGAAGTCGGCCTGTTTCGGGCGGGCGGTGATACCGGCAATTTATGGGACATTAAGGTTGCTTACAATGTCGGGGACGGTCTGCATTATAATGCGGCCGGTTATTCCAAGATTGCCGATGTTATTTACGGCGTATTACAAAGTGAGGGTGTTGTTCTTGTTTCTCCGAGCAATTTAATACCCGAAAGATGCAAGCAGGCAATAAAATTACTTGTAGGACATTTTTATGAGCATCGGGAGGACGTTTCGGAAATAACTTTAGACAAAATACCGACAGGAGTTGCTTCGTTATTAAGTTTAGACAGGATTTATCCCGTATGAACGCCGGAAAATTAAGACATAGAATTGAATTGCAGAGTTTTACGACTGTCAACGATAGTTATGGTCAAGGTACGAAAACGTGGACTACTTATACTGTTAATGGAACAGTTTATGCACAAATTGTGCCATTACAGGGCAGAGAGTTATTGCAGGCACAGCAGATAAGCGCAAAAGTAAATCATAGAATAAGAATCAGGTATCATTCGGCAGTAGAAAACGAGCATCGTATTTTGTTTGGCGTAAGAATCTTCGAGATAAATGCTATCGTTAATTTTGAGGAACGGAACATATATCATGATTTGTACTGTACGGAAATAGTAAGCTAATGCAACTGTATATAAAATTAAACGGTGTTAAAGAATTGATGAAACAGCTTGACGGCACAGAGCGCGGAATTGTAATAAGAATGATGCGCAGCGGCCTCCGTAAAGTTGCAAAACCCGTATTGGAAACAGCAAAGCGATTAGTACCATATTCGGGCGGCAAAAAATATGACATAAAAACAGGCAAAAGAGTTGAGGACAACTGGCTGAAAATGAAAGTACATTTGCGGGATATGCTTAAAATAAGGGCTATGAGGCGCAAGAAGGGACAAATAGGGGTTATAGTCGGAACAAGTGATATTGGATTTACCGGCATGGGCTTTTATGGCTCTTTTTTGGAGTTGGGAACAAGCAAAATGGTGGCTCGGCCTTTTCTTCGTCCGGCTTTTGATTCCAACAAAGATTTTATGGAAGCTGTAATGAAAGAGGAATTGGATGCGGCTTTAATTATGGCCTTAGCTTCGAGCGGCAGAATGGGCGAAGCGGGCGAGGGCGTTGTACCTGTATTGGAAGGTGAAATGGTTTGAAAAAGATAATTATATCATTATTGGTTTTGTTTTTGTTAGTTTGCGGTGCGAAGCATGTAAAGTTTCACAGGCCGCCAGTCGACTTGACCTCTGCCTGTGTTGCACAGTGGAAAATGGACGATGATGCCGCAAGCACCGATGTTATCGATTCTGTCGGCAGTTATACAGGCACAGCACAGCAGGACACATGCGATATAAATGCGGTCGGCAAAATGGGCGGGGCTTTGAGTTTCAACGGGACGGCCGATTATGTAAGTTGTGGCGTTCTTGTCAATGTTGTATTTACGGATAGTTACACCATAAATTTATGGTCAAAGTTAAATCTCGTAAGTGGCAGTGATAATATTTTGGGGGTGTATAACGTTACCAATGGACACATATTAAGGTTGTTCCGTGATTTCGGCGAGGACTGGCTTTATTTCTATTATGGTAATAATTCAACTGCGAACCTGCTTAATCTGGAAGCAAATTACAGTGCATATAATGGTGAATGGGTAATGATAACCATTACGGTTACAAAAACTGAAACAGGTTGTGCAGGCAAAATTTATATGAATGGCGTTAACGTGGTTGATGTTGACGACACAGAAGCGTTTGATATGGCCACGTTTGATAGTGATACGCACGAATTTATGATTGGTACTAACGAATATTCCGCCTTGTTCTTTGATGGTTCTATCGACAACGTACAGATTTTCAACAGGGTACTTATACAGACGGCAACGGCACGGAGGAGTTGTCCGAATGAAAATTAAATACGAAAATTATAAAGGCAGACGTTCAGACTCAATCGGCGATAATGGTATATTTACCGATGAGGAATCTAAGTTTATTACTAAAGTAGAACATTTTAGAACGATAGAAAATAGAAACCAAACACCGACAGTTACGCAGATATTCAGACTGGTAAAGGAATTTTTAGGTATTACGGTATTGCTTATTTTCCTTTGCCTTACCGCTCAGGCGGATTGTATTACGGACGGCAGGGACCTTAATGTAATACATTTACGCTGGCTAAGGCCCTGCAATTTTAGGGATTACGCTTCTTTCGCTAACGACTGGCAAAAAGTAGATACCGGATGTATTGAAAGAGAGGGAAAAAAAGAATCGCAGTTTTCCAAACTGCAAAGGGATTATTACAAAATACAGGTAATCGCAACTCTTAACCCGTGGAATTGGAACGATGCTGTTAAAGAAATGGGCGGGTTTGCAATGTTCTTACAGAGAAGTAGGGACGTAATTAAGGCGATTGGTAAAAATCAAAATAAAATCATAGGGATATACCAATGAAAAAAGTCATAATAATTTCGCTTTTGTGTTTTGTATTTGTTTGTGTCGCGGCACTTCCTACTGCCCGGCAGATGCTTTTTCCGGGACTTGTGGCGGCGACTGATGCTACGTTAATGCACAAATTGATGGCCCCGTACCATGCTTCAAGCGCGCGGGCGGATACTGCAATAAATCAGGCGATAACAGACGCTAATATAAACGGTAATTCTGTTACGTTGACAGAGGGTACATTTAACCTCCGGGCTTCGATAAAGCCGATGCGAGGCACTACCTTCACGGGTCAAGGCCAAAGAACAGTTATCAAGAAGCCGACAGCTTTGCGGTCGTTATTGACGGTAGATGCTGTTAGTACTGATACGCACGTCCACGTTGCAGACTCAAATGGTTTTCAGGCAAATGATGAAGTTTATCTGGCCGCAAACAATAAAACTGATTTTAGTGCGGAATATTATATTATAACTTCAGTTGTAGGCAATATAGTGAATTTAACGCCTAACGTAGATGATACTTATGATATAGATACTCAATCAGCAGTTCTCTCAAATGAATTTCCTGCTATTCGCGTAGGCAAGACCGGACTCGGCAATTATAACAGAAGTGATGTTGAAATTAAGACTATTAAGATAGATGGAAATTTTGCGAACAGGGCGAGTGATAATGCGTTTGCATATCGTAATTCTCTTATTGAAATAGAAGCATCGTCAGCCGCCGAAACCAACAATGTACGAATAACCGATGTTCAACTTTACAATGCAACAGCATGTAGTATATACAGTCACTATGCCAAGAAGGTGTTTATACACGGTCTTATAGCCAACAACACAAAAGGAAAAGCAAACTGGGGAATCCAGATAGGCGGTGCAAGCCGCGATGTGGTAGTAGAAAACTGCCATGAGGTCGATAGCAACTACGGCTTTTATGTTTGTGAACAGGTGAATAATCTTTCTGTAACTGATTTGTCGTGCGGGTCAAACGACACGTCTGCTTTGTTAATTGGATTGAATAATGGGCCTATAACGTTTATAGGTTGTAATTTTTATGATTACGATAAAGTTGGTATGACAGCAGCCCAAGCAGGTTCATTTGGCACTCTGATTGGTTGTAATTTTACACCGCTGGCAAGTTCTGCGTACCCCGGCTTTAACATAACAAGTACTTCGTATTTTACTTTCATCGGGTGCAGAGGAGTTAAGGGGACAGCTTATGCAGATACGAACCTGATGAATATTTCAAGTAGCAATAATATAGGTATTGGTTGGTATCTACGTCATAAGCATACCGGAGCTGCCAACACTTCGGCGGCTGTATATTACGCGGTTGGCGCTGACAAAAATACACTTATTGGTAGCAGGATAATAGATGGCGATGGCAACGATGTTAATGATTTGGGTGCAAACAATCTGATTTTGACGCCGGCAGCAGGCGTTACACTCAATAACGTAGTCGATTAGGAACAGGAAAAGGAAATACCATGAAAAACACTATTGCAATTTTGATTTTGGTTTTACTGTCTATTCCAGTTTCGGCGGCCAACGAAATTTGGGATATTCACGATACAAGCGGCGACCCAAACTATTATGTAATGCTTGGCAATTCGAGCGATACTCTTATATGGGACGTCTGTAATACTAAATGGAACGATTATAACGATGTAAACGACCCAAACCATGCTATTCATCTTGAACTTATACCTCCGAATAGATATATGGCAAATGTCCCCTCGGCCATAACAGACACATGTTCAATTACATTTGTCGAATACATGATGGAGGGCAGCGAACCAAACACTCGAAACGATTTGCTTGTATCTGCCGGGGAGATTGCATGGTCTGGTACTGAGGAGGTAATTTTACATGAGGAAGTTAATGCGATTCCTGCTTATGTATGGAACAAGGTATTATCCAGTGGAACATTTAATGTCGCAAATTCCGGAGGAAGGCGACTAAGGGAATTAAATGATTCCTTATTTGTCGGTTCTGCTACGGCAAGAGCGGGTGGGACAAGTACACAATTATTATTCCCGCTTGCGGCAACGGCTGTTACGGACTTTTATAAAGGTTCGATTGCCAAGATTTATAGCGGAACGGGAGTGGGGCAATCCCGTGCGATAACAGCGTATGACGGCGGAACAAAGATAGCGACAATCGGCCCGGCGTGGGCAACTGTCCCCGATGGCACATCGTTATTTACAGTATCTGCGGCTGGTTCGGCGGTCGTTGCAAGTATTGATACCATAGCTTTAACATCTATTAGAGAAGTTGTAGACCCAAATATAGATAAGATATTACGCTGGGTTGACCCTAATGAATGGCTTACCGGTGATGAAATGGCGGATACGGTCGTAGAATTTATGGACGCTAATTCTATATTGCCGGACGCAAATACAAATATATCTATAATTAAAAAGAGAGTTGGAACAAAATGAGATACTTAGGCGATTACGCCGCTAATGCGTTGTTATATTTCTGCTGGGAATCGATAGCAACTGGCGGTGTCATAAGGGTTTACAAAGACAATAGTGTTACTCAAACAGTATTGGGTATAACTGATACTCGCAATTTTGACGGGCTTACAGACATTCATTGCTGTACGATAGATTTAAGTTTTGATGCTTTTTATTCGGCCGGTCATGATTACGCGGTTGTTCTTGCCGGGGCTGTTGTCGATGGTGATAGCGTAAATTATTTGCTTGCCGAGTTTTCGATTGAGCATAGGAGTTTGGCAGTGGTTACAGATACTACATTTATAAAAAATGTTCTCGAAGGCGATACTTCGATAGATACCACAACTACGCCGTGGAATTTTGTTGTAAAAACAAAAGGCACTACAACAGAGCTAATAAGAAAAGACCTGAAAGATATAAACGATGTAAATCTTGGTTCAATATCAACCGTTATTGGGAGCGCAACAGAACCGGCATAATGTTTAATGTTGGATTAAAAGGTTTGGGTTTGGGCGGTGCTGCTTTACCGGCAGCGGATAGTACGATTGAAACTGCCCTTTATAGAATATTGACCGAAGATGCTTCGGTTTACGATTCTGTTGAAGGCCGAATATATCCTGTTATTGTTCCGCAAAACGCGGCAATGCCCGCTATAACTTACCAACAGGTATCGGGGCCGAGAGTATCTTCAATGGACGGCCCTATGGGCTTGGCTTACATCAATTTTCAAGTCAACTGCTGGGACGATACTTATGGTATGACTCGGAGTTTGTCTGAGGTCGTAAGAAAATGTTTAGACGGATATTCCGGCATGGTAAACAGCAGGGTAATAAAAGCCATACAATTGCAAACCGAAGGCGATATGCCTGAAATTGATGAAAGTACGGAAGAATTAACTCGATTTGGAAAATATCTTGAATTTACAGTAAGGTTTGAAGAATCTTTAATATAAGGAGAAATAAATATGGCAACAATTGGATTTGGTTCGATAGTGACGTTTTCGACCGATACATCGTCAACTGCTTCGATAGGGAAGATAATAAACGTATCGGTGTCGGGCATGTCAAAAGACGAGATTGATGTTTCGTCAGCCGACTCAACAAGCATGATAAAAGAAAAAGTGTCTGGCATGGTCGACCCCGGCAAGGCGACTTTCACGATGCGGTTCAATCCCGCTTCGAGTGCTAATATTGCAACGGTCAAGGCCGCATTTGATTCGACATCGGCAACACATTTGATGGCAACTATTGGCGCGAGCGGGGCTAAAATTCACGGCTCAGGATTTGTTTCGGAACTTAATCCTGTTGACACTTCTTACGATGGCGATGCGACTTTTAGTTTCACATTTACGTTTACGGAGTCACCGACAATAACCACGGCGGCATAATAATTTTGAAAGGATGAAAGATGCTGACAAAAGAACAGATTTTAACGGTTAGTGACATTAAAACCCGGACAGTCAAAATACCCGAATGGAACGGGTGCGTAACAATCAAGATGCTTACCGGCTTGGAGCGCGACCAGCTTGAATCTATTGCTTACCCCGTAAGCGATAAGAAGGAAGCGGCGAGGGACAATATCCGTGCTTTATGGTGCGTGTTTAGTATTGTTGATGAAAACGGCGTGAGGATATTTACAAACGAGGACATTGAAAAAGTCAGCTTAAAATCCTCTGCCGCCCTTGACAGGATTTTCACTGCCGCGTTGTCTTTAAATAAAGTTTCAAATAAAGACATTGAGGAAATGTCAAAAAACTCCGAAGCAACCCCCGCCGAAAATTCTATTATAAGTTAGCATTGGCGTTGGGTTGCACTGTTAAAGAATTACTGAATCGTGTTAATAGTGAAGAACTTAGTGAATGGATGGCGTTTAATAAGATTGAACCTTTCGGATACGAGAGGGACGATATGAGGTTCGCGATACTTACCTGTGTAATTGCAAATTGTAACCGTTCATCGAAACAACGTCCGTTTAAGATTAGTGATTTCATGCTTAAATTTGATAGGTTGGATAAGCCAAGAGAGCAGACGGACGAAGAAATTGAAGCAACTTTAATGCAATTGGTAAAAAAATAATCAGGCAAAATATGGCACTATTACGGTCATTGTGGGTAAGTTTGGGACTGAGAACGGAAGCTTTTCAGTCGGGAGCTTATAAAGTCAAAAAAATGATGGCGGACATGTTGAAAGAAATTGAGCAGTCGGGTACGTCTGCGGCAGATTTTTCCCGCTCTTTGACATATTTTATGCGAGCGGGTGCTGTAACCTATATCGTATCCGGCCTTGCTGATGCTTTTACTGAAATGCACAAGTCTATGAGGCAGGGCGGCGACACTATGGAAATTGTACTTGGTTCTGTTGACGCTTTTGCGTCCAGAATACCCCTGCTGAATAGATTATCCGGTTCTTTTAAGGAATTAGGTAAGGAGTTTACCGGTCTTAATGCTGCTATGGAGTCATTTACGGAAATAAAAGCTTTCAGTGCGGAAGGTTTTGCCAGTAACAGGGCAATGAAAAATGAATTACGAAGATACGAAACGCCCTTCGAGGACAGGGACAAATTAAAACTGCTCGAACAGTACGAAGAAAGATTAAGGCAGATAGGCGAATTACAAAACAAGTATAGATTATATGGCACTCACGGCTTCGGGGCTGATTTTATAGCCGGTCTTAAAAAAATGGCCGAAAGAGTTTATGAAGCGGGTTTGATAGATTTGGAAAAATTAGAAGCCGCAAAGAAAGTCAAACCGAAGGCGGAAACGACCGGTATTGGCTGGGGCTTTACTATATTGAGTCAGGACATTATTTTAGATTTATACCAGCAGCAAACGGACGAGCTTGACAGGCAGAGGAAAATAAGACAGGACATGTTAATGGATTCATGGGAAACTTCCCAGAGGTACAGGACTGAAAAGGAGGTGTTAAAGGACGAACTTGCACTAATAGACCGGATGGCAAAGCTTGCGCCGGGTTTTTGGTCGGCCGAAAGAATTGCAAATGCCAAAAGAATGGCTGCGGGCAGATTGGATGAGGTTGGCAATGTCGGTCAGTTTATGGAAATATCTCCGTGGATGTCGGTATCAAGTATGCAGGGCGGGGACGTTGTGGCAAGAAAACTGGACGACCAGTTAGCGGAGATACAAAAACAAACAATATTATTGACCAGAATTTATAATAAAGAAGGTTTAAACTAAATGGCAACAACAGTCCAATTTGATTTGCTGGAGCAGCAAAGCGGGAGGGTTACTGCCGATGGTTATGAGTTTGACCGTATAGCGCATGTAACCGGCTTGTCCGGCAGTGGTCATGCTAAAATATACGCGGCCATGACTGCTACTGGTATGCCGGTAATAGGTTCGGCTCACCCGACAGTTGCAAATTGTACACTTTCCTCAATTGATACGATAGAGGTGACACAGACTCAGGTCAAGTTGCGGCTTTCGTATCGTACATTATTAACACAATATCAGCCGTTTCAGGAGGATTCCATAAGGGGCGGTTCTTCAGTATCTCAGGTTTCCACAAATAAAGATATAAATGATGTCGATTTACTTCTTGAGGAGGAAGGCGAGTTGCCACAAGTGGGCGAGGTCACAGTTTACCGGCCACAGGTGACGTGGAGCAAACAGAAAAAACGGCTTTATTCGCCGGAGGCCGAAGCTGTATATTATTGTGGTAAACTAAACAGTGCTGTTTGGCGGGGTTACGCGGCCGGAATATGGTTATGTACGAGTATCGACTATAATAGTGAAGATGGCGGCCATACTTACAATACCGTTTATAATTTTATGATGAGTCCATTCGGTACGGCAACGGGAAAAGGCAGTTGGCAAAGTGAATATACTTATAGATTGGACAATGGCCGCGCGCCCGAAACGCTTACGGTATATAATCACAAATTTGCAGATGAATATGAAACGGCCAATTTCAATACTTTGAATTTATAAATGATATTAACACCGTTTAAAGGCAGTGGAATAAGCAAGAGTTCGTTATACAAACTTAACGAACTGGTCAGATTTAATAATTCCTTGCAGACTTTTAAGGGTGATGGTTTAATAAAAGTAAGACAAACCGATTCCGGCATTCTGGTTTATCTTGATATAGATGCTATACAAAAAAAGTTGGCGGTATAATAATGGATTTTCTGATACCATTTAAAGGCGCATCACGGTCGGCGTTATCAAAGCTAAATGAACTTGTGCGATTTTATAACCGTATGCGCCATTTTACCGGTGACGGACTTGTTAAAGTAAGTCAAACTCCGACAGGATTGGCATTCCAATTGAATATGGACGGACTTCAAAATAAATTGGCGGTCGGCACGGGTATGGGTTCGTTTGCTTCGGCGGATTTCTGGCTGGCAGAAGTACAGGAAGTTACAACTGCTGCCGGAGTTTATAGTTGTTATGTGCAAACATCATTTGGAGTATATATCCCTCCGACAGTTGATGTGTTAAATCTGCTGGAAAATTACACGGCAACTACGCCCGTACCGGCACTTGGCAAGGGTGATATTCTCGAATGTTATGAATCGGAGGACAATGAAGGTAATCATGTGTGGATAGGCAGGCCAGTACATTCGTGCGCCAAATTATTTATGGTAAAGGATTTCTCCGGTGATGGTCAATATCTCGAATGTAATATGATGGAAAATGACGGCACGACTGAAATAATTTCGCCGGATTTAGGTTCGGGAATTGATATGTATTTTCTGGCAAATAAGCTATCAACTTACCCGGCGTGGAAGCTGAAGGAAACTTTGCCGAGATTAGAACCAAACGATTTGATTTGTGCTGTAAGTGACGGCGGTGAATTCAGGCATACCACTATTCAACAGCAAAGCAAGGATGCAACCTGTCAGGAGTAAATCATGATTGTTAAGGTATTATCTGTTGGTACGGGTGCGGGGATTTACAATTGTTCTATTCTTGTAATAGATAAAGATTTACTCGGTTCTGCCAATGGAGATAAGTTTATAGATTTAGTTGCCCCCGCTTGGGTGTTAGGAACGGTTTATGCGGTAGGTGAATATGTATTAGGAACTGACTCAAAGCCATATAGATGCAAAACGGCGCACACAGCAACAAATGATGATAAACCGATAACGGGTGATAATTACGCCGATGATTGGGAGCTTGTAGATTCAATTGAAGTTTTAAACCTGCTGGAAAACTATACAGTTGCCTCGCCTTCGCCCGCGTTAGGTTTATATGACAGAATGGAAGTTTGCCAATTAACGGATAATGGTGACCCTTCAACTACAAGATGGGTAGGCAGGCCGATACACCGTTCCATTCGGTCGGCAAAAGTAAAAAGTAACGCCGGTGCTAATCAATATATTTCATGTGATTTAATAGGTTATAATGGCGTTGCTATAACTGCCGGACTTGGCAGTAGTTTAACAGTTTATGTTAAAGCCAACAAAGAGGGTACGCCTACGGGGTGGACGGTTGATGGAGTCGGACCGAGATTGGCACAGAATGATATTGTGCAGATTGTTAATATAGCAGGTACATGGTATTTTGTGAACATTGTTTCCAAAAGTGAAAATCAGGTTGTGTAATGGTTCGTATTTACGAAGTTATTGAAAAAGCCACTTCGGCAGCTTGGTATAAGTGCCGCGAATTGGTTCTCGTTGCGGCCAATTGGGACGCTGTTGACGGCGACAAGTTTGCCTATACGGCTTCAACAGAATTGATTTCCGTGCTTTGTACCGAAGAGTACGGAGGTTCTACTACCCATAGGTCGCTGGCTAAAGGCGATAGAATGTTTGTGTGGGATTATACGGATTGCCGAGGAACTACATTTAAGGTCGGTGTTCGTCTTACACCTGATGCCAGAATATTCAAAACAACCGAAGGGGTAACTTATTCTGATAGTAACGAGATTGAATGTAATATTATTGCCAATGATGGGACGACAGAAATAACCACACCCGATTTAGGTTCTGTAATAAACGTTGTTTGCCCATTATCGATGAATAGTTATCTATTGGATATTTCGGACGCAAGCCCACGCCTTGAAAGCGTTGCCGAAGGCGGGGATTTCTTCTTTGCGAGTTTCACCGGCAGGCGGTGGAGATGTTTGACTACTTTTTGGATAAATAAGGATTGTCTTAACGAATAATGTTTAAAGGCCAGTATAACGTATCTACGGACAATATAATAATTGCTGCTGATGGCAAAATTTTAACATCGGGACTTCCCTGTATAGTCTGTTCGAGCGGTAATATGCCCGAAGCGGTAAATATGACGCCTACGGGAGTTGCTCTGTGTGGTAGTCCGGGAAGCTGTTGTACTCTACATACTACCTATAAAATAATAAGGGCGCCGGTAACTTCAATAAATTCAATGCTGACGCTAAGGCCGGGGTTTGTCAAAAGACCTATTGGCGGCAGTGGCGGAAATACCAATTTTTATATCCTCGACAGAGGAAATCCCAATACTTGCGATTTGTACGCTATTGAAGAAGGCGACTTTGGGGATGTTGAAGTCTATCAAAATGCGGGCTGTGTTGGGTATAAAGCGACTTATAGGTTTAGTCAAAAAATATATCAGATAAGGTTAATAGGAACTGTTCCAACAACAGTTAGCATATCTGTTTATATAATGTTTGGTGCAACTTTTTTGTCGGGCGATGCTGCCTTCGATGTTGACTGGGCGACTTTAAGCAGCAGGGGCGGATATGAATGTTTTTCGTACTCTTATACGCTTGAACCGCCCGAAGAACCTTATGCTAATTGCTTGCTTTACGATACCCCTCTTGCTAATGAATTAGATTGTGTAACAGACCCCTCATCCTGCTATGGTCAGGGTACGGTTTTACTGGAGGCGCCATAATGGGCTGCTGCAATGAAAAGATTAAAAGAATTATTACAATAGGCAAAAGCTATATTAAGGCCGGTCTGGAAGGTGTTGATATTATAAAACCATATAAACATCGTTTCGAAAGAGTAGTTATTTGCAGGCAATGTGATGAGTCCACATGGATGGCAATGAAAGAATATACAGACTGGCTTATTGCCAATGGTATCGATATTTTAAAAAATATAGACCAGCTTGAAAAGTTAGACAAACTACCCAAATATTCTTTGAGTGAAAAGAGGCGCAATCTATTTTGCAGGATTTGCAAATGTTATGTTCCGAGAAAAGCGGATGAAGAAAAAGAGAAATGTAAATTAGATAAATGGAAGGTATAAAAAATGAAAAAGTTAGTTGTTTTAATAATTCTGTTATTGGTTCTTATGTTCACTCTTAACTGTTTTGCGGTAACCTGCTACTGGCTTGGTACGGATGATGGTAATGAGGGCGATTGGAAAACACATCTTAACTGGTCGCCTTACGAACCAAATGCGGGCGATACCGTTGTATTTGACGGCCGCACCACGCAAGATGTAAATGATGGTATCGCTCAGGCGGAAACTGGAGGAACTGTATTTGCTTTAGTCCTAATCAGGGAATCTTTCACGGGCGATATTGGTGATGTAAATGAACGATTTCATTGCGCAGCTACTAAAGTTATATGTGAGGGTAGTGGGAACTGCTGGCTTGAGGTATCAGCGGCCAACAACACAACTGATGTGAATATCAGTAAAGTTATTTTGAATAATACCAGTGCGCATCTTTATGTTACTTCGCAGATTAACGATACTAATTATTGTGCTGAAGTGAATACTCTTATTGCGGTAAGCGGAACACTTGAAATAGGGGACGCTAATAAAGATACGGCGGTAAAAGACCTTTATATAACATCGGGATTTGGCGAGGTGGCTTCTTATAGTAAACCTTCGGAAATAAGTGTTGTGATAAATGAGGATTGCGAAAAGTACAAAGCCACTACCTACAAAATGAATATCTATATGCAGAACGGGGTATGTTCAAGCGACAGCGCAGTAAACATTTTAGAGCAATACGGCGGAACGTTTACTTACGGAACGGATTTGGCTGCAAGCCCTCAAACCGGATTAAATATTGCAACGTTAAAATTGTATTATGGAACATTTAACTGGCATCCCGATGATAGCGGCAATGATGCTTATATAGGCAATGTGTATTTGTTCGGCGGTACGTTTGATGCCTCATCGTCTACAAACAGGGACAGGTCTAAAGCTCTTGGCAATGGTACGGGTTATGATATATATGTATTCGAGAAGGCCGCTATGCTTTTGAATAATAACATGGGTAATATAACCATAGCAACAAACAGTCTATTATATAATTTTGGCGGAAGTATAACTGTTGACAGCGGGGTAAATCTCGGTATAACTTATTAAAGGATTATTAGTTATGGGCGAAAAAACAACAACGGAAGAAATACACGAAATCCACGAAGCCGTAGGCAAGATACTGCAATGGATTGCAAAAAAGGAGATGGATTGCGAGTTTCACAAAGAAAAAACCGAGGAATTAAGGGAAGTTGTTTTTGGCAATGGCGATCCCGGCCTTAAAACCAAAGTACACGATTTGGAAGCAATCAAGAAGGCCACGTCCCTGCTTCGCAGTAACGCCTATGCTATGGGATTTGACCTTGTTAAAATGGGAGTTGTTGCCCTTGTAGTCTGGCTGATATTTATGTATAAAACTCATTGAGGTGAAAAATGAGTGAATTGTCCGAACATTTTAAAAAGATAAAACAAATTACCAAACTTTATGCTGACGAGGTTGATACTATGAGAAAAGATGGTCATTTAGAAGATAATCCTCAATTAGAGATTGATTTGGGTATGGTATTATTTTCTAATGAAGAAGTATTAAAAACATTTAAAGGAGAACCAAAATGATTGACCCTAATGCAATTGACCCAAATAGTATAAACGGAGTTGTGGATTGGTTTGCAATGAACTGGCGAACACCAACAGGAATATGGATTATCGTTACATCTGTAATAGCCATTGCCTCAGCAATAGTTAAAGTGACACCTACTCAAACTGATGATAAGTGGTTGGCTAAAATACTTGCTTTCCTAAAAATTATTTCTTTAAATAAGAAAGGGTAAATCATGACCTCCAAAATTCTAATATTGTTTCTTGTGGCTTTATTATTCGGCGGGTGTATATCTGCTTCGTACAATCCACAAACAAAAGACATAAAGTATTCACGGCTTGGCAATATGGAAGCATCGGGCATTGATATAACCATAGACCCTAATGGTATATTACATGTTGGGGTTGCCAGTGAAAAAAATACCGGCCTTGAAGCAGTGATAGAAGCGTTCAAGGCAGGACTTGCGGCGGGAATGGCTGCGGCGGCTAAATAATGCGATACCGAATATTACATGGTTATAAATATGAATTAGTAGATACCGTAATGGTCGAAACGGACATCAAAGACGTTGAAGTAGATACTGAATTTATTTGTTTATGGCCTAACGGACAACTTTTCATCAAATCTTATTATGCATGGGACGGCGCATCTGGGCCGGCCATTGACACAAAAACCATAATGAGGGGTAGTTTAATTCACGATGCTTTATATCAATTGATGCGGGAAGGTTATCTCGATAGAACTAAGTATCGTTCCATTGCTGATAAAATACTTAAAAAGATATGCCTTGAAGATGGAATGTGGAAAACAAGAGCAAATTGGGTTTATTGGGCAGTTAAAACTTTTGCCAAACGCAGCAGTGAACCTGAAAAAGAACCGAGAGGCAAGATTGTTACTATTGAGCCAATAGCTAAAAAGAAGTAAAATCATTTTTCCTCCTCCTCCCGACAGCCCAAGACTGAAAACGTCAAGGGCTGTTTTTATTGCAATACCTTTTCTGCTTCAAACAAGTTGTCAACATTAGGATAATCAGTTCTGACTATATCAGCACATTGAGCAAGAATTTCTTGTTTGGCGGCGGCGTCGGCGGCGTAGGCGGCGGCGTAGGCGGCGGCGTCGGCGGCGGCGTCGGCGGCGGCGTAGGCGGCGGCGTAGGC